>Ga0335074_10002021_pt1 | contig 27598 bp, 20 predicted proteins | sample Lox_Sample_23_FD_206715 | JGI IMG/M metagenome (GOLD analysis project Ga0335074, IMG submission 206715) | Soil microbial communities from Loxahatchee National Wildlife Refuge, Florida, United States - Lox_Sample_2.3 | ecosystem: Environmental > Terrestrial > Soil > Wetlands | place: USA...
CTTGACCAGCAAAAGGGCATCCAGAAGGACGCCTCCTTTCAGGCTTGGGGACGCCGAGGGTCTGACGGCAGGCACGACGTCAGCCTGGGACTGCTTTATCAGGACGACGCCAATCAGAAGCGATGGGTGCTGAAGTTCAACGACGCGAAGACGATCTCTGAACTCGACGCAGTATTCATCACCGTGGAACCGGAGGGCGGTAGCTCGAAGCCGAGCACGAAACCGCTGTTATTCACCTACCTCCATCTCGATCCCAACCACCCGTAAGAATGGCACTAAACGAGAACTCCGAGGTTTGGTGGAGTATGAAATCGATCCTTTTGGTCGACGGCGAAACCGAAATCTCCGACGAACTCGCGCGGACGCTCCGGCGCTTCGGGTTCAGCGTGCAAACTGCTGGCACCCTGGAGAAGGCCCTGCGCGCGGTGCAAGACTCGCAGTTTGACGTGCTTCTTTTGGAGTTCAATCTCAGATCAGACCGCAAGGCCAGACCTCGAACAGGGACTGGACTGGAGGTTGCGCGACGTCTTCGCGCTTCCAGGTGCACGACTCCCATTCTCATGTTTACCGCGATGGACGGGGAGGATTATGAAAAGGCTTCTTTCGAAGCGGGCGCTGATGAATTCATTCTGAAAACGGACGGGATCCCTCACCTCATGGCGCGCCTCCGCGCGCATTTCGGGGCAGAGCAAGAGCCTATGCCGTGACGGTGAACCCGAAACCCGTAACTTATAGAAACGCCGGGCAATGGATGGCTCCATTGGAGGCGAAAAGGAATACCTGGGATTCGCTATTGTGGCCATAGCGTGCCCACGTTTTTGGCCTCAGATTTCCCCTCAAAACTCCATGAGGCCTCTGCCGTGCACAGGCACTATTCGCCCGTTTTTGGCCAAACCCTCTGCCGCAGGACGGCAGAGGTCTGACCGAGCCCAAAGCGAAGAGATCTCGAGGCGAGCCGCGAAAGCCGAGGAGCAGGCGAAACAGGAGCACAATTGTGCCCTTGTTTCTGGACCCACGATGACGGGCGTTTTTGATAGACAGAAATCGAAACTCCGGGCAGTAATCGGATCGTCAGTGAGTGCTTTGACAATTTGCACTAACCCGCTAGCGCGGGAGGGGATGCATCTGTGGTCTTTGGATAGAGTGTTGGATACCCAAGGAGGTGTCCATGACACATCTGCGCCGTCGCATGCAGGAAGATCTCCGGCTGCGCAACTTCTCCGAACGCACCATTCGTCATTACACCCACACGGTTGCCGAGTTCGCAAAGCACTTTGGCAAGTCCCCTGATCAACTGGGTCCAGAGCATGTTCGCACCTACCTGCTGATCCTTCTCAACGGGCGCAAGCTCCGCGAGTCTTATCTCAGCATCGAAATCGAGGCGGCACATCACCAAACCGCACACGGTCGCCTAATGTCGTCGGCGTGACAACCGCGCCGAGCGGCAACATCCGCGAAAGGGCTTGGTATATGGAATTCGGAAAGACATTCCAAAAATCATAGGCCGTCCGAAGCCACTTCATTTAGGTTCAAAGATTTGGCCTTGATTCGAATTGGCAATCCAATTGCAGAGCAGTTGTGACAGTTGAGGAAAAATCCCACTTGCTTGGCGAAAGACAGACCCATAAAGGAGAGCCAGCTATGTCGAAATTAGCTCGCAATCAGGTCTCGCCGCTTTCGTGTTTTTCCATCGACGTGGATGCGAACGCATAGGTCGCAGCCTCCTTCACGCTGATCGAGGACCTCGAAGCGGCTCGGAGCAATGAACGCCCCATCGGCGTCGCGCGCTCCGCTAGACCCCACTGAGTTCGACAGCGTCATCGCTTGACCGACGCATCCAATCTTCTCAAACCGAAAAACCAGCAGCAGGTTAGTTGAGCGCGCTCTCAATGGTGTCTTCATCAGCCTGCGCTCAATATCAGGATAGGAAGGTGTCATCTCATGAGCCAACTATTCAACACGCCCAACCAATGGCTTCGGGATTCGCTCGAAAGGGCTGATTTCAGCGCAAACGCCTTATCTCGGCAGCTGAACTTGAGCGCTCCCCAAATATCCAGATGGGTCAACGATCGAGAGAAGATCCCCAGCCATCACCTGCGCGAGATAGCAGTGATTCTGTTCCCGCAGGACAAAGAATATGTCGACAACCTCAAGGCCTGCGAAGAGCATGAAGAGCAGCTGTACAAAACAGCAAAGATCTTCTCCTGTGAAGAACCGGGATTAGCTGACTTCATCGTTTTGCGCATGCAGGAAAAGCTCGCGACGGTGCTGACCGGAGAGCTTGAGGCGACGCCCCGCCATCACGCCATGCTAGGCGTCCGATTCCTCATCGCCGCCCAGTTTGCCATTCGGTGCGCGATCGCGCTCCGCGAGTCGCCTCTAGACGCATTGGTAACGCCGGAAAACATTCAGCGCCACATTCAATATCCCTACAACCATTTCCTGGGTTTGCTGATTGATCTCGGAAAAGATCCCCAATGCTTGCCACTTTGGCGCCCCCCATTGCTGGAATTCCGGCAGAAGGCCGTGAGGTCGCTGCGGCAAATTGCCCGCGTGGCTGACGCTCCATCCGACGCCCATTCCCTTTTTATCCGGCACCACGCCTACCATCTGCTTGCCCGGCACGGCGACAAGAGCGACATGGAATCCATTTCCAACCGGCTCCGGAAGGACCAGCTATCGCTCGCGCCGATGGAGCGGCGGCTGAGTTTGGCTGGCCTATCCCTCGCCGGGCATGCCGACGTTTCCGCCAAGTACTTGGAGGAAATCCGAAGCAGCGATCAGATGCGCGTCACCAACATTTTGTTCGACGCCATTCATTACGGCGATATCTCCCTCGACAGCGCGCATGCCTCCGGATTGCCGAGGTCCGCTCCCTTGAGCGCAACCGCCCACGTCATGAGGCACATCGTGAATGTCGAACACTACGGAACGATTCATGCCGTCGAGGAGCAAACCATGTGCGATATTTTCGCGCGCTACGGCGAGGCGCCTTTCCGGCACCCGACCATCCTGGCCCACTTGCGGAATTCCGTGCAGGCTCCCAACAGGCAGCTGATGTCCGCGCAATTCCGCCATTTCGCCGAACAAGTTTGCGTCTCAAATTCGGCCGCGACGACCACGACACCGTCCAACGCTGCACTTCTGGAGATGGGCAATGACAACTGAGTTCAAATCGCAGGACGATCTTCCCGCGAAGTGGGATCTCGAATACAGGGCCAAGGGCATTCCATCGTCAATCAGCACGGAGCCTTCCGGGTCCCTCGAAGATGCCGTCACACGGCTGGAACGAAGCGGCCTTCGCGGCGGCCTCGCGGTCGACATAGGATGCGGGACGGGCAGGAACTCCCTCTATCTGGCCGACCGCGGGTACACCGTCGTCAGCATGGATTTTGTGCCAAGGATGGTGTCGTCGCTGCAGGATCTCATCCGAGGGACGGAGCGAGAAGAGCGAATATTTCCTTTTTGCCAAAGCGTCTCCGCCGCGTGGCCGATGGCGGAGCGCTCGCGCGACCTCGCCGTTGACATGTTCTGTTTCAAACATCTGGTGACCGACAAAGACCGCTCGGCCTATATTTCCGAACTCGAACGCGCGCTCGCCCCTTCCGGCCACTTTTTGCTGACGCTGGCCGGCCAGGACGACGGCTACTACGGGCCGCTTCCCCGGGTTCCGGGGGATTTTCCCGGCAAGACCATCGTCGACCCGGAGAACTCCATTCCATCCGCTCTCTACGAGAAAGACGATATCGAGAGCATGTTTTCGAAATTTCTCTTTACCGAGCACTACGAGAAGAAAGTTAAGACCGGCTGGATGCACGGTAGCAACTACGTGCGCACGACTCATGTTTTTCTGATGCGCAGAATTGATTGAGGCCGCCCTCAATTGAGTGGATGCTCAATTGAGAGCGCGCTAAGTAGAAGCAAATTGCACCTACACATAAAGTCATGGTCGGAGGTGCTGTTATGAAGAAGATGGGCAAAGTTATCAGCATTGCAAGCGGCAAGGCGCAATCTGCCGACCCGATGGACTCTTGGTACGACAAAGCCTGGGTGCGCCAGAAGCGGATCGAATACCAAATTCCGGAGACAGTGGTATCCCCCGTATTGTTCTCGCCACGTCTGGTGCCGAGTATCCTGCATCCGCGAATTGTGGAGCGAGGCGAAAGCTTCAGCCACGCCATGCTGGCGCATCGCTTCTTCGGGTACGCGCATTTTACGTCCGTGTTGGAGCGAGACGCGGTCAATGTTGCCACAGCCAAGATCGCAGCAAAGCGCTTTTGGAGCCGATTGCCTGACAAGATGTACCTCGGCGCGGGCCGCATTTACACCGATGAGGGGTTTCACGCGCAGGAATCTGACGAGATTTTGGCCGCGCTTTCGAACATCACAGGCATCTCACCCCGATTCCTCAGCGAGCCGCAGTTCATCAAGAATTTGCGGGCCCTTCTCGCTCCCCTTGACCCAAGGCGGCAGGACATCGCGCTCATGGGCTTCGTCATCGTTTCCGAGACCTTGATCTCGGCGATTTTGGCCGACATCCCCAACGACCCCTTCGTCGTCGCGCCGGTGCGCGATTTTGTGCGGGAACACGCCAAGGATGAAGGGAAGCATCACGCGTACTTCAGCGAATTGCTGAATGTTGGCTGGCCGGAGCTGGCGCCAGCCGAACAAGAGTTCCTCGGGCCGCTCATCGCGCAGTTCGTGCGCTGGTTTCTCGACCCGGACACGACCTGGCTTAGATCCTTTCTGGCCGAAAGCGGCTTTCAGCCAAAGTATATCGACGAAATCATTCATGACAGCTACTCGCCCGCGGAGATCGAATCGGGGATTCGCATCGCGGCGCGGCATTCGATCGCCAAGTTCTCCGATGTCGGCATGCTCGCAAGCAACCGGACGTCGGATGCATTTCAGGCTGCTGGCCTGATCGTTCATGACAAGCATCCGCCCCTCTCGCAGGTCCTTGAGCCGGATGCCACACGCAGGATCATCTGAAGCGTCCGGCTTTCGAATAAGCGCTCAAAGGATGGAGACATGTCGCCGCAGCTTTCAACGCAAAGAAGGCGTAAGTGGTGCACGCAGACAGCGCTCAAACGCCGCGCAGACCTCGAGATCGATCAAGGCACACTCGACGTGGCCACAGAGACTCCATCAGATCGAGCCGACGCGAGCCTCGATTTTCACGATGCCCCCGTCCCCTATCCTCACCCGTGCGCTCTTACTAGCCGCATCCGCTTACCGGCTGGCGATCAGTCCTTCCCGCTCCAATGTGGAAGGCTGCGCGCATCGGCAATTTGTAGAAGCGCTCGACGGTCTCATCCGTCGCCCTGATGTCGAAATGGCGATTCCGCCCAGTCCGGTAACACCGCTGCTTCGCGGGCAATGAAAACACGGGAGTTGGTGCGATCCACTTGGACGTAGCATTCACGTACGAGTAGTCAAATTCTCAATTGACGCATTCAGGCCCGAGTCACTCATCCAGAACGGTTTGATCGGCACAACCCGGATAGGTATCCGCAGGCGGGCCAGGATTCCTCGATCCACCTTGACGAGAAGTCGGCGACTGGTAATTGCGCCGTGGTGCTCTGTCCGCGACTTCAGGGCAACCCGCTCATCGAGCAAGTCTTAGGCTTTGCAGTTTCTTGGGCGATCAGCGCAGCATCCTAGCGCGGTTCTCACCGACTTGATTCGCTTCATGTCGGACTCGGAGTTGCAGGCGTGGGGTTGACGCGCGATCTGCTGCACGGATCCGCACCCTCGGGCCTGTCGGTGGACGAGGGCGGCATCTTCAAGACGCTTGGTCAGGGAGCGGCCACGTCGGTGTGGTGTGCGACGAGTCCGCGACTCGACGGAATGGGCGGACTCTACTGCCAGGACGTTGATGTTGTCAGCGTCCTCGGCCCCGAATCCGTCAGTGGAGCGGGCGTGAAGCCTTATGCTATCAATCCTGCCCACGCAGAGCGGCTCTGGGCCTTAAACGCACAACTGACCGGCGTGAATTTGCCTGAATTGCCGGTAAATTGACTTTAGCTTGATATGGAGCACTTGAGGTTTATGCAAATAGCCCTTACGTTCGGAATCCTCCTTGCCGTATCATGTTGCTGGAACAAGCGATAACAGAGAATTATCAAAGCCAAAGGCTGGCGAGATCCTCCTACGATGGACACGTTGTTTGCCCCAGATGACTTCACTGCTCTCCGAACGCGATATTTCTCAGACATGGCGGGACAATTCGATGCTGACCCCTCCGGCTGGCTTTCGATTGAGCCGAACTCGAGGGATTGGTTGCCCATACCAACTCTCAGCTCCCCGAGTGTCGCTCAGTATTACATTGACGAGGGATCTGGTGTTGCCGGTCCATCGAAGGATAGAATCGCGCGACTGCTTTCGGAACTAGAAGATCGCACCTTAGACAAACACGAGTTTTCGCTCTGCCCTTCCGGAACCTGCGCAAGTCTAGTAGTACTTGCGACACTGAAGGATCTTGGCGTTGCCGCAATACGCTTTGAAACCCCAACGTACTATGCAGCAGTCGAGCAGACCGACGCGCTTGAGCTGCGAAGAGAAATGATCCCAACCTATCGCCAAGGTGCTTATGCAGTCGGACGAGATCAAGCGACCGGGCGCATAAAGACGCCGACGGCACTCTGGATGACCCAGCCTCGTTTCGCGGTCGGGCTCGATCAGTCTCTTCCTTTCTTAGTGGACGTTCTGGAGGAACTCGCTTTGAAAAGAGGTTATCTGGTGATCGACGAAGTAATGGATCAGCTTTTCCCCGCGCATCTAGCTACTTTGGGGGCGATAGCTGCAAAGCGGGATTTGCCACTAATCAGGATAAGAAGCTTCCTGAAAGCTGCTGGCATCAACGGAATCCGGCTGTCAGTAATTCTGCACCCTGCGCCAATGCGGCGACATATCGTTAACGCTCTCGAAATGTTTGGTGGCGCGGTAGATGCTTTTAGTCTAGCCACTGTGTCCTTGCTTGCCGACGACCTTATCCGTTACAGAACGATGCTCGAAGCCGCAAACAAACAAGCGAAACGTCTTTGCAGACGCGCTGAGCGACTCGTGCGTGGAACTGAGCTTGAACTTAATCCGCTCTGCAATGGGTACATCGGCAGTATGGTGGCGAATCTCGGTAGATTTGGAAATACCTGGGACGAGCGACGGAAATGGCTCTTGACAGGATGTCGTCGCGTCCGCACACCAATCGTTTTGGGCGCCAGTTTCTATGCCGCGATAGATCCCCCTAACGAGACAATCAGGCTCAACTTCTTCACTCAGTCCGAAGAACTGTTGCGCGGGATTGATAATATCCTTGGCCTGTTTAATGGTTAGAGAAGACCTTTGATCGTCTTGCGAAGTTTGGCGATCTGACATGAGCCAACACTGATTCTCAGCTCTGCCATGAGATTTCCCGGTAGGTATGCTCGAAACTTCAATTGGGATCCGCTTGTGGGCTCCTTCATGACCCCCAGATCGATCGACAAAAGAGGCTCTTGCTTAGCGTGCAATTTCATTTGAGACGGCGAGCGTTCCACGATTTTGTTCGAGGTCTGATCCGCAGACAGACGCTGTCGAACTTGGGAGAGCTCAAGATGCGTCCGCGTCGCGAACATGAATGCAAAAAAGAGCATTGCCTCGTGTGAGGTTGCAAATGATAACGCGAGCTCCCACGGGGAATTATGTGGCACAACGCTAAGCAGATGAACCCCACGATTCTCGAGCAGGGGTCCAAGGGCTTTAGCGTAGTACGCTAGATCGCCATCTCCCTCAACCAGCAATAAAGCACCATCGCGGTGGGTGACCGTGTAAAAATCAACGAGTTCCAGATAAGTTTCTATGGTTCGGGCCAGGGACATATGGCTACCGCCGACAACTGCGAGAGTCGCCTGCGCTTGCGCGAAACCCTGAAGAGCAGATAGGAGCTCGCCGGTCATCTGGTGAGCTGCAAGGATGGTGTGCGCGGTCGTCTGATTGTTTCTATAGAGCCAGAGCAGAAAGTCGATCCACTGCCCAAGGACAACAACGAAGCTCTTCGAGGTACGGAAAACTGAGATCCATGAGTTCAGATCTAAGCAGGCATCTAGATAGGTTGAACCATCGATAAATGATTCGTAGATGAAGTATTCAATATTTGCTTTGTGCAACGGGTGTACCGAAGTCTGAGTGATCCAGTCCTGAAGATCTGCATTTGAAAGGTTTCTATTTGAGGCCCCAACACGGTCGCTTCGGATAAGAGCGTGATATTCGCTTCTCACCAGGCCGAAATTCTCGGCGATCGTCTGAACTTGGATCGCCGTGTCATCGAAGTGACAGTCGACGAATCGACACGTTTCGAAGAGCTTGTTGTCAATGTCGCAGCGAATAAACTTGCAGGATTGAAAGCTACACGTCTTGATAAGCGAATAGAGGAACGTACATTCATTGAATGTGGTATGGTAAAAATCACAATTCTGAAAATCTGCTGCTTCAAATTTCGATTTTTCGAAGACGACTGCGCGGAAAGTATTGTAGGCGAAGGTCGCTGATGCGAAGACGCAATCTGCAAACCGTGAGTCTCGAACCGAAGTGTCCTTCCAGTCACAGTTCTGGAAGTCGCCGGCAATGACTGAAGTTGACTCCAATAGGCTTTCTACGATATTGCAGGAAGTCCCAGTCCGAATGTCTGTTATTTGTCCGGTAAGATGGACCCCTCGGATTTCTTCCGAAAACAACTTCTGAACGTTTGTTTGTGTAAGATCGACGGCACGAGCCTGAGCACTGGCAGGCTGAAAGAGGGACCGCGCCGACTTCTCGTCGGAGTCTTCTTGGGAGTAGACCATGATAATTCTCTGTTATCGCTTGTTCCAGCCGTCGCCGTGGCCCATTGGGGTCCATCCAATGCGCAGAAATATAAGAAGATAGATACACAGTGCGGAGCGCACACGAGCGGTCTGCAACCAAACCCCTTGCAACACCACAGACTACCGACTTCGTGTCGTGCCAACTTTCAGCGATGCAGGTGCACCTCATGGTGGGGGCGCTTCGCGCTTCTTGTCGCTGTTACAAAGGGAGCACAGAGGGCACGATGAATCTGAATAAGGCGAAGGCAGAATTTTTGTCCGGCTACTTTTCTACAAATCGTCGGACAAACAAAACCGAGACGGCATACGGCTCCGATCTGAGCCAGTTCCTGCAGTTTGCCGGACGTAATCGAACGCTGCGTTCCATTAGCGCAGCTGATATCGAAGAGTGGGCAGCCCATCTTCGCGCTGAGAATTATGCGCCTGCATCCATCCGACGTAAGATCGCGGCTCTGAAGGTGTTTTGTTCCTACTGGGTTCGAAAAGGCGCCATGGATCAATCACCGTTCTGGCGCGTCAAGCTCAGTTTTGGACGCATAGAGCAGCTTCCGCGAGCCTTGACGGAAAGCGAGATCCGAGCCCTGCTCTCCGAGGCGAGAAAGGCTTATGAATGCGCGATACGATCGCTGAGGGGCAAGCATCCGGTAGACGGCAACGGGCGTCCCAAACGTGCATTCCGGATTCTGCGCGATTCTGCGCTCGTCGATTTTCTGTTTGCAACAGGCGTTCGTGTAGGAGAGGTTTCAGCCTTGGATCTCTCGGATTATCTGGCCGATGAAGCCGTTTTCAGGATCCACGGGAAAGGAGGACGTGATCGCCTCGCGTTCGCAGTTGATCAAAACACCCGTCAGATTCAGCACACATACGCCTCTGCGCGCACGCAAATTGCAGGCGAGAGCAATGCACTGTTCCTAAATGCATCGGGACGGCGCCTGTCAACCCAGGGCATCGCTGCGATCATATCGTCATTGTGTGGGAAAGCCGGCATCGAGCGAAGGGTGACTCCCCACATGTTGCGACACACGGTTGCGACTCTGCTGTTGCGCAATGGAGCAGACATCAGAGTGGTGCAGGAGTTTCTTGGGCATAGCTCAATTGCGACGACTCAGCGGTACACCCATGTCTCAAAAGAGCATCTCGTAGAAGTGTTGGGGCGAAGGCATCCCTCACTCGGCCTTCGCGCGGCAGTCTGATGAGGCATGCAAATGAAGCAACGGCACCGAGTTCTGGCAAAGCGCACAACGTGAACTCGGTGCCAGATGATTATGCCGCGCACCTAACCGCGCGTTTCAGAGAGCCAATGAGAAATATTCGCGTCACAATTCGACTGGCGCCCCCGTTAGTGGATCGAATCGCCATCCTGCACATCTGCCCGAGGAGCTCCCCGTGAAATCCTTTCATGTCTTCTGTCTGCTTTCACTTGCTCTGTCGATAGCAAGCGTCGTCGGCGCTCAATCCACAAATGCTACCTTGAGCGGCGTTGTCGTTGACCCTTCCGGCAAGGTCATCCAGGATGCCGATATCGAGATCCTGAACGAAGCGACTGGCGTCCATTATTCCAGCCGGACGAACGAATCCGGGATCTACTTCCTTACGATTCTCCCTCCGGGTCAATACCGGGTCCAAGTATCAAAGATCGGATTCAAGACCCTCATCAAGCCCGGCATCACTCTGAATGTGCAGAGTGCGGTAGCGATCAACTTCACTCTGCCCGTTGGAGCAACTTCGGACAGTGTGACAGTTCAAGGCGGCGCTTCTGAGATCAACACGACTGATGGCTCAGTCAGCACCGTTATCGATCGTGACTTCGTTGAGAATATGCCTTTGAATGGACGAAGCTTTCAAGACCTGCTGACCCTCTCGCCTGGAGTTGCACAAGTGGCGAACTCCTATGCACCTGGCTACGGCTCCGGCTATAGTGGCGATATCGTCGTCAACGGGCAGCGAACAGAAGAAAATCAATATTCTGTGGACGGCGTAAGTGCCAACACAGGGACCATGCCGGGGCGATTCGGGGACGGCGCCGGCGTTTCGGGGAACGTCGCGGCGCTCACCGCTCTGGGGACGACGCAGAGCCTGACATCTATCGATGCCCTAGAAGAATTTCGTAGCAGTACTTCCACGTATTCGGCGGAATACGGACGAAGTCCCGGAGGACAATTCTCTTTCCGAACCCGATCCGGAACGAATGAATTTCACGGAGGGGTCTACGACTTTCTGCGCAATGATGCATTCGATGCGAACAATTGGTTCAATGACTACTATGGCGACGCAAAAGGAAAAGAGAGACAAAACGACTTCGGGGGAACTCTCGGTGGCCCGCTGATTCTGCCAAGCGCTTACAACGGCAAGAACAAGACCTTCCTTTTCTTCTCGTATGAAGGACTGCGTCTTGATAGCCCGCAAGCTGCGCTACCCGTTTTGGTCCCCGACAATACGCTTCGGCAACAAGCTCCTATCGCAGTGCAGCCCTTGCTCAGCGCCTTCCCTGTCGCCGATGGTGGGAGCGACGGACTCGGCGACGGATTTGGATACTATATTCAGTCGATATCGTATCCCTCTACCCTAAACAACACGAGTGTGCGAGTGGATCATGCCATTGGAGGAAGGTTTACCGTCTTCGGTCGCTACGCAGACAGTCCATCTTCGACCACGACGTACACCGGGTCTGTGCAGCAGGTTACGAATATGAATACCCAAACGGTGACGCTCGGAAGCACATATTCGTTCAGCCCCCATGAGTCCAACGAGTTCCGCTTCAATTTCACCCGAGCTTCGGGTCAGGTTGCACAGACGTCAACGAATCTCGGTGGGGCGACGCCACTGAATCTCGGTACGTTGCCTGGCTTAAACAATGAAGCTTTTCCTCAGAGCGGAAGCTCGCTTTACGCAGTCTTTACCTTTGCGTCGTTCGCGTCGATCAGTCTGGAGAACCTGCCCTCCAACCAACACCAGATTAACGCGACGGACACGCATACCTGGAATCTGGGAAGGCAGAATCTAAAGGCCGGGGTTGACTGGAGGATGCTCTCCACACAACTGCCGGCCTCAAATCCTAACGAAGAAGTTGTCTTCACGAACGAATCCGAGGTGTTAAATAACTCACCGGCCGAAGCGCAGGCCAGCGCCATTCAGACGATTCGCGCCGAACCCGTCTATATGAATTTCTCAAGTTTCCTTCAGGACGACTGGAAACTGACACCTCGATTCTCTCTTTCGCTCGGCTTGCGTTGGGATGTCAACCCGGCTCCCACTGACGCTGAAGGGCCAGCTCCCTACACGATTACGCAAGTCACCAACTTACTTACAACGGAGCTTGCTCCGAAGGGAGCCCCGTTATGGAAAACAGACTGGATTGGCTTTGCACCACGACTCGGACTTGCATATCAGCTTCGCCCCGCGTCTCGACGCAATACCGTGCTACGCGCGGGCTTCGGTGTCTTTTATGACACAGGGAACACCGAGGGCAGCTTGGGATACTCGGGAATTGGGTTCACGACTGCACAACAATATTCATCCGCGAGCTTTCCACTCACCTCCTCACAATTGACTCTACCTGCTCCGAGCACCGACACTCCGTACGGTGCCGCTGTCGTCGGATTTGACCCGAATCTCAGACTTCCCTATTCCCTGCAGTACAGTGCCGCCCTCGAACAGGCATTTGATACGCACGACAGTCTCACGTTGAGCTATGTCGGGTCGGGGGGACGTAGACTTCTGACACAGTTCTTGACTTATCCTGGTGCTCTCGGCAATCCGGCTTTCGCACCATCTACGGTGTTGCAGTTGGCACTCGGCAGAGCATCTTCCGGCTATAACTCATTTCAAGCTAAGTTCCAAAGAGAAGTATCTCGAAACCTGCAGGCCCTCGTTTCCTACACATGGTCTCATTCGATCGACAACGCATCGAATAACTTTGGCATCTACTATCTCCTCCGCGCCAGTTCCGATTTTGATGTCCGACATAATCTCCAGGCGGCCATCACCTACCTGCCCCCCCACGTGAGATCCCCTCTCCCAATAGGAGCGCTTCTTGACGGCTGGGGATTTGATTGTCGCGTCCAGGCCAGAACTGCTTTGCCGGTCGACATTATTGGAAATCAGGAGATCGACCCGAACACCGGGCAAATACTGCAGTACCAACCGAACCTAGTTGCCGGACAACCGCTTTACCTATACGGAAGGGTATACCCCGGTGGAAGAGCGATCAACTATAACGCCTTCGCGATCGCGAATGACGGAGTTCAGGGTAATCTTCCAAGAAACTACGGCCGCGGCTTCGGAGAACTACAGCTCGACACGGCAATTCGGCGTGATATCCCTATCTACAAAACATTCCATCTCCAATTCCGCGCCGAGGCCTTCAACATCTTCAACCATCCGATGTTCGGACCGGTTTACAACTATCTTGCGTACGGGCCCGCTTTATTTGGCCAAGCTTACAACACGCTGAACGGTGTGGGAAACCTCAACTCCCTCTATCAAACCGGCGGACCGCGCTCCCTTCAACTTTCCCTAAAGGCGACATTTTGAGCTCAACCTGCCATCCGTTGCTGGCATTTCCCAAATCTGTCACCAGGACGCGGAATCACGTTGAGGGAGGAAGAGGTGTCTACTAAAAGGGGGAACGCGCTCTACTGCAGTTTGATCGTTTGTTGGCTGACTGCTCTGACACAGCCGATAGCATCGGCTCACCAGAAACCGAGCTTTACTGTCAAGGACGATATCGATATCGCACAACTCGCGGATACTCTCACATCCGCGCACGGAAAGTGGATTTTGGTCCACACTTGGCACGCGTCTCTTGAGGACGGTTTGCTTCACGACCAATTACGCGTCTATTCCGCAGTCGGTCTCCGAGCCTTCGCAGATATGCCTCGCGCCGACAGGAACGCCAGACCTGTCTGGACCGTCGAGGAATCGACGGCCCACGAGGGGGAAAACGGACCGCTTGTAACAAGTATTCAATGGCTCGACAATGAGCGGGGCTTCGCTTTTCAGTTGCGGACCGACCGATTCCATCGGCGTCTTTGTCTAGCTCAAATAGAACCGAAGACGGTTCTTTGTCTGAGTCGACCGGAGGACGATGTTCTGGGCTTCGCCGTTCGCGACTCCTTGCACTACGCCTTCACCGTCGCTAGCCACATGACCAAAGAAAGGGAAATGAGCGAACTGAGTAAACCCTTCGAGGTCGGAACCGGTCGGCTCTTCTTCGAAGTGATGTCTCCCGAGCAAATGGTCAACTATGTAGGCCGCGGTGATCTGTGGGCAGCCAATGGGGGCCGGCCAGGTCCCGTCATCGATCCGGGCACGGGGGAACCGGTCACCCTTTATGAAGATGGCAGCCGCAACCTGTCGTTGTCGCCCGATGGGAAGACCCTTATCACCGTTCGTGCCTTGGAGAGCATTCCGAAACGATGGGAGACACTCTTCCCTCCGCCATTTGCAGGTGACGCGTATCGAATCATCTCAGGCAGACAGGACCTTAACGCTGCGAACGGAGCTACCTATGTTGGAGAGTATGTACGTATCTCGCTGACAAATGGAAGCGTGGTTTCCCTGACCAATGCGCCGGAGGCGGTGCGTGCTGGGTGGTGGGAATCGGATACGCCACCGGCGTGGTCGGACGACGGATCGAGTGTCCTGCTGCCGGGAACATTTCGAGATAAGCTGCATGAGAGCGACGGAAGACCGTGCGTTCTCTTCGTCCAGCTTGCGACCGCGACATCCGAATGCGTAAGGCCCTTGAAGAGGAACCTCGCCAGCGGCTTTGAACCAGGTTACGAAACCATTGATAAAGTGGCATTCGCAAGAGGCAGAACCGACCGGGTGATCTTGACGCACCTGAACCATGTCGACGCCGGAGGTTACAAGATCACTGTTTATGCGAGAACTGGTCCGGGCACATGGCGCATGCTCGAGGTCGGGCCGAGATCCTTGATCTCGAGTGGCCTCGCCATCAGGATCGATGAAACATTCAAGGATCCGCCTACGATGGTTGCGACTGACACTGCCAGCGGAAAGTCGCGGATGTTCTTCGACCCGAATCCGCAATTAAGAAGAATCGCGTTTGGCCGGCCCGAGCTGTATAACTGGAAAGATGAAAACGGCCGTCAATGGCAAGGGATTCTTTACAAGCCCCTGGGCTTCAAGCTGGGAGTGAAATATCCTCTGGTAATTCAAAACCACGGCTTCAGTGTCGATCGCTATGTGCCGAGCGGATCCTTTCCCAGCGCGTTTATCGCGCAAGAATTGGCATCTGTGGGGATCATGGTTCTTCAAATGCGCGACTGCGCAGGGCGCAGTACGCCTCAGGAGGGGCCCTGCAATGTAGAAGGATACGAGAGCGGTGTTGAGAAATTGTCGGCAGCAGGTCTGGTCGATTCCTCGCGCATCGGAATCATCGGATTCAGCCGAACTGTCTACTACGCGCTCGAGGCGCTGACTACCAGCAAGCTGCGATTCAAAGCGGCCTCAATTACCGAAGGAGTAACTTTGAGTTATGAGAGTTACTTGCTGAACGTGGGGCCCCAGCCCACGATCAACCAGGAGACGGTGGCAATGATCGGTTCCCGTCCGGTTGGTCCCGGATTGGAGGATTGGTTCAAAAGATCACCGGGATTCAATATGGACAAAGTGACGACTCCACTCCGCGTTGTTGCGACCCGAGGTGGCAGCGTATTGGGAATGTGGGGAACATATGCGGTATTGGAGGATTTGCGCAAACCCGTCGATCTGATTGTCCTCAATACAGACGAACACGTCATCACGAACCCGGTGATTCGTTTGGCCGCCCAGGAGGGCAATCTGGATTGGTTCCGATTCTGGCTCCAAGGGTATGAAGACCCCAACCCGCTGAAAGCCGCACAATATGAACGGTGGCGAAGGATGCGAGAAGGCGGAGGTGGTACACAGTGATGGTGATCGGCAGTGGGGACAGGATCAGGAGATCCATCCCCACTGTCGCTCGGTGCTTATTCGTCTAGGTCATAAGCACTGCCTGTGCTCAATTGCGGGCGCAGTAGTACGTTGCCGTCAATTGCGTGTGGGAACTTCTTGCTGCCGTCGCCCTGAATGGTTTCTGACGCCACCCCGAGTGTTGCGATGGAAGGTTTCACATATTTCATGGCACTCTCCTCCTTTCTGCGAGATTTGCGTCCCTCGGCTGTTTGCCAGAGCTTAGGAGGTCGTGTTGGCGGGGCGTTGAGCAATAGGGCTAGGTGATTCATGAGAGCCGAGCTCAATCAATCCCTGCTTGTGCAGCATGCGGAGCCATTGCTCAATGGCGACTGCTGAATGCAATTGCAGTCCTTCTTCCGATCCTCCATGCTGAATCGCCTCTAGCCGCTGCCGAACGTACGCGGTATCAACCGTGATACGGTCAGACAGCCACCCATCTTTGAACAGATCGTCGATGACTCCCTTCTGATCGCGCAGCAGCGCAGAGGTGTGTCGAGCAGTGAACCATTTAGTTTTCCGGAGCAAGACCTCCTCTGGAACGATTCCACGGAGTGCCCGTCGCATCAGGTGGCGTCTCTGGCCTGCCTGCAGAATCTGTTTTCGGGGAATGGAGGCAAGAAAGACATAGAGCGACCGATCCAGGTAGGGATATCGTTGCTCCGCGCATCCGGCGAGGGGCGGGTCGGTGCATGTGAGTTGTTGAGCCAGACCGTAACGGATCGATTCCATGGACAACTGGGAAGGAGACAACTTCCGCCACTCGGCGAACGACCTCAGTGCTGGGTGCAGCACCAACGGCCCGATACATGCCCAAGGACACCGCTGAAGAGGATACGCCAGCAGGACCTCCGGATGACGCGAGGCGCGCAAAAGCGTAAGTGCGTCGACGAGCAACCGGTAGATATTCTTCTTCCGGGCCAGACCCCAGTGAACAGCCGAATGGAGGAGAGAAGGAATTCTCCCAGCGAGCAGATGATCAGCCAGTTCGGGGGCTTCGTACTGCACCCCGCCAAGAACCTCATCGCCACCAAGTCCGGAAAGAATGATTCGCGCGCCCGCGCGGTGCTGGATTTCATCAAGAGTGGAGGCCCACGCAAAAGATCTTGCGGAATAGCCGGGAGAGGCGGCGAAGCAATTGCCCGGCAGCGGTGCCAGAGCTTGACCTTCGGTCTGCCCTGCAAAGTCGGATACTGAGATGTGATATCCGGTGCGCCCTCTCTTACGCTCGACGACCGCAAAATACGGCCTTTCGTCGCCGCTCGGCTCAACCGTATCGTAATAGGAGAGCGTTTCAATGGGCACGCCTGACTGTTGCTTCTGAATCTCGTCAGCCATGCAAACGATGGAACTCGAATCGAGTCCTCCACTCAATTCGGCCAGGATTGTACGATCCGATCTGAGGCGGCGGTTGACGGACTCACGAAAGACGGTCCGGAAATGCTCCTCGTATTCTGAATCCGTCGCATAGTGAATTCGCGAAGAAGGATTGAGGCGCCAATATTGTTCGACTGCCCTCTTGCCGCCATATTGGAATACGAGGAAACTGGCGGGAAGAACAGCGCGTATCTCCCGATACGGTGTGCTCTCAACCGGAGGTCGCGGATAGAAGCACCCCGCCATGCAGTCAAGATCCAGGTGGAGCTTCTGCTCCGACGTGAGAACTAGAGGTTCGATGGACGTGCACCACGCGACTTGGTCCGTGTCGAGCCGGTAGAAAAGTCTGCGCACGCCGATGTAATCGCGGGCAAGGACCAACTCTTGTTTCGCCCGATCCCAGAGGGCAAGCGCCCAGTCGCCGATCAATACCGCAAAGCATCCCGTACCCCACTCTTGATATGCTGCGAAGACGAGATCGAGATCTGTTGGCTCATCGTCCCACTTTTGACCTACACGTTCGCGGATCTCTTCGCGGTTATCGAGACGGCCATCCCAGCTGAGAATAGAGCCATCGCGAACCAGAGGCTGGATCTCGAAATGGGACTCCGGTGTGGTGTGATAGGCGCGATAGACCATGCCCAGGTTGTCGCTGATGCGTTCGGTCCCTCCATCAGGTCCGATGCGGTCGATGCCTCTAGCCAGTTCCAACAAGTGCAACCGGCTCACACGATCCCTCGGGTCGAATTTATAGATGCCAGCCAGCGCACTCATCAACACTCCTCGATAACGAGAAACTTCTCGCGTGAAGCTAGCCGGTCATTGATGATTTGTCCGTCCACTTCGACCCAGGCATGGGCCTTGAAGGGCAGCTTCTGAGCACCGATTACCAGGTGCGCTGCTACACCCTGTCCGCGAAGCATTTTCACCAGCAGGGCGGAGCGTTGCAGACAAAGGACCGGCTTTGGATAAAAGATGCAGGCAATATCCACAGCACTGGCGATTGCCTCAATCGCGTTACAGTGGCTTGATTCCGGTCGGACGGTATAGCCTTTCACGCGACGATGAAGCGAGGCGAAGTCGTTTCGAAACATGAAAAGGTCGTGAGCAATCAGGCCGACATACGCACGAAAGACGAGCGTGATCTTGGTCATGAGAGTTGAGCCTCCGAGGAGCTCAGTTTGAGTTCCGCGATCAGGAAGGTGAGACGGTCGGCCAGTGCCCGAATTCTCTCCGTAAGCGGCAGCACGGGCTTATGGCCGCGAGCCTCAACGTAGTCGAGCAGAATTGGATGCGCCTCAACAGACGCCTCTCTCAATCGAGCGATCATCTTGCGCGCATGGAGTGAATCGCACCGCTTATCCCGGTCACCAGAAATGATGAGCAGTGCGGGGTAGCTCTCCTCACTCCGTATGCGGTGATAAGGAGACAGCCGGAGAAGAGACGCAAATTCATCCGGATCTTCGGGTGAGCCAAGTTCCGCGACAAAGCCGCGGGCCACGCCGAAGAGGTGAAACCTGGTGAGGTCAGCGATCGGTCCGAGAGCCAGCACGGCACGGAACAGATGCGGCCGTTCGGTGAAGGCGCACAAGGCCAGCAACGCGCCGCTGCTTTGGCCGGCGACTCCAAGTTGTTGGTGCGTAGTATATCCGCTGTTGACCAGCCATTGAGCGCCCGAGATTAGATCGTCGACAGCGGTCTGCTTTCTCTGTCTCTGCGCCGCGAGATGCCATTCTGGGCCCCGTTCCCCTCCACCGCGAACGTGTGCCGTCGCGCAAGTGAAACCGGCTTCTGCGAGGATCGTCATCAAGACGCTGAACCTTGTCGTAATGCTGACGCCGCCTCCACCGTATGCGCTGAGCAGGACCGGGCGGATCCCGCTAGTTCCTCGCGGGTGAATGAGCGTAATCGGTATGTCAGTGCCGTCCTCGGAACGATAAGTTCGATTCTCGACTTCCAGAGCCCTGCGTTGGACCCAATTCGGCTGCCGCCACCACACACGATGCTCACCTGTCGCGAGATCGACACTATAGATCGTCGTGGGCTCCGTAGCATCGCAGTGCGAGTAGAAGTAACGGTGAGTGCAGTGATCGAGCTGCCCGAACGTGGTTGTCCCCGACTCCGGATAGTCGATAGTCCGGACGAGCCCGCCCGATTCGGAATAGATTCGGGTCAGCTTGCGGCCGCCTGCCGCATAGTGGATCACTTTCGATCTACCCAAGTGCTCCCAGGAGAAGATCGACTCGCCCATCTCGGGGATGATGGTAGTCCATCCCTTGGATTCCGGTTGATCCATGGAGAACCGGACCACGCGCCCTAAAGCGGCCGCGTGGGTTGTGCTGGTCTCAATCGTATCGGCCCAGAAGCGCAGCCCCAGGTTTGCTTCAGACCAGGACATAACTTCCTGCGGTGGGTCGATCAGCGGAAAGCGGTGGACAAGGAAGCGAGCTTGCGGAACTGATTGAAGGGAGACGATGAGGTAGCCGAGCGCTGAATCATCCTCTGATGCTTGAACGACGAGGCGTATCGATGGATCGTTCCCCACACAGAAGATCTCAGTGTCATTGCACTGCTCTTCGCTGAACCCATGCCTGCGGACTGCGCGCCGGTTCTGATACCGGCCATCAGCCTCCTCGAGCACGTAATAGAAGCCCCTACCACCTCTCTCGAAGACCAACCCCCGATGAAAGCCTCGTGGGAGTCGATCGGGCAGCAACTGCCGTTCAACCAAATCGTAGACACCGATCTCCTGAAGATCCTCCCCGCCGCTCCTCATACCAAACGCTAGGAAGCGTCCGTCGGGCGAAATGTGGATGATTGCCAGTGATGTAAAGGAATCCCTGGCTAGTGTTTCGACCGAGATGAGCAGCTTCTCCCCATTCGCCTCGTCATGGTGGTAGATCGCTTTCTGCTCCGCTGTCGCTTCGCGCTTGAGGTAGACCAGACCACCACGACGATCCGATAGAGGCAGATCGACGGCATCCACTGTGAGCAGTTCCTTGACGCGGCGCTCGATTCCGTCTCTCAGTTCCAAGTGGCGACCAAGGTAATCTCGAAAGATCCGCTGTTCCTTCTGGACAAACGACCGAGTCGCGAGAGAGTCCTGATCTTCAAGCCATCGGAAGGGATCTTCCACTTCGAGGCCGTGGAGTCGCTCGCGCACTGGCTCCGCCGAAGATGAATGAGAGATCGATGCCGAGGTCATATTGCAACCACCGGCGCTAGTTCGAACTCGCGCCTTACCCGCCGAAGCATGGACCTCAGAAAAGGCCATGCTACGGTCGGATCTGTTCGATTGCGGTTTCCGTCCCAAGCAATGACTGCGTAAGCGAACGCTGCAATCATCGGTGCGATTGCGGTAAGCCTTGCCAGCTTTGCCTGACGCGCACAGGTGTTCCAATGAGCCGCATAGTGGAAGCGAAGGGCTGCCTGCTCCTCAGCCACGACCGGCATAGATCGCGCAAGATCGGCGAGGAGGTGTTCTGCACTCAGAAAAGGGTGGCCGATGTAGGTCTCAGCCCAATCGAGAAACACCGGGCCTTTGGACGTGGCAAATGTGTTTCCATGCCCTATATCACCGTGCACCAATGTCTCCGGTACTCCTCCGTCCATGAACTCATGGAGCGCGGAGTTGATATCCTTCTTCAGTTGGTCCAGCTCTGTCCTGGCAAGTGGTCTGGATTTCGTCGAGGATTGCCCCTCCATAGCGTATCTGGCGTCGTGAAAGAACTGTTCTAAAAGAGAGGCAATCCGGGCACATGTCCAATCCCTCGCACCCAGGCGGACCAATGATGGCAAGCTGGCTGTCATTTCCTTTTGCATGATGGCCAGGGCCGTGAGGGCTTGCTTGCAGTCATGGAGACCCTCTGACTGATTCAGCGGCATGCCGCGAACATCCTCCATAACCCATCCGTTCCATTCGGGGATCTTCGCGAGTATCTTTGGCAGATATGCGGGAAAGCGTTGTGCCAACGCCATAGTCAGACCGTATTCTCGTACATTTGATTCCCCTACGGCTTTGAACCACATCTTGGCGCCGGCAGCGTCTGTCAAGGAAAGCAAGCAAAAGTTGATCCCCTGATTCAACTGCTGAATCGCCTGCCAGGAGTATCGACGCGCATCGCTCCCGACCTTGACTAACAACTGGTCAATCCAGCCGAGCTGCGCAAACCTCCCGAACTCACCTGCCTCGCCTTTCATGATTTTGATGACAATCGATCGTTCCTCGCCGACAAATTCACCCGCGGCGATGTCATCCAGCGCCGTGAATGCGAGGAGGCCGGGCCCCCCTTTCCGCGATCCAATGATTTCGTGCACGGCGCAAGTGCCCACCTCCACCCTTCCAGGGAGAAGAGCGAGTTGTATCGTACGGAGACCAAGTTTACGTTCAATGGTTTCTGTGAGCGACTCGGCCGCTCGCGAATACGCCGGTATCGACTCACGGGGAAGTAATAGGCTCGCTGCAGCACCGGTCGTCAGAATTCGCATGGAATGCGGCTCGATCAGGACGAGGCGGCACTCAATGCACTCCGGTTCACCTGACGTGTTCCTTATCATGCCGCCCTCCTTCACCGTTGATGAGTTCGTTATGCTGGAAATGGATCAAGCTCTTGCTCTTCAACTCTTCCATGAAGTCGCTGACGTCCGCCAGAACAACAGCAATTTCAGTCTCAGTATCCTCGGCGAGAGATTTCGCGATTTGATCCACCCCCTCACCGTCGAGAAGACGTGTCCATATGTAGGCACCTACGGGATTCAAACTGAAGAACTGATCTCTCTTGAAATCGAGAATGACCGCACCATCGTGGTCAACGATTGATCGGAGATGAGGTAAAGTTGTGATCATGATTCTTGTCTCCAAAAGCAATAGAGCCTGCGTATCATTGGCGTGCAGCTCTCCTCGCTTTCTCTGTCCGTAAGAATCGAGTGGACAGAAAGCTGAACTCAAGCAATCCAGATGGGTCGAGTGGATGGTTCTCAGATTAGCCGGGGGAGATCGCTCCGCGAGAGCCGACAGCCCGTGTTACTGTGAGCGCAAGCACCGTTCATCCAATTGTTCGGTGAGTCTGACATTCCCGCAGCTGAGATGCAACAGAAACCGATTCGCAGAAGGCGACAAAATCAAAGGACCAGAATCGGCCCAAGACCGCTCGGAAGCAGGAGGTGACGGACGCGTGGCTGTCAGTCGAGAGACGTGCGTTTCTCATCGCTTGCAATTCTGTCGAGCGCCCTGCGGCTCCATTCAGACGGGGACTCGTGCGTGCGTTTCTTGAAGAATCGATTGAAGTCTTGGACACACCTGTAACCAAGCAGTGCTGCCACCGCGCTGATTTTTGTGGGCGGGAAGATGCCGAGCAAGTGTTGAGCAAAGGCCAGCCTGGTCTCGATCTGAAACTGCGTCATCGTCTTGCGATATTCGGCGAAGAAAGCCCGCTCGAGTGTTCGCATCTCAATTCCGGCCTCCCGCGCAAGAGTGCTGAGCCGCAATTGCGTGTTTCCGTGGGAAGCAAGAATAAGATGATGCGCAAGCTGTTCCGGGCTTTCGAGGAGTGCGGCATGAAGGGCATCACGAGGTGACGCCCTAAGGGCGCGGATTTCCGCAGCAACTTCCTCTTCGATCGGCGACACCTTGGGGGTAAGGCGGCGGTTCACGATTCTCTGCTCCGGATGGTGGCGTCAGCGAGGCACCAGTCAGCCTGCAAGCGCGGGTCACGCCAAAGGCGCCAAAGCGCTCCTTGGTTTCACATTCCTTCGAGCCGTTGCTTCTTCTTGGGATCTGAATACGAAGCGGCAGCTGAGCGAAAGGGGGCGTCATCGTGTATGGTGCGCGCATTCAAAGTGCGGAAGCGAAGAAATCGGGAGCAGACAGACATTTAGTCAGCAAATATCGATAGGTGTGAGTCTAGTCTTCAATTCCATACTTACACCGCGTCGATGAAGGCGAAATTTCCTGTTGCAATTAAGGAACCTCTTCAAGACAGGGTTCTTGGCGACGATAGTACAAACCTGAATGCTCGATCTGCGGCCTGGCCGCAAAGGAAGCGCTCCAGTTCCAACAGAAAACCACGCGATCAACGGAGCGTCAATCGGCAGCCATGTGTTGTTGCCTATACGAAACAGGAGAGGCCGAACAGGGGCGAGCCAAGATGTACATCGAATACAGTTGCGGTACTTCGCTCGAAGAGATGAGGGAGAGCCGCCGTGGAGGTCAAGAGCAATTTCGGTTGGTTGTTGCTGCGCCTCGCGCCGTTCAAGTGGCGGATTGCTCTGGGCTTGGTCTGCTTGTCCCTCGCGGGTGTCGCCGCTACGATCGATCCCCTTTTGATGCGTAGTCTGATCGACTCTGCGCTGCCTGGACGAAGCCTGCGTTGGGCGTTTTGCCTGGTGGGCGGAATCGGGCTCTGTTACTTCGGCCGATCCACGCTCTATGGAATTGGATCGCTGATCAATTTTTCAATCTCCCTCGATTGTGTCCGCGAGTTGCGCATGGCGCTCCTTGATCAGCTGAACAGACTTTCGGTCGACTATCATGAGCAGACGCCTTTGGGCGAAAAGCTGACATGTATCGAACACGATGTCGATGAGATTGCGAACTTCGGCGCGGATACGGTGAATCAGAGTGTCCGGGCAGCCCTGTTTTTTGCGCTCAATCTTGCGATGATGGCGAGACTGAACCTGTCGATGACGTTGACATTGCTTCCCCTGCTGCCCCTGTTTGCCTTCATTCAGCGGCGATTCAGCGTCCGTCTGAAGGCCAGAGCCGATCAAGCGCGAATCGAAGTCGGCGCCGCAACCAGCGTGTTGAATGAGCATCTTGGAGCGGTGCCGCAACTCCAGCTTCTCGGGGCGGAAGAGTCGAGCGCGCAGCGAACTTCCTCGGTTTGGAACAGGATGCTGCGAGCGCAGCAGATTCAGCGGCAAATGCAGATGGGTTTCAGCCTGTCGATCGCCGCCAATTTCGTAACAGCGATAGTGATTGTGCTGGGGCTCGGCAGTGCGAAGGTCATATCCGGTGCGTTGACCATTGGCGGGTTGGTCGCGTTCTACACCTATGGCACTCGCGTCTTCGAGCCGGTCAGCTCGGCCATAGACCTGTACTCACGGCTGCAGACTGTCGGCGCTAGCATTCGCCGAGTGCGTGCTCTGCTCTCTCTTGTACCAACCGTGCCGGATACAGGACGAATGCATTTGGGTTCGTCCGCGCTAACGCACGGCTTCAGGGTTGAGGATGTCTCATTCTCTCTTGGTTCGAAGCGAGCTTTGTGTAACGTCTCTTTCCGGATTCACGCCGGTGAATGCGTCGCCATCGTTGGGGCAAGCGGATCAGGAAAGAGCACCCTGGCTCGGCTTCTTGTGCGTGCCGCAGATCCTGACAGCGGATACATTCTGCTCGAAGAGCATCGGCTCGGCTCGTACACAGTGGCGTCGCTGCGCTCGGCAGTCTGCCTTATCCCGCAGCACCCTGTGCTGTTTGAAGGAAGTGTCCGGGATAATCTGCTCTATGGAAACCCACGAGCAACCACCGCGGAAATGGATCAGGCGATTCGAGTGGCTCAACTGACTACGGTCGTGAGTCAGCTGCCTGCCGGGTTGGACACGCTACTCAGTCCCGGAGGTGCCAGCCTTTCCGGAGGAGAACGTCAAAGACTTGCACTAGCCAGAGCGCTTCTGAGGAGTTCGGCAACGCTTATTCTGGACGAAGCAACGTCGGCTCTCGATGTTCTGTCAGAGCGCGCCGTCCTCGCATCTCTTAGAGAGGCTTGCGCACATCGAACGCTTATCATCATTTCCCATCGAATCAGTTCTCTCGTATGGGCGGACGAGATCGTCTTGCTCGATCATGGCCGGATTGCTGCTGTGGGTACGCACTCGACGCTCTACGCGCAATCGGCCCTCTACCATGCCATGTTTGACACCTCGACGCGAGATACTGAATCGCCTTGAGGCTAGAGGGACTCCAACGCGACCGCAGGAGTTACGATAACGGCCACGGACGAGGTGCGTTTGGGAGAAAAGCGCATCGCAATCCTCGCTGGGCCGATCAAACAGGTTAGGGGAAGTGTAGCTTCCTTTTAGGGAATTTCCAAGCATGGCTGGTGTGGCTGGTGACGAAGAAGCCGTGATTGACGTGACGGTTTTCGCCCTCATTGAATTCGATCTGCCGTCGCCGTCAAGCTGTTGCCGAGGTTTCGAAGGCCTAAGCGGTCGAAATTAGTCCAAGTGATAGGTTAGACAGGCTGCGGATCGAGAATGGAGGAACATCCCCGCAGGTTGCGTCAGTTCGACAAGGTGGCGACAACCTCCGCCAAACTCTCCCCAAATTGCCGGAGCAGTCCTGTGAGTGGAGCCCCGAAGCTATGGCCATGGCAGCTCAGGCCAAGGTGCTGTCGGGCAACAAACTCGAACATAATGCGCCTCCAGCACCATCCGGGCCAGACGCTCTCGACTCACAGCTGTCCATGGGGCATTCTTGTGATAGTCCATTCGGTCCTCCAGAGTTACTGCTTGCTCGTCACAAACAGCTTCTCCGGTCTAGATCGAATGGACAACCTCTTGAAACATCACAGGTAGCCCAGAGGGAGACCCGGGAAACGGGGAAGCATGAGATCTGCCCGCATTGTGGCGCTTCGATTCCTTCGTCACGGATGTCGTTGCGTGAGATGGCTGTATCGTTTCTTTGTGGGAGTCTCTTGCTTTCGATCCTCATTTCGGCGTTCATCATCGCCAAACCCTGGCTAGAGGATGCAGGTCAGCGATTCGTTAATCGAATGTTCTGGCACGAGCCGCTTGACAGTTGGAATCTGTGAGCCGTTCGTTCAGGACCTTGCTGTCGGTCTGCCTAGTTTCTAGTTCCGCCCTATTCGGCTTCCCATCCGGGGGCTTTGGCGCTGCGGGGAGGGCCGATTCCCGGCCCCGTCCACCCTAAGTTCTGAAAAAGCAGATCCTGCTAGCGCCGGGTTTAACAGATTCACGCAGGAAGCATCTTGGGACCACAACGCGCGAATCGACCCACTATCCCATTTGCATTCGGGAATTGTCTCGATCTCAGTTGAGGGCTCATGCTATGGGAGCCCGCTCCTATCAGCAGGCTCTCCGACAATCAGGTCTGCACTTAAACCTAGCCAGTGGCTCACAGCAGGTATGCGTGAGAATACAGCTTTCTCTAAAACCATCACCAAGGCAAGGGAGATTGCCATTTCGGGCAGATAGATGGCCAGGGCCACGACCGCGGTCACCAGCGCGAATGACCACCGTGGCTTTCCAATCGGGAGAGGTGCGCCAAGCACACCCGAGTGGCGCCTGCGCCACCACATCACAATGGCACTGATCGAAAGCGTAATCAGCCCGAGCGCGGCAGTCAGACCGATGAGTTGGTTGACTAAACCAAAGAGTTGTCCCTCGTGCATTGCAACACCCGTGTCAACGATCCGATCCACGAGCGGTAGTTGTGAGAAGGGTTCTTCTCTCACGACCGTGCCCGTTACGGGATTGAGATACAGGGTCGTGCGGAGTGGACGATCCTGCGTGTCGGTGTGCACAGTCCACAAGCCATCTGGAGAGCTGGGCGGCGCCACCTGCACGGGCCATGGCAGATGAAATCCTTCGGCCCTTGGGACTAGGCGATTGAGTGGACCGGACTCGCCAGCGTGCGAAACCGCGCCGGTCGCCGACGCTCCAGGCATCTGCATGCCTGCCATGTTATTCGCGTTTCGTTCCTGCCGCTGCTGCGCCTCAGCGCTCTTTCCTGCGGTCCAATCCTGATGCACGAGATGCGATGCGGCAAATGTTCGAATCGCGAGTAGATACTGTCCGCCCCAGAAACTGGCCCACGGCAAGCCGCTGAGGAGAATGAAGAGTGCGTATGAGGAGATCAGGACTCCCGTCACCGCGTGCAGGTCTCGCCAGAAAACGCGCGATCCTTGACGTAGGCGGATGTACAGAACTCCAGCCAGCCGTTTGGTTTGTCGCGGCCACCAGAGATAGACGCCAGTGAGGAGCAGCACGATGGCCCATGATGCGGCGAGCTCTACAATGTTTGAGCCGCGATCACCCATAAGAAGCTCTCCGTGCAGATAGAAGAGAACGTTCATCGGACGCTTGTCCTCGTCTTCGACCTTCAGGACTTGCAGGGTCGCCGGATTCACATACACCCGATATTCCTTGCTGCCTTTTCCAACGACAATCTGAGTTGCCGATTCTTCTTCTCTCGGCAGAACGTAGTAATGAAAGTTGGTCCCCGGCACCGCATGCAGCGCGGCTTCCACCTGAGTTGACGGTGTCGCGCGCGCACCTTCTAGGGCAACGTGATCGTAAGGCCGGTCAAGCCACGCCTCGATCTGAGGCCGGAACAGATAGATAGACCCCGTGATCGAAAGCCAGAGAATGAACGGAATCGAAAACACCCCTGCGTAGAAGTGCCA
>Ga0335074_10002022_pt1 | contig 27585 bp, 22 predicted proteins | sample Lox_Sample_23_FD_206715 | JGI IMG/M metagenome (GOLD analysis project Ga0335074, IMG submission 206715) | Soil microbial communities from Loxahatchee National Wildlife Refuge, Florida, United States - Lox_Sample_2.3 | ecosystem: Environmental > Terrestrial > Soil > Wetlands | place: USA...
TGGCTTTCTTTCCGCTGTACGAACAAAACATCTTCAGATCGCAGTCGCATTTCCATTTTTTTAATTTGCGGTAATCATTGACGAGTTTTGAAAGTGATTCTTTTTTATTAGTTCGCATTGGTTGACAGGAGTTCATAATTATTCCTAAGCATCGTCACATGTTCACCGTGGATTGCAGATTTGGCAGGGTTCTGCTCTGCAATTTTCCCTACGAGCAATTGCATTTGCCGCAGTTAAGGAATCGCATTCTTCCCAATGGCCATCTGGGGGATGTTTAGCCTGGGGCGTACATCTAATATCGCTTGCCGGCCTCCTATGGATTCGCACAATACCTGTAGGACGATCGATGTTCACAATGTAATTTGACATTTGTTCTCCATCAAAAAGTCGGCAATTGTACCATAATTATATCACAGATAAGGAGTGGAGAGAGAAACAGAAGCGCTGCCGGTATTTTCCCCGCCGCCAATTTAAACACATACTTAAATAATTTCCTGGTTGGCTGTGGGGTCATTTGAGTTCAAAAGCCAACATGGATTACAATATTGAGCATGTATGTATCACGAGTATTTCTTCGTTGGTATAAGTCGTTCAACATCGACTACACAGGTACCGTTGGGGGAGATCGCGTTCCGAGTAAGAGACCTTGGAATCTTTGGAAATTGAACTCTAATGAGGTAGAGTTGCCATTCGTAGAAATCCCGATTGAGCAAGATATAACGATCGTTGTTGGCGCAAATGAGAGTGGCAAATCACATCTTCTTTCTGCGATTAGTAATGTATTGTGCGGTCATAGTATTCCAGTCGATCCATTTTCAACAACAAAAGCAGAGGGACGTCCATATAGTGAGACAGACCTCTGCCACTTTGCACTACCGCTGACAAAGCACGCAACACTATGGCCGCAATTAGGTCTTGAGTTTAGTGGACTGAATCGAGACGAATACAAATCATTGACAGACGTTGAAGCACCCAAAAGCGATCTGTCGCCGAGGGTTCAGGTTTTTCTTATGCCCGATAATGATGGGTATGCTACCATATATCATTCTCATGGGGATCAACCACGAAGGTTAACATTGTCGGATTTCGAGAAAATACGCAACCTTTTTCCGCAGGTACATTTTATTAATTCCCAACTACCGTTTGCTGATGAGGTTCACCTCGGAGACATTCTTCAGGGATACGGAGAGTCTCCCGGTGAAACTGAACTATTCTATGACAATCATGTTCTTCAAGAAATTGCTCGATCAATAGTCAGCGTACAAATTCCACCTGTCGCGGGTAGTCCCGCCAAAACTTTTCTTGAGACAGTTCAAGGGTGGAAAGAAAAGCTTGCAGAGGCGAGACGTCTCCGCAGTCAACAATTACAGCTTGAGGTAAAACTATTTAGAGACGTACTTGGAATACCAAAAGATGCGATAAAACGCGTATATGAGCTAGTTGATGATGACAAAAGTCATGCTAAAGCTCTTGTATCAAAGTGGAGCGAGGAACTTGAGAGAGTTTTAAACCTCTCACGCTATTGGCAACAGGATCAGGATTTTTCTTTGCGTCTGACTTACCATAAGCAAACAATCAGTTTTGATATCACCGACAAAACACAGAAGACTTATACGTTCAAGGAGCGAAGCTCTGGATTACGTTATTTCTTGAGTTATTACATCCAAGCAAAGGCAATTGAGAAAGCTAGTAAAGCCGCGTCGAATATAGTACTTATGGACGAACCGGACTCTTTCCTTTCAATTGCTGGTCAGCGCAATCTTATGGCGGTATTTGATTCGTTGGTCCGTGGTCACGGAAGTGGTAATTTTCAGCTTGTCTACACAACACACTCACCATTTTTAATTCATCGAAATTTTCCAAAACGCATTCGATTAGTTCGTAAGGGTGACGCAGAAGAAGGTACTCAGCTTGTCGATAAAGCTCGTGAGCGTCGTTTCGATCCAATTAGGTCTGCTTTGGGAATCGAGCTTTCACAGACGCTTTTCATGGGTGCAATCAATATAGTTACTGAGGGAGCAAGTGATCAATTTTTTATAGCAGAATCTATTCGCTTTTTCGCATCGGAAACCGCTGCATCTGATCTAATCAATCTCAATGAGGTAGTTATAGTCTCAGCAGAATCGAGCTCTGGGGTTTACAAGCTTATTTCCTCTTCACAATGGGCAGACGAATCAATTCCAACAGCTATCGTTTTGCTGGATTTTGATGATGGTGGACGTACAGAACTCAAAAGATTGACGGGACAAATCCGGAACACCCCAAAAATTCTGGATAATGATACGATTATATTTGTCAATAAATTTCTAGATTCGAAACAGCAAGATTGTGATGTAACAACTGAAGATCTTGTGCCCACATCTTTATTCATTCATGCAGTACGTTGCTATATAGACCGTTGGCTTAAAGACAGTGTGGAAAAGGCAGAAGGTCTTAACGAGCTTTTGACAGAAGAGGCCTTCACAAAATTTGGACATGTTGCTGCAGCGCGTCGAGTTTTTGATAGAATCCGTGGCACAGAGAATCAAGAGTACGATAAACTCGGCGTGTTTGAGCAACTATTTCTCGAGTTGGAATCGAGTAAAAGCGACCAAAAGAGACAGCGAAGTAGAATAGATGCTGAAAGCCGCGAATTACTGAAAAAGCGCATCATCGCTCTTTGTCATGCACTGCGAGCTCGTATAGAGGCGGGGACGAAAGCGGCGCGCCAACATACGGGCGTTCAGGCGATAAAACGGCTAATAAACGACTTTTTCCTTCAGTATCAGGATTCGCCTCCGCCAACACTTGATTTGGAACTTAAGCTAAAGCGTCTTGCGGCAGAAGCACAGACATTCGGAGCTGACGACAGTATTATTCTTTTGCCTGTTCTATCCATGTTAATAAATGAGGCAAAGGCTATGCGGCAAAGTGGTCGAACAGAATTATCACGCGAAGACTGGGATATGTGGAAGAAAAAACTTGAAGCGATTATGCACAATCCACTAAAACCAAACTTGTCACAACCTACAATGGACCAGTCAGACAAATCAGAGCAGGCACAACCAATTATTAGCAATCAGCCAGTAATTACTGCTAGCTAACTGGGTAAATTAATTCCGTCCTTCAATACCACGAGAGTGAAACGGGGGCGCGGCTAGTAAATCTCGCCTAATACTCCCATCACGCATTTAGGGTACAGGTGATAGGTGACGGGGGCGGCGGCGATGCCGCGATTTGAGATTTCATAGTTCAGATTTCAAAGGGATATTTACCGCGGCGGCACGACGAATCCGCAGATGACGCAGATAAACGCGGATTTAAAATTTGAGATTTAAAACTCAAGCTGGACTCTTCGACGCGGCTCAGGCTGACCTTTCGACATTGCCCCTCGGTGATACTCGGGACAGGCTCAAGGCGGGGAGCCTAAGCTACATTTAACTAATGACAGGCAAGATGCCTGTCCCACATGACTTGGCCCCGGGTTTCCACCACGGGGCTGTATGGCTCAGGCTGACCTTTCGACATTGCCCCTCGGTGATACTCGGGACAGGCTCAAGGCGGGGAGCCTAAGCTACATTTAACTAATGACAGGCAAGATGCCTGTCCCACACGGCTGCGCCGAGAACAGTAGAAAGTGGAACAGGTGAACAGGAGAGCAAAAACGGAATTTTGTGATTGATTGTTGGCCCCGGGTGCGGCGGCGTTGCCGCCGAGAACAGGCGAATTTAGATCAGGTGAGCAGGCGAGCGGCGGCGGCGTTGCCGCTACCAAGGTGACAGGTTACAGAGGATAGGACGGCGGCGGTGGCCGCCGAGAACAGGCGAATTTAGATCAGGTGAACAGGCGAGCGAATAAGGAAAATGGCCCCGGGTGCGGCGGCGATGCCGCGATTTGAGATTTCATAGTTCAGATTTCAAAGGGATGTTTACCACGGCGGCACGACGAATCCGCAGATGACGCAGATAAACGCGGATTTAAAATTTGAGATTTAAAACTCAGGCTGGACTCTTCGACGCTGCTCAGGGCAGGCAGGGGACAGGGGAGAGGGAACAATACTGCAATAATGCTATTGTTAAAAAAATTATGAACGTTTGGCCAGGAATTTCAGAAGCGGGGCTTCGGCGAGTTCTGGAATAGCTAACAGACGCGCCGCGACGCCATAAACCAATGCTGCAACGAGTACGACGATTGGAAGCCGGACAAGTGCTGCGAGTACGCGGTGCGAGGTATCCAATATCGGAGTTTGTGCAAGCAGATCATCAACCGCCCAGCCGGCGGCGAACATGATCAGGCCGGCGAATAAAGCTTTAATTAAAAATGGGCGGAGTTCAGCAAGCCCCAGTGTTCCCGAACGCTTTTTAAGTACCATCAGCAGAATGATGCATTGAACAATCGCCGCGATCGTGGTGCCCGCGGCTATTCCGCCTTCCTGCATGAACCAGACCAGGCTTAGATTCAGGGCAATATTCAAAAGAACCATCCATGCGGCGATTTTCATCGGCGTTCTGGTATCGCGCTGGGCATAAAACACGCGGATGAGGATCATCTGGATTTCAAACGCCCAGATGCCGGCGCAAAACCAGCGAGCCGCCCAGGTTGCGTGATTGACGTCTTCAACCGTCACCTGGCCTCCGAGGTAAATGACGCTGATGAGCAACGGCGAAATCAGGATCATGCCCAGCGTGGTGGGAATGCTTAAAAAAGAACTTTTGCGTAGGGCCTGAATCATCAGGCTTTTAACTTCCCCGGCGTTGCCGGCGACCGCAGCGCGGGAAAGCCGGGGGAAAACCGCCGTGGCCGTGGCCACGCCGAAAATTCCGACGGGCAAAAGATAGATGCGCTGTGCAACCGAAAGTTTACCCAAAGCGCCTTTGAGCATGGGAACGTGTATGTGGGCGCCAAGCAGAAGAAAATCCGTCCGTCCGCCGTGACCGTCCGGAGATAACCACCAGGCGATTTGCGAGTCCATGAAGGTATTGAACTGTACTGCGGACAGTCCGGCGATCATGGGAAGCATGGTGACGATGATTTCACGCAGCGCATCTGACCAGACGGGCTTGTTTATGAAGCCGACGCGCCACGCCGGACTGATCTTCCAGATCGTGGGCATCATCAGCACGATTTGCAAAGCACCGGAAATCAGGACCGCGGCGGCGACCCATTTGATGCGTGACACGATTGGATAATGACTGGTCCAAAACCAGACAGGCAAGGCGGCGGCCAGAGCCATGGCCAGGTTGTTGATGACCGGCGAAAGGGCCTGGGCGGCGAAGCGTTCATGAGCGGCGGCCAGTGCTCCCAGAATAGCCACCAGGCACACAGCAATCGAGTAGGGGAGCATAATGGCGATCATGAGGGCTGCGAGGCGGTTGTTGGAAAGAACGCTCTGGGAGAGGGCTATGGGGAGGACGATTAATTCTCCAACAGCGGTCAGGGCAATTAGAACGAGCGTTAACAAGGCGATGACGGCACGGGCAAGCCGATCGGCAGCTTCCTGGCCGAATTGGTGCTGAACCCGGGTATATACGGGAATAAATACAGCGGTCAATGCACCTTCGCCGAAAATACGGCGAAAAAGATTGGGGAACTGAAACCCCATCCAAAAGGCGGACCATTCTGTTTCGACGCCGAGAAAATAACTGCAGGTTTTGTCCCGAATCAGGCCGGAAATGCGCGACACCACGGTAAGCGTGGAAATGACATTGGCATGGCGGACAAAGCTCTTTGCGCTATTCATACCGGCGGATTCGCCGGGATTGGCCGAGACGGTTTGAGAGGCAACAGAATTTTTATCAGCGTCCATGCTCATTAAGAGTCTCTAAGTATTATCTCAACCGTTAATCCCTTTGGCTACGGCGATTATTTCGCGTGGATTTGTGACCGGCGGTCAGCAGAGTTTTGAACTTCCGGCAAACCGCTAATGGGTCCGTGGAGGAAATAATAGCGGAGCTTACGGCTACAGTTTGAACACCTGCGGAAAGTAATTGCGGAAGATTGTCCAAAGTGATGCCACCAATGGCGACAAATGGAATGGGCAAATGCGCCCCGGCAAGCAGACGGACATAAGCCGGACCGGCAATGCGGTCCTTGGGTTTAGTGGTGGAATTAAACATAGGCCCGGCGGCAATATAAGTCGCGCCGTTACGGATCGCCTCGTGTGCCTGAGAGAGTTTTTCCGTTGAGACGCCGATAATTAAATTCGGTCCGGCGAGCTTACGCGCCTGGCGGCAAGGCAAATCGTCCTGGCCGAAATGTACGCCGTCGGCGCCGGCCAGAAGAGCAATATCGATACGGTCATTGATGATGGAAATAGCGCCGGCCGTGCGGCATCGGCGTACGAAAATATAAGCACGGCGGAGAAGTTCAGCATCGGAAAGGTTTTTTTCCCGCAGTTGTACACAGTCGGCGCCGCCGCGGAGGACCGCATCAAGAGTTTTTTCCCAGGGAAAATGGCAGAGCGATTCGGTCAGCAGGACCATCAGGCGGATATGTGGCATCCGACCAAATTGTCCTGCGGCTAAAACGAAAGTCTGCTCAAGATCATATTGCTTGTAACGAATTCGTTCGATGTTCGCAGCAGTGCGCGGCGAGATCGTTTTAGCGACTTCTTCCAACACACGGAGCGCTTCGGTGAGGCGTTTGGCGGAGGCGGTGACGACTTCACGAAGCCCGGCGCGGGAAAGTTCATCGCTTGTTTTAATCGTTTTGCCAACATCGCCTGGTGTATCGCGGGATAAGACGGCATTTGGGCCGGCAAGGCTGGCGATCAGTTTTGAGAGATCATGACGATCCTTTTTGATGGCTTGGGCAAGACCCGCGTCGTTCAGGGCGAAGCGGGCATAATCTTCCAGGACGCGGAGTGCTTCACGGGCGCGATTAAAATTGGCGTCGAGGATGCGAAACTCAGCAATGGACATTTAGAATCTATCTCAAAACATATCGAGGCCGCGACGTCGGCTGCCTGGCTCCGAGCCAAGGAACACCGACGAGCGAGTATTAACATACAATACAGTTCGGAGGTGCGACGCCGGATTCGGGGTCAGGCAGCCTCGTCCCGAAGGGTTTGGCTGCCAAGCGGCCATCCGCGGCGTCATCGCTCCTGAAGCATATTATCTATCGAATATAACATCGTCGCTCTTGGTTGCATCTGGCCGCTTGGGAGCCAAACGCGGCTCCCGCTATGTTCTGAGATAGATTCTTAGTGCCTCTATGAAGCCGCTTTAACAATTCTGTTTTATTCCTCTTCGCCATCAGATCCGGATTTGCGGCCAAGCTGTTCTGACCAGGGCACATAACGGGCAATCCCGCGTTTGGTTGACTGAACAAAGGCAATAAATTCCGCAACTTCCGGGACCTCTTTGAGATCGTTCGGTAATATCTCGATGGCCTTGTTGAGCGGAAGATCACCGTGTTCACGGAAAAGAATCTTAAACATCAGACGCAAAGCATTGATGGATTTATGGCTCATTCCGGAACGGCGCAAACCGACATTGTTAAGTTGGGTGATGCTGTTGGTGTTCAGAGACATAACAAATGGGGGAATATCAACATTGTGGGCGGAATTATTGCTGATCATAACCAGTCGACCGATGCGGCAATATTGATGCACAGCGCAAAGACCGCCAATAATGGCGCGATCCGCTATCTGGACGTGACCGGCGAGCACCGCTGCATTCACCATGGTGATGTTATTTCCCAGGCGGCAATTGTGCCCGACGTGCGCACCAACCATCAGGTAACAATTCGAACCGATGACGGTTTCGCCTTCGGTGCCGCGATGCACGGTGACATGTTCGCGGAAAACATTGGAATCGCCGATGATCAGACGGCTGTTTCCTTCGTGGAATTTGACGTCCTGCGGTATGTCGCCGAGGACGGCAAAGCTATGCATGACATTTTTTGCGCCCATCTGCAGAGGTCCGATCAGCTTAACATGGGAATGTAAGACACAATCGGGGCCAATCTGCACCGGACCTTCGATAGCACAGTAAGGGCCAATGTTAACGGTCGGATCAATTTTAGCCGCAGGATCGATAATAGCGGTGGGATGAATCATAATTTTGTCTCAAAAAGATATTAATAATTTGCTGGTGCTTTCTCCGGAGTCAATTCGGCGGCACGATAATGGAGCTGGCGTTTTTTCATCCAGCGAACTGCCAGAAGATCGACGAACGCGCGAATCACGCGGCTGCCGAATTTATATTTGGTTATTCCATGGGCACGGGGATGATGACTGACGGGCACTTCAATCACACGATAACCGCGCATCTTTACCAGCGTCGGAAAAAAACGGTGCATGCCTTTGTAAAGGGTAAGACCTTCAAGGCATTGGCGTTTATAGACTTTCAGAGAGCAGGCGGAATCTTTGATGTTTTCGCCGCTGAGCCAGTTGCGGATGCCGTTGGCGATATACGTCTGGATTTTGCGGAAAAAGTTGTCACTGCGCTTTTGACGCCAACCGCTGACCATATCCACGTCGGGGCCGAGCATGGCCATAAGGCGCGGAATTTCGCCGGGATCGTTTTGCATGTCGGCGTCGACGGTGGCCCAGATTCGGCCGCGGGCAGCTTTAAAACCAGCGTCCATCGCCGCGGTCTGGCCGGAGTTTTTTTCCAGCGAAACGACGCGCAACCAGGGGTAGACAGCGGCAAGTTGAAGGAGTTTTTCGCGCGTACCATCAGTGCCGGCATCGTCTACGATGATGACTTCGAAAAGCAAAGGCAGCGGATTAAAAACCTCGGCAATACGTTTGATGAGTGGTTCGACGTTATCCACTTCGTTGTACGCGGGCGCGACCAGAGACAATTCAACGCAATTTTGGTCCATAGAAAACACCGGCCTCTAAAACGGAGCTAAATCAGGAAGAATCGAAAAAGCCCGCGCAAATTCAGCAGGTCAGTATAATGCTGAAGCGAATAATTTTCAGGCCCGATGAGCAGCAAACAATATCAATTTGCGGCGATTGGTATTAAGATACCGATCATTGAGGATCAAATATGGCCAGGGAAAATCTGGAAGCAATAGCGGCAACCCTTGAGGCGCAGATGGTAACCATCCGCGACTCTCTTTGACGTTGCAAAGAAAAAAGAACAAATTAAAAGCCTGGAAGAACGGATGGGAGCACCCGATTTCTGGAACAACCAGGAAGAGGCCCAAAAAACCATTAAACAATTTAAAAGCCTCAAGGCCATACTCGATCCGGTTGCCGCCGTCGAAAAGGCTTTGGAAGACATCCATGTGATGATCGAACTGGGGCAACAGGGTGACAAATCTTTGTTAGAAGAGGCTGATGCTTCACTGGCCGTGCAGGAAAAAGCCTGTGAAGTGCTTAAGACACAGGCGTTGTTCACCGGGCCGCATGACGCCAGTGATTGCTACATGCAGATTCACGCCGGCGCAGGCGGAACCGAGGCGTGCGATTGGGCGTCGATGCTGCTGAGGATGTATTTACGGTATTTCGAACGGCGCGGCTGGGATGTAAGCGAGGTAGACCGACTGGATGGGGAACAGGCGGGCATACGGAACATTACATTATTGGTCAAAGGCTCTTACGCAACGGGGAATATGAATTGCGAAGTGGGCGTGCATCGGTTGGTGCGCATCAGCCCGTTTGATGCGAACGCCCGGCGGCACACCAGCTTTGCCAGTGTGGATGTTACGCCGGTGTTTGAAGACTCGGATAAGGATATGGAAATCCCCGAGGCCGATCTGGAAATCGTAGCATTTGTACGAGCCAGCGGACCCGGAGGCCAGAACGTCAACAAAGTGGCGTCGGCGGTGCGCATTACACATAAACCGACGGGGTTGCAGGTGGTATGCACCAGCGAGCGTTCGCAGACGCAAAATAAGGCGCTGGCGCTGAACCTGATCAAGGCCCGATTGCGCAAATTGGAAGAGGCCAAGCGCGATGCGGAACTGGCTCGCCTGTATGGAGAAAAGGGTGAAATTGCTTTTGGTTCGCAGATACGCAGCTATGTTCTGGATGACCGTCGTGTGAAAGATCATCGCAATGGCTACGAAGTGTTTCAGCCGGAACGCGTGCTCGATGGTGACATTCAGGGATTTATTGAAGCACAATTAAAGTTTAAAGCGGAAGAATCTAAGGGTCTCTAACAAAACAAGACGGGGCCGCGACGCCGTATGGGGCCAAAAGGCGCCGCGTCCCGAAGGGTTGGGCCGCAAATGGCCCATCTGCGGCGTTGTCGGCCCTCGCTATATCATCTTTCAGATATGGCTTCGGGCCTCCGCCTAGCATTCAGGGCCTGTCTGACGAATCCTAGGGAGCCGCGTTTGGGGGCCAAACCCTTCGGGACGAGGCTGCCTGACCCCGAATCCTGCGTCGCTCCTACTCGGCGTATCGTCTGGTGCTTGATACGCCTCGGCGTCGCTCCTTGGCTCGTGGCCAGGCAGCCGACGTCGCGGCCCCGATGATTCGTCAGGCAGGCCCTAAGCCATTTGCGGCCCAACGCGGCTCCCGTCTTGTTTTGTTAGAGACCCCGAGTCGTCGGCGAAAGCCGCTCCTTAGTTTTGGTGGTGACTATCAATAACGCGTGAAGCCGTTATAGCGGTTCGCGGCAGTGATAGATTCCACCGGGGGGGACATTGATGGGGACAAGCTGGAAAGAAACGTTTTTAAAAATGCCGCGATAATAGCGCTGAAAATACCAGGGTACTTCGGTAATGTTGCTGAAATAACTGGTGGGGTTGAGGTAATGTCGAACCGCCGCAAACATGCTGGTTTTAACATTTTCAGGCAGGCTGGGCGTGCCCAGCCCACTGATAAACCCGTCCACGCCGGATTCGGGAATGTTGTGTTCACGCAAAATGGCGACCAGATCGCTTACATCGCCATGCAGAATCCGAAAATTTTTTGATTGAGTAAACTGATCTTGAAGGACGCTGACAAAATCAGCGTCGCGTTCAATGGTAAGAAAAAAAGTGTGGGGCTGCACGCGGCGCAGGATTTCGCGCGTGATGGCCCCGGTCCCTGCGCCAAGCTCCACAACAACGCGCGCCGTATTCCAATTCACCCGGCTGATGCAGGCACGCGACATAGAGCGGCTTGACGGCCAAATGGAGGAAATGCGCACGCCGTGTCTGAAAAATTTACGCATGAACAGGAAATGATGTTCCATGCGCGCCGGCTTGTGAGCGGCGGTGTCGGGAGAAAGCATTTTTTCTGATTTAGTCATCACAAAAAAAGAACCCGGCACTCCACCGGGTTCCATAAAGTTGCTCAAGCCGCGGCAAATTATTGTCCCGAGCCGGAAGGCAACGGAACTGAACCGCCATTGGAATTGTCATTGCCTCCACCGGTCATGTCGGGCGGATTGGTCGTGGGCGTCATTGAGCCCGAATTTTCCGGAGCCGTACCCTGATCACCTCCGGGAACATAGGGATTAGGCTCAAGCTGGGTGGGCAAAATATAAATATCAACACGACGATTAAGCGGATTGCCGTGATGACCCGGTGCATTGGGGGCGATAGGGTGAGTTTCTCCCCAACCGGCAACCTGCATTCTGCGATCCAGTACACCCTGGTCTTTGAGGAAATTCCATACGGAGATGGCACGGTTGGCGGACAAATTAATGTTCGCCGGATTGAGTGAATAACGGCTGTAGCGAATAGGTACATCGTCGGTGTTGCCAACGATGCGTATTTCGTTATTGACAATAGCCGGATCGTTGATAATGCCGGCGAATTCTTTGAGGGCAGACTGGGCTTCAGGCGTCAGATCTGTACTGCCAAGGGCAAAAAGCAAATCGCTCTTAAAACGCAACATGCCGAGCTTGGGGTCATACGATAGGAGATTGGGATACTCCTCGGCAAGACGGTTAAGAGCGTCGTTAACCGCCTGAGGGAGCTGTGGCGCATTGCCGGCCAGAGCCAAAAGCTGATTATACTGATCCTGCAATTGCGCCAGACGCGCTTTGAGCGCTGCGATTTCATCGGCAAGTGCGGAATTGCCGCCGCCCTGCGCGGTAAGCTCTTTTTCATCTTCCGCCAGATCGGCCTGCAATTGAGCTATTTGCGTGCGCATGGCGGCAAGCTGATCGTCGGCATCGGCGAGCTGGGCGCGGGCCTGATCGTAAGCAGTCTGAAGTTTCTGGTATTGATCTTCTGAAACACAGCCGGTGATTGCCGAAAGACCAGCTACCACACCGGCCAGCGCCATCATCCGCCAGGCGCCGGGGATTATGGAACCATTCATATTCGTTATCTCCATATAAACGAAGTCCTGAAATACCTGTTACCAGCGAACAGTTTGAACGAAGATGCCTGAATAGTAAAGAGAGTTTAGCACGAAAAATCGCATTCCCTTGCGTGTGGGTGCGTCAGCGGTCGCCGCTGCGGCCGGCGAAGAATCCCACGAAAACCATCAACGCGCTTACGACGACCAGGATGCCGATGAAAATCAGAAAATTCTGCCCGAGAGTATTGACCCAGGCAGGCGTGTAATCCTGAAATGCCGCAGCGCCAACGACTGCAGCCAGCAACATGGCGACGATCGCGGCAAGAGCCAAGCCGCCGAAAAGGCCGGACATGGGATCGGATGATTCGACAACCGAAGGGTAGGGGGCCATCATGCCCGAAGAAACGCCTACATCTGTCGATGACGGGGCTGCTGTAGCAGTTGCCGACCCAATGCCCGAATCTGCGGAACCTGAGCCAGTTTGATCGAACACACCCGATGACGATCCGACGCCTGATTGTCCCGAAGCGCCTTGTTCGCCGGGATAAATTTCCTCGAGCAGTTCGGCGCCAAGACTTGTGTTATCGCTTTCGCGTGTTAAATCGAGCAAACCCGAACCACTGCCAACGGCATCAAGGCCGGAAGGTGAAACGGACTCATCTACTCCGGACGAAATCTGGGTTTGAGATTTAGGATCTGCGGCCTGGACTTCACTCTCGTCAAATACACGAATGCCAGGCGCGGAAGTACCCGTCGATGAACTTCCCGCTTTGGTCCCGCTGGGTATTCCCGTACCGCCGGCGGCAGTGCCGGTACCGGTACCTGTTGAAGTTCCGGACGCAGTTGCCGCAGAACCAGCCAAGGCGGTCATCGACTTGGTGTCTTCAACGGGTTTGTGCCCGGCAGCAGTTTCGCCGCCGGCCAGGGCTGCGGCGACGCCTGTTGCAGACATAGGTTCAAGATCAATAGGTCCGCCTGAGGCGCCAAGTGATGGTTCAGAACTTTCTGTTGCCAGGCGATCGACCTGGTCAACTTTGAACATGACCCTTGTGCCATCACGAAATTCGCGAAGCTTGTTGTTTTCAACCAGCTCCTTAATCTGTTCCGGTGTGAGATTAAGTTTCGTGCCCGCTTCATCAGCACTGTAGAACATTTTGGCCATGAACAGCTCCTTTATTTGGCGATATTTTCAAGGCCACTGAGTCCTAAAAATATCTTCGGCTTTCATTCAATGCCTGTGTAACTATTTTACCATGAGTCATTTGAAATAACACGAAAAATGCTCCAACCTATTCAATCAAAGCGGATATTATTGTGCCTCTGGGCCACCATTGGGATTCAGCATCATTTTTACCTGTGCCGGGGTAGGGGATGAATTGTTAAAATCATGCAGATTCAAATCGTCTTGAAAATCGCGTGCTGCGATAAGCCTGAGGCGTGAAATATCGGGATAAATTTCATAAACCGCAAGATTATGCCGTTGGGGATCCACCAAAACAAAGCCCCAGTTTGAGGGGCCTATCTGGGTGGGGATTACCTGAATTTGTGCACCCACCGGATTGGTCAAAGCAGGATTATTCTCTTCGGGCATGGTAGCTGATGAAGAATCGTCGGCATTGGCCCGAGGCCAGGCAAAAACCAGCGCATTGAGCAACAGGCCCAGACCGATGCACCAGAGCACCGGAAAAAAAACACGCAGAGATTGAAATCGGCCGGCTTCCATTAAGGACGTATCCTAAGTCTGTATGGAGGAGGTCTGCAAGCCCTCATTTACGCGCTGCAAAATAACATCAGCAATTTTCTGATCCAAGCCAAGAGGCTGGGTGACCTGAAAGCTAATGCCGGGATGAGCGGCCGCGGCTTGCTGCACAAGACGCGGGATGTCCGTTGTGCTGTGGCGGCCGGGAGAAAGAAAATAGGGGTGTACTACCACGTGTGTGGCGCCTTGGCGCACACAAGCGGCAAACGCGGCGGCGATGTCCGGTTGGGCAAGCTCCATGTGAGCAGGTTCAACCACAGCATAAGAGGAAATCCGCCGGAACAACTCCACAACGTCATTAAGCATGTCGTTGGCCGCTGGAAATTTGCTGCCGTGATCCACCAAAATAACGCCAATCGTTTGAGTATCACGCTGATGAGTCATGCAGAACCGGCTCCGATAAAAAGATGTGCATTATTCTAGCATGGCGCGGCGTGTCGCTGAATACTGTGATATTTTTGCAACGATCCGTCTTTGGGAACGTTTTTACAATAGAGCGGACGAATCCGATTGAGAAAAATTGAGCCCGCCCACTATTTTGGTCCGATGTAATTACTGTACAAGTCTTATTGTGAAGCTTTTGGAGGGTCAGGCAAAATGATTCATACCAAGGTCCTAAAAAGTCTGATGCCGATCATTATGCCGCCAATGACCGCATGGGCTCAGCGCATGGAACGTGAAATATTTTCGTATGGGAAAGCCTTGAGCGACTCTGAAATATCTGATGCCATTGAATTGGGCGTCATGAATCCGGAACGGGTGCGTTATATGATCGTCGATGAGATTCCACTGCCGGCGGAAGAACTTGCAGCGCTGGCTCAACAAGCGGGCATTATCGATGCAGATACGGAAGGAATGGCATATCGCTATGGAATTTTTATACGCAGTGATGTGAAGGATAAACGACTTCGCCTGCTGCACGAACTGGTGCACGTAGCCCAGTACGAACGGCTCGGCGAAATTAGAAATTTCATCAGAGAATATGTTACGGCATGCCTGGATCATGGATATGCCAAATCGCCCTTTGAAATAGAAGCCAGGCAGAAATCTCAGAAACTCGCGGCGGAGTCTTCAGGTCAAACAAGGGCCTTTAAAGAGGTGGTTTCGGAAGAAAACACCGTTTCAGCAGAATGTTGTGAAGAACCATTTCTATTCGGCCGGCATGCAGGTTCGAGATTGTTGTGAACCGGCATATCAATTACAACAACGGTGAGACCAGGCAGACTGCAGCGTCAACGTAACGGGCTGAAGCGGGCCGCTGTGCCCATGTTTGTCCAGAGAGTTGGTCGGACTCGCCGAGATATTTTTCCTGAATCGCACGAAGTTTTCCAACGCCGTCTTCGGAATAGAGCAATACGCTCAGTTCAAAATTAAGATAAAAACTTCGCATATCGAGGTTGGCGGACCCAAACAGGCCGATGTGTCGATCCACCGTGACCGACTTGGTATGAATCAAACCGGGCTTATAAAGGTAAATAGAAACGCCTGTGTGAAGCAGGTCAGCGTATTGCGCCCGGCCAGCGGCGCCGGCCAAAAATTGATCGCAGACTTTGGGCAAAATCAGCTTGACGTTCACGCCGCGATCGGCGGCCATGGTTAAAGAAACAAGTGTGGGTTCATCGGGCACGAAATAAGGGGTGGTGAGAACCAGTTCTTGTCTGGCCGCCTGAATGGCTCCCAGAAGTATACGCCGGTAACTATCGCCTGTCCCGATTGGCCCGGTGGGCACAACCTGCACTGCATTACCGCAGGGCGCTGTGGGAAAATTCGGCGCGGCAACCGCGAGCATTTGATCCGTTTCAAAAGCCCAATTTTCTACGAAGGTGGTGGCAAATTCCTGGACAACCGGACCGGTAATTCGACCGGTCAGGTCATACCAGGGAGCACCGCGTTTGCCGCCATAATCGGCGTTGATAAGGTTCTGACTTCCGGCAAAAGCGATGCGATTGTCGATCACGGCCAGTTTGCGATGGTCGCGCAAATCCCTGCGGCGAAAAGGCGCTCGCGGAAGTGCGGCAACGACTTGAACGCCTTTCTGGGAAAGAGCATGGGAAAGATCCTGATATCGAAACATTTCGCGGGATGCAAAAGCATCCACCAATACGCGGCACGTCACGCCACGCTGGGATGCCGCGATGAGCGCATCGGCAACTTTGCGTCCTGTCTGGTCCGTCGAAAAAATATAATAAAGCAGATGCACTTCCGAAGTGGCGGAGCCGATGTCGGCGATCAGCCGATCAACCATTTCAGTGGAGTTGTCCAGAAAGTCGATTTGGTTGCCCCACACGAGAGGCATTTTGCCTGTCTTTTGAGCTAAACACGCCATGGATGCCGAAGTAGCGCCCAGATCGCGCGCCAGATCGGTTTCCTGAGGTGGGGTGGCAAAAGGAGCGTTTCGATAATGCTCCATGATCTTTTGTTGTCTGGCGATACGGCCGGGGCCCAGACTCCTTTCGCCGACCAATTGAAACAGCAAAAGTCCGATATAGGGATGAAGAAAAACGATCCCCAGCCACGCCAGCGATGTTCCCGGCGTAAATCTCCGGTGGAGCACCACGAAAATCATGCTCAGGCGGATAATCCAGCCCACTGCGGAATAAAGAGCGATTAAGTCTATCCACATGATTCCACGCTATCAGATAATATATAAGCATTCCACTGCAAGGAGTTGAACATGAAAGCAATGGTGATCACGGCAAATGGCGGACCGGAGGTTTTCGCGCAGCGCGACCTCCCCATACCTGAGGCAGGTCCGAATCAGTTGCTGGTAAGAGTGATGGCTGCAGGTGTAAATCCTCTGGATTATAAGTTGCGCCGAACCGGAGCTTTTGGATATGGCCCGGGAAGTGTGCTGGGTTTTGATGCCGCAGGCGTCGTGGAAAAAGTCGGGCCCGGAGTAACCGGATTCAAGCCGATGGACGAAGTATTTTATTCGCCGGATGTTACCGGTCCGGGTTCATACGCGCAATATCACCTTACAGCGGCGGATATCGTCGTAAAAAAGCCGCAGAATTTAACATTTATCGAAGCGGCGGCGATTCCCCTGGCAGGCATGACCGCGTGGCAGGCCATGATTGATCGTTGCCATATGCAGTTGGGACAACGGGTGCTTATTCACGGAGCCTCCGGTGGTGTCGGTTCAATGGCTGTGCAATTGGCGCATACGGCCGGCGCCTACGTTTATGCAACTGCTTCGCCGGCAAATATGGGTCTGGTGCGCGGACTGGGTGCGGATTATGTCATCGATCGAACGCAACGGGATTTCGCCGCGGAAATAACAAAAGAAACCGACGGAGAAGGCGTGGATTTGGTTTTCGATTGCGTCGGTTCAGATTTGGTTGCGCGATCCATTCCCATTGTCAGGTCGATGGGAAATATAGTGACCATCGTAAACCCCAGCGGCGATTTGAGTCTGGGGTATCGAAAAAATATAAGCCTTCATTATGCCTTTATGTTGCGAAAACGTCAGACGCTGGAACAAATTGCCGAACTTGTGGAACATGGCAAAATTAAACCGGTAATCGGAAAAGTGATGAAGCTTGAGCAGGCGGCCGAAGCGCATAAACAATTGGAACAGGGGGGAGGGTTCGGCAAAATTGTACTAACCACTGCGTAATGTATGGCCTAAGAGTCACTGAGGCAGTCGGAAATAAAAAACGTTGAGTTTACCGTTTGGAACGATATTTATATTAATCCTGGCTGTACTCCGATTGCCGACGACAACCTGAAATGAATTGTCGCCCGGTTCCAGCGCAACCGGGATGGCATAAACTGTGCGCGGCAACATTTCCCAATAACGCACATCGGCCTGTGAAGAGGCGGCTAAAGCTGCACCGGCAAGTATGGCGCCGAGTCCGGCAAGAGCCACGGTGCCGTTGTTGTGGTTGGCGCCATATAGGGCTGCCCCCGCGCCGCCAGCCATCAGGCCGGTACCCACTATGGCCTTGGTTTCACGGACGGTATCCATGGTGAGCCAGCGTTTATCCTGGGCGAGCGCCAGAGTATCTACCATGCCTGGAGCGACAACGTTGAGATATCTGTCGTTATCCCAGACATAAGCGGGCGGTATGGGCCCGGCCTGCCAGGGGGCGGGGCCGAAGACGGATTGTTCGCCATACCAACCCTCGGCGCGGCGCTGCGGACCAAAGCCATAGTCCACAAAAATCAGGGTGTTTGTCTGAGGTTCAAGCATACGTCGAACCAAGGGCTCTATAGAGAGATCAAGTTGCTCGGCGTGTTGAAAATTAGCATTGGCAAGGTCTTTTTCGCCGAGTTCCAGATAACACACGCCCAATCCAAAATAGCCCAGGACAAAATTCGATTCTATTTTGTCGTACTGCTGGCCGGCGGGAATATTTTTATCATCCAGATCAGAATATTTGCGCAGGGCAAAAAGGCTGTTTTCAAAAGCGGCGCGAGCATTGTCATAATCATTTTGAATCAGATAAGTCAGTCCCAGATAATACTGAGCCATGGCGCGTTCAAAGGGTTCACCCAGCCAGACTTTAATGCCTTCATAAAAGACCACTGTGGCAAAAGCGCGGCCATTGGAATTAACATTGCTGGAATTCATCAACTGGTACGCGACCAAAAACGCCTGTTGAGCGCGCTGAAGATCGCCCGCGGCCAAGGCGCTTGAGCCGTATCGGCAATTGTTCAGGACATAATCTTCATCTGGATGTTGCGCCAGCGGCGCCATGATGGCTTCCGCCTGAGGGTAATTGCCGACGTAGTAATTTGTGACCGCGCTTTGGATCTGGGCGGAATTATCGCTGCACGCCGGCAGAACAGTTAAAAGAAGCACTATAACAGTGGTAAAAAAAGCGACCCGTGGAACCAAATCAAATGTACGGCGTTTATTCATTAAAAGCCCAAAATAATTCCCCATAACCACTTTCATTCTATCAATCTAAAAAGCTGTTGGTTTGAGCTTTTTTCGTTTCGTACGAACCTTCCCATACGATTTGACCGGAAGTGATGTTCGTGAGGAAGAAAGTGCACAAGTAATAATCGCTGCGGTAATCAGACGTTACATGAGTGTCGGAATAAAACGCGGCTTGCAGCGCATATTGAGGCGCAAGCTGGTCCTCCCGCGGTCCAAGTTCGTTGCTGGGAATAGTTGTTTCAGATAACAATCGCTGATAAGCGGCGCGATTAAGCACAAAGACAAAACGGTTTCTCAGGGAGGGTTGTCCCGTCAGCAGGGCACGCAGGCGATGAAGAAAAATATCACCCTTATCGGTCGGGATAATCTGGCTGGTGTTATTCTTAAGCGGGGTAAGAACGATGATCATCGGACCCTGCTCGGTAATACGCGCGATAATTGGATCGGAAACGATGGCGGCGGCCATTTGATCGGTCATGCGCACCAGGTCGTTTGAATCAAGAAATGTGTTGTAAGCATGGGTGCTAATCGCGGGACCGCTGCATCCGGTCAACTGGCAGATTGTCATCAGTACAAAAAAGGCGACGAATAAGCGTGTGAAAAACTTCAAAAAGAGCAGCGGGCTGGTTATAACGCCGAATTTCATACCATCAGTTACCGAAGTTCAGCGTGCGCACATCGTAGTGTCCTTCCCAGGTAATCACACCGGTCGCAAGATTTACAAGCTGAAATGTGCAGAGATAGTAAGTGGTGCTTGTATTGGGCTGGTCGTAAAAGGTTCCCGTTAGGGCATATTGCGGGGTCAGCGTCGCGGGCGCTCCAGGTACAGCTCCGCGGCTGGACTGTTCATAAGCGTCGTTGTTATTGGCGGGCAGATTCTGCTGTTGGAGCTGCTGCAACTGGTTCGGCGGGAGGACAAAAGTTATCCGGTCGCGGGCATACTGATTCAACAGCGCACGCATACGCGCCAAATAGATCTGATCATTCTGCCACGGCTGGCTGGTCTGATTTTGCAGGCTGGACATCACAACGACGATCTGATTTGGATTCTGGGAAATTTCGGGAATGGTTAATAGATCCGCGGAAAGTTTATCTGTCATGTCCACCAGATCGCGGGATTGAAGCCCCGTATCGCCGGGCGCATAAGCGGAAACATCAGGCCGGGCCTGACTATATGTCGGCTGTTCTTGGCAGCCGACGCCGGTGAGCAGTACCGAAACAATTGCTGTCGCCGCTACGGAAAAAGTGATCTTTTGCAGAGTGTTCATAAAACCCCTCTTCATTTAGTGTCGCGGTCTATTATATCCTCTTGATTCGGCATATTGTATATAGACCCTTGCCTAAAATATTGTGCAGTTAAGTCGGTAATGGCTTTCCGAGAGCGATAGTTTGTGATAAAAACTTGCAAGTTTTTTCGACATGACTTGCCTGAAATGAAAAGGTATCGTGATTCATGCCCAAACGAACGGATATCAAGAGCATTCTGATCATAGGTTCTGGTCCCATCGTGATCGGCCAGGGCTGCGAATTCGATTATTCCGGCACCCAGGCGTGTAAGGCGCTCAAGGAAGAGGGATATCGCGTCATTCTGGTCAATTCCAATCCGGCAACGATCATGACCGATCCCGAAATGGCCGATCGGACTTACATAGAACCACTAACTATCGAAGCGATTGCCAAAATCATCGCCAAAGAACGCCCCGACGCACTTTTGCCCACCTTGGGTGGACAAACCGGGTTGAATCTTTCAGTGGGGCTGTCGGATTCAGGAATACTGGAAAAATATGGCGTCAAAATGATTGGGGCAACCCGCCAGGCCATTGCCCGCGGCGAAGACCGCAAACAATTCAAGGAAATCATCGAAAAAATCGGGCTTAAATGCCCCAAAAGCGGCCTGGCCTACGACATGGATCAAGCACGGCAGGTGGTTCAGATGACCGGAATGCCGTGCATTATCCGTGCATCGTTTACGCTTGGCGGAACTGGTTCAGGCATAGCGTGGAACATTGAGGAGTTTGAGATTCTGGCCCAGCGCGGCCTCGACGCCTCGATGATTAATGAAATTCAGATCGACCAGTCGCTGTTGGGATGGAAAGAGTATGAACTCGAAGTCATGCGCGACAAAGCCGACAACGTGGTGATCGTATGCAGTATTGAAAATTTCGATCCTATGGGTGTGCACACCGGCGACTCCATCACTGTAGCGCCGGCGCAGACCCTGACTGATAAGGAATATCAGGCAATGCGCGACGCGGCAATGGCCATTATCCGGGCCATTGGCGTGGAGACGGGCGGCTCGAACATTCAATTCGCCATCAATCCCGCCGATGGCGAAATGGTTGTGATTGAAATGAATCCGCGTGTCTCGCGCTCCAGCGCACTGGCGAGCAAAGCAACAGGATTTCCCATTGCACGAATCGCCGCCAAGCTCGCGGTGGGTTATACGCTCGATGAACTTCCCAATGACATTACACGCCGAACTGTGGCCTGTTTTGAACCCTCGATCGATTATGTCGTGGTCAAAATTCCGCGCTGGACGTTTGAAAAATTTCCCGACGCCGATGAAACGCTCACCACACAGATGAAAAGCGTCGGCGAGGCAATGAGCATCGGCCGGACGTTTAAGGAAGCACTGCAGAAGGGCATTCGTTCGATGGAAATCAAACGGTTTGGACTGGGCTTGGATCGTAACGATCAATGGTGGAAACACCGGCGCGCCGAAATAGACGAAGGCGCCAGGGCAAAAAATGAACTTGTGCTGGGCGACCGAGGCTCGTTTGTGACGCGCACCGCGGCGCTGGAACAGGCCGCTTATCAGTGGCCGATACCGCAGGATGAACTGACGCGCAAATTAACGGTTCCTTCACAGGGACGGCTTTACTACATCCGCTATGCGTTCAAAATGGGTTATTCTGTCCAAAAGGTGCATGAACTTACCCGGATCGATCCATGGTTTTTATCGCAGATCAAAGAGCTGGCGGATTTTGAGATTGATCTGCTGGCAGCCCGACCGCTCGCCGCGGACTTCATGGCCGGCAAAATCGCCGGCGAACAGAAACGCAATTTCGCCCAGCTTTTGCGTTTGGCCAAGGAATACGGGTATTCAGACGTCCAACTCGGAACAGTCTGGTCGCTTACGCCCATTCAGGTGCGCGCCATGCGGAAACGTCTGGACATTGAACCGGTGTACAAACTGGTGGACACATGTGCTGCGGAATTTGAAGCCGCCACGCCTTATTACTATTCCACCTATGAAAAGCCGGTGATGCGCTGGCAGGCTCAGCAGTTGCAGCAGCAAGTGGACGATGAAGTGCGTGTATCGGAGAAAAAAAAGATCATCATTCTGGGTGGCGGGCCAAACCGCATTGGCCAGGGAATTGAATTCGATTACTGCTGCGTTCAGGCGGCGTTTGCCTGCCGGGAACTCGGTCTGGAAAGTGTGATGATCAATTCCAATCCCGAAACGGTAAGCACCGATTATGATACGTCCGATTTGCTTTTTTTCGAACCGCTCACGCACGAAGACGTGCTTAACGTCATCGAACGGCTCAATGGCAAACCGTTTAGTCAGCCTGGAGGCGCCCTGGGGGGAGTGATTGTTCAATTCGGTGGGCAAACGCCGCTAAACTTGGCGCGTTCACTTAAAGATTCCGGCGCGCCAATCATAGGTACCGCCGTGGAGTCCATCGAAACCGCTGAAGACAGGGATAAATTCAATCGGCTGATTCGAACGCTCAAACTCCGGCAGCCGGAGGGTGGTATTGCACGCAGCGACGAGGAAGCCCGCAAGGTGGCTGCGGCCATCGGATATCCGGTGCTGATGCGGCCTTCCTTTGTGCTTGGCGGCCGGGCGATGGAAATTGTCTCCAATGAAGAACAGTTGAATTATTACATTCAAAGCGCGGTCGAGGTGGCCGATGAGCATCCGATTTTAATCGATCGTTTCCTGGGCGACGCTACCGAGGTTGATGTAGATGCGATGGGCGATGGGACCGATTATCTGGTTCTGGGCGTCATGGAGCACATTGAAGAGGCGGGCATTCACTCCGGGGATTCGGCATGTTCGCTACCGCCGTTCAGCCTCTCAGAAAAAATCATCGATGAAATCAAAAAACAAACGCTCGAATTGGCTCGAGCACTTGAAGTGCGCGGATTGATGAACGTGCAGTTCGCCATTAAAGACGATCAGGTTTATGTATTGGAAGTTAACCCTCGCGCCAGCCGAACGGTGCCTTTTGTGAGCAAGGCCACCGGCGTGGCGTGGGCGAGGATTGCAGCAAAAGTCATGTGCGGCAAAACATTAAAAGAACTGGGCATTAAAGGCGAAGTGATACCGCGACGCCATGTATCCGTCAAAGAAAGTGTATTTCCGTTTAATAAGTTTCCGGGCGTGGATATTATCCTGGGGCCGGAAATGCGCTCAACCGGCGAAGTCATGGGAATCGACAAGGAATTTCCAATCGCATATGCCAAAGCGCAAATGGCCGCGGGCGGGAGTTTGCCTACATCGGGTACGGTTTATGTTTCGGTTCGCGATGCCGACAAGCCAATGATTGTTGAACCCGCGCGGAAACTGGCACAGGCTGGTTTTGATCTGATTTGCACCAGCAACACATATGAATTGCTCACTAAATCCGGCGTCAAATGCCGCCGGATTAACAAGATGCAGGAAGGACGGCCGAACATCATCGATGCGATGAAAAACAAGGAAGTTCAGCTTCTGATTAATACGCCAACCAAAAAAGGTCCGAACACCGACGAAGGAAGAATTCGCGCTGCCGCAGTTCTTCATAAAATACCTATCATCACCACGATCACCGGTGCGGAAGCGGCGACCGAAGCCATTTTAAGCCTAAAAAAAGGCGACTGGACGGTCGAACCGATTCAGGATTACTATGCTGAGATGAAAAAGAACTAAAATTAGAACAACACTTCAGGCTGCTCAAAGTTGGAGCTTTTGAATTTCGACTTTTTACTTTTACCTTCATCTATTCCCTGCGACCTGTACCCTGTCTCCTGAATAATGCCTATACTAAGTGTTCTCGGTAATAATGCTGAGGCGGGTTAGAATTGTGTTGAAATGAAAAAGATTCGCGTAGCGATTGTCGGCGCCAGCGGTTATACGTCGCTGGAAACCATTCGGTGGTTGCTCAGGCATCCGGCGGCCAGCATCACTTATTTGGCCAGCAGAAAGCCTGAACGGCCGATCAGCGAATTGTTTCCCGAACTCCTGGGCCGGCTCGACTTGCCCATCACGCCGTTTGACGCCAAAGCGATCGCCAAAGAAGCCGATGTGGCGCTGTTATGCCTTCCACATGCCGCGGCACTGGAGCATGCACCATCGCTGTTGCAAGCAGGATTAAAGGTCGTCGATTTTTCCGCGGATTACCGGATCAAAGATCCCAAAATGTATGAAAAATGGTATCAGCACACGCATAACGATCTGAATAATCTCGCCCAGGCGGTGTACGGTTTGCCGGAATTTTTTGAGCAAGCTATTAAATCCGCGACTTTGGTAAGCAATCCCGGTTGCTATCCAACCGCGGCAGTGCTGGGTACCGCGCCGCTGGTTAAAGCTGGGCTGGCAGAACCTGCGGACATTATTATCAATGCGGCTTCAGGTATTTCTGGTGCCGGCAGAACGCCAAGCCAGCAGCATCATTTTCCCGAACGCAATGAAGCATTTGAAGCCTACGCAATCGGCACTCATCGGCATGCACCGGAAATTGAGCAGACGCTGACGGCCATTACCGGCAAAGACGTTCAATTGCTTTTCGTGCCGCATTTAATACCAATGGACCGGGGCATTCTGGAAACCATTTACCTTAAGCCAGCCAAAGGCGCTGATATCAAAGCGGCTGAAGAAGCATTCGCCAATGCCTATGGCGGTAAACCCTTCATCCGTTTGCGAACCAGCGATTTACCCAGTACGAAATACGTGGCCAACACCAACTACGCCGACATCGCCGTGCGGTTTTATTCCACTCGGTTCGTCGTTACCGTGGCGATCGACAACATGGTCAAAGGCGCAGCGGGCCAGGCCATCCAGAATATGAACATCATGTTCGGTTTGGATCAGACTCTCGGGCTGATTTAAGCCAGGCCACATACCGAGACGTTTTTACCAAAAATCCAAGCCACTGGTTTTGGGTTCTTTGATCTGCTATCGTGCTGTATCGGAAGCGCTTTTATACTAAAACCCCCTGAATATAGACGCTAGCGGCAAAGATTTATGACCAATCCTAAAAAAAACACGAATAAAGCATCACATAAGCGAAAACTGACGCCTATACCATCAGTAGCCTTCGTTTCCCTGGGTTGCCCGAAAAATTTGATTGATTCAGAACGAATGCTGGGACTATTGGCGGCAGATGGATTTGCCATAAGCGGGGATCAGAACGATGCCGATGCGATTGTGATCAACACATGCGGTTTTCTGGAGGCCAGTAAACAAGAAGCTCTGGGGGTCATTCGAGAGGCGCTGGAAACGAAAAAAAAGGCCGAAAAGAAAGGAAAGTCAGTTCGCGTAGTTGTTGCCGGATGCCTGGTGCAGAGGCAGCGTTCCCAATTGCTGGATGAAGCACCCGATGTGGATGCCTTGGTGGGTGTCTTTGACAGAGAAAACATTGTCGCGGCAGTGCGTGGCGGCGTAAAAGATGACGGAAACAAAATTTCACAATCCAACATGGGGACTTTTCATCCCGTGACGCAATTGATTTCGCGGCACGATCGCACAAAGCAAGGTTATCTGGAAGAGGACGGCGCCAGGCTCAGACTAACGCCCCGACATTACGCCTATTTGAGAATTTCAGAAGGATGTAATCAGGGATGTACGTTTTGCACCATACCAGGCATTCGTGGGCGAATGAGAAGCAAACCCTTGGAAACAATTATTGCCGAAGCGCGGGAATTGATTCTCGACGGTGCATATGAAATCAATTTGATTGGACAGGATACCACGAGTTACGGTTTGGATATCGGGTTTGGGGCGGGATTAAGTGGGCTGATCACCGCACTGGATCAATTGCCCGATATCGGGTGGATTCGCCTGATGTACGCTTATCCAAGCTGTTTTACAGATGAAATGATCCATGCACTGGCGGATACAGAACACTTCGTGAAATACATCGATATGCCTCTACAGCACATCAATGATGAAATTCTCTTTGCCATGCGGCGAAAAACCACGCGAAAACAAATCGAAACACTGATGGAAAAGCTCCGCAAATGGATTCCGGGTGTGAACATCCGCACAACCATGATCAGCGGATTTCCTGGTGAAACTGCAGAGCAACATCGGGAACTGGTGCAATTTGTTCGAGATTTTGGTTTTGACTGCCTCGGCGTGTTTGAGTATTCACCCGAACCCGAAACGCCTGCAGGCCGGTTGTGGAAGACTGCGGCAGTGAATTCCCAGACAGTTCGCGAACGCAAGCAGGAAATTATGCTCGCCCAACAGGAAGTGGTGTTCAAAAAAAATAATGCCATGATCGGACAAAAATTACCGGTATTAATTGATTGGGTTGATCGCAAACGCCGGACAGCACGCGGACGGCATGCCGGGCAGGCGCCCGACATTGATGGACAGGTCCTGATACCACATTGCGATGTGGTCACCGGCGAAGTTGTTAATGTAACCGTGAAAGATTGGAAGCATTACGATCTGATTGCCCATATGGATAAAATAAAGCTTCGAACGGTTGTACAACAACTGGATGTGAGCCTGCCACTGCTGCAGATTTCATAAATGCCAGATTGTGTCTGAAAACAGATATGTATCGCTATATTCCCAACCTGATTACCGTCAGCCGGCTTGTTCTGACGGCGCTCTTTTTCATTGTCATTAATCTTCAGACATCAGCGACAAATTTTCCCTTATTGATGTGGCTGGCGCTGGGCGTATTTGTACTGGCGATTTTCAGCGATGCACTGGACGGTTGGCTGGCCAGGCATTGGAAAGCAGAAACCGCTTTTGGACGAATCGTTGACCCCTTTGCGGATAAGATTCTCATTTGCGGTGCTTTTGTGTTTTTTTCCTGCGGTAAAATTATTCCAGGCGAAGTGACATTGCCGGTAAATATGTCCGGCGACGCGGCGACTGGCATCGTTCCCTGGATGGCGGTGGTGCTTACAGCCAGGGAGTTTTTGATTACCGGAATCCGCGGCTACGCCGAATCGCGAGGCATTGATTTTCGTGCCCAGTGGGCTGGCAAAATCAAAATGATGGCACAATGTTCGGCGATTATCGGCGTGCTTGTATGTTTGGCACTGGGAACTGTTCTAAAAAGTTCGATGGTACTTAATGGTTTGCTTATCGCCCGGAATGTGGCGATATGGATTACAGTTGTGGTTACAGTGCTTTCAGCGATCCAATACATCATTCGTGGGCGACAGCTCATACATGAACAATAGGGTATACGGGATGGAGAATTCGGCTACAGGAAGAAGGATGGATACCCAGGAAGAAACTCAAACGCAGACACCAGTAGGGCATACATGGCTTAAATGGGTGGTTTCTGGATGGGGATTGGGGTTGCTCAGACCGGCTCCTGGAAGCTGGGGAAGTTGTGCACCGGCAATTATATTTTGGGGTCTGATTTATTTTTCACTATCTGATTTATTGCGGTCAATCATATGTGGGGGACTTGCTCTTCTGGCCTCGATATTGACGGTTCTGCTGGGTCCATGGGCGCAGAAATATTTTCAAAAGCCGGATCCCGGATCGATGGTGCTGGACGAATTTGCCGGTTACTGGATAGCGTGTTT
>Ga0335074_10002024_pt1 | contig 27575 bp, 25 predicted proteins | sample Lox_Sample_23_FD_206715 | JGI IMG/M metagenome (GOLD analysis project Ga0335074, IMG submission 206715) | Soil microbial communities from Loxahatchee National Wildlife Refuge, Florida, United States - Lox_Sample_2.3 | ecosystem: Environmental > Terrestrial > Soil > Wetlands | place: USA...
GTGCCGGTCGGCGCTGCCAGCCGGAGCGAGCGGTCCGCGAACCGCTCGCTCTACCAGGGCGGCTGCCCGAGAGCGAGGTTCTCGCTTGAGGTCCGGTCGCCCTCATCCGACCGATGTTGCGTTCGATTATATTGTTCTGACCTTGGATAAGGTCCCCTCAAACTGGAATAGACCATATGTTCGAGCCGACCGGACATATAGCGGACAGGATCTGGGCAAAGCAAGCGGTCCGGCGAACCGCTTGCCGTCACGGGCGGTGACGACATTCGTCGGCCGCAGTCGGCGATGCCGAACGTTCCCGCACACCCAAGCGCGCTGCACCCGGTGCCCGACCAGCCGCGGGCAGTCCTGCTGAAACCTCTGATCACTTCAACCCCAGCTAAGGCTCCAGCGGCCGCTCGGTTGGCGGCAGACCACGCGTTCCCTACACGAGGCGTAGCGCGTAATTCTCGGACTTGGGTCATCGCGCAGGTGGCTGAACCGGGTGAGCGGATCGACTGTGAACCGCCGATCGGGCACGCTGACGTGTCGATCGGCGTGGCTTCGGCTTCGAGTCTCCTAATCGGCGGTTGCGCTTCTGACCAGGTCTGTCCGGGCGCTGAGCTGGCTCGGGCACGCACGGAGGCTTCCGACTGCTGGATGCCCGGTTACTGCTGGTTGCCGGGTAGATGGGTGGGCACGGTGCTCAAGACCGCGCTTTGGGGCGGGAAACGTCGTTGCCACGCGAGCTGACGCGCCAGCTGTTCATGGACGAGACGTACCGCCATAGATCCTTCGCCGACGGCCGAGGCGACCGGCTTGATCGAGCCGCTTTCCCCGAGCCCTGCGGAGCCCCTGCGGGCGCGGTGGTGGCTGAGCGCCTCGACTTCATCGTCACGAAGCCATCAGGCGGATAGCCGTTCAGCTGATGAGCCCGGTGGCGCACGTCACGACAACTCTCCAGCGGTCACCGCTGGATGAACACGGCGTGGATGGTGAGGGTGTTGTCCATCGAGGCCAGGCCCATAAGATTCCAGGTGAGGCCGAAGCCGGCCCGGTTGACGTGGACCTCGGCGTCGAGCCAGATCTCATCGTCGCCCTGGAAGGACGCCGCGGCATCGAAGGACAGGGGCTGGGTACAGTCGCGCACGGTCAGCGCGCCCGTCACCTTGACACCGTGACCAGATAGCCGGATATCGTCCGCGGTGAAAGTGATGTCCGGGTAGCTGCTGCTGTCGAAGAAGTCAGCCGAGCGCAGGTGGGTGTCGCGCCGGGCGTTCTTGGTGTCGATGGACGCCGCGGCCACCGAGACCGTGCCGCTGACCTGGCCGTCCGGGGAGACGGCGCCGTGCCCGCGGAGCTCGCGGAAGACGCCGTGCACCGCAGCCAGGCCCAGCATGCTCTTGTTCTTCAGCCGGATGCTCGACTTGCGCGGGTCCAAGACCCATTCCCCGGCCAGCCCCCCGTCCTCTAGGAGGGTCTGGGGCTGTGGTGCGGCCATTTGGCCTGACGGCGCTCGCATGATGGTCTCCTTGTCACATCGAGTGGAATTTGGGTATCACCTAGACGACATGTCGCGGCGGAGGGCCGGCGTGGCGGCAGGCACGGTCATCGCTGGATTGCTCGCCTGTCCTTGCCTGACTGGTCTCATGCGGTGCCGCTGAACCGGATGCTGCGGATCCCGGATTTTCCGCCTTCTTGTTTGGGTTGGTCGGGTTTACGCCTCGAATAGTACGGCGCTCCCGCAGCCATCGGCTGCGTTGACAATGAGGCGGCCCTTGTATTCGCGGAATGGTATGCTTTTCCTTTCTAGTAGTGCGCGGACGCGGCCGAGGTCTGCAACGGCAACGGTGAAGCCGACCAGCGATGGGATGGCGGGTGCGACATTGCCGGGCACGACGCTTGCCACCTGCTCGGGCGAAACCACGGTAACGCGCGATTTATCGCCGAAACCGACTTCAAAGTTTCCGTCGGCACTCTTGTAGTCGTAGCCGGTGTAGAGGCTGTACTTCTTGGCGAATTGTTCGGGATCGCTGGCGCAGACGATGGACTCGGTCACCAGGCGGGCGCCGTTGGGGTGCTTCATGAAGCGTGGCTGCAGCACCAGCTCGGGTGTCAGGTGCTGTGCAATCTGCACTAGGCCTTCAGGGTTGGCCTGTGGCGGGAACGAAAACGCTTGCGCCTTCATCATCCGCTGCCCGCTGGGTGTGTCGACATTACGCTCGAACGGTTTGATGTCGGTGCATTCCACGCCGTGAGAGGTTAGCCGGTCACGCAGCCCTGCGAGGTCGTCGGTGCCGAAGTGCATGACGTGCATGCCTTCGTAACGTGCCAGAGGAAGGTCGATGTTGTAGGGGCCGCGTTGCTCGGGCGTGGTCTTGTTCCACAGGCCGATATCTGTGTGCGCCAGTACTTCGAGGTAGTTTTCCTCGAAGATAGCTGTCCGGTTACCCGCGCCGAACGGCTCTGGCGCTTGCCCCGGCGCGAGGCTGATCCGCGGCAGCGAGAGCGGCGTGAAGAAGAACCCGAGCTGTTCGTAGCGGGCGATTGTCTTGTCCATATCGTGCGTGATGAGACCGACGTGATGGAAAACGGTGGCGTTGCCTGTCATTGCAGTTGTCCCTTCAAGCATTGAGTACCGGTCAGGCGATCCATTCCGGCCGGGTCGTTGGCTGTTGCAGAGGTTTCGCCGAACACCATGGTCGAGCGGCATTGCGGCTCATAGGCAGGCCAGGCAGGGGCCGCCGAAGGCACGCCGTGACGCGCGAATGAGAGCCAGGCCGTGCGCATCTGGCGCGCCACGCCGCCCCTGCTGGCGTCATCGCCGGTCAGGCCCTTGAGCATGGGCGCGTTTGCCCACGCTTCGTTGGTATTGAAGACCAAGGGCAATTCGAGGCAGTGGCACGCGCCGAGCGGCGAGCCGGCCGGCGCCCAGTCGAGCTGGTAGGCCCAGACATCCGCGCCGGCCTGTGCCGCCTGCTCGGCGAACCGCAGTGACGGCCGCGCGAATGCGACGCCTGTCATGGCATCGGCCAAGATGTCGACCGGCCGTCCGCTGAGCCGGGGTGGCCAGTAGCGCTGGTCGTGCAAGGTGTCGATCTTTGCATGCAAATAGGCGTCTACTTGCTCGTGGCTCGCCTTTTGCGCAGCTGGATCGCCTGCCACGATGGCCCGTGCTTCGTCGTGGTTGGTGCCAACGAGAACAGCGACGTTCCCGTCGGCCGCTCCCTCCGCTGCAGCGCGAAGAAATTCGCGCGGTTCCGCTAGCTCGTCCACGACTGGGATGAACGGCGGCTCTACCTGGCCGAGCTGCGCGGTCTTCCGGGCAAGGACGCCGGCGGCCCGGACCAGGGTGCCTGGTTTCGCGGATTGCAGCTGCTGAACGATTCGCGCTTCCGGCAGCTGGCTGAGTCCGAGCACTTCCAGGTACTGTCGCGTCCATCCGGCGGCCTGTGCTTTTGAAACCGGGGTGACGGCGGCGGGCGCGCTTTCGAGTATCGCGCGCCTGAATAGTTTCCGGATTTCGGGCATGGCGAGCATGCACAGTGTCGAGTGCGCGCCGGCCGATTGTCCCATCAGCGTTATCTCGCCGGGGTTGCCGCCGAAGGCCGCGATGTGCGCCGCCACCCACCGTATTGCCGCGATCATGTCTTGCAGGCCCATCTGGCCGTCGCTGAGCCCGGCGTAATACATGTATCCGAGCGGACCGAGCCGGTAATTGACGCTTACTACCACGACGTCGCCCTCGTGCACGAGAGTTGCGCCGTCGTACCAGTCAAGAGATCCCGCGCCGGTGCCATAGCCTCCGCCGTGCAGCCACACAATGACCGGGCGTTTAGCGTCGTCGGGTGCCGGAGTGGTGATGGTGAGCGTCAGGCAGTCTTCGCTTTGCGGGCGGCTGAAGTCGCCGACGGCAACGCGCAAGCGCGATGGGCACTGCGGCGCGATCGGTCCGTGGGCGGTCGCATCGAGCTCGCCCTGCCATGCCCCGGTCGACCGTGGTGGCCGGAAGCGCCCCGCGCCCAGCGGCGGCACAGCATATGGCACACCCCGGAACTGGACCAGGCCATAGTGCGCGACCCCTCGCACGTCGCCGAGCGCCGTATGCGCCTTAAGCGAGGGCATCGACGTCGTTGTCCGCATTGGCTACCTCCTGGATGCGCTCGGCGGTCACCACGCGGGACGCGGGCCGGCTGGCCGCTCGGCGGACGCTGCCCGGCGGCGGCGGCAACGTTTCTCAGCGTGCCGTCGCCATGGACGCGGCGCATCCGCCACCTGGCCGATATTGGCCCCGGTACATGTCGGGCCAGCTCGCCTGCTGGCGGACCTGCTGGCGGAGCAAATGCTGATCGCCGCGACCGGTGGCAGTCGCCTCAGGCGGGCTTGGAACTGGAGCGGTACCACGGCTGCAGCGGTCTTGGCTGGTATGGCCTGCTCGCTGCCTGCGCGTCCTGGCGGTGAATGTGTTGGCCGACGTGCCGATGGCATGGCGGGTCGCCCTGGCCGTACTCCCGGTGCGTGGCAAGATGAAGCCACCGGTGCCGGTCAGACCCGATCGGCGATCCCGAAACCGGGCAGGCCGGCCGCGAGCCGGTTCAGGAACTCAGCCGGACTCCGCACCGGCAACAGGTGCGTTACCCCGCTGCCGGGTCACCTCAGCAGCGAGCTGGGCACGGGAATTGAGATCCAATTTTGCGAACACGTGCGCGAGGTGTGTCTGCACGGTCCGGCGTGACACAAACAGGCGCTCGCCGATTTGGGGGTTAGACAGTCCCTCAGCGACTAGGCCGGCGACCGCGTGCTCGGCCGGGGTGAGGCTGAGCCAGCCGAACTGCGGCCGGCTGCGCCTTCTCCCGCGGCGGCGCGCGATGCCCGCCGCGCGCAGCGCCGCCTCGGCACGGCCAAGATCACGCATTGCGCCGAGGCGCTCGTAGATTTCAACGGCCTGTTCCAGCAGGGGCCTGGCATGCTGTGTGTGTCCGCGCCTGGTGAAAGCGGTTCCCGCGTCCTCAGAGGCGAGAGCCAGCTCCAGCGGCCGCTGGAGGCCGGCGTAGGCGCGTGCGGCGGCGAGCAGGACCTCGGAATCATCCTCGGCCAGGCCCCGGCAGCGCAGCGCGGCACCAGCCAGCGAGGGAACCTCGTTCTGCTCCGCCACGTGCGCGACAGCCGCGGACACCTCCTGCGCCCGCCGCCGCTCGCCGCGGGCCACCGCAAGGCGGACGAGATCGGCCCCGAGGACCGGGTACTCGAGCATGAGGCCCGGCTGGGGTTCACCCTGGTCCCAGCATCCGGCCAGGATCGCCAGCGCGTCGGCGATCCGGCCGTCGGCCTCGAGAAGCAGGGCCTGCGCCCACGTCGCCCACTGCGCGTGGAATCGCAGGTCGGTGGCGGAGAGCTCACCCGCGGCGGCGGCAGCAGCCTCCCGGGCGCCGCGGAGGTCGCCCCGGTGAAAATTGATTAGGGACAGCACGCCGAGGGCGTACACGAGGCCGTACTTCCTGCCGGTCTCGTCGGCCTGCCCGACGCTCGCCTCGAGCTCGGCGATGGCATCGTCCCATTCCCCGGCGATGAAGTGTTCCACGGCGCGGGCGGCCTGGTAGCTGGGCAGGAACCAGCGGACGCCGGACTGCTCGCTTATCCGCCTTGCCGTTTCAAGTGCCGCCCGCGCCTCCTCGGGCCGGTCCATGTCCATGAGGATGTGGCCGCGGGCCAAACAGACCGGATAGCGGTGTCCCTCGCTGCCGGCGCCATGGTCAGCAGGCGGCACCGCATCGTCGATGATCTGGAGCGCGACACGCAGGTCGCCGCGGAATTCAGAAACCAGGGCGAGCGAGGCCACGGCGATGCTAGTTGATAGCTGGTCCCCGGCGGCGGCGGCGGCGGACCGGGCCTGCTCGGCGCTTACGGCAGCACCGTCAAGGTCTCCCAGCCAGAGCCGGGCAAAGCTCGCCCATCCAAGGCCGTAGGCTCGCTCGGCGCCGGTGAGCGAGGGTGACTTGACTGCCTGATCCAGTTCCCGCAGCGCATCGCGGCCTTGTCCGTGTGCGAGCAGGGCATGCCCGAGGCAGATCCGGGCCGGTCCCTCCACCAGAGGGTCATCGCCGCGGTCCAGCAGCGCAAGGCAGGCCGCCTCGGCGTCGGCAATCCGTCCCGCCAGCATCAGGCTGCTGGCCCGCTCGGCGAGCAGCCGGTCGCGGCCGGGATCGGAAGGATCCGTGAGCCCTGCGGCCCGGTTCAGCAGGTCCGCGGCCACATCCGGTGATCTCGCCACCTCATCACGGGCCGCCCTTGTCAGCCACCCGATAGCCTCGGCGTCACCCTGAGTCGCTCCGCGGGCAAGGTGCTCGGCTACCTGCAGGGCCGGCGCTCCCCTTTGCGCCAGCCGCTGCCCTGCCTCGCGGTGCAGCCCTCGGCGTACGCTGACCGGCAGATCCGCATAGATGCTCTCGCGGATCAGGTCATGGCGGAACCGCAGGACAGTGCCGTCGTCAGCCAGGACCCGCGCCGTGATTGCTTCCGCCAGCACCGCAGACAAGTCCACGGCCAGCCAGCCGGTGACCGCGGCCAGGTCGGTCAGGGAGAAACCCGACCCAAGGATGGAGGCGGCCCGCAGCGCCCGCAGGGTATCTTCGTGCAGGAAGCTGAGCCTCCGCAAGATCGTCAGCCGCAGCGTCGGCGGCAGGATGGCCTCCGCCACCTCGGCCCGGCCGCCAGTAGTCTCGATTGCTTCTTCCTGGACAAGAGCGCCCACCAGCTCAGTGACGAACAGGGGGTTCCCTCCCGCACCCGCCATCTCGGCCAGGAGAACGGGGCCTGGGTCGGCGGCAACGGTCTCGGCTACCAGGTCGGCCACGGCATCGTCGGCAAGCGGGCGCAAGGTCAGGCGCCGACCGCCGGCCGCCTCTAGCGAAGTGCAGAGCCGTTCCAGGTCCTCGGGGCGCGGGAGCAGCCTGAAGCACCCGATAAGGGCAATCGGCAGATACGCCAGCCGACGTCCTAGCGCGGCCAAAGTCAGCAGGCTGGATGGGTCGGCCCACTGCAGGTCATCCACCCCGATTACCAGCGGCCCCGACAGCGTGAACTCCTCCACCAGGTCGACGAACGCATCGACCACGCGGAACTGCAGCCCGGGGTCGCTGGTCACTGTGATCGGTCCCCGGTCCCCGCCACCGCCCGTGAGCATTGCGGCGATTGCCGCCCGCCGCGGATCCGGGGCGGACCTTGCGCACCCGAACACATCTGCCACCAGGCCGAACGGCCGCGTCCGCTCCATCTCCTCGGCGCGGCCCGACATCACCTGCATGCCACGACCACACGCGTCCGCCAGCGCCTCGTCTGCCAGCCGCGTCTTGCCGATTCCGGCCTCGCCATCGACCAGCACGACCGCCGGCTGACCTGACGCGACCCGGTCCAGAACCTCACCCAGAACTGCGAACTCAGCCGCGCGCCCGCAGAGCCGCGGGACCGGCGCCAGCGCGCCCATAAACATGATGCTACTGCGTGCGCCATCAGCAGTCTCCGCTGCTACCAGTGGCGCAATGATCAGTGCCCCGAAACGCTCCGTCCTGGAACTGCGGCGTTTCCGGGATCGACCGCTGACATTGCCGTGCTCACGATGTACCACCGCCGCTCCCCGAGCATCCGGAAGCGGCAGACGATCGGGATGCCGGTTCCCGCCGTGCCCGGCAACCGGTCATTTCGAGCAAGTCAGGAAATCGTCCTGGGAGGAACGTGCGTACTACCCGGGTACGGTCGTGATGTGGACTGCCGGACGAGACACAAAGTATCGAAAGCCACATCGATCCCGGGGCCATCGTGGCCCTGCTGGCCGAGCCAAGTCGCATCCCCGACTGGGCCCCTGCCTTCGCGGACGCAGTCACGGGAGACGCCCAGTCAGGCTGGCGCGCCATGAAAAGCGGCCAGGACTTTGCCTTGCGAGTCGTCATGAAGCAGGATGCGGGCACTGTCGACTACTTGCGCGAGATCGACCCGGGCCGGGAAGGAGGCGCCTACATACGAGTGATACCCAGGCCCGGCGGTGGCAGCGTCGTGGTAATGACCGTTCCCCTCGTACCTGGCACCGAACTCGCAGCCATCGCAGCAACCCTCCAAGACGAGCTGAAAGCTTTGGTAAGCCTGGCCAGTACCAGCTGACCGCCGCCGACGGCATCTCTCGGGCGCTGGCACCTTGATCATGAACTCGCGTTATCCGTTGGCACCACTGCAGCGATCGGCTCTGCGCCGGGCCTGTTATCGGGGGCAGTCGTCGGCTTGCGCCGGAGCCGCGGGCTGGCGCGGTCGTGGGGCCCGCCGGGCCGGGTCATCAGGGCGGCTGCCAGGGTGGTCGCGACGAGCACGGCGGCGGCAATCCAGAAGGCGTGCTGGACTGCGCGGAGCGCGGCGGCGTGGCCGCCCGGCCGGGCGGCGGCCAGGTAGATGCTGCCCAGCACGGCGACGCCCAGCGTGCCGCCGAGCTGCTGGACGGCATTGAGCAGACCGGAGGCCGAACCGGTCTCCTGCGGGCTTACCAGGTGCAGGGCGCTGGTGAAGAACGGCGTGGTGAATAGGCCGGCGCCGAGCCCGGCCACGGCCAGCGCCGGGAGCAGCGGCATGGGGTATCCGGACGAGCTGCTGGCGTGGTAAGCGGCGATGGCCGCCAGCACCCCGGTCAGCAGGAGAGCGAGCCCGGCGAACATCAGCCGTGAGCCGTACCTGGGTACCAGGTACGCGCCCGCAGCCCACGAGGACACCGCGCTGCCCAGCGACCAGGGCAGCAGGGTAAGCCCGGCGGTCAGCACGCCAACACCGAGTCCGAGTTGCATCTGCAGCACTACGACCAGCGTCAGGCCGATCAGGGTGGCGAAGAACAGCGTGGAGGTGACAAGGGCGGCCGGGAACGACCTTGTTGCGAACAGGCTGGGCTCCAATAGCGGCGGCCGCCCGGCCAGTGCGCTGCGCCGCTGGTGCCCGGCGAAGACGACCAGCGCGGCGAGTCCGGCGGCGGTCTCCGCCCAGGTCCAGGCCGGCCGGGCGGTGCCGATAAGCGGGTAGATGACCAGGGCGGTGCCGATAATCACGAGGACTGTGCCGACCGGATCCAGCCGTGGCCGCTGCGGCGCCCGGTCCTCGATGAGCCGCGGCGCGATGACCAGCACGGCGGCGGCGATCGGTGCATTGACCAGGAACACTGCCCGCCACGATGATCCAAGCAGGTCGGCGTGGGTCAGCACGCCGCCCAGCACGGGCCCGCAGACCGCTGTCAGCCCCATGACCGGTCCGATGCTGCCCAGCGCCCTGGATATCTCATGCCCGGCGAACATGGCCCGGATCAAGCCAAACGTCTGCGGGATGATCAGCGCGGCGGCGGCCCCCTGGACGACCCGGAACCCGATCAGCAGCCCGGCTGAGGGCGCCAGTGCGCAGGCCAGCGACATCACCAGGAAGCCGGTCACGCCGAGCCGGAAGACCCGCCTCCGTCCGGCTATGTCACCCAGCCGGCCACCGGTGAGCAGCAGCGCGGCGAAAGGAAGGGTGTACGCGGCGCTGAACCACTGAATATCGGAAACGGGGCCGCCCAGATCTGCGTGGATCTGGGGGCTGGCCACCTGCACGATCGTCGCGTCGAGCAGGTTCATGGCCTCGGCGGCCAGCAGCGCGGTGAGCGCTGCCCAGCGCCACCGGTAGGTCGGCGGAGCTGCCTGCTCCACGGTCTGCGCCATCGTTCGTCCTCCTGGTCGGCCCGCTGCCCGGCCGGCCACCTCGCGGTGCCCGAGAGACCAGGGTGGGTCTGTTCAGCCGCGTCGTTCCACATTGGCGGCTGGATTTGATGATTATTCTCGCGATGGTGTTAGATTTGATGGATATGCTCGAACTCGATGGGCTGGACCGGGGCTTGATCCACGCCCTGCATGTGGACGGCCGGGCGCCGTTCACGAAGATCGCTGTCGTGCTCGCCTCCTCGACGCAGACCGTGGTCCGCCGCTATGCCCGGCTGCGCGCAGAGGCGGGCCTGCGGGTGGTCGGGCTGCCCGACCGGGCCAGTCCGGGACAGGAGCAGTGGATCGTCCGGCTCAGCGCTGCCGCGAGCACCGCCAGGGACATCGGGCTGGCCCTGGCTCGCCGCCCGGATACCTCGTGGGTTCGGCTGACTTCCGGCGGGACCGAGATCGTCGCGATCATCCAGACCGCGCCGGGCAGTGCCGGGGCGCATGCGCTGCTACTCCGCGATGTGCCGAGGACCGGCAGCATCACCGCGGTCTCCGCGCACTACCTGCTGCACACCTACCTGGGTGGCGCCACGGCCTGGCACGGGCGGGTCAATGCCCTGACCCGCGAGCAGCAGGACCGGCTGCGGCCGCAGGCCGTCACGCCAGACACCCCGACTGCGCCGGCCACCCCGCCCTCGCCAGCCGCCGCTGTTCGCCCGGCCGATGACCAGCTGCTGGCCGTGCTGGCCAGGGACGGGCGATCGAGCTATGCAGACCTCGCCGCGGCCACCGGCTGGTCAGCGGCCACCGTCACCCGCCGGATCGAGGCCCTGCGGAGCAGCGGCGCGCTGTTCTTCGATGTCGATCTGGACGATGCCCTGCTCGGGATCAGCGCCAAGGCCATGCTGTGGATGTCTGTTGCACCCGCCGACCTTGACGGAGTGGCTACCGCGCTGGCCGGCCACCCTGAGCTCGCGTTCGTGGCCGCCACGACCGGACCGACCAACCTGCTCGCGCTCGCCTTGTGCCCCGGCCTGGAAGCGCTGCACCAGTACCTGACCCGGCGCTTGGCCGCGCTCGGCGCGGTGACCAGGATTGAGACGGCACCTGTCTTGCAGACCCTGAAGGGGGTCGCGTAGATCTGATTCGGTCCGGGACTACGGCCGGTCCTCCATCCCCGTTGCCGCGCGGACCTGGCACTGCCTCTTCCTACTGGGCGTCGTGCGCGCCAGGCTATTGACGAAGCGGCGTCCGGCGGCGGCGAGGTTCTCCTTGGCGGGGTCGTTGGCGTAGCCGTTTGGTGCCACGATTGTGATTCTGCAGGTCAGGCTAGTCGTACGGATGCTGTCCGTGCCTGTCCGTGGTGTCGGGCGCTTTTGTTGCTGCCGCCACGGACATATGGCGGACAGGGCCGGGTATTCACGTGATCGTTATAGAAGTTTGACCAGGTCAGCGGCCATTCCGGTGGATGGGGCGAAACGGTGTGTAAAACCGTCGGCTCAGCCTACGTTGGTTCGAACCCAACGCCTGTCACCAGCTTAACGACCGGGTTCAGGGACGCCTTGGCGTCCCCGAACCGTCTCCGCCTCATGCAGCCAGATGCCGCCATAAGCCCGGGACTGCGGGCGGACGGCCGAGGCTCACCCTCGGCGGGGGATAACAGGGCTCCATTCACCGGGCAGTATGCAGGTGGCATGTCTGGCGAAGCCAGGAAGGCAGGCCCGAGATGAGCGAGTTCGATGAGCTGGTCGCGCGCCGAGGTCTCCTCATGGCGGGCCGGCTCGGCGCGGACGGGCGGGTCGCGGAGCACAAGACCACGGGCTTGCACGTCGAATACCCGGCGCTGACCGGGATCGCGCAGTGGTTCTGCGCCGCGGTGACCACGATGTTCGGCTCCTGAGCCAGCTCTTGCGCGCCGGGCAGCCGTGATCACCGGTTCAGGCGGAGGCAGTTAGGGGGGTGATCATGGCCAGTGCGACCGGGCGGGAAGAACGGCCCGGCCACGGGGGGAAGGCCGCGACCTGGTTGTCGAAGGTGTTCGAGCTCAACCCCCCGGGGCTCAACTGGCCGCGAGCAGTGATTGTCCTGGACGTCTTGCTGGTGCCTTTGGTCGTTTTCTGGGCGATCGGGTACGAGCAGTATCTGCTCAGCGCGGTCTTCGGCGTGCTGCTCGCCGCGCTGGCCGACCCGGGGGGCGGTTACTGGCAGCGCGCGTTTCGCATCTTCGGCTTCGGGGCGATCGGTGCCGGCTTGACCGCGCTAGGGTTCGGCATCGGCGGAGACGCCTGGGGCTGGCTGGTGCTCGCGGCGTTCGCAGTCACGCTGGTGGCAGGCCTGGCGGTCATGTTCGGGGTGCACAGGTTCGTGGCCGCCCTTCTCCTCAACATCTGGTTCATCATTGCCCTCGCGGTCGCGTTCAACCTCCATCATCACACCCACATCACCCAGTACACCTGGGCACAGACGGTTGCCTGGGCCGGGGGGTCGGCGCTGTGGATTGCGCTGACCTTCGGCGCGTGGCTGGTCCGCGGGTGCCATGACCAGCAGCAGCCGATCGCGGAAATGCCCGGTGACACCTCGCGGCGGAGGCTGACCCCGCCACTGATCACGTTTGCGGTGCTCCGCGCGCTGGTGATGGCGGGCACCGTCGCGATCGCTTTCGGAGCGATCTCGGCGTCGCACGGTTACTGGATGGCGATCGCGGCCATAGTCGCGATGAAGCCGAGCCTGGAGCAGAGCACGCTCATCGCCGTACGGCGCGTGGCCGGCGCGCTGATCGGCGGCGTCGCGGCCGGGCTGCTGCTCCTGATACCGGCCAATGAACAGGGACTGCGACTGTTCGCGATCGATCGCGGACTCGAGGTGGTCGCGCTCGTCCTCCTGATACACGGGGTGGGGACTCGCTTCTACAACTACGCGCTGTACTACTCGGCCATCTCCGCAGGAGTGCTGCTCCTGATCGACCTACCTCAGCCCACCAACTACGGCGACGAGGGCTACCGGGTGCTGTGGGCGCTGTGCGGCGCCGGAATCGGTGTGCTCGTCATGCTCCTCGCCGGGCTGATCGCCAAGCGCGCCGGCGAAGCGCCGCCACAACCAACCGCTCAGCCAGCCTGACCCTGTTCCGCTACCGACCGCTGCAGGGTGAGATACGCGTGCAGGCCGGGCGCCATGGCGCGGTCTGGCCGGGGCGGAACACCGTGGCGAGCCAGCCCCTCATCTCTGGCACGGGCCAGCTGCATTCGCTCCATTTTGAGCTCCCTCATCAAGACGCCTGGGTATCGAGCGTTCGAGGGCGTCGAGAATGACGCTGAGGCCGATGTCGAACTCATCGCCGAAGTCGTACCCGGGCTGGAGGATGTACTGGGTCGCCATCTCGGCGAGGTGAGGGTAATGGCCGGCGGCGATCTGCTGTCCGGCGGGATCGGCGATGTGGGCAGCGGTGTCGGGGTTGAAGGGCAGGGAGGCTTCCTGCAGGGCGAATCCGTACACGTAGCTGTCGAGCAGGGCGTAGGCGTGCGCGGTCATGGCGACCGAGAAGCCGGCTCCGCGCAGGGTGCCGATGGTCGCATCGTGGTGGTGTAGCGTCGCCGGGCCAGGGTTGGCCCGGGATTCCATGAGCCCGATGGCCCATGAGTGCTGCCTCAGCACGCGGCGGGCTGAGATCGCCCGGCGGCGCATCTCGAGCTGCCAGTCACCGCCGGGCGTGGGCAGGGCGATCTCGCTGAAGACCAGGTCGACGATGCCGTCGAGGATTTCGTCCTTGCCGGCGACGTAGTAGTACAGCGACATCGGCTTGACGCCGAGTTCGCGGGCAGGCCGCTGTGGTCCCGGTGTCCGCCCTCACCGCCTTGCAAGCGCTGACCGACGCCGGCCGCGTCGAGCCGGGACATAAGGTGCTGGTCATCGGCGCGTCCGGCGGCGTCGGCAGCTTCGCTGTCCAGCTGGCCAAGGCATTCGGGGCCGAGGTGACCGGCGTGTGCAGCGCCGCGAAGCTTGACCTGGTGCGAGCCCTGGGCGCCGATCACGTCATCGACTACGCCACCAGCGACTTCGCCGACGGCGTGCACCATTACGACCTGATACTCGACATCGCGGGCAATCCCGCCCTGTCACGGCTGCGCCAGGCGCTCGCGCCCGCCGGGACTGCTGTGCTGGTCGGCGGCGAGGAAGGTGGCAGCGTGACCGGCGGCATGGACCGGCAACTGCGGGCCGTCGCCCTGTCACGCTTGACGAGCCAGCGGCTGACCACCTGCCTGTGCCGGGAACGCTGCGCCGACCTCAAACGGCTCACCGAGCTCATCGAGGCCGGCAAGCTGACACCGTGCATCGACCGGGCCTACCCGCTGGACCAGGTGCCCGAGGCCATGCGGCACCTGGCAGCCGGAAAGACACGGGGCAAGATCGCGATCACCATCTGAACAGCCGCAGCCCGTCATGCCGCCGAGGAGCACACTGCCTGGTGCGCTCGCATTCCGGCCAATCCCGGCCTGTATGCCCTCGCGGCTGAACGCCGCCGCGCGGCGGCATCTGCGCGCCGAGACGGCCGGCCGGATTACGAATGGACAAAGCGAATGGATAACAGCGTCCGGGCACGTCAGCGGATCCTGGCCGTTTTACTGCCGGTCACCGCCGTGCTTTACGCCAGTACCGTGGCCCTGAACCCCAAGGGCACCGACCAGGTGATCAGCGCCACCGCTACCGCGTTCAAGGTCCTGCCCATCGCGGCCCGCCACTCGGCACAGCTGTACCTGTCGGGGTCGCTGTCCCTTCTCGCGCTCGGGGGCCTGGCCGTGTCGTATGCCGTGATCGCGATGCTGGTCAGAGAACGCGGCTGGGTGGTCGCCACCGTAGGTGCACTGCTGGGCGGCGTGGGTGCCCTCAGCGGCGCACTGCTCAACGTCCTGGTCGGGTTCAACCTGGCGGCTGCCGCGTCGGCGCACATGACACAGCACGCCGCCGCGCTCTTCCTGGTGACCAGCTTCCACTCGGTGCCCGCCCAGGTGGCCACGGACGTCTATTTCCTCAGCGAGTTCGCCGCGCCGGTCATCATGGGGGTTGCCCTGTGGCGCAGCCAGAACGTACCGCGTTGGCTGGCCGTGCTGTTCGTACTCGGCCTCGGAATCGCCGAGGCCGTGCCATCATTGGGCCCCATCGCGCTGCTGTTCGCGCTGCCGTTCGTGGTCGCGATGGTCCTGCTGGCCACCCGGATCTGGCAAGCGGCCGCCCTCCCTGTCCGCGACCACCAGGAGCTGACCGCAGTGCCCGCAGCCACGTAGAAGCTGCCCAGGCAGCCCAGACGCGCCCGCGACTCCGCAGGCATCAACGGCGCAGGCCGCGCCGAGCGCGGCAGCGCTCAGATCGGGCGGCCTCCTGGCTTTGTTCTCGGCTAGGCTGATGATGCGTTCGCTACGCGAGGCCGCGGGGGACGCTCAGCCACTGCCCTGGACGTCGGCGGGCACGCGAGGCCATTCGAGCTAGCCTCGGACGTCAATGAGCTTCTCGTCAGGTAATTCCCGTCTAGGGATCCATGGCCTCTCTCAGCTCTATTCTCCCGGCCTGCGGTTGTGGCATCTCGGCTCCGGACTTGCGGTTCTGGCATCTCGGTCCAAGCGATGTGCGTGGCTGCCATGCACAGGTAACGGTGCTCGATGCCCGCGGTCCGGTCGGCTGCGACCGCACCGCGTTGACCGTCCGGGCGCCGCATCGCTGCCAAGGGAACGGGCGGGAGTGTCGCCATGAGCCACCCCGCTGCGCCGTTCCGGCACCTGCAGCGGCTGACCGATAACGTCGGCCTGCTTGAGCATGCTGACGGCGTCGTGCCCCGGCATGAGCACGGCTACTGCGTCGATGACGTCGCCCGCGGCCTGGTGGTGGTGTGCCGCGAGCCGTCGCCGTCGCAGGAGCTCATCACGCTGGGGCGCCGCTACCTCTACTTCCTTGCGCAGGCGCAGGCGCCGGACGGAAGGTTCCGCAACCGTCTGGGTTACGACCGCCGGTGGCGCGACTATCCCGGGGCAGAGGATTGCTGGGGCCGCGCCCTCTGGGGCCTGGGTACCGCCGCCGTGCGGGGTCCGACGCCCGGGATCCGGGAGGAGTCACTGAGCCGGTTCGGCCGCGGTGCCCAAGTCTCGTCCGCCTGGCCGCACGCCATGGCGTTCGCTGCGCTCGGCGCCGCCGAGATACTGGACTGCTGGGACGACCATTCCGGTGCGCTCACCCTGCTCGAGAAGGCCAGTGCGATCATCGGCCAGGCGCGCGCAGACCCGGCGTGGCCGTGGCCGGCGCGCAGGCTGACCTATGCGAACGCGGCCATCGCTGAGGCGGTCATCGTTGCCGGCTCGAAGCTAGGCCGCGACCGGGTGCTGCGCGACGGCCTGCGCATGCTCGAGTGGCTGCTGACCGTCGAGACCCGAGATGGCCACCTGTCGGTCGTGCCGACCGGCGGCTGGGGTCTGGGTGAGGACCGCCCGGGCTTCGATCAGCAGCCCATCGAGGTCGCCGCGCTGGCCGATGCGTGCATGCGCGCGGCGACCGTCACCGGTGACAGCAGCTGGCTTGCTGGGGCGGAAATGAGCGTGTCCTGGTTCCTCGGTGACAACGACGCAATGGTTCCGCTGCTCGATGAGCGGACCGGCGGGGGATGCGACGGCCTCAGCCGTGAAAGTCGCAGTCGCAACCAGGGAGCCGAGTCGACGCTGGCGATGATCTCCGTGCTCCAGCTCGGTCCTCGCCTGGCCCGAACACCCCGATGACGGACGGCCCGGTTCGCCAGCGGCCTGATCTGCCCTAGCTGGCAGACGCGGGTCAGGCCGGGTCCTCCCGGTCAGACCACAGAAATCAGTCAGGACGCGCGGCTGGCGGCTGCTCCAGCGCCGCTGAGCTGAGGTGATGGATGATCTGGCGGAATGACTCGACAAAGCTTTCTTCGCTGTAGCCGAGATCGCTCGCTGTGCAGAAGTCCTGGACGAGCCCCTGGACCCGTCGCAGGTTAGGCCGGGGCATCGACGGGAATAGGTGATGCTCGATCTGGTAGTTGAGGCCGCCGAGCAGAAAAGTGGTGAACCGGCCGCCCCTGATATTCCGGGCAGTGACCACTTGGCGGCGGGCGAAGCCGGTCGTCGTTGCCGATTCGATGATCGGCATCCCCTTGTGGTTGGGCGCGAAGCTGATGCCCAGGTACAGCGAAAAGACCGCCTGCTGTACGGCGACGAACGCGAGTGCCTTGAGCGGGGAGAGAACCCACAACACCACCGTCAGGTACAGCGCGGCATGCAGCATGATGAGGCAGGCTTCTATCGCCGAGGCATGGCCTCGCCGCTGCAGAAGCCGCCTGACTCCGAGCACGTGCATGCCACCGCTTCGCAGAAGCATGAGGGGAAAGAAGAGCGGCGCCTGCCAGCGTGCCAGCCACGCTGCCAGAGGGCCGCGCGCGTTTCCCGGCGCGTCAGACGGGGCTGGGGCTAGGGCGGTTCCTTCGCCGACATCGGGGTCGCGGCCGATCTCGTTGGGATGCGCATGGTGAGCGTTGTGCTTGGGAACCCACCAGCCAAAGCTCAGCCCGGTGAGGGCGTTTCCCACCGTGAGGCCGAGCACGCGATTGCGCCGGCGTGTGCCGAAGACCTGGTTGTGCCCCGCGTCATGGCCGATGAAGCCCAGTTGCGTGAACATCATCCCGACCAACGGGGCTACGGCGAGAGCCGTCCACGAATTGCCGACAATGACGAACAGTGCCCATCCGGCGAAAAAGGCGAAGATCGTCAGGGTGATCTTCACTCGGTAGTAGCCCGGCGTGCGATCGAGCAGCCCCATCGCTCGCACCTGCCGTGCTAGCACACGAAAGCTAGCCGTCGAAGGATCAACGGAAACAGGCAGCGCGTGTGCAGCTAAGGCGCGGCCGGCGGGCAGGGCAAGAAGGCCCGGTGCAGTTCTCATCGTCGCTCTTTCCTCCTGGGCGTCTTCCGAGCGCACCGCTCGGGCGCTTACGTCGCCAGGGTCTGGAGCATCGGGGGCGCGGCCAGGATCTACCGGCACGACCCACCTTCACGGTACTCCACAAGACGGCCCGTTAGCCGACACGAGGCGAGGTCTCCTGAGTCTCGCCTGCCACGAGCGTCGGAGCGCCCTTCGGGATTTGGTCGCGAGCATGGGGCTAACCGGCTGCCAGTGATGGGACCACCCGGTGTCGTGCCGGGGGGTTGATCACTGACCTGTACGGATGCGTCTAGGTCAATCGGCTTAGGAGTCGGCTGACCTTCGGGCACCTGGAGCGGCTGGCTGTCGCCCTCTGACCAGGTGGAGTAGGTACGGGTACTGCTCCGGACCCCGGCGGCCCCGCGTCCGCGTGTAAGGCGGCTGTGCGGGAGGGTCCGGAGCTTTTCGTGCGCGAATGCGGCTCCACGCCGCCACCGGGCCGCGAAGGATGCCGGCACGCCCGATTCACCAGCTATGTATTTCGAGGGGTATGGGCAAGGGCCATGATCTGTCCTCGACCGTGGGTCGGGTGCGGCACCGAGCTTCGCACCAGGCCGGCCACGAACGATTATCGGCCCCGTTGGGTCGGGGCAAGTTGCCGTTGGGCCCGGACCTCGCCTGGCAGCTGAACCAGGAGGGAAGGCCATGTTCAACGTGGAACTGCAAGTCGGCGGCTTCGGCGGTCACGCCGTGGTCTCCTTGCACGGCGAGTTCGACCTAGCCGACGTCCCCGCCGTCGCGTCGCACCTGATCGCGGCGGTGGCGGCCTGCTGGCGGTCGGTCATCGTGGACCTGGCGGGCCTGGAGTTCATCGACTGCTGCGGTCTGGGAGTACTGGTGCGGGTGCAGAAGTGGACCCGGGATAGAACGGTGGTGACGTACTCCTGGCCGCTCCGCGGCAGCATGTCCGCCGGCTCCTGAGACTCATTGGCCTGAACGGCGTCTTCTCGGTGTACGCCACCGTGGAACAAGCCGCGAGCGGGGCGAAGCTGGCCCAGCCCGTGCCGGCGGGGGCGGTGTGTCGGCCGATGTCGTGGCGGCTACCCGCTCTGGCCAGCGCACAGAGCTGGTATCAGGTCCGCGCGCCAGGCAACGCTGCCGTCCGCTCGTATGGGCTCAACTAAGCGCCGCCTTGATCGTGAGCCACCGTGTCGGGCCCGGGGGAAACGGTCCATCATGGGATCACCACAAAGGCCCACATTGTCTCGATGTAGCTGCCGCCAGACCCAACGCACTGGTCTCGCTGGCCGATTCACTGCATGCGCAGTTCGGAGCCACGCCAACGCCACTGTGGGTCGGCAACCAGCCTGCGTTGATGGTGGACCGGCCGCCGTGGCGAAATCCCCGGCCGCTTGGCCGGCGAATGGTGATGTGCAAGTCGGCCGGGTCTGCTTTTCCTCGGGTCACATCTTCCTGATCTTCAAGTATCGCCTTATGTCAGGCAATGACATCATCGTCAGCAGCCCGAGGGCTGCGGCGGCGGCCGCCATAGTTACTGCCGTGAGGTATCCCAGTGTTCGCATCGTGTGCCTCCGGTTCTTCGGCTGATCGGTGTCAGCCATCTCGCGCCGGAATCTCCGGGCCGCGGTGGTGGTGCGTCAGCCTGGGCCCCGGTGCGGGCGGCCGGCTGGGGTTGTGGCTGGGCGGTTGCCTCGGGGTGTCGGAGCGGCTTGCGCTCTTGGCGGGCCGCGCGCGGCCAGTCCCTGGTCTGGCTTGCGGAGGGGCGCTTACGCGCGCCGCACGGCGGCAAGCGGCGGGCATGCTCAGCGCCGCAGCAGCATCCTGGCGACGAGCACGACGATCACGATCAGGGCGATGGTTGAAATACCGATAAACACGGGATTCCTCTCAGATGCGGACCGGCGGGCGGCTGAGGCGGGAACGCATGGCCGGTCCAGCCAGCCCGGCAGCGGTACCAGTGATCGATGGCCGCCGGGCTCTCCGGAACGGCCACGTGTCCTGGTAGATCTCGATTCGCGGCTGGCCTTGGACACCCGCCCGCTGCATCGCGTCGCGCAGCTCGGCGCCGCGGAGGAACGCTTCGGCTTCGGCCGTGGTGGCGAAGCCGTGGGTAACCAGCAGGCTGTTGGGGTCATCCTTCGCCCGGTAGGCGCTCTGGTGGGTCACGCCGCCCCTCTTCTGGGTGGTCGCGAACTCGTCGTAGGCCGGCGCCAGGTGTCGTAGTCGGCGGCGCGGTGCCGGACCATTGCTGTTACTGGGATGGAAACCCTTCCATCGATTCCCCGGGGCCGGCTGGATGTTCCAGCGACGCTCCCAGGGCCTGCTCATACACTAGTGTCGAAGTCTAAAACTAGCAATAGGTTTCTAGTAATTTGTAGGCAGTTCCGGGGGGCGGAATTCTTGACGAGCCATGTTCTCCGGCCCCGCGCACCTGTAGACGGCGCAGTGCTACCGCAGGGCCACGCATGCGGGAGGGCGTCACGTCCGCGTAGGGAGTCAAAGGGCGCCCCGTGCAGGCGCGCAGAGGCATCTGAACCCGGCGACGATCACAGAGCGTCAAAGACTCCCCTGCGTCCGCCACGCGAAGAGCCGATCGTTCTGGGCGGCTGTCGACGAGGTGGTGGGTGCGCAGGTTCAGCGTGAGGTCAACCGCCTCCTAGTTGACAGATGGGCTGACAACTAACTACAGTCGCCATCATGTCAGAAAGGCTGACAACTTCAGGGCGACCGCTTCCCGGGCCGGACGCGGATCTCGGCTACCTGTTCCGGCTCGCGCACCAGCGCTTCCGGGCGCTGCTGGACAGTGAACTGGAGGACCTCGGGCTGTCCGCGCAGGAGTACGGGATCCTGAGCCTGTTCGAGACCAGGCCCGAGCTCTCCGCCTCCGAGCTTGCCCGCATTTCGCAAGTCACGAGGCAGACGATGCACACCTCGGTCCTCAGCCTCGAGGCGGCCGGGCTGGTTGAGCGCAGCGCGAAAAATCAAAGGGTCGTGCTCGTGCGCCCGACGGCGCGAGGCCGAAAGTACCTGGAGACGGCAACGTGCCGAGTACGCGCCGTAGAGCACGCTGCTTTCGCGGACCTTAACCGCGAGGACGAGAGAACCGTACGAGCGTGGCTGGCCAGCTTGGCGGCCATGACCACCGGCACCGAGAAGGCCGCGGATCTGCGACAGGAGAAGTCATGAACCATCAGGCCCCGGCAGCCGGGGATCTCGAGCGGCGCATCCGCGACGCGGAGCGGAACCTGTTTGCCGCTGTCGGCGCGGACGTCGACGAGTTCTTCCTCGAACTCGCGCAGACGGGCCTGCGACTGCGAGTGCTCTCCCATGGACGCGGCCCGGCGGTTGTCCTGCTCCACGGTGTGTCGGAGAGCGCCGCCATCTGGGCGCCGTTGTTTACCAAGCTCCGTCATTTCCGGTTGCTGGCCGTGGATCTTCCCGGTCATGGCCTCTCCGACCCGATCGCTTTCCGGCGCGGGCAGGTACGCGGGTACGCCCGCCTGCTGATCGAAGACATCCTGGACGCACTCGGGCTCGACGAGGTGCCGGTGATCGGCCACTCGCTAGGCGGCATGTTTGCCCTGTGGCACGTAGCCGCCGGTCCCGGGCGGATCTGCGGGGTGGTCGCGATCGGAGAGCCCGCCGTCGCGCTCCCGGGCGTACGCGTGCGCATCCCGCTGTCGCTGTTGACCGTCCGCGGACTGGGCGCCGCTGTCCTGCGCTCACCCAGCCCGCGTCGTGTCTATCGCGGCCTGCTTGCCCAGGGCCTTGGCTCCGCCGAAGTAGCGGCCGCGCCGGACCCGCTGATCGAGGCGCTGCGCCTGTCCGCGCGCCGGCCGCAGAACGCGAGAACCGTGGCGTCGCTGATGCACGCGATCGACCTGTTCCGCCGCCCACGCCCCGAGAGCGTCCTCACAAGCGCCGAGCTCGCCGCGATCATGACGCCCACGATGTTCATCATCGGATCCGGCGACCCCTACCTCTCTATCGAGCGCGCACGGCCGTCGATCGACCAGATTCACGGCGCCAGGCTCTATGAGGTGCCCGGCGGACACGCTCCCTGGCTTGTTGACGCCCAGAACGCCGCCGACTTGATCGCAACCCACTCACACGTCGCAACTGCGGGCGGCGTCATATCTGCAAGGGCTGGTCAGTCAGATACATAAAGGGACCACGCCATGGGAAATGTGACCGGTGGATGAAGATGCTGAGCTCGCCGATCGGTTCGAGGCCCAGCGAGCCCGGCTGCGGGCGGTCGCTTACCACATGCTGGGATCGCCCGGCGAGGCCGACGACGCCGTTCAGGAAGCCTGGCTGAGGCTGAGCCGTTCCGACTCAGGGAACATCGAGAACCTCGGCGGGTGGCTGACGACGGTTGTCGCCCGGGTGTGCCTGGACATGCTCCGGCCGCGTCGGGAAGAGCCGTCGGGGCTCGACCTCGCGCTTGGCCTTCACGTATCCCCAAGCCGCCATGGCGTCGATGCCAACGATGGACGGGAACCGGCCTTGGCCGCCGCTGTGACTAGGTTGCCAGTCGCCTCCGCGTCGCCCTTCGTGCTGGTCGCACAGTTGATGATCACCCCGGCGCCACGCACCGCCGCGTCGATGCCGTCGCCCCGCCGAAGATCTCCTCTGAAGAACATGACCTGGGGCTCAGTGTCGCGCTGGCGTCGGGCGAGCACATGCACCTTGGCCGGAATCGACCAGCCGGGCAACGACAGAGCGTCCCAGGCGGCCGGTGCCGCCCGTGACGAGAACTGGCGATGTCACGGGTCTTCCCCTTACCTTCAGGCCGGCCCATGGCAGGAGCCGGATACGTCCACGCGACTTGGTCCCTCTCTTCTATGACGGCAGCCAGCAGTGGAACGTGACGGACAGCAGGAGTCGCTGGCTGGTGCGGGCCAGGCGTGGCCAAGAGTGTGAAGCTGCACGAATCCGGCCGGGTGAGATCGCCACCGCTGCAGCCGCGGTGACCACCTGCGCAGCCAAGCTGTGCTTGGTGACTGGAGGCAGTTCCGCAATGCGGTCGTCGCGCCTAGCGTGATAGGGCCGGATCGCTTGCCGAGGAGAGCGCGCATGTCATCGGATCGACTCCCCGAGACGCTGGTCGTCGGCGGCGGCATCGGGGGGTTGTCCGCAGCGCTGTCCCTCGCCCAGCGGGGCGGCGCCGTCACCGTCCTTGAGCGCTCGAAGAGCTTCGCCGAGGTGGGGGCCGGCATCCAGCTGGCGCCGAACGCGACCCGCGTCCTCGAGCGACTGGGTGTGCTCGAGATGATCCTGCCGGTGGCCGTGCTGCCTCGGCGGCTGGTACTGGCGGACGCGATCGGTGCGCGCGAGCTGACCTCGCTCGACCTCACCGACTTCCGCGCCAGGTACGGGGCCCCGTACCTCGTGCTGCACCGCAACGACCTGCTTAGCGCGCTGCTCGAGGCGTGCGTGCGGAGCGGGGTCGCGCTGTACACCGACGCCAGTGTGACCGAGCTCAGGGACACTGGCGCGGGCACGGTCGCGATCTGCGCCGACCGCCGCGAGTTCAGCGCCGCCCTCGTGATCGGCGCCGACGGGCTGCACTCGCGCGTCCGCCAGTACTTCAGCGAAGACGAGCCCGCCAACTCCGGGTTCGTGGCCTATCGGGGCGCAGTCCCCATAGACCAGGTGGAGCGGCACGCCGACCTTCGCGACGTCGTCGCGTGGATCGGGCCCGGCCTGCACCTGGTCCAGTACCCGCTCCGCTCCGGCCAGATGTACAACCAGGTGGCGGTGTTCCGGAGCCCGGCCTACCTGCGCGGCGAAGAGGACTGGGGGAACCCGGCCGAGCTCGCGGCGGCCTTCGCCGGCTGCAGCGAGCACGTGCGGGAGTCGATCAAGACGCTCAGCATCGTCAACCGCTGGCCCATGATCGACCGGTTGCCGATGCCGGACTGGGCTCGCGGCCGGGTCGCGCTGCTCGGAGACGCGGCGCACCCGATGCTGCAGTACCTGGCGCAGGGGGCGTGCCAGGCCGTCGAGGACGCCGCCGTGCTTGCCGCCGAGGTGGCCGCCGCGGGCGACGAGGGCCGGCCGTTCAGCGAGGGCCTGGCCAGCTACGCGGCGATACGCGCGCCGCGGGCGATACGCGTGCAGCGAGCGGCTCGGACCTGGGGCGAGATCTGGCACGTCGATGGCGTCGCCAAGCTGATTCGCGACGAGCTGCTGCTCGACCGCGACGTGGCCGACCACAAGCACGTGGCGTGGCTGTACTCCGACCACACTGCGCCGCCGGAGGACGACGGCGGGGCGCGCGCAGCCTAGGCCGAGACGAATGGAGCGGGGATGGACACCGAGGAGCGTTTGATCGCCGAAGCCGCCCAGGCCAACCGTGCGCTCGGCGCCAGCGGCCAGTCGGACATGGTTTGGGGCCACGCGTCGGTCCGCGATCCCGGCGGCCGCGGAGCCTGGATGAAGACCGCGGGGTGGTCGTTCGATGAGGTGACGCCCACGAGGGTCGCGCTCGTGTCGTCCGCGGGGGAGGTGCTCGCGGGCAACGGGCCGCGGCATATCGAGTACCCCATCCACACTGAGGTGATGAACGCCAGGCCGGACGTCCGCAGCGTGGTGCACACGCACGCCGCGGCCGCGGTATCGTTCGCCGCGCTGGACGTGCCGCTGCGCGCGATCTCGCACGATGGTGTCGAATTCGCCGATCCGCAGGTCACGCGGTTCACGCTCACCGGCAGCCTGATCGATTCCGTCAATCTGGGCCGCGAGCTGGCCAGGACGATCGCTGACGGGGTCGGCTGCCTGATCCCGCAGCACGGCTGGTGACTGTCGGCCCCGATCCCGCCACCGCGGTAATGCGCGCGATTCTGCTCGCCCGAGCCTGTCACGTCCAGCTGCAGGCGATGGCCGCCGGCGAGATCGTCCTGTGGTCCGATCCGGCGGAGATCGCGCTGAAGAAGGCGCTGGTCTGGCAGGAATCCCAGATCAACGCCGGATATGCGTTCCTGTGCCGCCAGGCCGACAGGGCTGCTGCCCGGTGAATCGTTAGTCGAGCGCTGCCTGTCCGTGGTGTCACCGGGTTAGAGAACCTTGGCCAGGAAGGAGCGGGTGCGGTCGCGCTGGGGGTTGGCGAGCACGTCGCGCGGGCGACCGGACTCCACCACGACCCCGTCGTCCATGAACACCAGCGTGTCGCCGGCCTCCCGGGCGAACCCCATCTCGTGGGTCACGACGATCATCGTCATGCCGCTGGCGGCCAGGTCCCTCATGACCGCGAGCACATCGCCGACGAGCTCGGGGTCCAGCGCGCTGGTCGGCTCGTCGAACAGCATCAGCTTGGGCTGCATGGCCAGGGCCCGGGCGATGGCGACGCGCTGCTGCTGTCCGCCGGACATCTGCTTGGGGTAGGCGTCCGCCTTGTCCTGCAGACCGACCCGGCTGAGCAGCTCCCGGGCGAGCTCGGTCGCCCGCACCTTCGGCATGCCCTTGACCCGGATCGGGGCCTCGGTCACGTTCTCGAGCGCGGTCATGTGCGGGAACAGGTTGAACTGCTGGAAGACCATGCCGATCTCGGCCCGCTTGGCGCAGATCTCCCGCTCCCGCAGCTCGTAGAGTTTGCCGCCGTGCTGGCGGTAGCCGACCAGCTCGCCGTCGACCCAGAGGCGGCCCGCGTTGATCTTCTCCAGGTGGTTGATGCAGCGCAGCAGCGTCGACTTGCCCGAGCCGGAGGGGCCGATCACGCACATCACCTCCTGGCGCGCCACCTGGAGGTCGATACCCCGCAGTACCTGCAGGCGGCCGAAGCTCTTGTACACGGCCTCGGCGTGCACCATCAGCGGGGCCGCCGAAGCGTCCGCGGACCCGCGCGCCGGCGCATCCGGGGCGAGACCCGGGGACGGCCTGGTCACCGGCCCGGTCCTGCGGGAAGTTGTGCCGGCGGCTCGGGCGGCGGGGCATGGAACGTGAACAGCATCCGGCGCAGCCGCTGCCACGGCGTGAGCGGGAGCTGGCGCGCCGAGCCCCGGGCGTAATGCCGCTCGATGTAGTACTGCCCGATCGTCAGCAGCGAGGTCACGATCAGATACCAGAGGCTGGCCACGATCAGCAGCGGGATGGTCTCGAAGTTCACCGAGTAGATGAGTTGCACCGCGTAGAGGAGCTCGGTCACGGTGATCACGCTGGCCAGGGACGAGGTCTTGAGCATGGAGATGGTCTCGTTCCCGGTCGGCGGGATGATCACCCGCATCGCCTGCGGCAGGATGATCCGCCGCAAGGTCAGGGTCCGCCGCATGCCCAGCGCCTGCGCGGCCTCGGACTGGCCGTGCTCGACGGACAGGATCCCGGCGCGCACGATCTCGGCCATATAGGCGCCCTCGTTGAGCCCAAGGCCGAGTATCGCTGCGGCCAGCGCGGTGATCAGGGTATTGGCGCTGGCGTGGAAGAACTCCGGGCCGAACGGCACCCCGAAGGAGATGCGCGGGTACAAGAAGGCCAGATTGAACCAGAACAGGAGCTGGACCAGCACCGGCGTGCCGCGGAACAGCCAGATGTAGGCCCAGCTCGCGCCGGACAGCATCGGGTTGGGCGACAGCCGCATGATCGCGAGGATCACGCCGAGCACGATCCCGATCGCCATCGCGACCACGGTGAGCAGGATCGTGATGCCCAGCCCGTCCAGCACCCGGCTGGACAGGAAGTAATGGCCGATGACACCCCACTGGAACCGCGGGTTGGTGACCAGGGTGTGGGCCAGCATCGCGGCCAGGAGCAGGACCACGGCCGCCGCCAGCCACCGCCCGGGGTGGCGAACCGGGACGGCCCTGATCTCCTCTGGCGGCTCGGTGCTGGCCGCGGCCTGCTCCAGGGCGTGCCTGGTCACGTTCGCTCCGGGTTCGGTGCCCGACGGCATCCGGGCACCCAGCTAGTGCCCGGCGTTGATGGCCGGGTTGGAGATGGCGCCTGCCTGGAGTCCCCACTTGGCCAGGATCTTCTTGTACGTGCCGTCAGCCATGATCTTCTTGACCGCGGCCAGCACGGGCTGGGTCATCCCGCTGGTCTTGGGGATCGCGATCCCGTACGGCGCGGTGCCGTAGGGTGCCCCCGACAGCTTGAACGTGCCATGCGACAGCCGCACCTGGTAGTCGGCCACCGGCGAGTCCGCCATCGCCACCTGGGCCCGGCCCGACGACAGCGCCAGGTTGACCGCGTTCTGGTCGTTGTAGACCTGCAGGGTCACGGCCGCCTTGCCGCTGGCCCGGCACTTAGCGGACTGGGCCGTGGCGTCGGCCTGCTGCGTGGTGCCCTTCTCCACGGCGACCGTGTGCCCGCACAGGTCAGCCAGGGACGTGACTGGCGGCCCGCCGCTGGACTTGACGTAGAACGAGGTGCCGGCCTTGAAGTAGGTGACGAAGTTGACGACCTTCTCGCGGGCCTTGGTGTCGGTGAACGACGACATGCCCAGGTCGTACTTGCCGGAGACCAGGCCCGGGATGATCGTGTCGAAGGTCGCGTTGACCATGTTGACCTTGAGGCCGAGTGCGTTCCCGATGGCCTTGGCCATGTCGGCGTCCATGCCCACCACGGTGGTGCCGTTCGGCCCGATGAACTCGTTGGGCGCGTACGTGGCGTCGGCCGCGACGGTCAAGGTCCCCTTCGACCTGATCGCGCTGGGCACCTGGGACGCGGGCGAGCCGGACGGAGTCGGCGTCGCGTTGGTGACGGCCGTCGTGGCGGCCATCGTGCTGGCGCCGCAGCCCGCGGCCAGCAGCGCCATGATCGAGATTGCCGCGGTCGCCAGCAGCGGCCGCCGTACCTTGAGAGATTTCACCGGATTCCCCCTGACCGCCGCCCCCCGGCGGCACTGCGAAAACGTCTGCGGCACCCCCCAGCGCCGCGAAACAGCACAGCAACTGCTGTCAGCGGTCTGTTAACGGATTTATACCGTACGATTGCGCTACGTATGCGACCAGGGTGCGG
>Ga0335074_10002025_pt1 | contig 27569 bp, 31 predicted proteins | sample Lox_Sample_23_FD_206715 | JGI IMG/M metagenome (GOLD analysis project Ga0335074, IMG submission 206715) | Soil microbial communities from Loxahatchee National Wildlife Refuge, Florida, United States - Lox_Sample_2.3 | ecosystem: Environmental > Terrestrial > Soil > Wetlands | place: USA...
GGCGCCGGCCCTTACAGCCTCGACGCGCTGATTCTGACTTTGATGGACAAACACGTCGCGTAGGCACCCGAGGAATAGGGTTCACCGCAGAGACGCAGAGGCGCAGAGGCTATGTGATTTGTTTTCGCCCCGCGCTCGAAACACGCGAAGAGTTGCGCGCCAATGGCGCGCCTTTTTTCTCTGCGCCTTTGCGTCTCTGCGGGTCAAAACATTTTGTGCCTGTACGGGCGAAGACTATTCCGCCGGCGGCTCCCAGAGTTCGATCCGGTTGCCTTCGGGATCGTGGATGCGGGCGAAGCGGCCGGTTTCGGGGGTATCCCAGGCGGGGTTTGTTTCGACCGCGATGCCGGCGTCACGCAGCTTCGACAGCAGCGCATCGAGATTTTCGACCCTGAGATTGAGCATCCATTGTTTGCTGTCCGGCCAGTAATCCGTGTCGCTTTTGAACGGCATGAACACCGTCGGACCCCCCGCCTGCTCCCAGGGATTATAGCCCTCCCCGCCCACGCCAAGATGCTCCCGATACCATTGACGCAGCGCGTTGGGATCGTTGGCGCGGAAAAATATGCCACCTATGCCTGTTACTCCCATGACATCCTCCTAAATGGTTCTCGGGCGTTTTATGCCGGCTGCGTGACGGAACGTTGTGCCGGCATGAAGCGCGTGTTGCGCAGCAGCCCGGCCGAGACCAGCGAGACGACCACGCCGACCGGGAAAATCTCGATGAACGTCATCGGCCAGCGATAAAGCGGGTTGGCGTATTGCACCCTGAACTGTTCCATCTCGGCCTTGAACTTCGCGAGCGCCGCGCCTGAGACGCCCTTCGCCTCCTGCTGGGCGATCATCGCCTTTGCATAGGCGCCGGCGAAATCGACATGAGCAATGGCGCAGGAAACCTCCCAGGCGACCACATAGATCACCCCGGCGACGAAGCTGATTCCGAGGCCGAGCGCGAGCGCCGGCCAGAATTTGATCACCCCGCCGAGGTCTTCATCGCGGTGGCGCTTGATGGCGAGGAAGATGGCGCTCAGCGCGACCAGCATGATCAGATAGCCGATCAGCATGCCGTAATGCGTCATCGTCTCGCCGCTCATGGTGAGCGTCAGGATCGAGAGCGGCACGCCAACACCCAGGCCCGCGATCGCACCGTAGATGAAAATGTAGCGAAGCATTTCCGGCTTGCCCCTTCGTCAGTTTGCGGCCCGATCGAGCCATGTTGCCTCGCGGAAATCCATCGCCCAAACGGGCGATTTGGCGAAAATTACCTCTTCGGAGGTGGGTCAGGCGATGATTCCAAGCTCCCGCGCGCGGTTGACGGCGTCGGTCCGCCGCTCGGCGCCGAGTTTCTCATAGAGGCGGGCGAGATGGGTCTTCACCGTGTTGGGCGAGATGTCGAGCAGCCGCGCAATCTCCTTGTTGGAGCGTCCGGCCGCCAGCTCCTGCAGCACCACCAGCTCGCGCGGGCTGATGCCGAGCGAGGCGAGCGCCTGCGGATTGCCGTCGAATGGCTGCGCTTTTGGGCCAGCGAACACCCGCATGCCAATGAAAACACCCAGCGCTAAGAACGCCGCCGCAATCAGGGCGATATAGATGTCACCCGGCCGCGACCACGCCAGCCGGTCATAATCGAGCCACTGCAACGCCAGCGCCCCCGCTGCCAGCGCCGCGCCATAAACCGCAACCGTCTTCCACATGCTCCGATTCATGGGGAGAGATTAGCGGCATTTACCCGTGCGCGGTTGGTCAAACGGCGTCACGAAATGTACCGGCGATGGGCGCGGCGACAGGACGGACCAGCTTGCTCCCGTTCGAGTCGGCACAAAGCACCGGCAGCCACGGATCGTTGCCGGACATGCCGTTTGAACTGCAGAGGTGCGGCGACGTGGAGGAAAGATTGTGCGCCATCGCGCGCTAAAACCTCAGCGTCTCCGTGTCTCTGTGGTTCATACTGGGCAGACGCGATGTCCTATTTGCTCGTGCCCTGCAGTTCGAACATGAAGTCGCCGGCATAGGCGTTGCCGAAGCAGGTTTCCAGAATCGTCCAGCTCGAGCATCCGGTGCCGCGCCCGTTGCCCGGGTTCTGCCACAGTGCCGCGTCGTTCTCGATCGTGGACCTCTCCCCCCAGCCCCAGCCGCAGCCATCCTTGGAGTTGCAGTTCGCGACGACGGACACCCAGTAATGCCCGGCCTTCAGCTTGACGCCCTTGCCGAGGCTGATCGCAAAGCTGGGATTGCCCGTGCCCGAGAGATTGGCAAACGAACCATGCTTGACGAGCTTGCCCGGCGCGCCGTTCTTGTCCTTGTAGAAATAGACGTTTTCCGTAATCGCGTTTGTATAGGCGCAGCACCCGGTCACGTCCACTTCCGTCACTTTCCAGCTCTTGCCGGACGGAACGATGAAATCGTCGGCGGCCTGGTCGTTGTTCGCGGTGACGCCGGACGTGTAGTTCTGCGAGTTGACATAGGCATAGCTGCTGTCGCTGTTCTGGTTGTAAAGCACCTGCGCAGCCGGCGAATGGCGGACGGGCGCCGGCGCCGCGAAAGCGCTCGCCGTCGTCAGAGCGATGAGCGCCGATGCGCCAAGCAGCAGATTCGTTTTCATGAAGTTCTCCGGTTCCGGAAAATGATGTCGCACGACGATATTTGCACCGCCGGAATGCGCGGGCAAGAGGAGCGGAGATCCGTTTCTGCGGTTCATACAAGACCGACGGATCGTCGAACCCGACTCCGGTGTTGCACAATGGTACGGCTTGCGCCGATCCATTCATGACTCCCCTGCGCCTTTGCGGTTCGACCAAGCCTCACGCTACGCTCCCGCTGAATAGAAACCATTGCGCCCGGTGTTTCTGCCGCCGCGTCGCCGGAATTTTTCCTGCTCAATCGCCAGCCATCCGAGGAACACGAATCCGGTTTCGCGGCCGGGCATTTTCCGGCGCTCCTGGATCCAGGTACGCGACTTCTGCCAGGCCATCGACACGACGTGATGAAAGAAATCGTCGGCGACCGCGAGCGGGACTTCGCCGCGCTTAGCTTCAGCGAAGGCGGCAGGCGCCGCGGGCGACACTTCCGAGACCATCCTGGAAGCCTCTCCCTGGCTGGAGGCCGAGGATATCCGCGCCTGCCTCGCCTTTGCGCACAGGCTTGTCGGGTGGGAGCGGGTCGAGCCTTTCATTGATGCCGCATGAAGCTTTTGCTGGATGCCTGCGTGTGGCCGGGTGCGGCGCGCGAATTCGAAAATCACGGTCATGAAGTCCTGCGGGTCTTTGACTTAACCCAGAGACTTTTTCCGAAGCGCCTTCATCAAATTGTTCTAAACGTGGCTTGGTCGATTTCGACCTTCTCAATCGTTCTGACTGCGACCCCGATTTTAGTGGATTTCAATAGATCGCAGAGTGCATCGCCATCGATCAAGTCGATCGCGGGCGCACCATCGCGCGTAGCTTCCCTGCGCGCTTCAGCGGTAAAACCACCCGTCGTCAGAATGAGACCCTTGTCGGCTCGCCCAACCATTGCACCCCTAAAATCCCGCACTACCGGCGCGCCAACGGAGCCCTTCCACTTCTTGCATTGAAATAGCACGTGGAAGGAAAGAAGGCTCACCCTCAACACACCTAAGCCATCTATTCCGCCATCTCCGGACTGACCGGTAATCTCGACCTTAATGAACCCGGACTCTCGCAATAGGCGCTGACATAGCCTTTCGAATGCGGCAGAATCCATTGCTAATATAACTTCAAGGAGGCGCTCCTTCCAATCAATCTCTGACGGCTCTTGCGCCTCGACTTGAGACGCGTCATCTTCTTGTTCTTCGCTAGTTTGGTTTTCTAACTTCTGCTTAGCTTTTCTTGCTTTCCGCTGTTCATCAACAATCTTTTTCCACAAACCACGAATTTCGACTTCTGACATTTTGCGGCCTTTGGCAGTGAGATGCCAGACACCGCGTTCGCTGTTCTCTGCCGCGCCGCCGAATTTTAGAAATGTGCGTACCCATGCCAACTCGTATTGGAATTGCGTTCTCTGAGACCCCCTGCCGTCTCCGTGCGGAATCGCACGCGCTTTCTCAGAAAGCCTCAAAAGCTTAGCCGCATCCTCTTCCATTTCTTCGATCGTTGCTGATCCCCCTCGCTGTCTCAATGACTCAACAGCCGCGACGAAAAAATCGCTTCGCTCCGGCAATTCGGGATACTTCTTTTGTGCCATAGCTGTATTCGTTCCTTTCCGGCTCAAGTGCGTGTAGCTTCTATCACTCGCGCTCAGTTGTCCTCGGCGCTTTGCTGTTTACATCCTTGCAAATCCGGTAACTGGAGCTTTCTCGTCACCAGGTTCACCCTCCACCCGCGCCAGCAGGTTGATGCCGAAGTTTCACTTCCATGTACCGCCGTGCCTGACATAAACCGACGAGCCCCAGATCGGGCCGACTTTTTGGCCGAAGCAGGTGCCGTCGGCGCTGGCGTGGAATGTCAGGAGGCCGGCGTTCGGCGACAGCATCGTATCATTCGTCTCGGTGATGGCGACGGTCTTCACATCGCATCCCCTGCCGGACATATGCCTGCATGTAAGTGTCGTGCTGGGCTCGTCACGAGCCGCCATCCCCCGGACAGCCTGTCCATGCAACGCTGCCGTATCGCCGCGGCCCTGTCATGGCCGGCGCATCTGGCCTTGTGCCACAGGCGGCTTTACCGCTTTTCCACCCATGGGGGCTAGGCTCGGTGGCTGGAAACGCCGTCAGGCCGCGCGCCAACCGTCCATGCCGAACGCAGCCAAGCCTCTGAGCATCGCCATGATCTGGCTGTTCGGCACCGGCTGCGCGGTGTTCGTGTTCTTCCCCGAGCTTGTGCCGATCTCGATGGATCCCGACCCGGCCCACGGACTCACGTCCCTGATGCACGTCAACGGATCGCGCGGCACGCCGAGCTATGATTGTTATACCTATCCCTGGGCGGCCGGCGCCTACACGTCCTTGCGCATCGCCGTCCTCATCGCCGTGGCGCCCTTCGCGGCGGCCGTGATTTATCTATACCGGACACGGCAGCGGAAAATACGATCCGGTTCATCTGACTCCAGTTGACAAAGGGCGCAGTCCGGCAGCTGACGCCGAACTCCACCGTCGAATTCCCTAGCAAATTTGTTTGGACGGCATCCGGCCTTTCCAGCACAAGCCGGTTGCCGGGTCAGGAGAGGAGCCGCATCAGGTTGCGCCGGCGGGCGAAGCGCGTTTTCAGATCGGCGACATAGGCGGCGTGGCTCTCCCTGTCCTCCAGCGTCGCGATGCGCGTCACCATCGCTCCGGCTTCGGCATAGGCGCGATCTCCGCCGGAATTGGCGAGGTGCTCCACGCGCCGCCGATAGTAGTCGAGTGCAGCCGAGCGATGGGTTTGCTCGGTCGCGCGCGCGAGCCGTTCCTTCAAATCCTCCGACGCGCCATGCGCCTGCACGGTTTCCCACGCCTCGTCGTACATTTTTTCGCGAACAAATATTTCGGCGAGCACGCCGGCGAAGCCGTTCCATCGCGCATGTCCAGCTCCGGCCTGTTTTTTCCGCAGGAAAGCGATCGCGCGATCGCGCATCCGCAATCCCGAAATTTTTCGCATGCGCTCATATAATTCCATGCCCGGCGATTTTTCGAATGCCCGCCACAGATGCGCCACGGCATCGTCCTGGCGGCCGCGTTTCAGCAGAAGACCGGCTGCAAAGAAAACAAGCCGCTCGTCGGGCGGATCATCCTCGAACATCCACAGGCCCTCTTCCGCGCGGGCAAGCGCCTCGTCCGCGCGGCCCTGCGCGAGGCAGAATTCCGCAAGCCGCAGCACACGCCAGGGCGAGGAAAGATCGGCAGCGCGAAGAGATATCCGCGACTCGATATCGCCCGCCCGCTCGGCGAAATAATCGAGAATCGCCTCCAATCGATCGCGGTTGTTATCGTCGGCGAAGTCCGCTCTCCCACGCCGGCGCACCGGCGGCAGACGCTGCCAGGCCTCTTTTGCCAGCCGGTGATATTCCGCGAGACCGGCCTTGCCTAAAGCCCTGGCGTAGAGCGCGGCGGCACCGTGAAATGTGTCGTAGCCGTCACCGGTTTCGCGCGCGAAAAGAGCCTGCGCAAGCTGCAACGGATCGGGGCGCGCGGCGATTGCGGCCTCCACGTGAATATCGCGGGCGCGCTCCAGCAGAGCGCCGCAATGGCCGTCGGAATCGTCGACGTTATCGGCTGCGCGACCAATTCCGACGACGGCATGATCGGCGAGTTCGAGAACAAGTTTGGCGTGAGTGCCCTTGGCCAGCGAGGCGATGGTGTCGAGCGCGGCTTGGACATTGGCCGCCCAGTTCCGCACTTCGCCGTACTCGATAAAGCCGCGCGTGCGCGTCGCCGCATCGATCGCGCTGCGCAGCCGCGCCGCGATCGTTTTTGCGTCGCCATCCGCCGCCGCCGCGGCCAGATCGAGCCGGCGAAGCAGAGCAGGATTCTCTTCCGCCACGCTTATAATCATCTCTACGAGCGCCTTGGCGGTCTTGCCCTGCAGATGACGGCGGATGCGATCGAGCACGCTGCCGCCGCCCGTCATGGCCCCGTCTTCGCCCGTCGCATTCGCCGCAAACGCGGTGGCCACCAGATGTTTGCAAAAACCCCAATCCTCGAAAGCCGGGCAGGAACATTGGCCTGAGATGCGCTTGCCGCGCCCGCGAAGCTCCGCGCGATAATCCTCCGTCCCCGATACCTGCGCCAGCACGCGCGCCTTCTCGATACTGATGAGCGCGACCCGGCCTTCCGCGAAATACGCCTCGCCGCGCTTGAAACTCCCGGCGCCGGCAAGCTCGCGCAGCTTGTCGACATCGAAGCGGGCGTGCGTCTTCACAGCGGCCACAACAGTTCGTTCGTTGCGATCTCGTTCAGCGCCTCGTCGAGCGTGAGTCTATGGAGCAGCCGAAACCACTGGCCGGTGTGCCGATGCCACATTACGTCGAAGCGGGTATCCGAGAGGACCTCTTCCCGATGATCGAGACGGGAGTGTGCGCTGTCGAATTCTTCGCCGGCATTGTCGGACCAGCCCGACCGGTAGCGGGTGATGAAACTATATTTGTTTCCACGCCATTTCCCGACGATATCCACCGGATAATTGAATGGCGTCGGCCGGATTTCGGGAAGGAACCGCGGCTTCAGCACGTCTTCAATCAGGTTGCTGCACCGCGCGGCGATTGCAGCTTTCTTCTCCGGCGAAAGTGCTTGCACCCTGACCCATTGCGACGGCATGGTACCTCAAGCCCAGGTCGGTTCCGGCGACGAAGCGTAACCGAATGTTTCTTGGCGTGCTATGGGCAACTGCGATACCCGACCGGCTTGCGCCCGCCAGTCATTTGTCTGGCCGCGCGCGGGGCGGGGTCATCCGGACCGCAAGGCTTTCACCGCTTTGCGGCGCGCGGCGCAGGCAAGGGCTTTCGCACCCTTCTCGCCATAGGCCGAAACGTAAAACCTGCGGCGATGCCGCGTGCCGTCGAGGTCGCCCCAGAACGCATCCCATACAACGACCATTTTCTTGCCCGAGCGTATCCGATATCGCGCGACGCCGGGGATGCCGCTGGTATTGGGCGGGTATTTGTTGTCTTTCAGCCAGCGCTCATAAGCCGCATTCGAAACACTGGGAAGAACGGAGTCGCGATAGGCCTTTGCCGCGGCGAGCGCTTTCGCCTTGCCGCCGCATTTGCTGTCGGAAAAAGATTTGCTCGTGCGTTTGCCGCGACGCTGGATGGAGACCTTCCATCCGCCGCCATATTTCGGGCCCGGCTGTTCGCGCACAATGTTCTGCATCCTGGAAACCGGGCGCGGGGGCGAATCATACTGCGAAACCGACCGCTTGCGCGGCGGCGTTTTCTTCTTAGGCCTACGTGGCGTTCGAGTGTTCATGTCTTGAGGATACTCATCCCGGCGAACGATTCAACGGGGGCGGGCTGACGGTCCCGTTATAGCTGATCGTTTACAGAGGCACGATTGTCATTGTATCAATGGCACTCCGTGAGGAATTCACTGCCACTCCCGAAACTCAGTCTATGTTGGCCGCATCTCGCGCCCGGAGTGGTCCGTCTCCAGGACTGACTCTGCCAGCCCTGCCATCATGGCAGTCGGGCGGCCGGATTCATCGACCTGGAATAACTGCCACGCAATGCCGCCGGCCTCGCTTTCGATATTCCCGGATCGTCCAGCAACCTGCATCCCCTCCCGGCTTATCAGGAATCATCTGGCGCAACGCACGTATCCAACTCGTATCATTTTCATCGACAACCATTTTCCACGCCTGCCGCAGGAACAGGAAGCGGGCCAGTTGTGGAATCTTCTCACTTGTCTGGGACCGCGCCCACGCTGACGGATCACGCGCACCCAGTTTCCGGAATAATTCTGTTAGTTCTCGCTCGTTCATGCAGCGTCTCCGTTCGCAATGGTCCGTCGCGTGATGGAAACGCACGCGACTTCAAGTCTCATTCGATTGCATCGCTGCTTGCCGGGGGATTGGCGGCGAAGCGGCCGACATCTGTCATTGCGAGTCATCCCGCGCTATCGATTTCGGCGCTTAACCGTTATGTTGTCCGGCGCCATATATGGCCGACCTGAGCGCATTTTGCTGTGCGGCCGTCGTCTCGTCGGTGAACGGGTAATCGGATGCCAGGCGGAGAACGCCTTTTTGCGGCTCGGTGAGCTGCAGCCAATCGAGCGCGCGGAGTTCGCTTTCGCGGTTCTCGCCTATCGCCCGCCAAAGGTTCTCGCCGATCCACATCGGTGAGCCGATGGCCTCGATATAACCCTTGCGAAATTCCCAGCGCCCGGGATTTCCGGAGGTATCGACAATCTGTTGTTCCAGCGGATATGGCAGGCCGTTGGATTTCATTTTCAAGCCGGTCATGTCGCGTCCCACCGTTGTGTATTGTATGGGGTCGGCTGCATTCTGCCAGTGATTGTACTCCACATCCGCCACCCAGGCCTGAACAAAATTCGGCCAGCCCAGAAACGGAGAAACCCATTGGTCCCATGAGGACACTGCTCCCGGGGATTTCTCTTCCACGATGATATAGCTTTGCCCCCTGCCGGGAATATCGCCTGCTTGCAAAGCCAACCCGTCGACCCGGAGGTATGGAACCCCGTATTTTCCCAGTCGCGCTTTTATCCGCTTTTCTGAGATCCCCGTTCCCTCGTAGGTATGAAAATGCGGCCGGATTCCAAGCTGCTCCAGTATCCCCTTTATCTCGCCGAACACCGCCAACATGTTCAAGGGATCAGCTGCTGCAAGAAGACCAAAGGCGCGATCACCAAGCACCTGCGTGGCGCTTACAAACGCGTTCAACGAAAATGCGATTCTAAGTTTTTTCAGCCTCGATTTCATGGATATTCCTTTATGCGGACTGTTACACCTTTGTCTTCGCCGAATTCGACAAGCGGTTGTGCGTCCTCAAGGCCGCCTGGCTGCACGCGCAGATCCAGCTCCATTTCTGCTAGCTCGCCGTCCACCGTCGCTCCATTGTTCCGGAGCTGTATAATGTGATCCATGGTTCGACTGAACCAACTGCTGCCCGCGGTATCAACTGTTCGCAGACTTACCAGCGTGTCGCCCTCCTGGAAATCGACGAGCGGAAAGTAGCCATTGTACTCACGCCCCACCCAGTACCAGTCGGCGTATTCCGTTGCTGCAAGATCTCGTTCGATCGCAATGCCGCGTTGAGTATACGGAAGCTTCCAAACTGATTCCGCTGCAGTTTCGAGTGTCTTGGCCCCGCCGCTTTCGACCGCCTCCGCAGCCGCGGAGCCTGCTTCGCCCGCCAACGTTGCCAGCCCGGCCTCTTCGGCGGGAACGGCCGGCGAAGCCAATCCTTCAGTGCCGAGTTCCTCGGCCCCTATTGCGACGTTACCTGCGGCCTCCACGGTGCCGGCAGCCAGGGTCGATGCGGCGTTGGCCCAAAACTCACCCCATCCGCCGCCGCTCCGGCCCATTCCGGGCCGCATCAACCGGAATTTCCGCAATTATATGGAGACGTTCCCGTTCTTTGCCGCCGCGATCCTCATCGCCAATGCGGCCGGCGTTCAAGACGCGCTGACCCATTGGGGAGCGGTCGCCTATCTCGGCGGACGCGTCGCCTGCACCGCGTTGTATGTCTGCGGCGTACCGCTCATCCGCTCGCTGTTCTGGAACATCGCCGCGTTCGGCATGCTCGCCGTTCTGGCAGCGCCTTTCGTTCCGCATTGAAAGGCGGCTGGTGAAAATACGACACCGACCCCAATTCTTCGTCCTTCCGGTCGCGCGGCGAATCTCTCGCAGAACCGTTCCAGTTTCGAGAGCGAGCCGAATTTCGTGTGTCGCGCCTGCCGCTGACACCGGCTCCACAAGCAATCGACCGAAAGGAACGCATCATGACGAAACTGACCGGCAAGACTGCACTTGTTACCGGGGCCTCGCGCGGCATCGGTGCCGCGATTGCGAGGCGCCTCGCCGCCGATGGCGCCAGCGTGGCGATCACTTACGGCAAAAGCGCCGCCGCCGCCGAAAAGCTGGTGAGGGACATCGAACAGGCCGGCGGCAAGGCGCTCGCGATCCGCGCGGATGCGACCGATGCGAAAGCCGTGTCGGCCGCGGTGGATCAGACCGTCGCGCGTTTCGGCCGGCTCGATATACTCGTGAACAATGCCGGCACCGCCATTCCCAAACCCTTCGCGGACCAGACGCTGGAGGAGATGGACCGGATGATCGATCTTAATTTGCGCGGCGTGTTCCTCGCCACCCATTCGGCACTCCGGCACCTGCAGGATGGCGGCCGCATCATCACCATCGGCTCCTGCGTGGGCGAACGCATCATGACGCCGGGCCTCACGGCCTATGCCGCGACCAAGGGCGCGGTGAAAATGTTCACGCAAGGCCTGGCCCGCGAGCTGGGCGGCCGCGGCATCACCGTCAACAACGTCCAGCCTGGCCCGATCGACACCGATCTCAATCCGGCCTCGAGCGAATGGGCCGCGCCCCAGATCGCGAGCACGGCGCTCAAGCGCTATGGCCGCGTTGACGAGGTCGCCGCCCTGGTCGCCTTCGTCGCCGGCCCGGAAGCCGGCTACATCACCGGCGCCAACTTCACGGTGGACGGCGGCACCAACGCGTAAGCGCCGCAAACACAGCGGGACAGGAATGTCGTTCCTGTCCCGCCAATTTAAGGCGCGCCCGCGTTTCTGCGTGAGATTTGCCGCCGCTCTGTCCGGAGTGTTTCCTGCCGCTTCGCCAGCCATACTGCGGATCGGAAGGAATAATGGTCCTGTCATGAAACTTCCGGCCGAATGCTGCCGTCCTGCCAACCGTGAATTGGATCAGCGGTCCGCCGGCACGAAGGGTACGGACGGTGGCGAGGGGGCTGGCGCGCCGGAACAGGCGGGAATAAAACAGCCTGCGGCGCGCCGTGGAGCAGGATGGCGCCGGCATGCCACTTATCTGACGAAGGGGGCTCCGATGAAACGCCTGGTCTTTGGTCTGTTCGCCGTCGCGTTTTGCTGCGCGCAGCAGTTTTCGGCAGCAGCAGAAGCTGCGCAAACAGAGAAAGTCCTCCACGCATTCGCCGGCACCCCGGACGGCTTCTACTCCTTCGCCGGCCTGATCAACGTGAACGGCACGCTGTATGGCACGACGAGAGACGGCGGCCTCTATGAAGGCGGCACGGTATTTGCGATCGACCCCGGGACCGGCACCGAAGCGGTGCTTTATTCCTTTTGCAGTCAGGACCTTTGCACGGACTGCAGCGGCCCCGTTGCCAGCCTGGTCGATGTGAAGGGCACGCTTTATGGCACAACCGAATTTGGCGGCAGCAACTGCAAGGGTGGTTACGTTCCTGGCTGCGGCACGGTGTTCTCGGTCAATCCGAAGACGGGCGCGGCAGCGGTGATTTACTCCTTTTGCAGCCAGGAGGATTGCGCGGACGGCGAATTGCCGATGGCCGGTCTGATCGACGTGAACGGCACGCTGTATGGCACGACCGAATTTGGCGGCAGCAACTGCGTGGCCAATTCGGGCTGCGGCACGGTGTTCTCGATCGATCCGAAGACCGGTACGGAGACGGTGCTGCATTCGTTCGGCAGCGGCGCCGATGGCGAGTACCCCGAGGCCAGCCTGACCGATGTGAACGGCACGCTGTATGGCACAACGGACGATGGCGGCGGCAGCAACACGAACTGCTATTACGGCTGCGGCACGGTGTTCTCGCTCGACCCGGCCACCGGCGCGGAGACGGTGGTTTATTCCCTCTGCACGCAGCAGAATTGCACGGACGGCCAGTATCCGCTGGCCGGCGTCGTGGACGTAGAGGGCGCGCTGTATGGCACAACCTATGGCGGCGGCAGGAACTGCACGGAAGAAGGCGATTGCGGCACGGTTTTCGTGCTCGACCCGAAGACCGGCGTTGAGACCGTGCTTCACTCGTTCGGCGGCGGAACGGACGGTTATCAGCCGCTTGCGAGCCTGGTCGATGTGAAGGGCATTCTGTACGGCACGACCGAATTTGGCGGCAGCAACACGAAGTGCGATTACGGTTCCAGCTGCGGCACGGTGTTCTCGGTCGACCCGGCGACCGGCGCGGAGACGGTGGTCTATTCCTTTTGCAGCCGGAAGAATTGCACGGACGGCAACGCTCCCCAGGCCCCGCTGATCGATGTGAAGGGCACGCTCTACGGCACAACCCAGTTCGGCAGCAACACGTCCTGCGATTACGGCTGCGGCACCGTGTTTGCGATCCGGGATCGGCGGTGAGGGCATTGAGTTGTGCGCCGCGCGCGCCGATGCCGAAACCTGCCACAGCCGGCGCTCCCGTGATTCACACCAAGGGTGCAGTCCACATAACTGTCCCCATAGTTTCCATCACCCTGTTCGCTAATTTGTCTCGATACGCGATTGATCAAGTTTGCTGCAATAGATCGCGGCCTCCATCAGCAATGTCAGAGCAATATCGGGTGGGAGTACGCCTTTCACGTCCTGAATAGGGCGATTCGAAGCCTGCGCGGCGACGGCCGCCCACCAGGCGATGGGAACCGCGCCGAACTCGCGACTGGAACCTTGAAATTTCCCTGAAAAGCAGATGGCAGCCATTGGCCACACGGCCTTTAGAAGTTCGCGTGACGCGAGCTGGGCTTGATGTCGGGCAGGAACCGAAGACTTGCCTTCGTCTGGGCGGCGACATCGTTGCCCACCATGTTGGGCACGCATATGTTTCTTGGATTGTAACAGGAACTGGTCTGGATATCAAACATGCCGGGTCGGAGTAACTGTCTCCCATAGCCCCGAATCCCTCGGAAACGCTGCCACTGTCGCCGCGCCTGCGTGCGTGGTAGTGTTGCTTTATCTGAAGCTGTTGCACCGGAAGGGGATGACGATGGAATCAGCAAATATTCGGCGGCGCGGCCTGATTTCACGGCTGGCCCTGCTGCCTTTCCTGGCGGGAGTCGCGGCCGACGCGCGCGCCGACGAGCCGAAAAAGCCGCTCAAAATCATGTTCAAGAGCGCCTGGGGTTCGGACGATCCGACCAAGGCCGCTTTTCCGTTTCTTCACGGCAACGCGCTTGCGGAGGCCGGTCACACGGTACAGATTTTCCTGCTCGGGGAAGGCGTATCGTTGATGCGCTCGTCCGTGGCCCATGCCGTGGTGCCGGTAGGCTGGCCGCCGCTGGCCGAAGCGCTCCAGAAGGCGGTAGCAAACAGGATACAAATCTATGCGTGCGGCGCCTGCTCGCGGGCGCGCGGCGTGACGGATGCGGATCTCATCCAGTGGGGCGCGAAGTTCGGCAACCCCGCCATTTTTGTGTCCTTGGTCGAATGGGCCGACCGCATCATTACCGAGTAGTTGTTCCAGACCTGCCGCCCGATTTCCGCATCTCGAGACGGGGGTGTGAGGTTCAGGTCAGGATTGTCCCACAAGTGAATCCGCTTTTGGGCGAGAGCCTTGCGTCGTGGACGATAGCCCCTCAAGAAATGCTTCAAAATTTGACCCTGCCGGTCGCGCATCTGATTTGTCCATTGGCACGAACGGTATCGAGACGATCGATTCCGCATCGGAACAGGTATTGAATCCGAACGCCTCCCCGCCACCATTCGATCCGAACAGAAACAGCCCGGGTGCAAACTCGGCAACATTGTATGCAGCGTTTGCGGAGATAAGCTCTTCGACCCTCCAAAGAATAACATATGAATCGCCGATGAATCCCTCCCCGCCATTTGCGGTCAGCAAAAACTTCACATAGCTTTCGGGAAGCGGAAACTTCAGCGCTGTCTGCACTTGGTCGATTGCGTCGCGACCCGCCGGAGGATTGGCAACAAACTGGGCGCCGTTTGTCATTCTGCTTCCTCCCGCCATCAACTTCGACGCTTAATCGTTCTGTTGTCCGGAGCCGTAGATGGCCGCCCTGAGCGCATTCTGCCGGGTGGCCGTCGTCTCGTCGGTGAACGGGTAATCGGACGCCAGGCGGAGAACGCCTTTTTGCGGCTCGGTCAGGTGCAGCCATTCGAGCGCGCGGAGTTCGCTTTCGCGGTTCTCGCCAATCGCCCGCCAAAGATTCTCGCCAATCCACATCAGCGAGCCGATGGCTTCGATATAACCTTTGCGAAATTCCCAGCGTCCGGGATTTCCGGAGGTATCGACAATCTGTTGTTCCAGCGGATATGGCAGGCCGTTGGATTTCATTTTCAGGCCGGTCATGTCGCGGCCCACCGTTGTGTATTGTATGGGATCGGCTGCATTCTGCCAGTGATTGTACTCCACATCCGCTACCCAGGCCTGAACAAAATTCGGCCAGCCCAGAAACGGAGAAACCCATTGGTCCCACGAGGACACTGCTTCCGGGGATTTCTCTTCCACGATGATATAGCTTTGCCCCCTGCCGGGAATATCGCCTGCTTGCAAAGCCAACCCGTCGACCCGGAGGTATGGAATCCCGTATTTTCCCAGTCGCGCTTTTATCCGCTTTTCTGAGATCCCCGTTCCCTCATAAGTATGAAAATGCGGCCGCATTCCAAGCCGCTCCAGTATTCCCTTTATCTCGCCGAACACCGCCAACATGTTCAACGGATCAGCTGCTGCAAGAAGACCAAAGGCGCGATCACCAAGCACCTGCGTGGCGCTTACATACGCGTTCAGCGAAAATACAACGCGCAGCTCTTTCTGCCTGGTTATCATGCGCAAGGTCTCCAAGGTCCTTGTACAAATCACGGAGCTTTGCAGAAGATCGGCGAGAAAGCGCATCAGGCGGCGTCGGGAAACACCCTCTCGGAGCCCAGCACGTCACGGGCATAGCGAAGACGCGCGACCACGTCGTCATGCGTCAGCCCCGGATATTCGGCCAGAATGTCCGCTTCGGACCATCCTTCCGCCATCAGGCCGATGATGAATTCAACCGCGAGCCGGGTTCCCCGGATGACCGGCTCTCCGGAAAAGATGGCGGCATCCAGAACGATGCGTGGATGGTCGGATGTCACGGCAAAGGTCTCCCGCAATGGTCGCATCATAACCCAGATCGCCGGCCATGGCGAAAGCGCCGCCTGGCAGCGGGCACGAGGCTATAGTTCCGGCGGCTTCGGTTTGGCGGCCTCGGTCCGGAAGACCGCGTCATGGAAGCACTCCAAGGCGGTCATGATAACGCACGTCACGGGGAAATCCTGCTGTGGCCCCGATTGTTCTCGGGCGGGGGGGCGGCCGACGAAAGTTTCCGGCGGGCCAAGCTCGTGCTCCGGAAGGAGGAGGAACGTCGGTCGTAGCGCACGATGGACCAATATGGTCCTAATGTATGCCAAATCGGTTGACACGGACTTCTGTTCCTGATACGTTCTATGTGGTATCGAACGGACAGGATCACGAATGGGCCGGCAATGGCTGTTCAAGCTGGATCAAAACCCCGAAGGCCGGGGGCTTCGTTGCGACAGCGGCGGGCTGTTCCTCGGGCGCGATGCTCTCGTCCAGCGCGACGAAAGCGAGAAATTCTCGGCGCGCCCGGTCGCCGAACTGCGAGAAATCCTCCGCCGGGCTTACGGCGACGACACCAATTGGGAGAGTTACAGCCGCAGCATCGAGCTTGTTGCCCGCGCGCTGAACAGGGGCGACATGGCGCGCGCCATGATGACGGCCGTACTCATGCGGCTGCCCGACCCCGGCGATCCGATCGGCCATTCCAATGCGGACGGAGCGCTCGCGAAGGCGGGCTTCAACCCCGACGAACCGCGCGACGAGCGGGGGCGGTGGACAACCGATGGCGACAGCGCAAGTGAGCCGAGCCGTGATCCTCGCACGCAACTTGCCGGTGCCGGCGTCAGCGATGCGTCCAATGATGCCGCGGCGCAGGCAGCGGCACGTGCGGCGGCAAACGCCGCACGACGCAACCATGCTACCAGCGGACCTGACACAAACAGTTGGCTTGCCTACTACAAAAAGCTGTGGGCGGCAATTTTCACATATTTTGGCAGGCCGCAGAGTACTACTTTCATCGCAGGAGACTTGCACGAAAAGGCATCCGAGCTACTGGCCCGTCATCTGGCGAAATCGCCTGGCATACGCGCCATTTATTTCAACAAAAGTCTGAGCACGATCACTGGCGGCAGGATAAATAGTATCTTGCGGCCCGATGTTACTGTTGTAATGGAGGATGGCACTGTGGATATCTATGAGGTCCTGTCTCCGGGTCAAACCGCCGCTGAAATGTCCGAGAAATATTTCGGCCTCCACCCCATCACGGGTTCGAACCTCCGATTGTCACCGGTAAAAAGCATGACTATCGAACAGGTCATGGCGCTCCCGGACGTCACGGAGGCCGAAGCGGAGGAATTGAAGGCACAAGCCGCAATCGCCGCCGAACTGGAAGAACAGGAACTGGAAATGGAAATGGGACCACCATAGCGCAGCCGCCGATCTCTTCCGGACAAATCAGGATAGGAAAAAACATGGCTCTGGCTTTTTGTGTTTACCATCTGACAGTTGACGTTGAAATTGCGCTGCAGACATTCGCGCAAATCGCCGTTTATCTCGGTCTTTCCAACGAGCGGGTGCGGGTGAGCGCAGAACATAGTCCGTCGACGCGGATGGCGCTTGACCGGTTGAGATCGGTCAATTCGCTTTTCTCCGGGTTGAATCGTTTTTCCATGGAAGTGGCTTCCGGTAAACCGAATGAAGCAACTATGTACAATGCCGCGCCCTATATCAGCTACATCGGGGGGGCACGCCGCGGTTCGATGACGATCTTTTCCCCGCAGCAGGCGGACCTGCGGAACTTCGCCGAACGATTCTTGACGGACGTGCCGGGGAAATATGGCTTTGGAATCGATTGGGACAGGCCCGGCTCGTTTTGCGGATATGCAAACGGATTCAATGACTTGCGCGCGACGGGCGGCAATCTTCGAGGTAACTCGGATGCCGGTCGATGGGGCACGCTTTACCTCCAGAACCACGCAACAGTGTTCGATCAGCCGCTTATTCGGGACATTTATCCCATCAATCTGCTGACGGCCGCCCATCTCGATCGCGAGGCGGGCGAGGGCACGGTGCGGGGCCTGATTCTTGAACATAAGAAATGGGGCAAAATCACCAAACTCGCCGACGGCTGGTTTCTGTGGTGCGTACCAACGGGCGAGATCGATGCGGCGCGGGACGCCTTCGAATCCCGAGGCCTGCTCCAGAACAATCCCGATGGCTTTTTTCGGCAGCGAGATGGCAATTGACGTCAAGAGGGCGCGCGCCGCAGGGGTATGAGTAACCCCACCCGGTCGCGGAGACTAACCGCGCCCGCTGGGCCGTCGATTTCGCGCCCCGCCTTTGCCACTCTCACGAGGGAGAATTCTACTGGGGAAAAGGCCATGGCCAGCAGGAAAGCGGTCGAAAAGCTCGTGCACGACGCTTACGCGGCGCGGAAGCGCGGCGACTATGACGCGATGGTGGCGTTGTGCGCGCCGAGCGCCATGCTGCGCTCGCAGGCGCGCCCGAGCATTTCGCCATAGCCGGAACGACGCGCGGCCGCGCCGCCCTGCGCAAGCAGTTTGAAGCGCTCGCGCAATTCGCCTTCGCCAATCAGAAAATGCTCTCGCTGAGCGTCGACGGCGACCGCGCTGCCGTCCGCGCTGAAGGTGACGTTCAAACCGACCGGCAAATCGGCCGTGACCGAATTCTGCGATCTGTGGACGATCAGGAACGGCAAGATGACGTCGCTCATCCAGTTCATCGACACCGCGCTTGTCGGGCATATGACGGCTTGAGAAGCCGCGGTCCGATCCACCGATTTGCGATGGTCTAATCTCGGGAATTTTCCAGCGTAAAAACGTTGCAACCCACGATTCTAGGCAATTTTACTACCCGTCTCGGTTGTATACCATTGCAGCGACTCTACAAAGGTTGTAGCCATGCGTTCGGATTCTCGCCCAGTTGATTCGCAATCGGGTTGGCCCTATTAGAGCGCCGCCTCAGTTGCCGGGTTACTGCGCGACGGGTCTTTGGATAGACAATTCGCGGAGAACTCAGGCATGGATTCCCGACCTAACCTTCGCTTCGCGTATATCGTTTTTGGAACTGCATTGTTCTACACGGTTCTCAGTTGGCTTCCAGGCATAAACGTGCAAAATAACCTGAGTTTGCCGCTTCTTTTTGTTTCCATTGCACTCGGACTAATTACGACGCTCGCGCTCGAGGACAAACACGTAAATCATCATTGAAGTCAGGCGGAGGGGGCTCTAACCGTGAAATGCCATCCAAGCAATTGGATCTACTCGTCGATATACCCAAATCTTGGCACAGTATCGCTTGGCATTGCGATAGTATCTGCCGTTGCGTTTATTGTATACGCTCTCTTGAGAAACAAACCTTTGACCCTGAATATCGTCATGGGAAAATTGGTTGCTGGTTTTGTCTTGGCTCCCGCCTTTGCAATGGGCCTTTCTTCGGTTGATCCAGATAATCTCTTGGGCTGCGTTGCCAACATTGAAATCTATATCCTCGCCGGGTCTCTTTCTGTTATTTGGATTACTTTGTCCATTCTCTTTCCGGGAGGGTTCACTTGGGGATGGATCCAAACTTTGGGCAAGAAATTTGGAACTCAAAAGCCAGCACCACCCACAAGCACCTAAGAAGTATCAGACCCAGCGCCTTCTGCGCCGGGCTATTTAATGCCTATCCACTAAGTCGATCTCGATCATGGTGGGGGGGGCAGCGCCACCGTCCGCGCTGAAGGTGACGTTCAAACCGACCGGCAAATCGGCCGTGACCGAATTTTGCGATCTGTGGACGATCAGGAACGGCAAAATGACGTCGCTCATCCAGTTCATCGACACCGCCCTTGTCGGGTACATGGTGACGTAGGCGCGGGGGAACGGTGATGATGTCACTTGATTTCTTTTGGGAATACTGGCTGAGTCCCCCTAATTGAGACCATTGGAAGGTTAACGCCCACAGCATCTCTTATATTTATCGCCACTACCACATGGACATGTCTCGTTTCTACCAATCTTTCTCTTACCGCCAGAAAGTACCATTCGGAACTCTTCGGGAGACAGGGGCCGCGAGCGCATTTTCTTAACCGCTTCGTCCATAAGGTCGCTTTGCGCCCACTCGCCCTCGAGTGTCAAGCCGAAACGCACGTCGGTAGACCGAGGTGATAACACGAGGCCAAACCATTTGGCAGCTTTCGTGGAATATTTTCTGAGTTCACAGTGACGAATTAAGGCGTCTGCCGCCTCGCGCTCAGGCCTATCATTGCAATGTATTGTCAAACCGGCGCTAGGCTTTTCAAAAATCATGGTGATATCATGATTCTCTCCATCGTTCTTAGCTTGACTGGCAATTCGATCAATGGCGTCATTTATACTATTTAATGTTTCTTCGGACAACGTGAGCAACAGAAAGCCAAGTGAAATAGTTGCCGGTTCAGCCCGAGATTCGATGTTGCGAATCATCCGACCGACGTGCGTCCCCTCCATTCGGGTAAGCAGCCCGTCTGGCGTTCGTGCCCCCGGCGCACCCTCGCGGCGAACGAGCATAGCAGCGTCAAGATGTATACTAATGTCATCTGCAAATGTCACCATGTCATATTCATCATTGATCCACAGGTTATGCTTTAGGTGCGTTGAAAGCAGCGTAAATTCATGCGTAGAAATAATGCGCGCACCGAACCTGCTCCTGAGCATAAAATAACTCAGAAGACGCAGAGGAGTATCTAGCATTTCGGCTATTGCATCTAGCGCAAATACGTCAATAACTAATGGGGCCCTGATGGCACCAGTCTCTTCAGCTTTCAAAAACTGCCTAGCCTGAAAGGCCAATGCCGGATAATGGTCCGAGACAACACAAACGAGGAATATTTCCTTGATTAGTGTTTCTGGCTTTATCTCAGCCATGTCACGATCTAAGAGCCTGCAATTACCCTCTGCAAGCGCTTTGGCACATGTCAAAGCCTGATCATAGGCGTCCTGAACTGCGTTCTTGAAATCGTCTTTTACCTGGGCGTCATTCCCCTTTCTTGCCTCAAGTGTCAATCGTTTAGACTTGGCCTGCAAAATTACGGCGCGATCACCAAATAAGACCAGAACATCAATTTCTCCTACTTCGTCGCCCTTCGATTTTTCAACGTGCACGTTTGCAAAGACGTGACGGCCGAAGACACCCTGTAACCGCTCAAAAATCACCTTCTCTAAAAATTCACCGCGATGTGCGAACGCCACAGAAGAATATGCTTTATCACCCGCCATCCAAAAGAATGGCCCTTCATATATGGCCTCCATCAAACTGTAATGCTGGAATAAGACATATTCTCCATTTAGCAATCTGATTACTGGTGTAGCATTAGTAATATTATATTCCTGCAATGAAGTGAATTGATCGTTGCCGGCTCCCTCATGAAAACAAAAGGCTTCAACTATTCTAGCTACAAGGTCGTGATCCAAATCTACATTATCGGCCACTTCTGATACGGAAAAGATATGTGCCGGGAGTGCCGTCCATTCGCCCGGAGGCGTATTAAGCAAAAGTCTGGGAAGTTCGTTTTCTTTTTTAGTGAGCAATTTACCGATAGCGTTTGCTACGGAAATCGCCTCATCAATGTCAAATTTCTTATTTTCCTCGAGCCAACTCTTGTCGTTAGCATATTTCTTCGCCGCGAATTCACGATATTGAAAACTGTAGGCCGAGTCGCCCCCATAAAATATCGGCTCGCGTAACGCCGCCCCATTGGAGAATGGGGCAAACTCCCCTCTTTTTGCCTTCTCCAGATCGAAGTCCTTGAACCATATGGATCCCAAAGCGCGGTGCAGTTCCGCGTGCAGAGATTCCGCCCGGTCCACGTATTCTCGCATTACGTCCGGGGTTGGTACGGTTAAATTATTCGGCCCCCGTACTAACAGCCCGATTAGGGTAGATATTTCCGTTCGAATCAGTTCAGAGCCGGAGCGGATTTGAGCCAAATCTTCGGGTGTCAGCTGATCCGAAAACCGGACAAAATCGTCCCGTGAGCAGAAGTAGGCGATAGCGTGTATAAACCCCGGACGCGAACATAGTTCTGCGAGATCGGCAAAAATCTCTTGCTCCTCTCGTGGGGCAGATATTTCGGGACGTCTTCTGCGCAGAGCGCGAGATTTTTTCTTTTGTTTTCTCACTCCCACTCGATTCTCTCAATGCATCGTAACGCGCTGATTTTTAAGCGCAAAATATTTCTTCTGACGGTCAAAGCCCGACCATCGAGCCGTCAAAATTTTTCGCTTTTGATTTCAAAGAAAAATTCGCGCGATTCGAATTCAGCGACGTTTCAGCGTCTATCGACAACGATCGGTCGATTTTTCGCACCATCGACCATGTAGCCCACTACGCGCCGATACAAGGCAAAGACCGTCAGCATTCTTAGCACAACGCGTTCGCACTCGCTTTGCGTGGATGCGGCGCACTATCTCATCTAGCGCTTGGCACGCAACTTCATCTGGCCGGGTGCTTCTTCAATCTCCCTGATGGCCTGTATCGCGAAGCGCCCCAGATCAGGATAGACCGACCAAACGCGAAGCAGTGGAATGTCGCTCGCGCTGCCGAACCGTCCCACATTCACCAAAGCCATTTCCATCAGGTCTTCGATGCGGAAGAATTCGAAATAGCCGGATTGAAGGGTCGGCTTTTCAAGAGCCGCCCGGTAAATCGCCGCGACCTCATCAGGGAAGAATTGTCCAAAAGAGGTCACTACCGGCTCCGAACCCGGGAGCCGCTGCGCGCTTTCAGCGAACATGTGGTCTGACCTGAAGAATTCCCCAACGACGGCAGCCGCGACACCGGTTTCATGGCGCGACAAGATGGCGAGCTGGGTTGCACAATTCGCCTTGCGTTCCGAAGCTGAAAGATCGTCGCGATTCAGCCAGTAGAGAACCCGGCCGCAAGCCAGCAGCGCATGGTCCGCTGCAGAAACCGCTTCGGCCGACCGGTCAGGCAAAGGGTAGCGCAGGCGCGCCAACGCCACATAGGCCATTTCGAACGTGCGAATGCTGTCCTGAGAAAAAGCATCCTTTTTGGGCGGCAATCCCGTCCAGCGCTCAATGATTGGCCCGACGGCCGGGTCCGAATGTGATGCGACCTCCGCGATCAAGGAAGGGGTGAACATCGAATCGCGGTCGACGCTTTTCGCGGCCATGACTTGCAAGGCCTTGCGGTCGTCGCCGGAAAGGTCGTTCCAGCCTTGGCAATACGCACCATCATAGGGATGATCGAACTGCGCGTTCCATAGGCCGGCCGCACGCTCCCATGAAGCAGGATTGTCCCTGTCGGCCAACACCTCTTTCATCTCCGCGCTCACTGTCGCGACGTGTTCTTCCTGATCGTCGTCGAGCGCCCCAAGGGATTTGAGCGCATCGATCATCCCCCAGGCGTCAACGACACCGTTGGTCATGCACGTCGCCTCGATGGCAGCAATCAATGCGCGACGCTCATCGTCATTTAATGCGTGGGCGCTCATCATCGCCGCATGCATCAGCCCGAGCCGCAGATGATGCGCGGCTCTCGGCCAGATTCGGACGAGAATTCCGGGAAGGATCGTTCCGATCGAGGGCGCGTTACGATCAGAATACCTGTCGAGTTCGATCAGCAGACCAATCTGGCCAGGACTCAAGGTTTCGGACTGCAACCGCCCGCGCAGGTTCGCATTCGCTCCGACCTTTGGTCCGTTGTATAGGTGACCGCTCGAAATGGGGCCGCAAATGCACGACAGCCCAACTTCGCGCATCCCTACGCCCGCATAGCAGACCGCATAGAGGCCCGTTCGCAGGCCAAGCTTCTTTTCCCTGGCTTGATCTAGCAATCTGCGGTGCTCTTCGGCTAGCCGATCATCCATTTTTCCTATGAGACCGAGCAACTCATCGAGACGGCGGCCCGCTACCAGTTCATGCGGAATGGCAGCAAGAAGCGCACGGTCCTGCTTGGACCATGGCTGAACCGTCTCCGGCTTTGGTTGCACGTGCCACATGAATTCGTTGGAAATATCAAACCGCAAGGTCGCGATTTCCTGGCCGACCCGCGCAAGTACCTCGTCGCAGCGCTCGTTTGCCCAACGCTGCGCATCGGGTCCGCATTGGCCTGCCAGACAGGCATGAATTACTCGCGCGTCTGTTAGATGTGGCAACACCTGGCGTCGGAAACTGTCATCATCGATCGCTCCCAGTACGAAAGGCCTCATCTCAAGATGTTGCGGCAACCGCAGCGCGGTCACCACAGCTTCGGGATCGTCACCCGCGCGCCGGATGATCGCTTCTGCCGCAAATACGTTGAGGAACATTTCGTGGCTGAAACTCACCCGGTCGCCGCGCCTGTCCAGAAGGTTCGCGTCTTGAAGCGTCTGCAATAAGGCGCCCGATACCCCTTCGCGGTCTGACAGCCGGTCTATCTCCCGAACCGAAAGGCCGAAACTTATGCGCTCGGTCATCATTCCAGCGATCCGGGACAGAGTGCGAATGCCATCGGAGGCAGCAGAGCCGAGGCGTTCGCGCACATAGGCATCGAACAGACCATACTTACTGGTGTCGAGCGGCAACTGCTGTCCCAACTGCCCGATCATCTTCGCTTCAAGGCCGCTTCCGACAGTGCCGAGCAACTCCGCAAACGGTTCGGCAGAAACGCCGCCGGCCGCCTGTTGCGCGATGGCCAGTTTTATTTTGGTGTCGGGAATCTGTATTGCGTAGCTGCGTGCGGGCAGAAGATCGCCGCGCTCAAGCGGCATCCTGCTGGAGATGACGGCTCGTGCGTCATACCGCTTCACGGCCGCAGCAATGCTTCGCGTCAAGCGCTGTCGTTCCCCTGGCGTGCATTCGTTGTAGCCGTCCACGACAAGCATAAGTCGGCGGTTCAGCCGCCGCGCCGCGGAAATCACCGCGGCCGCAGACCTCGCCTCGAGCAAGGCGGCCTCGCGATTCACCACATCGCGCAAGTTTCCTTCAAAATCTTTCGCCGGCACGACGATCGGCACGGTTCCGCGCGCTAGCCCGGCGAGCCCGATGCTGTAAGAGAGCAGGCTTTTCCCGCATCCTGAAGGTCCCATCAGCAATACGATGCCGTCCTGCACGGCGCGCTGCAGCACGACCGCCGACGAAAGCTCTTCGCTTTCGCAAACGCACAACATGGCGACCATCTCAGACGCAGGTCCGCCGTAGGTTCGGATGAATGCTTCACCGTAAGCGCCGAGCAACTGCTCGGCATCGAGCAATTGCGGGCTCAAGGCCGCGTCGATTGACGGTACCGCGAGCAAGCGATGGTGGGCCGCGAACGCGCGCCACTGATCCAACGACCAGCCATCGCGCTTCATCGATGTGAAAAACGCCGGAAGTTCATCGAGGCCACCGATCGAAACCTTGAAATCACCCTGCGGGATCGTCGAACCCTGAGGAACGGCTGGAACGAAGACCAGGGCCGCACTCGGATAAGGAACATCTGCCCCGGCGAAGCTTCGCATCGCATCACGCAGCGCAAGCTTCTCGCCGATGGCCTGGAGATACGGATTTACGAATTTTTTCCAAGCGCCGGAAGCAAGCTGGGCTTCCCAATCGCCGTTGTGGCCGCCGCGCACGGCCGAAGTGAAGCCTTTTGACTCGGTGACCAGCGCGGCGCCTTCAATTGCGATGACAAGATCGAGCTGCCGGTCGCCAAGATTCATATTCGCAAGGATGACGGCCGGAATGCCTTGAGCCGACAGAAATTCATAGGCGTGCTTCAGCGTAGCCCGCTCAGAAGCATGCTCGATCGGCGCGCCGATGAAAATCTCTATCGAGGCCAACGAGAGCTCCGCAATGCAGAGTGGGCTGGATGGTGACAGGGCTTAAAGCTTCCATCGATTTGCTCTCCGACGAGCCGGAGCGCACCGTGGCCGACCTGCGCCGCTGCGATTGGAAACGCCGTCCGGGAATTTCCAGCAAGAAAGGCATGTGAAAGGTCGGCTATGTCTTCGACGGCTTGGGCCTTGCGGAATGACAGCATTTACTCGTCGCCCTCCGCCTCCTGCATGCGCTCTTCAAGCTCGTCCAAAAAGGGTGAGCGCCCCCAATGCATCCGCCCGCGCGGCGTATCCACAAACCCGGAATATAGCATGTGAATCTCGTCGCGCGCCCTTGTAAGCCCGACGTAGAATAGCCGTCGGCTTTCACGGCGGGCGGCGGGCAGCTCATTGCGCCAGGGCAAGCTCCCGAGGTCGAGCCCTACCATTATCACGACGTCATATTCGCATCCCTTGGCGGAATGCAGAGTCAGCAGATTTAGATGGAGCGGCGACCCGTCGCGTCCGCCGAGACTCGCTAGATCAAGATCAGCGAGCGACCCGCCAATGGCGAGAGCCGCGACCATCCTTCCCACTTGTTCTCGCTGATCTGAGAGGCTCGGCTCCGCCGCCATCAGCGCATCGAGCATTCCCGCTTTCAGTGCCGCAACGAAGTCGCGCGCAAGACCGTCGTCGGTCCGGAGCGACCAGAGAAGCTGGGTCAGGCGCTGCGCTTCCCCCCGCGCCTGCTCATCGGAAATGCGCGCCCGATGAAAGCCGAGCCACCGATCAAGCAACCCTCGCAATTGTGGCCGCGCTTCACGCCAACCTCCTGCGCACCAAGCTGCGCAGTCCTCGATCCAGCTCGTAAGTGCGACCTTGCGGTAAGGGGCGGCGTTATCGACTCGGATAAAGTCCAACGCTGCTGCAGTCACCGCTTCCGCCACAATGTCACCGGCGCGAAAGTCCCGATAGAGGATCGCGATGTCACCGAGCGACCGGCCGGGCTTGGCAGCGAGCGCCGCAGGGATGATTTCGGCGACCGCGTGAGCCGCTTGCCCCGCAAGGCCATCGTCACACTCGACGAACGCAATCACCGCCTGGCGGTTGGGATCATGGGATTGATAACCGCGTGCTTCGCCGAGCGCCATCTCCGAAGCGCTCACGATACGCGACGCCGACCGATAGTTTAGCTGAAGCTGAACCCGCTCGACGTCGTCTCGCTCGGCCAGCTCCTGCAGCAACGCTCCGTCCGCACCTGTGAATCCATAGATCGATTGATCCGGATCGCCGACAGCGAACAGGCGGATGCCGCCATCGAATGCCACGCGCTTAACGATGCGGTGCAGCGCGACGCCCAAATCCTGGTACTCATCAACTGCCAAGACCGGAAACTTCGCTTGGAGCAGCGGTAGCACCCATTCATGCTCCGACACCAGCTGCTGTCCGAAAATCACAAGATCATCGAAGTCGATAAGACCTAGCCGGCGCAGTTCGGCTTCGTATCCCTCTGCCCATGCGGCGAGTTCCCCCTCGCTTGTCCAAGCGACTGATGCCCTGTCGAGGACGGACCGGCGATGCCGACCCAGGTCCATAGGTTTGTTGGGGTGGCCAACACCGAACAGACGGTCGCCGATGCGCTTCATGGCCTGCTCGCTCTGCCGCTGCGTGGCAACAGTGAGCGGGAACGCCACAGGCAGATCCGCGAGCCGACCGTACGGCATGAGGAGATGCCGCAGGCAGAAACCATGCACAGTGCCAATGAAGAGATTGGGCGCCTCGCGCAGGCCCAGCCGCTCCAGACGACGCGTCAGCTCACGGGCGCATTCCTGACTGTAGGTGATACACGCCGCTCCTCGTGGCGCGCGCACATCCTCTGCCATGATCCGGGCAAGCTTCAACACCAGCGTCTTGGTCTTGCCGCTGCCTGGCCCGGCCAGCACCACGCAGTTGCCTATGGAGTCATAGGCCGCTTGCTGACCCGGATTGCCGACAAAATCGGCCGCTTGGGCGAGATATGCCGCGCTGACACTACGCAACGGCATCGCGGATGTGCTCCAGCGCCTGCCGGATGTAATCCGGACAGGTGCCCGAGGTAACGTTAGGGGCGAGCGCCTGGGCGAAGCGTCCTTTGCCGACCCGTTCGATAAGCGCGATCAGCGCGTCATCATCGAGCGTGTCAGGGTCGTCCACCCATCCTTGCAGTGCCTCCCGTGTGTCGTCGCCAATGGAAAGCTCCTCCCCAATCACCTCCTGCATGGCCTCGGCAAGCCCCCCGGTGAACAGTTCCGGCTCCAGCGTGTTGCTGTTGACGAAGTAGCCGAACGACTCGGCG
>Ga0335074_10002026_pt1 | contig 27562 bp, 24 predicted proteins | sample Lox_Sample_23_FD_206715 | JGI IMG/M metagenome (GOLD analysis project Ga0335074, IMG submission 206715) | Soil microbial communities from Loxahatchee National Wildlife Refuge, Florida, United States - Lox_Sample_2.3 | ecosystem: Environmental > Terrestrial > Soil > Wetlands | place: USA...
TACGCCGCCCTGGCCCGGCATGGGGGGCGGGGGGGGCTGGGGGGGCCGGGGGGGTCTGGGGGGGAAGGTTCCCCCCCAGGATCGGGGGGATCCCGGGGGGTCGTCCCCCCGGGGCTAGCACTAGACACCGCGCTGATGTCGGCGCTGCGCTCCGGCGATGCCACCCGCCTCGGCCGGGCGCTCAGCAACGACCTGCAGCCCGCCGCGCTGTCGCTGTACCCCGCGCTGCGCAAGACGCTGGCCGCGGGGCTCGAGCTCGGTGCGCTCGGCGCGCTCGTGGCCGGCTCGGGGCCGACGTGCGTGTTCCTCGCGGCCAGCGGGGAGCGGGCCCTGGAACTCGCCGTGTCCCTGTCCGGCGCGGGGGTCTGCCGGTCGGTCGCCCGCGTCACCGGACCGGTGCCCGGCGCCGCCGTCGTGCCCGCCCAGGGATGATCCGAGCGCAGTGAACCTGATCAGCCTGGAGAAGGTGGCCAAGGCGTACGCCAACCGGGCCCTGCTCGACGGCGTCTCGCTCGGGGTGTCGGCCGGGGACCGGATCGGGGTGGTGGGCCGGAACGGCGCGGGGAAATCCACGCTGCTGGCCCTGCTGGCCGGGACCATCATGCCGGATGCGGGCCGGGTGGCCAGGACCTCGGGCCTGCGGGTCGGCTACCTGCCGCAGGCCGGCCAGCTGACCGGGACGGTCGGGCAGATCGTGTTCGGGGACCCCGATAGCCTCGCGCAGGCGCCGTTCCAGGCCGACCCCAGGGCGCGGGCGGTGGTGGCCGAGCTGCTGCCCGGGATCAGCCTGCAGGCCCCGGCCGGGCAGCTGTCCGGCGGGGAGCAGCGCCGGGTCGCGCTGGCGGCCCTGCTTGTCGTCGAGCGGGACGTGCTGCTCCTGGACGAGCCGACCAACCACCTGGACCTCGAGGCGATCGACTGGCTCGGCAGGAACCTACGGGACCGAGGCTGCGCCGTCATCGTGGTCAGCCACGACCGGTGGCTGCTCGACACGGTCTGCGAGCGGACCTGGGAGGTCGACCGCGGCCAGGTGTACGCCGCCGAGGGCGGCTACTCGGCGTACGTGCTGGCGCAGGCGGAACGGGAGCGCGGCGAGGAGGCCGCGGAGCGCCGGCGGCGGAACCTGGCCCGCAAGGAGCTCGCCTGGCTGCAGCGCGGCGCCCAGGCCCGGACGACCAAGGCCAAGTTCCGGGTCGAGGCGGCCAACGCGCTGATCGCGGCGGAGCCTCCGCCGCGCGACAGCGTCGAGCTGACCAGGCTGGCCACCGCCAGGCTCGGCAAGACCGTCATCGAGCTGGAGGACGTCTCGCTCTGCGTGCCGGACGGCGGCGGGCCGCGGCCGCTGCTGGAGCACGTGACCTGGCAGCTCGGCCCGGGGGACCGGGTCGGGATGGTGGGGGTCAACGGCAGCGGCAAGACCTCGCTGCTCCGCTTGCTGGCCGGCTCGCTCGACGCGGATAACGGGGTGCGGGCCGAGGGGACGGTCGTGCGGGGCAAGACCGTCCGGCCCGCCCACCTGTCTCAGGAGCTCGCCGAACTCGACCCCGACCAGCGGGTCCGCGAGGCCGTCGAGGAGGTCGCCCTGCGGATCCGGGTGGGTGACCGCGAGCTTTCCGCGGGCCAGCTCCTGGAGCGGCTCGGCTTCCACGGGGAACGGCAGCGGACCCGCGTCGGCGACCTGTCCGGCGGCGAGCGGCGCCGGGTGCAGATGCTCAGGCTGCTCATGGACGAGCCCAACGTGCTCCTGCTCGATGAGCCCACCAATGACCTGGACCTCGAGACGCTCACCGAGTTCGAGGACCTGCTCGACGGCTGGCCCGGCACCCTGGTGGCGGTCAGCCACGACAGGTACTTCCTCGAGCGCGTCACCGAGCACGTCGTGGCGCTGCTCGGCGACGGCAGGCTCTCCTTCCTGCCCGGCGGCGTCGACGAGTACCTGAACCGCATCCGTACCGCCCGGACGGGATCCTCGGGCGGACCGCAGCCGGTCATGCCGGCGCCCGGCCTGGCGCGGTCATCGGCGGCCGGGGACCGGACCGCGCGCAAGGAACTGCAGCGGCTGGAACGCCAGCTGGACCGGCTATCGGAGCGCGAGGCGGAGCTCACCGAGGAGCTGGCCGCCAACGCGACCGACTACGAGAAGCTCACCGCGCTCGGCGCCGACCTGCGGGCCGCCCAGGCCGAGAAGGCCGATCTCGAGGAACGCTGGCTGGCCGTCGCGGCCGGGCTCGAATAAGGGAGCGTCGAACGGGGCGAGCAGGATGCGCATCAGGTCGGCCAGCTGCTGGCGCTCCCCGCCGTCCAGGCTCGCCAGCAGCGCCTCCTCGCGGCCGAGCAGATCTTCCAGGGCGGCGTCCACGCGCGCCAGCCCGCGGTCGGTGAGCGTGACCAGCACCCCCCGCTTGTCCCTCGGGTCGGGCTCCCGGCGGACCAGATCCGCCTCGGCCAGGCGGTCGATCCTGTTGGTCATGGTGCCCGAGGTCACCAGGGTGGCGCGGAGCAGTCCGCCCGGGGTGAGCTGGAACGGCGGACCCTGCCTGCGCAGCGCCGACAGGACGTCGAATTCCCACGACTCAAGGTCGTGGTCCGCGAAGGCCCCGCGCCTGGCGATGTCCAGGTGCCGGGCGAGCCTGGAGATCCGGCTGAGCACCTCCAGCGGCTCGACGTCCAGGTCGGGCCGCTGCGCCCGCCACGCGGCCACCAGGTCATCGACCTCATCACGCAGCTCAGCCACCTGGCAGATCCCGTCTTCGGCGCCCGCCCCGGCGCGCGGACCGCTACGCTGGCCCATTACTAGAGGGTATCTCTTGACGTCAAGATGACGGGTCCTGTACAAGGGAAACCAGGGAATGTGTCTCTCAGAATAAGAAAAGGAACGGGCCACGATGTGGGACGCAACCCTCTATCTGAGGTTCGGCGGCGAGCGCGCCAGGCCATTTTTTGACCTGCTCGCCAGGGTCGGAGCAGAGCTGCCCGACCACGTGGTCGACCTGGGCTGCGGCCCGGGCAACCTCACGGCGCTGCTTGCGGAGCGCTGGCCGTCCGCCGCGGTGTGCGGCGTGGACAGCTCACCCGAGATGATCGAGGCCGCGCGGAAGCTGATCCCCGCGGGCGCCTCGCGGCCCTCTGGTTTGGGGCCGGTCCTGACCAACCACGCGCCCGGGCTGTCGTTCGTGCTCGACGATATCAGGCACTGGGAACCTCAGAGTCTTCCCGACGTGATCGTCTCCAACGCGGTGCTGCAGTGGGTGCCCGGCCATCGCGAGCTGCTGGTCCGCTGGGCGGATCAGCTGGCTGACGGCGGCTGGCTGGCCTTCCAGGTACCGGCCAACTTTGACCAGGCATCGCACGCGATCCTGCGCGAGATGGTGGCCTCGGCCCGGTGGCGCCCGCTGCTGCGGGACGTGGAGCTGAACCGGCAGTCGGCCGACCCGGCCGACTACGCGGAGCTGCTAGCTGGCGCCGGCTGCGAAGTCGACGCCTGGGAGACGACGTATGTGCACATCCTGCCGGGCGACAATCCGGTGCTCGAGTGGTACAAGGGCACCGGGCTGCGCCCCGTCCTGGCTGTGCTCGACGCGGACCAGGCCGCTGACTTCCTCGCCGAGTACGGCGAGCAGGTGCGGGCAGCGTATCCGCCGAGCTCGTTCGGTACGGTCTTCCCGTTCCGCCGGGTGTTCACCGTCGCCCGCCGGACCCGGTTATCTAGTTTTCCGATTGATCTAATAGGAAAACTCTGGCAGGATCGCGGCATGCGCCGTGGCTTGCCTCCCCTTTCGGTGCCCTGCCGTCAGCGCGTTCTCACCGGCGCCTGTCCGCTGGTCCGTCGCGGCCAGCGGTGTCCGGTTCGCCCGCGCTGACCGGTCAGGCTCGTTCGGCTATCCAGTCGGTCCGGCCCCCGCCGCTCTGGTCCCAGCCCGTCTGGTCACCTAGACCACTCAGTTCCCACTGGCTACGCCCACAGCCAGTCTTTTCAGACGTGAGGAGAGAAGCGATATGAGCACGACAATCCGGCCGGCTGCTCCTGCCACCGTCCAGCCTGGCCGGCTACTCAGCGCACGGCAGCTAGCCGACCTGACGCTGCGCCTGGCGGCGAACCCTGCGGAATGGCTCGCGCGGGTGAGGCTGAACGCGGCCGGCCGCTGGTACGAGCGGATCCACCTGGACGACAGTCATGACGTATGGGTCATCAGCTGGCTGCCCGGGCAGGCCACGGGTTTCCACGACCACGATGAGGTGAACGGGGCGTTCGCGGTGGTCTGGGGCACGCTGATGGAGCGCAGGGTCGTGGGAGACCTGGCGACGGGACGGGTCGTGGCCAAGCCGGTCGGGGCCGGCGGATCACGCTCGTTCGGACCCGGCTACATCCACGACGTGCGTAACGCCGCCGCCTCGGCGGTGGCGGTCAGCGTGCACGCCTACTCACCCCCGCTGGCCACGATGACCCGGTACGACCTCACGCCGGGCGGCCTGGTCAAGCTGGACACCGAGGGCGCCGCCGCATGGTGACGGGGAGGCCGCCGGGATCTCACACGATCGACCAGATCCTGGCGGCCGCCCGCGCGCGGCTGCTGCGGCTGGCGCCGGACGAGGCGTTCCGTGAGGTGGCCGGGGGAGCGGTGCTCATCGATATCAGGCCGGCCGCGCAGCGCGCCGTATACGGAGAGATTCCGGGTTCGGTCGTCGTGGAGCGCAACCACCTGGAGTGGCGCCTCGACCCGTGCTGCGAGGCCCGGCTGCCGTGGGTCACCGGCTACGACCACCGGATCATCATCTTCTGCCAGGACGCCTATACCTCCAGCCTGGCCGCCGCGGCCCTGCTTGACCTGGGCCTGTACCGCGCCACCGACCTGATCGGCGGGTTCAGCGCGTGGACGGCCGCGGGCCTGCCGTCCGCGCCCGGCGGCGCGGGCACGGTCACACTGGCCCCGGGCGCCGGCCCGGCCCCCCTTTCCTCGCTCGCCTCCGGGCCGCCTTAAGGCGGCTCCTTCCCTCGTCGCGCCTTCGGCGCTCCTCAGTCCAGGCGCCGCCGCGGCCCTTTGGCTTGCGAGGCTCTGCTGCTCTCGCTCACCGGTGGGCCGCGGGCCTTTGGCTCACGAGGATTACCTCCTGGGCGACTTGTTCCCGTTCGCGTCTAGGTGGGACAGGCCGTTCCAAGCCAGGTCGATCAGGTTGGCGGCGACCTCTTCCAGCTTCGGCTTGCGCGCGTCCAGCCACCACTGCCCGGTGAACGCGACCATGCCGACGAGCATCTGGGCGTACAGCGGGGCGAGCCTGGGGTCGTGCCCGCGCGAGGCCAGGAAGTCGGCCAGGATGTACTCCACCTGGCCGGCGATGTCGCTCAGCAGCGTGCCGTAGGTTCCGGTGCTCGAGCCGGGGCTGGAGTCCCTGACCAGGATCCGGAACCCGTCGGCGTTGTCTTCGATGTACCTGAGCAGGCCCACCGTCGCGGCCTCGAACTTGTCCCTGGTGTGGTCGCCGCCCAGGAGCGCCGTCGCCATGGTCAGCAGGCGCTCCACTTCGCGGTCGACCACGACCGCGTAGAGCCCTTCCTTGCCGCCGAAATGCTCGTAGACCACCGGCTTGGACACGCCGGCCTGGGCGGCGATCTCCTCAATCGAGGTTCCCTCGAACCCGCGCTCGGCGAACAGCCGGCGCCCGATGTCCAGAAGCTGCTGCCGCCGTTCCTGCCCTGTCATCCGCTGGCGGCCGGATCTTTGGGCGGGGGCAGTCACGTGTTCATCATTGCGGCAACGCGGACACCGCGCCACGAGCCCGGCCGGCGCGCCGGGTCATCGAGCCGAGTTTCCGCGTCGCGGTGGCGGGGCGCTTGGCCGTCAGCCGCTCCTCATCTGGCCAGCGTACGTCGTAGGCCCAGCCCAGCTTCTCCAGCGCCCAGATGATGCGTGCGCTCGGGTCCAGTTGCCCCTTCAGTGCCCCGTGCCGGGCGCACGTCGGGTCGGCGTGGTGCAGGTTGTGCCAGGATTCGCCGAACGACGCGATGGCCAGCCACGAGACGTTGCGCGACCTGTCCCGCACCTCGAAGTCTTCGTTGCCGAACGTGTGGCAGATGGAGTTGATCGACCAGGTGACGTGGTGCAGCAGCGCGACGCGGACCAGGCTGGCCCAGAAGAAGGCGGTCAGCGCGCCGTGGAAGGACATCCCCCACAGCCCGCCGATCAGCGCGGGGAGCAGCAGCGAGACCGCGACGAGCGCCGGGAACCAGCGGTCGACCCGGCGGATCCGGCGGTCGGCGAGCAGGTCGGGGGAGAACTTCTCCTGCGAGGTCTTGTTCGGGTCGAACAGCCAGCCGATGTGCGCGTACAGCAGGCCCTTGGACAGCGCCTTCCAGTCGTCCCCGTACCGCCACGGCGAGTGCGGGTCGCCTTCCCTGTCGCTGTACTTGTGGTGCCGGCGGTGGTCGGACACCCAGGTGATGACCGGTCCCTCGATGGCCAGGCTGCCCGCGATGGCCAGCGCCACCCGCAGCCCGGTCTTCGCCTTGAACGACCCGTGGGTGAAGTACCTGTGGTAGCCGACCGTGACACCGGGTCCCGACACCCAGTAGAAGACGAGCGCGATGACCACGTCGTGCCAGCCCAGGCCCCAGCCCCACAGCAGCGGGATGGCGGCCACCAGGGCCACCATCGGGATGGCGACGAACAGGCCGACGAGGAACCGCTGGAACGCCGAGCTCGGCTCGTCCTCGAAATCCGGCCTGGCCGCGCGCGGCTCGGCGGTCACGTTGATGGTGTCGGGGGAAGTGGTCATCGTGCTCCTCTGGGTGTCCTGAAGGGCAGGAGCGCTTGTACGCTTACGTAACCGTAGCCTACGAAACCGTAAGTTAGGCAACACTTCCCAGGTGAATTTCTGCAAATAGACGCATGAATTTCGCGTGCAGCCCGCTCTTCGCGTCTCAACATGCGAGACGACAAGCAGGACGTGTCGGTCTCGTTACGGTTAGCTGACGGTCTGGTTCCCAGACTGCCTGCCGGGCGGACCCGCCCTAAAACGCCTGGCTGACCGCCTTCGGGATCCAATGGACGAGTTAAATCAGTCAAATGGGTAGTTCCGGCGCCTGGACTCGGACCAGGACAACCCGGCTTCAAAGGCCGGTGCGCTGCCAATTACGCTACGCCGGATAGGTTCACAGGCTTTTATAAAGCATCGCTAGCGCGGCGACTCGTCATCCACGATACCGCCCAGGTGGCATCGGCTGCGATCGGCAGCTGCCGATGGGCCCGAGGATCGCCTTGATCTGACGCAGGGACTTGCCCTGGCGCCGACCGCGTGGAGGCATAGGGTTTATAATTAGTTAGTTGATGCTAAGCAAGTTATCTGGTTGTCCTGAATCACACCCTTGGGGGCTTACCGGCTATGACGGCCAACTCCGGCGTGACGGGCGCACCGGCGGGCACCACCCCCGGCGTGGCGGTAGGGCCGCACTACAAGTGGATCGCGCTGTCCAACACCACGCTGGGCGTGCTGATGGTCACCATCAACCAGTCCATCGTGCTGATCGCCCTGCCCGACATTTTCCGGGGCATCGGGCTCAACCCGCTGAGCCCGAGCAACACCAGTTACCTGCTGTGGATGTTCATGGGATTCCTCGTGGTGTCCGCGGTGCTGGTGGTGTCGTTCGGCCGCCTGGGTGACATGTTCGGCCGGGTGCGGATGTACAACATGGGGTTTGCGATCTTCAGCGTGGCCTCGATCTTCCTGGCCGTTACCTGGATGCATGGCACCGCCGGTGCCCTGTGGCTCATCATCTGGCGGATCGTGCAGGGCATCGGCGGCGCGTTCCTGTTCGCCAACTCCACCGCGATCCTCACCGACGCCTTCCCGGTCAACCAGCGCGGCACCGCGCTGGGCATGAACTCGATCGCGGCCATCGGGGGCTCGTTCATCGGGCTGATCCTCGGCGGCGTGCTCGGCCCGATCAACTGGCATTACGTGTTCCTGCCCTCCGCGCCGATCGGGGCGTTCGCCACCGTATGGGCGTATTTCATGCTGAAGGACATCGGCACGCGCCGCCCGGCGCGGATCGACTGGTGGGGCAACATCCTGTTCGCCGCCGGGCTGATCGCGATCCTGGTCGGCATCACCTACGGCCTGCTGCCCTACGGCGGGCACCCGATGGGCTGGACCAACCCGTGGGTGCTCGGCGCGATGTTCGGCGGGGTGGCGGCCTTGTTCGTCTTCGCCTACGTGGAAACGAAGGTCCCCGAGCCGCTGTTCCGGCTGTCGCTGTTCAAGATCCGGGCCTTCGCCGCGGGCAACGTCGCGAGCCTGCTCATGGCGCTGGGACGCGGCGGCATGCAGTTCATGCTGATCATCTGGCTGCAGGGCATCTGGCTGCCGCTGCACGGGTACAGCTTCAGCCAGACCCCGCTCTGGGCGGGCATCTACCTGGTCCCGCTGACGGGCGGGTTCCTGGTCTCCGCGCCGCTGTCCGGCGTGCTGTCCGACCGGTTCGGGGCCAAGGCGTTCACCGCGGGCGGCGCGCTGCTGACCGGGCTGAGCTTCCTCTTGCTGCTCTTCCTTCCCGTGAACTTCCCCTACTGGGCGTTCGCGCTGATCATCGTGCTCAACGGCTTCGGCTCCGGCGTATTTGTCGCCCCGAACCGCGCCGAGATGATGAACGCCGTCCCCGCGCACCAGCGCGGCGCGGCGGCCGGCATGATCGCGACCTTCATGAACACCGCGTTCGTGCTGTCGATCGGGATCTTCTTCTCGCTCATGGTGGCCGGGCTGTCCAGCTCGCTGCCGTCCGCCATGTCCGGCGGCCTGATCGCGCAGGGCATCCCGGCGGCGGCCGCCCACATGCTCAGCCACCTGCCGCCGATCGGCGTCCTGTTCGCGGCGTTCCTCGGCTACAACCCGGTCAAGCAGCTGCTCGGCCCGCTGCTCGCGCACCTGCCCGCCGCGCATGCCGCCTACGTCACGGGGCGCCAGTTCTTCCCGCACCTGATCACCCAACCGTTCCACGACGGCCTCGGGGTGGCGTTCGCGTTCGCGATCGCGGCGAACGTGCTGGCCGCGGTCGCCTCGCTGCTCACCGGCCCGCGCCCGCCGGCCGGGGTGGTCCCGTCGGCCGGTGCCGTGGCCCCGGTGACGGCCGACGGCGTCGCGAAGCCGAACGAGGTGGTGGTTCCCCGCCCGGCGGCCGATGGGGCCCAGGATGGGGCGGCGCGAGCCAACGGGCAGTCCGCCCCGGTCACCGACTCTGGGGGAAAGAAACCGGCCTGACCCCTGCGGGCCTCGGCTGCCCCTAGGCTAGGAGGCGGGCTCGGGATTCCGGAGCCGTCCGGCTGTCGCAAACCTGTCAGCCGATCATGGCGACCGGACGGTATCCTGCAAGTGAGGGGTGGGTTAACACATTCGCCTTCCCATCCCCGATCGTGAGTGTGGGCGATATCCCTGATGGCCCCGGACCGCAGATGCCAGCGCTACCCGAGGAGATTTGCCGCGTGAGCGAACCTCGCCCGGTCGCAGTCATTGTCCTCGCCGCGGGCGAGGGTACCAGGATGAAATCGCGGATCCCGAAGGTGCTGCACGCCCTGTGCGGCCGAAGCATGCTCGGGCACGCGCTCGCGACGGCCGGCGAGCTCGGGCCGCAGCGCCTGGTCCTCGTGGCCGGGCACGGCCGCGATCAGGTCAGCGCCGAGGCCGAGAGGCTCGCGCCGGGCGTCTGCGTGGTGGTGCAGGAGCGGCTCCTCGGCACCGGTCACGCGGTGCGCATGGTGACCGAGGCGCTCGGCATCATGCCGGGCATCGTGGTCGTGACCTACGCGGACATGCCATTGCTCCGGGCGCGGACCCTCGCCGCTCTCGTCCGCGAGCACGCGGCGGCGGGAAACGCCGTGACTGTGCTCACCGCGCGGGTCGCCGACCCGTCCGGGTACGGGCGGATCGTCAGGGACGGGAGCGGCTCGCTGGCCGAGATCGTCGAGGACGCCGACGCCACCCCGGCGCAGCTGGCGATCGATGAGATAAATTCCGGCTGCTACGCCTTTGACGGGGCACTGCTGGCCGACGCGGTCAAACGGGTCTCGACCCGGAACGTGCAGAGCCAGGAGTACCTCACCGACGTGGTCGCGATCATGCGCGGCGACGGCCACGGGGCGGGCGCGGTCCTGGCTGATGACCCGGCCGAGATCCAGGGCGTGAACGACCGGGTCCAGCTCGCGGCCGCGCGCCGTGCCTACAACGACCGGCTGCTTCAGGAGTGGATGCGGGCCGGGGTGACCATCGTGGACCCGGCCAGCACGTGGATCGACGCGGACGTGACGATCGGCCCGGACACCGAGATCTGGCCGGGCACGCAACTCGAGGGCCGCACGATCATCGGCGAGGGCGCGAAGATCGGCCCGGCCTGCCAGCTCCGCGACACCACGGTGGCGGACGACGCCGCGGTGAGCCACGCGGTGTGCGTGCGGGCCGAGATCGGGCCGGGTGCCACCGTCGGACCCTACGCCTACCTGCGGCCGGGGACGCGGATCGGCTCGGGCGCGCACATCGGCTGCCACGTCGAGCTGAAAAACTCCGTGGTTGGCGCGGGGGCGAAGGTCCCGCACCTGTCCTACGTCGGGGACGCCGAGATCGGGGAGCACGCCAACATCGGCGCGGCCACGATCTTCGCCAACTACGACGGCGCCGCCAAGCACCACTCGCGGGTCGGTGCGCACGCGTTCACCGGAAGCGACACCGTCCTGGTCGCCCCGGTGACCGTCGGGGACGGCGCGTACACCGCGGCTGGCTCGGTGATCACCGAGGACGTTCCCCCGGGCGCGCTCGGCATCGCCCGCGGCAGGCAGCACAACGCCGAAGGCTGGGTGGAGCGGCAGCGCCCGGGTTCGGCGTCCGCCGCGAGCGCCCGCCGGGCCGCGGGCTCACCCGGGGATGAGGGCAAGGGAGCACAGGGCACGTGAACGACACGTTGCCAGGCGCGAAGAAGCTAATGATCGTTTCCGGCCGGGCCTTCCCCGAGCTGGCCGACGAGGTGGCCGCGTGCCTGGGTACCACACCGACGCCGTCCCAGCTCTTCGACTTCGCCAACGGCGAGATCTTCGTCCGGTTCCTCGATTCGGTCCGCGGCTGCGACGTGTTCGCGCTGCAGAGCCACACCTCGCCCATCAACCAGTGGATCATGGAGCAGCTGATCATGGTTGACGCCCTCAAGCGGGCCTCGGCCAGGACCATCACGGTGGTGGCGCCGTTCTTCGGCTACGCGCGGCAGGACAAGAAGAACCGTGGACGCGAGCCGATCTCGGCCCGGCTCATGGCCGACCTGTTCGAGACGGCAGGTGCCGACCGGCTGATGGCGGTTGACCTGCACACCGCCCAGATCCAGGGCTTCTTCGACGGACCCGTCGATCACCTGTTTGCGCTGTCCATCCTGGCCAGCTATATCGAGAGGAAGCTGGATGTCCGCCAGGTCACCGTGGTGGCCCCCGACGCCGGGCGGGTGAGGGTCTGCGAGCGGTGGACGGACCGGCTCGGCTGCCCGCTGGCCATCATCCATAAGCGACGCGACCCGGACGTGGCGAACCAGGTTCGGATGTTCGAGGTGGTCGGCCAGGTCAAGGGGCGCACATGCATCCTGGTGGACGACATGATCGACACCGGGGCCACGATCGCCAAGGCCTCGGAGGCCCTGTTCGAGCAGGGCGCGTCCCAGGTCATAGCCACCGCCACGCACGGAGTGCTGTCCGGCGCCGCCGTGGACGTGCTGAAGAACTCCAGGATCAGCGAGATCATCATCACGAACACGCTGCCCATCCCGCCGGAAAGACGGTTCGACAAGCTGACCGTGCTGTCCATCGCGCCGCTGCTGGCCCGCGCGATCAGCGAGGTGTTCAGCGACGGTTCGGTAACCAGCCTGTTCGACGGCCAGACCTGAACGCCAGGGTGGCAGACCACGCCTAGACGCGCTGTGGTGACCGTCGTCCCCGCCCCCCGCCAGAGGCGCGGGGACGACGGCCAGGCCAGCGGCCACGGGCGGTCCTGGCCCCTCCGGCCGGTCCCTCCCCTCCCCAGCCAGGGCCAGGACCGCTTCCCGCCGCCCACCCCGCTAGGCGAGCGGGCGCTCCTGGCGCTCGTCGGGCGGCGCCCCCGTGGCCGTCCGGCGTGGCTTGTTACGCCAGAAGGTCTCGTCGCCGAGGCGATAGGGTCATGCTCGGGCCGGGCGCTTATGTCCCGGTTGAGCGATGATTAAGCGAAGCCCTGTCTAGCCGGAGGCGAGTGATCCCGGGTCATGATGAGGTTCCGGCTGCTCGGGCCGCTTGAGGTCAGGGCCGGAGAAGACTGGCAGGAGATCCGGGCCCCGAAGTGGCGCTCTCTCCTGGCCGTCCTGCTGATCAAGGCCGGGCAGGTCGTCCCCGTCGACGTGCTGATCAACGAGCTGTGGCAGGACGCGGCGCCTGAAACGGCGGCCAACCTGGTCAGCATCTACGTGCTCCGGCTGCGCAGGCTCATGGGCGACACGGACGGCGCCCTCCTGCGGACCCGTGCTCCCGGCTACCAGCTCCGCCTGGGCGAGGCAGGCAGCGACCTCCAGGTTTTCGAGGGCCTGGTCCATGACGGCCGGCGCGCGCTCGCGGCCGGAGACGCGGAGGGCGCGGCCGGCCTGCTCGCCGAGGCGCTCGCCCTGTGGCGGGGCAGCCCGCTGGCCGACGTCCCGCCGACGCCGCTCGTCGAGATCGAGACCCAGCGACTGGCCGAACTCCGCCTGGACGCCGCCGAGCTACGGATCACCGCGGAACTCGCCTCCGGCCAGGCCGCCCAGGTCGTACCCGAGCTACGCAGGCTCCTGGCCGACCACCCGCTCAGGGAGAACCTGTGGGTCCTGCTGATGCGGGCCCTGGACGCCGCGGGCCGCCACGCGGAGGCGCTCGATGCGTACGGGCAGGCGCGGAACGTCATCGCCGACGAGCTCGGCGTCGACCCCGGCGCCGAGCTGCGCCACCTCTACGCCGACATGCTCGCCCACGACGACCTGCTCGCCAAGGCGGGCGGCGAGGCGCCGGGCAGCATCTCGGCCGGCACGGTCACGGCCAGCCAGGGGCCGCCGGAGCCGGCCCCTGCCGCGGCGGAGGCCAGGATCCTGCGGTCGGTACCGATCCCGGCCCAGCTTCCCGCGGATATCGCCGACTACACCGGCCGTGATGACCAGGTGCGGCACCTGTGCGAGCTGCTGTCGAGCACGGACGCGCACGGCGAGGGCGGAGCGGTCCGCATCGCGCTGGTCGCCGGCTCCGGCGGGCTGGGCAAGACATCCCTGGCCGTGCACGCGGCACACCGGGTCCGCGGCAGCTTCCCCGACGGCCAGCTGTACGTCGACCTGCTGGGCGCCACGCCCCACCCACTCGCCGCCGGGGACGTGCTCGCCAGGTTCCTCCGCGATCTCGGCGTCGACGCCCGGGACATACCGGCCGATGAGGCCGAACGGTCGGCCAGGTACCGGACCGTCCTGGCCGGGCGCCGGGTGCTCATCGTGCTCGACAACGCGCGGGATGCCGCCCAGGTCAGGCCGCTGCTGCCCGGCACCTCGTCCTGCTCGGTGCTGGTCACGACGCGCAGCCAGATGCCGGACCTGGCCAGCACGCAACTGGTCGACCTCAACGTGCTCGACGACGAAGAGGCACTGACGCTGTTCAGCAGGGTGGTCGGCGACAAGCGCGCGGCCGCCGAACCCGAGGCCACGGCCGAGGTGCTGCTGGCCTGCGCCGGCCTGCCGCTCGCCATCAGGATCTGCGCGGCGCGGCTGGCGACGCGGAGCGGCTGGACGATCGCGACGATGGCCAACCGGCTCCGCGACGAGCACCGGCGGCTCGACGAGCTGAGCGTCGGCGATCTGGCCGTCCGCGCCAGCTTCCAGGTCAGCTTCGCCGCCCTGTCCGCCAGCGCGCAGCCGGACGGCATAGCCCCGGCCGACGCGTTCCGCCTGCTCGGCCTGTGGCCCGGGCCTTCGATCTCATCCGCGGCGGCCGCCGCCTTGTTCGGCACCCGGGAATACCTGGCCGCTGCCGCGCTCGAGGCCCTGGTGGACGCGCGCCTGCTGGAGTCCATGTCCCCGGACCGGTACAAGTTCCACGATCTGCTCCGCGTCTATTCTTCCGAACGAGCGGTGGCTGACCTGTCCGAACCAGCCCGGGAGGCCGCCATCGGCCGCCTGCTCGGGTGGTACATGCGCACGTCGGATGCGGCCGCACTAGCCCTGTCGCCGCATAGCTACACGCTGCCGCTGGACGACGCGGAAGCCGCCGATCCCCGGCCGCTGAGCTTTGCCGACGGGCAGGCCGGCCTGAGCTGGTATGACGATGAGCGCGCCAACGTGGTCGCCGCGACCAGGCTGGCCGCGGCGTGCGGCTTGCACCAGGTCGCCTGGCGCCTGGCCGCCCCCCTGTTCGCCGTCTTCAACCGCCGCGGCAACTGGGCCGACTGCATCACCACCCACCGCATCGCCCTGGACAGCGCGCGCCAGGCGGGTAACCGCCGGGGGGAGGGCTGGGTGCTGAACAACCTCGGCGAGGCCCTGGAGTTCGCGGGCTTGAGCGAGGGCATCGGCCACCTCGAGCTGGCCCTGGCCATCCGCCAGGAGATCGGCGACCGGTGGGGGGAGGCGCAGACATCGAACAACCTCGCCGACGCCTACATGGCTCTCGGGCGGACAGACGAGGCCTTCTCGTTGATGCGGCGGGCCCGCGACCTGAACCGGGAAGTCGGCGTCAGGTACGGCGAGGGAGTCGCGCTGAACAATCTCGGCGAGGCGTTGCTGGACCAGGACCGCCCCGAGGAGGCCGTTGACTACCTCCTGCAGGCTCGTGGCACGTTTGCCGAGATCAAGTCCCCGCATGGCGTCGCGTACGCACTGCACAATCTCGGCCGCTGCTACATGGCCCTGGGACGTGATGCGGAAGCCCTGGATTGCCTGCGTGACGCGCTGGCGGCGCACCTGGCCAGCGGCGACCGGCACCGGCAGGCGTTTACCCTGAGGTTCCTCGGCGTCGTGCAGAACCGCAGCGGCCTGGCCGCCGAAGCGCGTGAGTCGTGGGCGGAGGCCGCAGCGATCTTCGACGATCTCGGCGACGTCTCACAGGCGGCACAGGTACGCGCCGAGCAGGCCGCTTCCGGCATTTCCTGAGTTCGCCTGGAGCGTCGCGCTACGACCGATACGATGCTGCGCGACTCCCCCGCAGTAATCCTGCTGAAGCCGGGGGCCCGCAATATCGAGAGGACCATCATGGGGAACGCAGGTGTCGCCGACCCGCTGGCCGCCGACGAGCTCGAGGAGCTGTATGAGCTCAGCGCCAGCGAGAGCGATTCCGATGACGACGAGGACTACGACGACGAAGACGACGACGACGAGGACGACGAGGACGAGGACGACGAGGACGAGGACGACGAAGACGACGACGAGATGGAGCCTGAGGGCATGCCCCAGGAGTAATCGAGCCACTTAGCGCGTGCGGATGCGGGTTTGCCGCATCCGCACGCGCCGTCTTTGTCGGCTACACTTCGAACTCGCATTGCACGAAAGGTGAGGAGAAAGTACCGTGCCCGAGGTTCGCATCGCCGCCGAGACTCGTGACGAGTTCGGCAAGGGCGCCGCCCGCCGGTTCCGCCGCGAGGGCCGGGTGCCTGCCGTGCTCTACGGACACGGCACGGAGACCCGCCACCTGAGCCTGCCCGGCCACGACCTGATGCTGGCGCTGAAGACCCCGAACGTGCTGCTGCGCCTGGAGGGCCTCAAGCACGGCAGCGAGATCGCCCTCCCGAAGGCCGTGCAGCGCAACCCGATCAAGGGCGTCATCGAGCACGTCGACCTGATCCTGGTCCGGCGGGGCGAGAAGGTCACCGTCGAGGTCCCGATCCGGGTGATCGGGAGCATCGCTCCCGACGGGCTGCTCGAGCAGCAGCTCGTGCAGATCTCGGTGGAAGCCGAGGCGACCAATATCCCCCGGGGCATCGACATCGACGTGGAGGGCATGGAGATCGGGTCGATGGTGCACGCCGGCGACCTGGCGCTGCCGCGCGGAGTCAGCCTGCAGGCCGACCCCGAGCTGCTGATCCTGCACGTGGCCGCGCAGACGGCCGCGGAGCCCGAGCCCCAGGCCGAGGCGCCCGAGGTGCCTGAGGCCGTGGCGGCGGCGGGCGGCGAAGGGGAGCAGGCCGGCTGACCGGGGAACGCTGGCTCATCGTCGGCCTCGGCAACCCGGGCCCGGAGTACGCGGGCAACAGGCACAACGCTGGCCACATGGTGACGGCCCTGCTCGCCGAGCGAGTCGGCGGGCCGGGGGCGCGGTTCAAGGCCCACCGGTCGGGTAACGACATCGCGGAGGGCAAGCTCGGCGAGGATCCGGTCACCGTAGCCTGGCCGCGGACCTACATGAACCTGTCCGGCAGGCCGGTCGCGGCGCTGGCGGCGTTCTACAAACTCCCGGCCGAACGGCTCGTGATCGTCCACGACGAGCTCGACCTGCCGTTCGGCGTCCCGCGGCTGAAGTTCGGCGGCGGCGATAACGGCCACAACGGGCTCCGCTCCATTACGCAGGCGCTCGGGACGCGCGATTACTACCGGGTCAGGTTCGGGATCGGCCGGCCGCCGGGCCGGATGGATCCCGCCGCCTTCGTGCTGCGCGACTTCACCGCGGCGGAACAGAAGGAACTCCCGTTCTTCCTCGACCGCTGCGCCGACGCCGCGGAAACCCTGATCGTCAAGGGCCTGGCCGTGGCGCAGAACATCTACCACACCGACCAGTCCGAGGACCGAGAGTGACCCCCCGGAGGGGGGCCAGCACGGACCACACGCTGGCCCGCGAGCTGGCGCTTGAGGCGGGCCGGCGGCTGATCGAGCTGCGCGCGCGGGGCGGCGAGCCGGACCTGCTGCGCAAGGCGGGCGACCGGCTGTCGCACGAGTTCCTGACCGCCGAGCTCGCGGCCCGCCGCCCGGGCGATGTGGTCCTCTCCGAGGAGGGGGCCGACGATCCGGCGCGGCTGGCGGCCAGCCGGGTCTGGATCGTCGACCCGCTGGACGGTACCAGAGAATTCGGCGAACCTGGCCGTACCGACTGGGCCGTGCACGTGGCCCTCTGGGAACGGAGCGACGTCGGCGACTCCGGAGACCTCGCCGCCGGCGCGGTCGCCCTCCCGGCCCAGGACACGGTGTTGTCCACCGCGCTCCCGCCGTCAGCCGCGCCTGGAGGTGCCACGGAGCAGGGAGAGCCCGGGCCTCGGGTGCGGATCGTGGTCAGCCGGAGCCGCGCGCCGCGGCTCGTTTATGGTATTTCCAGTCTCATTGGTGCTGAATTGGTTCCCCTGGGATCGGCCGGAGCTAAAGTGGCTGCTGTGGTCTGCGGCGAGGCTGACGCATACGTCCACGCCGGGGGCTTCTACGAATGGGACACCGCGGCGCCCGTGGCCGTGGCGCGGGCGGCCGGGTTCCACGCCTCGCGCATCGACGGGTCCCCGCTCGCGTACAACCAGGCCGACGTGAAGATGCCGGATATCCTGGTCTGCCGGCCCGCGCTCGCGGGCGCGCTCCTGCAGGCAATCCGGAAAGTGACGTAGTGCATGCGCCCTGACTACCAGCTGTCCCAGCTCGACGTGCTCGAGGCCGAGGCCATCCACGTGATGCGGGAGGTCGCCGCCGAGTTCGAGCGGCCGGTGCTGCTGTTCTCCGGGGGCAAGGACTCGATCGTGATGCTGGCCCTGGCGGCGAAGGCGTTCTGGCCCGCGCGCGTCCCGTTCCCCGTCATGCACGTCGACACCGGGCACAACTTCCCCGAGGTGCTCGAGTTCCGCGACCGCCGGGTGGCCGAGCTTGGCGTGCGGCTGGTGGTGGCCTCGGTGCAGGAATCCATCGACGCGGGCCGGGTGACCGAGGAGACCGGCCGGCACGCGAGCCGGAACCGGCTGCAGACCGTGACCCTGCTGGACGCCATCGAAGAACACCGGTTCGACGCGCTGTTCGGCGGAGCCCGGCGCGATGAGGAGAAGGCCAGGGCTAAGGAGCGGGTGTTCTCCTTCCGTGACGAATTCGGCCAGTGGGACCCGAAGAACCAGCGGCCGGAACTGTGGAACGTGTACAACACCCGGCTGCGGCGCGGCGAGCACATCCGCGTGTTCCCCCTGTCCAACTGGACCGAGCTCGACATCTGGACCTACGTGGACCGGGAAGACCTGGAACTGCCGTCCATCTACTTCGCGCACGAGCGGCAGGTATTCGACCGGGACGGCCTGCTCCTGGCCGATAGCGCGTACGTGACCAGGGGTGAGGATGAGCCGCTGTTCACCGCGACGGTCCGGTACCGGACGGTAGGGGACATGACCTGCACGGGGGCCGTCTCCTCCTGCGCCGCGACGGTGCCGGAGGTGATCGCGGAGGTCGCCGCGACCCGGATTACCGAACGCGGCCAGACCCGCGCCGACGACCGGGCCAGCGAGGCGGCCATGGAAGACCGCAAGCGCGAGGGGTACTTCTGATGGATATTCTGCGCTTCGCCACCGCCGGGTCGGTCGACGACGGCAAGTCGACGCTGATCGGGCGGCTGCTCTACGACACCAAGTCGATCTTCGCCGACCAGCTGGAAGCGGTCGAGCGGACCAGCAGGGACCGGGGCGAGGACTACACCAACCTGGCGCTGCTCACCGACGGGCTGCGGGCCGAGCGGGAGCAGGGCATCACCATCGACGTCGCCTACCGGTACTTCGCGACCCCGCGCAGGAAGTTCATCATCGCGGACACTCCCGGGCACATCCAGTACACGCGCAACATGGTGACCGGGGCGTCCACGGCCGACCTCGCCGTCGTCCTGGTGGACGCCCGCAACGGGCTTACCGAGCAGTCGCGGCGGCACGCGTTCCTGACCACCCTGCTGCGGGTCCCGCACATGGTGCTCGCCGTGAACAAGATGGACCTGGTCGACTACAGCGCCGAGGTCTTCGAGCGGATCTGCGCCGACTTCTCGGCGTTCGCGGCCCGGCTGGACATCGGCGACCTGACCTTCGTGCCGATCTCCGCGCTGCACGGGGACAACGTGGTGGACCGGTCCGCCGCCATGGGCTGGTACGACGGCCCGTCGCTGCTGCACCACCTGGAGCACGTGCACATCGCGTCGGACCGCAACCTGATCGACGTCAGGTTCCCCGTGCAGTACGTCATCCGGCCGCACGCCGCCACCGACGCCGCGCTGCACGATTACCGCGGCTACGCGGGGCAGGTCGCGGGCGGCGTGCTCAAGCCGGGCGACGAGGTGCTGCACCTGCCCTCCGGCTTCACCACCCGGGTACGCGGCATCGAGTCGGCCGGGACCGCCCTGGCCGAGGCGTTCCCGCCCATGTCGGTGACGCTGCTGCTCGACGACGACGTGGACATCTCCCGCGGCGACATGATCTGCCGGCCCAACAACCGGCCGCACGTCGCCCAGGACGTCGAGGCGATGGTCTGCTGGATGTCGTCCGACACGGTGCTGAGCCCGCGCAGCAGGCTGATCGTCAAGCACACCTCGCGCACGGTCAAGGCCATCGTGACCGACCTGCACTACCGGATCGACGTGAACACCCTGCACCGCGACGAGTCTGCCGCCCAGCTCGGCCTGAACGAGATCGGCCGGGTCCGGCTCCGCCTCACCCAGCCCATCTTCTGCGACATCTACGCCAGGAACCGCGCCACCGGCGGCTTCATCGTGATCGACGAGGGCACCAACGCCACCGTCGGCGCCGGCATGATTACCGACGTCAGCTAGCCGGACCGCCAGCGGGGTATGGTCCGACGCGAGCTTGTCGAGGAGGCCACGTGAGCAGTGACACCCCGTTCCACGACCTGAAGGACTTCATGGCGATACCGCGGGCCGCGGGGCTGCGGCTGTCGCCGGACGGGACCTGGCTGGCCGCAGCGGTGCAGACGCTGAGCGCCGACGGGAAGAAGTACCTGACCAGCATCTGGCGGATCGACCCGCACGGAGGTCCAGCCCGGCGGCTGACCAGGTCCGCCGAGGGCGAGGCCAACCCGCGCTTCCTGCCCGACGGGTCACTGATCTTCACGTCCAAACGGCCGGACCCCGGCGCAGACAAGGCGAAGCAGAGCACGTCGGGAGGCGAGGCGGCCGCGCTGTGGCTGCTTCCCCCGGGCAGCGGTGAGGCCAGGATCGTGGCCGCCCTGCCCGGTGGCGTAGCGGCCGCCGAGGCAGCCAGGAACGCCGGGACGATAGTGGTGTCATCACCCGTGCTGCCCGCGGCCGGCCAGGGCCAAGGGGGTCTGGGGGGACGGGCAGTCCCCCCAGGCGGGGGGTCCCCGGGGGGTAGTCCCCCGGGGGATAGCACCACGGATGACGCGCGGTTGCGCAAGGAGCGCAGCGAGGCCGGGGTGACGGCCATCCTGCACGAGTCGGAGCCGGTCAGGTTCTGGGATCACGACCTCGGGCCCGATCAGCTCAGGCTGTTCGCCATCGACCCCGCGCAGGTCCAGGAGGCCGGGCAGGCGGACGGGAAGGAACGGGAGTTCTCGGGACTGCGTGACCTGACCCCGGAGCCGGGACGGGCGCTGGACGAGGTGAAGTTCGAGCTGTCGCCCGACGGTGTCTCGGTGATCACCGGCTGGTGGCACTGGGACCCCGCCGGGCAGTCGCACACCGAGCTGGTGACGATCGACGTGACCACCGGGAAGCGCCGCGTGCTGCTCAGCGCGCCCGAGTACAACTTCGACGGCCCGCGTGTCTCGCCAGACGGGCGGCTCGTCGTCTGCCAGCGAGAGAAGCAGATGACGTCGACCGATCCCATCGACGTCACCCTGGTCGTACTCCAGGGCGATGGCCCGGGCGAGTCCGGTGGGTCCGGGCGCGACCTGCTGCCCGGCCTGGACCGGTGGCCGGTCGAGCCCGCCTGGTCGCCCGACTCCCGCACGGTGTACTTCGCGGCCGACGACGCCGGCCGGCGGCCCGTATTCCGCGTCGACGTGGCGACCGGCGAGGTCACCCGGGTGACCCGCGACGACGGGGCGTATACCGACCTGAACCCTGCGCCGGACGGCCGGTACCTGTACGCGATGCGCTCGGCGGTGGACTCGCCGTCGACCCCGGTCCGCATCGACCTGAGCCCGGATTCCGCTGGGGCGGGACCGGTCGCCCTGCCCTGCCCGGGTACTCCGCTCACCCTGCCCGGGCGGCTGGAGGAGGTCGAGGCGGCCGCCGATGACGGCCACCCGATCCGGTCCTGGCTCGTGCTACCGGAGAATGCGTCGCCGGGCCAGCCGGCGCCGCTCGTGCTCTGGGTACACGGCGGACCGATGGGCAGCTGGAACTCCTGGTCCTGGCGGTGGAATCCGTGGCTCATGGCGGCCCGCGGGTACGCCGTCCTGCTCCCGGACCCGGCGCTGTCCACCGGTTACGGGCAGGCGTTCATGACCCGCGCTCACCGCGGCTGGGGAGCCAGGCCGTACGCCGACATCATGGCCGCGACCGAGGCGGTGCTCGCCCGCCCGGACATCGACGCGGACCGGGTGGCCATGATGGGCGGTTCCTACGGCGGCTACATGGCGAACTGGATGGCGGGTCACACCGACCGGTTCAGGGCGATCGTGAGCCACGCCGGGCTGTGGGCGCTTGACCAGATGTTCGGCACCACGGACGAGCCGATGTTCTGGCGGCCGCAGTTCGGTGATCCGCTGACCGAACCCGAAATGTACGAGGCGAACTCGCCCAACCGGCACATCGCGCAGATCCGGACGCCGATGCTGGTCATCCACGGCGACAAGGACTACCGGGTGCCGATTGGCGAGGCCCTGCGGCTGTGGTGGGACCTGTCACGGTACGGCGTTCAGGCTAAGTTCTTGTACTTCCCCGACGAGAACCACTGGATCCTGACTCCCGGCAACGCGCGGATCTGGTACGAGACCGTCTTTGCCTTCCTCGCCCAGCACGTGCTCGGTCAGGAGTGGGCCCGCCCCGACCTGCTGTGACCCGCCCGTAGGGTGGGGGGATGACAGAAAGGGTCCGCGCCGATCTGGACAAGCGACCCGGCGAGGTGGCGGCGATGTTCGACGCCATCGCGGGGCGCTACGACCTGCTGAACGACCTCCTGTCCGCGGGCCAGGTTAGGCTGTGGCGGCGTGCCGTGGCGCGGATCACCGGCGCCCGTCCGGGGGACCGCGTGCTCGACCTCGCCGCGGGCACGGGTACCTCCTCGCTGAGCTTCACCGCGACCGGCGCCGACTGCGTGGCCTGCGATTTCTCCCTGGGCATGCTCCGCGTCGGTCGGTCCAGGACCGGGAACGGGCCCGTCAGCGGGCCGCGGGAAGACCGCGGGTGCCTCGGTTACGTGGCCGGCGACGCGCTGCGCCTGCCGTTCCGCGACTCCGCGTTCGACGCGGTGACGATCTCGTTCGGGCTGCGGAACGTGGCCAGCCCCGGCGCGGCCCTGGCCGAGATGCACCGGGTGACCAGGCCCGGCGGGCGGCTGGTGGTGTGCGAGTTCAGCACGATCACGATTGCCCCGGTCGATATGCTTTACCGGCGTTACCTCATCCATGTCCTGCCCGCGATCGCCCGGCGGACGGCCCGCAACCCCGAGGCCTACGAGTACCTGGCCGAGTCGATCGCGGACTGGCCGGCCCAGCGTGAGCTGGCCGGCATCATCGAGGCGGCGGGGTGGTCCCCGGTGCGCTGGCGCGACCTGAGCCTGGGCGTGGTCGCCGTGCACGTCGCCCGCCGCCGATAACCCGGCGGAACACTGCGCCCCTGCGGGGCTAAAATGAAGGCAAAGAATTTGTGAAGCGGTTCACAAGACACTCACGGGATCTAGCCACGTGACCGAGCACCACCCACCGGCTACCCGCGCCAGCAACGGGCGCGGTGCCGTCTCGCGCCGCCCCGCCGACGAGGCGGACGTCATCGTCGTCGGCGCGGGCCCGGCCGGTTCGGCGACCGCCTTTTACCTGGCCCAGGCCGGCCTCGACGTGCTGCTCCTGGAGAAGTCCAGGTTCCCGAGGGAAAAGGTCTGCGGCGACGGCCTGACGCCGCGCGGGGTCAAGGCGCTGGTCGGGATGGGGATCAGCGTCAGCGAGCAGGACGGCTGGGTCCGGAACAAGGGCCTGCGCGTGATCGGCGCGGGCAAGCGGCTGGAACTGTCCTGGCCGGAGCTGTCCAGCTACCCCGACTACGGCCTGGTCCGGCCCCGGACCGACCTGGACGAGATGCTGGCCCGCCGCGCCCAGCAGGCCGGCGCGCGGCTGCACGAGGGCGTCACCGTGACCGCCCCCGTCCGCGACGACCGCACCGGCCGGATCACCGGGGTGACCGCCAAACCCGCCGACGCGGACGCCGAGCAGACCTATGCGGGCCGGGTGGTGGTCGCGGCGGACGGCAACTCCTCGCGACTGTCGGTGGCAATGGGGCTGCGCAAGCGTGACGACCGCCCGCTGGGCGTGGCGGTCCGCACCTACTACACCTCGCCGCGGCACGACGACGACTACCTGGAGTCCTGGCTTGACCTGTGGGACGGCGACCGGCTGCTGCCCGGGTACGGGTGGATCTTCGGCATGGGCGACGGGACGTCCAACGTCGGCCTCGGCCTGCTGAACACCAGCACCGCGTTCGGTCACACCGACTACCACGCCATGCTGCGGAAATGGCTGGAGGGGATGCCCGCGGAATGGGGCTTCACCGAGGCCAACCGGACCCAGCCGATCCGGGGCGCGGCGCTGCCCATGGGCTTCAACCGGACCCCGCACTACTTCCACGGGCTGCTGCTCGTCGGTGACGCCGGCGGCATGGTGAACCCCTTCAACGGCGAGGGGATCGCCTACGCCATGGAGTCGGGCGAGATCCTGGCCCGGATCATCGCCCAGGCGCTGGCCCGGGCGCGGCGGGCGGACACCGAGCGGGTGCTGGCCGGGTACCCGCAGGCGCTGGTGGACGCCTACGGCGGTTACTACACCCTGGGCCGGGCATTCGTGAAGCTCATCGGCCGGCCGGGGCTCATGCGCTTCGCGACCAAGCACAGCATGTCGCGGCCTGCGCTGATGCGGTTCGCGCTCAAGCTGCTCGCCAACCTGACCGATCCGGGGGGAGACGCGGCAGACCGGCTGGTCAACGGCATGTCCAGGCTCGCCCCTAACCCTGAGTGAGTGGTCATGCAGGTTGTCCCTAGGATAAGGGGTTGGCATCCGGCCCCTGGAGGGAGGAACGATCGGTGAGGCTGTACGTTCCGATCTTCGTGCTCGCCGTGCTCGCGGCGGGATTCGCCACGTTCTCCGTGGTCTTTGGCGTGCTGGCCGGGCCGAAACGGTGGAACAAGGCCAAGCTGGAAAGCTACGAGTGCGGCATCGAGCCGACGCCGCACCCGGCGGGCGGGGGCAGGATCCCGGTCAAGTACTACCTGACCGCGATGTTGTTCATCGTGTTCGACATCGAGATCATTTTCCTGTATCCCTGGGCGGTCACCTTCAACAAGCTGGGCGCATTCGGCCTCGTCGAAATGGTGACCTTCGTTATCACCGTGCTCGTCGCTTACGCGTATGTCTGGCGTCGCGGCGGCCTGGAGTGGGATTAGCCATGGGCATTGAAGAGAAGCTGCCGAGCGGCGTGCTGCTGACCTCGGTGGAGAAGATCGCGGGCTGGGCCCGCGCCCGTTCGGTATGGCCGGCCACCTTCGGCCTGGCCTGCTGCGCCATCGAGCTGTTCCAGACCGGCGGACCCAAGCACGACCTGGCCAGGTTCGGCATGGAACGGGCCTCGGCGACCCCGCGGCAGGCGGACCTGATGATCGTGGCCGGCCGGGTCAGCCAGAAGATGGCGCCAGTGCTCAGGCAGATCTACGACCAGATGTCCGACCCCAAGTGGGTCATCTCGATGGGCGTGTGCGCCTCGAGCGGCGGCATGTTCAACAACTACGCGATCGTGCAGGGCGTGGACCACATCGTGCCGGTGGACATCTACCTGCCCGGCTGCCCGCCACGCCCCGAGATGCTGATGGACTCGATCCTCAAGCTGCACGACAAGATCATGAATATGAAGCTCGGTATCGACCGCGACCGGCAGATCACCGAGCTGGAGGAGGCGCGGCTCGGCATCCAGCCGCTGCATATCGCCTCGCCCGAGGGATCCCAGCTGTGAGCGGGCCCGAGGAGACACCGAAGGCAGGCCCCGAAGATACCGGCGGATCCGGGACGCCGCAGCGCCCTAAGCCTCCGGCCGCTGACGTTGCGGCGGCCGAGGCAGACGGCGACCTGCCCGCCCGGCTCGGCCGGGCCCGGCTGGACGCGCCGGTCGTCCGCAGGGGCATGTTCGGCGTGCAGGGCACCCCGGACACCTCCGGGTACGGGCTGCTCAGCGTATACGAGGCGCGCCCGATCGAGAGCACTCGCCCGTACGGCTCCTACTTCGACGAGGTTGCCGACGCGCTGGGGAGCGCGCTGGAGGCCACCGGGATCGGCTTCTCCGACGCGATCGAGCGCGTGGTCGCCGACCGGGGAGAGCTCACCTTCTATGTGCCACGGGAGCGGCTGCCCGAGGTGGCGGCGAAACTGCGCGATGACCCCGCGCTCCGCTTCGAGCTGTGCAGCGGGGTATCGGGTGTGCACTATCCGGAAGACACCGGGCGTGAACTGCACGCGGTGTACCACATGCTGTCCATCACGCACAACCGCCGGGTGCGCCTGGAGGTGAGCGCGCCGGCCGCGGACCCGCACGTTCCGTCGCTGGTCGGCGTGTACCCCACCTGCAACTGGCACGAGCGGGAGACCTGGGATTTCTTCGGCATCATCTTCGACGGGCATCCTGCGCTGACCAGGATCGAGATGCCAGACGACTGGAAGGGCCACCCGCAGCGCAAGGACTACCCGCTCGGCGGCATTCCCGTCGAGTACCGCGGCGCCAAGATCCCCCCGCCCGAGGACCGGAGGCACTACTCATGACGAGCAGCACGCCGCACGCGGCGGCGGGGGCGAGCGACGCCGAAGCCGCCGAGGGGCGCGTGTACACGGTCTCGGGCGAGGACTGGGACGAGATCGTCGCCGCCGCGAACGAGGCCGGGGACTTCGAGAGCGGCGAGCGGATCGTCGTCAACATGGGCCCGCAGCACCCGTCCACCCACGGTGTGCTACGGCTGGTGCTGACCCTTGAGGGCGAGACCGTCGTCGAAGTCCGGCCGGCCATCGGGTACCTGCATACCGGCATCGAAAAGAACATGGAATACCGCACCTGGACGCAGGGCGTCACGTTCTGCACCAGGGCGGACTACCTGATGCCCATCTTCAACGAGACGGCCTACTGCCTCGCGGTGGAGCGCCTGCTCGGCATCGAGGACCGGATACCCGAGCGCGCCCGGATCATCAGGGTCCTGATGCTGGAGCTCAACCGGATCACGTCGCACCTGGGCGGGATCGCCCCGATGGGCCTGGAACTGGGCGCGACAACGATCTACACGCAAGGCGCGCGCCTGCGAGAACGCGGCCTCGACCTGCTGGAGCTGATCACCGGTCTGCGGATGAACCACGCCTTCATCCGGCCGGGCGGAGTGGCGCAGGACCTGCCGCTCGGCGGGCTTGAGGCCCTTCGCGCCTTCCTGGACACCACGCCGAAACTGGTGCACGACCTACGCACGCTCATCGACGCCAATCCGGTCTTCATCGGCCGGAACAGCGGCATCGCCTACCTGGACCTGCCGAGCTGCATGGCCCTCGGCGTGACCGGCCCCATGCTGCGGGCGACCGGGCTGCCCTGGGACCTGCGCAAATCCCAGCCGTACTGCGGCTACGAAACCTACGACTTCGACGTGCCCGTGGCCCACACCTGCGATGCATACGGCAGGTACCTGGTCAGGATGGGCGAGGTCGACCAGTCGCTGAGGATCATCAGGCAATGCGTGGACCGGCTGGCGTCGCGCGGTCCGGCCGACTCGGTGATGATCCGCGACGCCAAGATCGGCTGGCCGGCCCAGCTGTCGCTGGGCCCCGACGGCCTCGGCCCCTCATCCGAGCACATCGCGCACATCATGGGCCAATCCATGGAAGCACTCATTCACCACTTCAAGCTGATCACCGAGGGATTCCGGGTGCCGGCCGGACAGGCGTACGCGGCTATCGAGTCTCCCCGCGGTGAGTTGGGTGCGCACGTCGTCAGCGACGGCGGGACCAGGCCCTACCGGGTGCATCTCCGCGACCCGTCGTTCACGCACCTGCAGTCAGTCGCCGCGATGTGCGAGGGCGGCTTCGTGGCCGACCTGATCCCCGCGATCGCGAGCATCGACCCTGTGATGGGAGGCGTGGACAGGTAATGCCGTTCAGCGACGACGTGCGCGCCCGCCTCGACGCGGACGCGGCGCAGATTATCGGCCAGTACCCGGGGTCGAGGTCGGCGCTGCTGCCGCTGCTCCATCTCGTGCAGGCGGAAGAGGGTTACGTTTCCGCCGACGGCATCGAGTACTGCGCGGACAAGCTCGGGCTGACCGAGACCGACGTCACCGGGGTCGTCAGCTTCTACACCATGTACAAGCGCCGCCCGGTCGGCCAGTACCACGTCGGCGTGTGCACCAACGCGGTGTGCGCGGTCCTGGGCGGCGACCA
>Ga0335074_10002027_pt1 | contig 27551 bp, 25 predicted proteins | sample Lox_Sample_23_FD_206715 | JGI IMG/M metagenome (GOLD analysis project Ga0335074, IMG submission 206715) | Soil microbial communities from Loxahatchee National Wildlife Refuge, Florida, United States - Lox_Sample_2.3 | ecosystem: Environmental > Terrestrial > Soil > Wetlands | place: USA...
GCAAAAGGCGCAAATTCACTGCTATTTCGCAGTAGAAAGGTAGCTAGATACTATGTACAACTATTACATGACATATCCTTACCCAGAGATTGCATCGCTGAAAAACCGGCTTGCCAAGTACGAATTGCGATACGACGAACTTGCGAAGAAATGCGACAAATTGCGTGAGCGTAATAAAGAATCGGAGGAGTTCAACCTTAGCATTTTTGAGAAGATCAATCGCCGCTTCGATTTGATTGAGGAGCAGCAGGATCACGTCCAAGAGATACTGGAGCGCGTTTTGGAGCGGCTCAAGACAACCGAGCTTACGGTATTCCCCAACCTCGCAAGCGATATTCGCCAGCTCCAAAGCATAATCGGCGAACCCGTCAGCCGGCGCGATCTCGACCGGCGCGTCCCGAAGAAAAAACCGCCAAAGAAGCCCTAAGCAGCCCTAGTCATCCAGTGGCAAAGCGGGCCACACTGCGGCCGAAGCTGCTTTCGGGATTAATGTCTTGTCCGGACCCAATTACGAACCCCTGCGCGAAAGCCATAGGGAAGTCGAAGAAAAGCGCCTGCGAGATGAAGAACGCTTGCGCGAATTAGAGCGGGAGCAACAGGAGCGCGCGAGACTGGAACGCAACCCGTACGAAAAACTCAAGGACGAGCATCGCGCGTTCGACGAGAAGCAGAAACAAGAAGCGCTGCGGCAAGCTGCTGAACCCGAGAATATTGCCCCTGACGCGGACCAACAATATCAGGATCGCAAGGCTGCCTTGATTGCGGAAATGGACACAAAAGTACTGACGAAGGAAGAAAAAGGTTATCTTTTGGAAAGATTCGAAAACGAGGAACTCGTGCGGATGAACGCCGAAGACAACAGGCGTCGGGACGCACGGGATTCACACATGCCTCCGAACGCGAAAGGGCCTGACGAGCCTGGACATGACGGCGGAAAAGAAAAAGACGCCAAGGGACTTGAACGCCTTCAGGGTGGAGTCGAAATGACTGAATCCCGCGTGAACAAATTAAGTCGTACGACGCAGAACGACGGCTCCGTTCCCGACCACGATAACGGTCATGATCGCAGCGGCGGAAATTCGCGCGGCGGTCGTGGAAGATAAGCAGAATTCGGAGCCCGGAAGATTAACCGGTGTGATACGGATTGTCTCGCGCGCGCGCCTGACATGCTCTTATCTTCCAATAGGAAGGCGCAAAAAATTTTGCGGGATAGGGAAGGTCCTCCAACCAAAGCAGGCCCATCCCCTTTTCGAAGCCCATCAATTCCTGCGGCAGAAACAGAGGCCGCGCGACTTGCTGATCACTAAGACCGGAGCCCGCGCTTAATGTGGCCTTTTGTCCGGTCGACAGTCCGGTGTTTTCGGAGAAACCCTTAGCTAAGATCGTGTCCTGGCCCGAACGCTTTGACATCCAGTCGGCGGTCGTGAGGTCATTGGGAGTGAATCCCATGACTACGCCGGCATTGGCTGTAAATGTCTCCCAGCGCTCCTTATAGAGAGCCTTGAGCTGCGTGAGGTCCTGAAAGATCACGGCTATCTGTACGCGAAACCCCCGAACGAGGCCGAATGCGTCTTCAAGCGGTTTGAGGTGACCGAGCGCGGCGGTTTCGTCGATCAGCATTACCGTACGCAGACCGCCCGGACGATAAAGAGAGCGAAGCGCCGTAACGATGACAAGCCGCAACCACACGCTATGTTTGCTCAGTTGTTCTGCCGGAAGGATGACATAGACCGTTGTAGGGCGCGTTTTGAGGTTGGCGAAATTGATACCGTTCTTGCTCAGATCGGCACGCATCATCGGCGATAGCAACCAACGGGTCTGCGTATCGGCCGACGAACGTATACCCGAAAGTTCGTCATTCTCGCCGGTAAAGCGACCCGCGAGGCTCTCAATTTCGTAGCCACCATATTTGACCATGCGCTGCGCAGTAACGGTTAGTCCGGCGCATTTTCTCTTGTGTTTTTTGCCATCTGCATCCTCCTCCTCGATCCAGTCGTCGGATTCCGTGAGCATCATGCGCACATTTTCGAGGTTAGCTTCGTCGCGGTGAAATTTTTTCTCCCACATCACGAGCCCCGTGATCAGACCTTGGGCGGATTCGCTCCAATGCGGCTCCTGACCCGCAATTTGTATGAGCGCTTCGCCGATGCCGGCAGCATCCTCGAAAAATTTTGGCGAGTTGGGGTCCATGTTAGCCAACGGATTGAAGCCCGCGCTTCCAAGTCCAAGCTCGTTAAACGGGTTAAGAATGACGACATCGTGCCCCAACTTACGCCGGTGATCGGCGGTGATGGCAGCAAGTTCGCCCTTCGGATCAATGACGACGACCGAGCAGTCGTTCAGACCATTAAGGAGGTTGGGAACGAGAAATCGCGTGCCCTTTCCGCACCCGCTCGGACCAAAAACCAAAATGTGCCGCTCGCCGCTGTAGGGGATTTCACCGCCGGCTTGTTCGGTGGCGTCATCGTAATATCGCCCCACATAAATACTTTGGGCCTTCGGCGGCGTTGGCCCGTCTTTTCCTGTCCCCCGGCGTGCGCGCGCTCTATCGAAAAGGCCCATACCATGGTGCCTCTAGAATTCCTGGTCATGCACCTTCGAGCGACGCGCTCCACCGGTCGCCGCAGTCCGCGTTTCCGCTTCCGTGGCGAGGCGAGAACTGCCGTGAACTTTTTGCTGCTCGGCGACTTCGCGGCCCGGACGGACAGGCTCGGGATCGAGGACTTTCGCCCCTTTCACGCCGTGCTGCACCCCCGCGCGGTACACCAATTCCGAACCGATGGCCTTCAACAAACCCCAGGCCATCGCGAGGACGAAGAGCAGGCCAAAAAAGCCAAAAATGGCGAAAAGCCCAAATGAGATATCGGAGTTTAGGTGCCCGTTGGGCGTTGCAATGCCTTGCGCCCTTTGCTCCATAACCCACGACCACCCCCAGACAAGCAGGACGGCCGAGACAACCAAGGCGACGACGTATTTTGTGATTTCGGTTTGCCGGTCGCGCCTGCCTTCCAGTTCTTCCTGACGGCGTTGCTCGCGCGGCCGTTGATCGACGAGGAAACCTTTCCGGTTTCCGCCGTGGAGGACCCGCTGCCATTCGCCTGTCTGCGGGTCCTGCCGGAAGAGGTTTCGTGGACCGACACCGAAGCGTTGCAGCTTTGGCGGCTCTTGCGACATGTCTTCCCCTCGTTTCGCACCGCAAAAGATTCTTGCCTAATTCGCTGACCAAGCTGCTTGTGCCGTGCAGCAGTGTTGGCCTTGTGCATCGCGTTATTCAAGTTCTACCGCGTGAAAGTAATCTTCCGTGATATAGTTTCGCCAGCTCGCGTTTAGCGGCAAGGGAGGTAGCTGCCCTACTTCCCATTAGCCACGGTCCAGCGATACGTCGCGACCTGGCCCTTTTCCCAAGGTTTTGGTTATGGTGGTGGTTGGTCGATTAAGTGGAAGGGCAAGCCATGCGCGGTAGTGCGCTTCGGGCTTTCGGCGGGGCCTCAATCCCTTGCGCTCCGCGCGGCTTGGCAGGGGACTTCCAGCCCCGTGCACCCCGGCCAAGGGTAGCCTTGCTCCCCTATGGAACCCCAGCGTCAGACCTCTTCAGGTCCGACACCCCTGACCAAAGGGTACGCCCCTTTGGCATCCGCGCTCAAGGAGCCTTGCTCCCCGAGACCCCAGCGCCGGAAGAGAGCGGAGCCCCCTTCCCGCACCATCCCCGAATGCACGCCTTGGCGGTGCATTCATGAGCAGCGGCAGCGAGAAGCGCGCCCGAACCAAAAACCTCACCTTCCGGCTCACGCCGGAAGAGCGCGCGGCCATCGATGATAAGGCCGACCGCGCCGGTTTGGAGACCGGCAGCTACGCTCGTGAGGTTTTGTTGGGCGCGCCTGCGCCGCGTCAGGTTCGCCGTCCTCCCGTCGAGCGGAAGGAGCTTGCCCGGCTTCTCGGGGAAGTCGGCAAGATCGGCTCGAACCTGAACCAGCTCGCCCGCGCCGCGAACAGCGGAGTTCTCGTCTACACGGGCGAGATCGATACAGCCCTTGGCGGTCTTCGCGACGTGCGCGACGCGATCATGGTGGCGCTGGGGCGCGATCCATGATCATCAAGGGCAAATCGAGGGCGCAGCCAGGGGCGCTTGCCGCGCATCTCGGCAATGCCGAGACGAATGAGCGGATCACGCTCCTTGAGACGAAGGGCACCATCGCCCAGGACTTGCGGGGAGCGTTAGTCGAAATGGATGCCTATGCTGTAGGCACCCGCTGCCAGAAATCGCTCTACCATGCGGCGCTAAGCCCCGAGCCGCCGCATCGCCTTTCTCCCGAACAGCGTGCCGAAGCAATCGATGCCCTTGAAGCGAAGCTTGGCTACAACGGTCACTCTCGTGTCGTCGTAATGCACGAGAAGCTTGGTCGCGAGCACATCCATATCGTTTGGTCGCGGATCGACCTCGAACGCATGAAGTCCGTCAGCGACAGCCACAATTACCGAAAGCACGAAGAGGTATCCCGCGACCTTGAGCGACGCTTCGGGCACGACCGTGTCCAGGGCGCCCATCATGAACGAGATGGAGTTAAACGTCCCGACCGCACACCGTCTCGGGCGGAATTGCGGCAAGAAGAGCGGACGGGAATTAAGGGCAAACTGGTCAAGGAAGAAATCACGGCGGCATTTCGGGCCAGCGATGGGCCAGAAGCCTTCAAGGCCGCACTCGAAGATAAGGGCTACGTTATAGCGCCGGGCGACCGCAGGGATTTTGTCATTGTGGATCGCAAAGGCGGGATCCACAGCCTCGCCCGCCGGATCGACGGTATCAAAGCCGCTCAGCTTCGCGAATTTATGTCCGCCATCGATCATGCATCGCTTCCAACTCTCGATCGAGCGAAAGAAATTGCCGAAGAGCGCGAACAACGCGTGCGAGAGGCCAACGAGGCGTCCGGGGATGCTGCTCTGGAGAAAGGATATTCGCGAGGTGCAGGCTATGTTGCCCAAACGACCGCCGCTCAAAAGGACCACAAAGCGCGGCAGCAGCACCTCGACAATATCGCGAAGAACGATCCCCTGTGGGACCGCATCGAAAAGGGTGAGAAGGAACGTGAGCAGCGTGAGGCGAAAGCGAACATCACGCATCAGGTCGATCCGCGAACGGGCAATCTTCGTCGAGTAAAGCGGGATGCCTATGATGAAAACGCGGATGCAAGCGGAAGAGACCCCGACGAAAGGGGTGCAGACCGCCAGAACGAGGCTCCCGGTGGAGGCCACACCCGGAGCCGCTAAGGGCAGGATTGGGCCGATCTCTGCGTGAGGCATTCCGCATCGCCAAAGTGGCATTGACGGCGCTCTGCCGCGCCGTAGCCCGTTTGCTGCCGAGGCGGGCGTGCGATCAACTCGCCTCTCCAAAACAGAAGAAAACGACGACATCGGCCCCCAAGCGTCCAAGCAGCGCCCAATTCGCTATCGCGGCCGAAGCTGCGACGCTCGCGTCAGAACCGGTAAATCGACTTAGGATGGCCGCCCGCCCTGCGCGGAAATTTACGGCCGACGCCCGCTCGCCTTCCGCTTAGCCGGGACGACGGCGCTGAAGATATCGGCGGCTATAGCGCTCACATCGCCGCCTATCGCCATGACGATGCTCGCAAATTCCAGCAGGTCCACGCGCCGCTGGCCACTCTCGTAGGACGAGACGAACGACTGAGGCTTGCGAAGACGTTTTGCGAGTTCGACCTGGGTCACACCGGCGCTTTTCCGGGCCGCCTCAAGGCGCTCGCCGACGATCTTGTGCTTATCCGGGCCGATCCACAAACCGCGTACTCCCCACGCGGCCGTCCAACTAAATCGGGATTTCCGATATTGAAAAATCCGATAATTCAGGATTCAATCCCCGTTGGATGGGCTGTCGCGGCTTCTAGCCAAAGAAGAGGAACGAACGCATGCGCGGGCAAACACGTAGGTGGAGGGGTGCGTCACAGACCCGTTCAATTGGTTTTCAATCGACATCCAAGCCGTCAAAAATCAGCGGCATTCTGGGGGCGGCAGCGGTGTGCCTAGTCGGTGCGCTGCCTCCCGACGCTTGGGCCGACCCTTGCCCGCCCCAAAAAGATCCAATCTTCGGCGGCCCGGTGAATATGTGTCCACAGGCTTTTCTTAATTCGTCCAAGGCACCGACACGCACGAAGCATGCAGTTATCAGACACACAGCAGTTGAATCAGCAGGGGAAGGCGCTGGAAATTCGACGTGCGCGGAATTCAATAAAGAAAGCGCCCAAATTTCTTCGGCGGAGGACACATACTTCGTTTGGGCAGAAGGATACATGACGGGCATGAACATCGCCGAGATCAACAATTCCGGCGAAAGCCGAAATCTGTTTTCAGAATCAGAAAGCGAACAGGAGAAAACGGTTCGCCGTATTTGCGCCGAGCATCCCGATGAGCCCTACTATGGGGCGGTCGTTGTACTCTTTCACTCGCTACCAAAGAACGCGCCGGTTAAGGCCCTGCACAAAAGCGTGCTGGAATAGAAACACCTCCAAAAAGCGAAGGGCGGCGGAGGTAACGGTCGCGTTGCTGCCGCTTCCCTCACGGAAAGGAAAACACCATGTATTTTCGCAGTGAAATTGCATGCTTCACCGCATGTGTGCTTGCGGCACCGATGGCCCACGCCGATATTATCTCCGCAAGCTGCTATAGAGATATACCCGCTCAGACTTGGCCCTATCCGGTCGCCGCCGAACAAGAATCGATGCGTCTCGATATCGACACTACCAAGCTGACGGCGACAACAGATTCGGCAACGAAACCCAGCGATTCCGATACATTCGTCAATGGGCGAGCTTCTAGAGAAACGGGAGGTGCGCTCAACCCGGATTATTGGCTCGATAGGACTGACTTCGTAGCGGTGTCGGATCGTTATATTTGGTTTGGCTATGATGCCAAGGACAGTAAGGACGCATCGTGGACGTTCAAGTACAGGCTTGATTTGCAAACCGGCTTTCTGGCTATTGCCGATATTGGGGCCAACTATCAATGCGAGAAGGCCGCTCAAAACGTCTTCAAGTAGCGTTCAGTGTGCTTGTCGCTGTCTCTCGACGGCGTAGTCCGTTTTAGTTGTGTTGGTGGCGGTCTAGCCGCTGTCGTCGTAATCGGCATTATCGGGACGTGTGGGTGGCTCAGACGCTCTACCGTTTGGGCAATGCCTTGCTTTTGTTCGAAGGATAGGGACGCGAGCGGGCGTTATGCGCAGGGTTTTCCCGTAAACATTTGACGGCAAACGCAATTTTCGTCGGTAAAGGGTGCTTTCCTTAGCGCCATCGCAAGTAAAGAAAATCGCTTTTACCTTTACTTAAGACTGAATCATGCCTAATGATGTGCCATGTCTCAATCTACCGCCATAAACCCTCGGCTCGGCCGATACGTAGACACTTCGTTCGATGAAGAACGCGTTCGGGCCTTCGTGCCGCCTCCTCTACCGCCTAATCCCCCTGTCCGCCTAGAGCCGCTTCTGAGCAAGCTCGGCGCTGCGGATCGAGCGGTCGGCCGTCTCGACGGCATCAATACACTGCTCACGGATAAAGCGCTCTTCCTCTACATGTACGTCCGCAAGGAAGCCGTATTGTCATCTCAGATCGAGGGCACTCAATCCACACTATCCGATCTCCTTCGCTTCGAAACCGACGCCACAGCCGGCGAACCCATCGACGATATCCGCGAGGTTTCTAACTACGTGGATGCCATGATGTACGGCCTCGGCCGCATCCAAGAACTCCCGATTTCGCTCCGGCTAATCCGCGAGCTGCACGACCGTCTTCTGCGAAGCGGCAGGGGGCAGGGCAAAAGCCCCGGCGAATTCCGGAGATCGCAGAATTGGGTTGGAGGCACACGCCCTGGTAATGCTGCTTATGTCCCCCCGCCCGTCAACGAGCTGATGGCATGCCTTGATGCGTTTGAAAAATTTGTCCACGCCGACACGCCCGCGCTGCCGCCGCTCATCAAGGCAGCCCTTATCCATGTGCAGTTCGAGAGCATCCATCCATTTCTGGACGGCAATGGCCGTCTTGGAAGACTGCTCGTCACACTTTTCCTCTGCGTCGAGAAGGTGCTTCAGGAGCCACTTCTCTATTTAAGCCTGTATCTCAAAGTTCACCGCGCGGATTATTACCGCCTCCTTCAAGAGGTCCGCGAGCGCGGCGCGTGGGAAGCTTGGCTTGAGTTTTTTTTAGATGGCGTAACCGAAACGGCTAATCAGGCATTCGAAAGCGCCAATCGAATCGTAGCGCTGTTCAAGCAGGACCGCGACCGGATCGCTGAGGCATCCGATCGCGTTGGCTCGGTCCTTCGCCTTCACGAGATACTTCAGACTAGCCCGTTTATCACCTCAGCCAAGGCCGTCGAACGAACACGCCTGACTAAACCGACGGTAAACGGCGCCCTTGAAGCGCTTCGCAAACTTGGAATCGTTGATGAAGTCAGCGGACGCCAACGTGGGCGCGTCTACGCCTATCGGTCGTACATCGAAATTTTGAGTGATGGCGCTCAACGACCAACCTCAGATGGCGTGCTGTCCGATGTCAATTGATGGAAACACATTGCGAGAGCTTGCTATCAAAGTATCCCAATATTTTCTTGACTTCCTTGAGTCGGACTTCAAGCGCCAACAGGCACCTCGTCGGCGGATCGTTTTGCAAACTGAAAGCGGATTTCGCTCAGGAATGAAGGTCGCTCCTTATCCAGGACTTCAACACAATCTTTGGCAGATACTCGCAAAGAGGACCGACGGCGAACTAGCACTCAAATTTCAACCTAGATTGTACACCCGCCCAATTAGCCCGACTCTGAGGGGGATCATTCGCGAACAAATTCAGGTTATCACAGAAGAATCGCTGGGCATCGTTCGCGCCGAAATACTTACACAAGCACAGACCACGCGCGGAAAGGCTGTCGAGAACCCCGAGGAATGGGTCGATAACATACGGAAAGTGCTCGCCAACGAGGTTGGAACTCAGATTATTCGACCGTTACTTGCGATGCTAGACGGGCCTTTGTCCCAGCAAGCGTACTCGGTTCACGATTCGATTTTTTCGGCGGAAACGGAATTGATCGAATTGGTCGCGGCCAAACTCGACAAGGTTATGCCCGAGTGTCTCAGTCGCTATCTTGCCACGGGCAACGCCGACGGTCTCGTAGCAGCCACGAGTAGCATGTTGACCGTGGAAGACACGCGCACGGCGCTGATGGCATATTTTGAAAGTTTTATCGCTGCGGATGCATTTCTAGAATTTCGGGACCTTGAGACCTACGCAGTTACCGGAGAAAACCTCCAACTGTACCTATACGTCGGTGTATTGAGGTATGGGAATCTCAGTTATCCCATCTTTTATGTTCCCGTTGATGTCCGCCGTCTGCCTGACGGCGCGGGATTTGTCTTCAGTCTTGTCAATCACTTGTACGCGAATAAGCGTGCAATCGACTTCGTATTGCAGGAATTAGGTCAACGCCAGAAGCGCGAGTGGCTCAGCCCTATCAAGGAACGCATAACTTATCTCAACCCGGATCAGAGTCTCGCGAATGTTGCGCGCCCGCTGTTTCGCCAGATCGCGAATGCTATGGATTTGGGCGGCCAAATTGACCTTGAAGCAGGAAGGGTACTTGAAGCATCCAACACAAACGTCGTGCTTTCGACCGCGCTTCATCTTGCGGTGTTCGATCGCGCTGACGAGGCGTTATTGAATGACTACGAGGAGATGATCGCCCAGGCTCGGAAAAATGAGCCCGGTGTCGTTGGTCTGTTTGAAGGCATTGTCAAAGGCGTCCTGCTTGAAAATCCCCAGAGCACGCACGAGGCCGTGGAGGCCGAATGGGATGCAATGCCACTTGTTGACCGCGTGGTCATTGATTCACCCGTTCCGCTCAACGAAGAGCAGATCAAGATCCTTTCAGCGATCCGAAACCCAGCGGGGAAGATCATTGTTGTGGAAGGGCCTCCCGGCACCGGCAAATCACACACGATCACCGCAATTGCCGCAGATTGTGCCCTTCGTGGCCGCTCATGCCTAATCCTTTCAGACAAGGCTGAGGCGTTGAACGTTGTTCAGAATAAGCTTTCCGACGCCATGAGCCAAGTACGGCATGACAAGAATTTTCCAAATCCTATCTTACGCCTCGGTCAGGACCAGGCAAACTTCAAACGCCTCACCTCCAGCCAAACGTTAACGCAAGTGTCCGCCTATGTGAAAGCGGGCAAGGCTAACCAGCCAAAGATACAGGGTGAACTCGCCGATAAGCGAGACGAGCTAAAGCGCCAAATTGGCCGGACAGTTGAAACGCTCGGAGCGTTGCCTTTGGCTCAGATTGCACAAGTGTATACCGACGAGGCAACGTTGGCGCGGCTTGCAGTCCACCTTATTCCTGACTTGCAGGCGATTACGAATGAAGCGTTGCTTCCCCTACTCCGCGATGCTGCGAGTCCCGAATGTGGACTCCGAGTTTATCTGCATCAAATATTCTCGGCTTCAACTTCGTGGGGGACGGAAGGGCTCCTGCGGCAGGTACGTCTTGACGCAACGGTCCTTGCATTGGCTCCGACCGTTCACGGGCCAACGCTTGCCGTGTTTGATCGGCTAAACGTTCAGCAATTGCGCCAATTGAGTGCTTGGTTGCTCGAATTTGAGCAACTGCGGATGCCTGTTTTTGGCTACCTTTTTCGAGGAGCTGCCCTTCGCGCTATTGAACGTCAACTAAACGCGCAGCTCGCGCCAAACCGACCTGTGCTTTTGAAGCGTGAAGCCGTCAATCTGAGAAAGCTGATTGATGCGGCAAATAATCTTCGCCTCGCCCTTCCGGCTCACGGTCTAAGCGAATCTGACTTGCCCGTCATTTATGAGGCGATAGCCCGTAATCTGGCGCCCCCCTTGGGCGCAACAATCGCGCGCCGGCTTGTCGAGGCACTAAAGGAGGCGATACCCACCGGCTTGCCACACAACCTCACCACTGCTGCGTCGGCAGAGCAACTGACGAATACCTGGCTCGCGGCCGTAGATTACCTTGGATGCTGGATCGCGACTAGCCAAGCGTTTGCTCACGCCCCGGAGTTCGACTACGTCGGCACTAAGTCCCAGCTTGAGCGGCTCAATGTCACCGTGATGAACGCAGAAGTGGACAATCGGCTCGTTTCCTTCATGAACAATTTTAAGGCGGACGCAAAGACCCTCGCCTCCATAATTTCAGAGCGCCAAAAATTTCCGGAAGGGAAGTTCGCGAATGTCAAAGAATCATTTCCCGTCATCATCGCGAACATCCGGGAATTCGGTGAGTACATGCCGTTGGTGCCTAACCTTTTTGATGTTGTGGTCATCGATGAAGCATCACAGGTGTCTGTCGCGCAGGCGTTTCCCGCGCTGTTGCGTGCCCGTAAAATCGTTGTTCTCGGCGATAGTAAGCAGTTCAGCAACACGAAGTCGTCGAACGCCAGCATAGCTTTGAACGACAAATACCGCTCCGATCTAGAAGCGTTCTTCCGACAACGTGTGTCGCAAGAAGCGTCCATGCTTCAGCGGTTGGCACGGTTTGATGTGAAATGCTCGATTCTGGAATTCTGTCAACTTTGTGCAAACTATTCGACGATGCTCCGCAAGCATTTCCGCTCGTATCAAGAGTTGATCAGCTATTCGTCTCAAACGTTCTACAACAACCAGCTTCAGGCTATAAAGATACGCGGCGTGCCGTTGGACGACGTTATCCGCTTCGATCTAATCGAAGTTGATCCGAAGAAGGCGACGCGCGGAACCAATGAATCAGAGTGTGACTTCATTCTTGAACGCCTTCTCGAACTTCTGGAGGAGGAAGAAGCGCCGCCAACAGTTGGCGTAATCACGCCATTCCGCGAACAGCAGGTGTTGCTGAGCAAGAAATTGTTCGGTCACGCTAAAGGTGGTGAATTTCAGGACAAGCTACGACTTAAAATTATGACATTCGACAGTTGCCAAGGCGAAGAACGGAAGATTATTTTCTACTCAATGGTGGCGACTGCGGCAGAAGATGCCCTTAATTATGTGTTCCCCGTTGACCTTAAAGATGCGCAGGAGACGGTAGAGGAAAAGCTGAAGGTACAACGTCTCAACGTCGGCTTCAGTCGTGCGGAGGAAATGATTTGGTTTGTCCATTCCAAACCAATTGCAGAGTTCAAAGGCTCGATAGGTCGCACACTTAATCATTACGCGGGTTTGCTTGCGCGAGGCGAGATCAAGCCCGAGCGCACAGACCCAAGCAGCCCCATGGAGCAGCGCGTTCTCGACTGGCTGCAAAAAACGGAATTCTACCAAGAAAATCGAGATGCAATCGAAATTCTTCCCCAATTTCCAATCGGCGACTACCTTCGTCAACTGGATCCAACCTATCGGCATCCGTCATGGCGCGTAGATTTTCTGATCACGTACGTAACAAGCAAGGGAATGGCCCGCATCGTCGTGGAATACGACGGCTTCGATCATCACTTCCAGAAGGGGAAGGATATCAATATCGGTAACCATGAGCGTTACATGCTTGAAGCTGACATTGAGCGCCAGCTAACGTTGGAAAGCTACGGATACCGCTTCCTTCGAATTAATCGGTTCAACCTGGGGAAGGACCCGGTACAAACGCTTTCCGACCGACTTTCACGCTTGGTCGAGCGCCTCAGCGAGAACCCTACCATCGCATCAGTCAATGATATGCAGCACGAGGCCGCAGGGTTAGCGAACAAGGAGCTCAAACCGTGCACCCGTTGCGGCGCAATCAAACCACAGGAAGCCTATTTTGACCGCAGTCTCAAGGATGGTGAGGGTGGGTACGGTCGCGTTTGCACGACTTGCAAGGATGTTGCCGCCAAGGCTGACGCCCAAAAGCGACAGCCGGGAAGGCGCGGTCGCCGACGCTGGCGGAGATGGCGGTAACAATGACTGAACGCAAAATGCTACCCGCAGTCACGACATCAGGGAAATTGGTCCTTTCGCCGGACGGCGCCACCATCATCGGCCGGGGGTTAGAGGCCATCGAGAACAGAAGCAAAGTCCCGCTTTCAACTGTAGCCCAATCGGACCCCGAACAGTTATTTGATTTAGCTCATCAAGCCTTCGGCAAGGAAATCAAAAAGCCGCTCGATAAGCAGAACTTCGATGAAGTCATACGGCTCGCGAGTCGCGCCGCCGATCACGGCTATGGCAGAGCTATGGAGCTTTTGGCAACAATATATTCGCCATATGCCCGCACCGATTTTGATTCTGTTAAATCGCACATGTGGTACAGCTTAGCCGCCAAGTACGTGCTCAACACCGATTATTGGTGGATGCACGACGATCTAATCAAAAGTCGTGATGCGGTTGCGCATAAGAAATGGATGACCCCGGCACAAATAGCCAAGGCGGAGCAACTCGCTCGCGAGTGGACGCCGAATGCGCTAAAGGGCGAACTGGAAGCGAATGCACAGGCAACCAGTACATCGGGAGAGGATGTCTCGACGAAGAAATACCGTGAAGCTGCCGAACGAGGAGATGCCGAGGCGCAATTCTATCTTGGCGAAGCGTATGAGGTGGGCGACGGTGTCGAACAGAGCGATGTAGACGCAGTTAAATGGTGGAAATTGGCAGCCGAACAGGGTCACGGTGCCGCGCAGTATCAGCTTGGATGCGCGTACTGGGAGGGTAGAGGCGTAACCACGAATCTCATATTGGCTCACATGTGGTTTAGCCTGTCTTGGGAGGAGAAGATTACATTGCCGCCTCGTGTGTTTTACAGCCCGGCGGCGGACGAACAGATCGAAGACCTCGAAAGGTCTATGACACCTGGGCAGGTTGCCGAAGCACGAAAGCTCGCTCGGGATTGGTCAGATCGTCATGCTTCCTGAACAAATCGAACTTCAGCGGTTAGAGGCTGAGCAAGTCGAACTCCAAGAGCAGGTCGTTTCGGCCGAACTTGCTCTGCATACAGCTAAAGCTCAAGTAGCTCAGTTCCAACGACGCTATTACCAAACAGTCGGTCACCTATACGCGCGGTTGGATAATCTCGATGCGAAAATTGCGCGGTTGCTGACCGAGCAAACTCCTAATGATCCTGAACTAGAAACACGCGCTCGCGCCGCCGAACGACAGGCGAAGCACTCCGCTGAGGAAGCCGGCGTGGTTGGGGCGCAACCCGAACAACCGCCGGAAATCACACCGAGCCTCAAGCAAGCTTATCGGCAAGCGGTCAAACTTATGCATCCCGATCTAGCCACCACAGAAGCAGAGCGTGTACGACGTACCGAACTAATGGCGTTAGTGAATATCGCGTATGAGCGAGGCGATCAGGCGACCATTGAAAAATTGATACAACAATTTGGAGAAGACCCGGAGGCAATCGTTGGAAAAGACATTGCTTCGCGTATTGTTAAGGCCATACGACGCATCGCGCAGTTACGGCGAAGATTGCTCGAATTGCAACGGGAAATGGAAGCCTTTGAAGCGGGTGAGCTGTTTCGCCTCAAGCGGGTCACTGAGGAGGCTGAAGCCCAGGGGGACGATCCATTGGGCGATTTGTCGGCGAAACTGGCGCGCGATATATTGGCGCGTGAGGCCAAATTGGATGAATTACGCCACCGGGAACGGACTTAGATTTTGGTGAACTAGGGTTGCCTCGAACACTGTGGCGACCGAGCGTAACTATCGCGAATCTTTCGATTCAGATCGGTCACTCTGGAGCGATGCACGTCTTCGCTAAGACTCACCGGGGCTGGAGTGGCGCATGGATCGCCACCGGGCGATTCGCTTGTTTTTCTCGCCAATAAAGGTGGTCTTGAAGCTCTCATTTAGGGCTTGATATTGGCCTCAAACCCTGAGAGTTTCGTCGTGAATCTCCGTCTCTTCATGATGACCGACCGGGGCACGCTGCCAACAGCGCGCCGCGTAAATGGCGAATATCCAAGGCCAGCCCGGCCAAGGCGTTTCCCAACGATCTCAGATCGAGGTGGATTTTCGCGTCCAGACGGGCCAAAAGGGGCCGCTTCGGGCGCTAGAGCACAGAAATAACTCTCAGCCTGAAAAATGTCCTACACAGAAGCTACACAGCCAAAAATGACACAGAATAATTGAAGGATATCAATAACTTGCCAAACTACCAATACGTCTATGTGATGAAGGGCCTGTCCAAGACCTGGCCGGGCGGCAAGCAGGTGTTGAAAGACATCTGGCTGAGCTTTTTCCCCGGCGCCAAGATCGGCGTGATCGGCCTCAACGGCGCGGGCAAATCGACGCTGCTGCGCATCATGGCGGGGCAGGACAGGGAATTCACCGGTGAAGCCTGGGCGGCGGACGGCGTGCGGGTCGGATTCCTGCCGCAGGAGCCAGAACTTGATCCATCCACGGATGTGCGCGGCAATGTCATGGCCGGCGTCGCGGCCAAGAAGGCGCTGCTTGATCGCTTCAACGAGATCGCCGCCAATTACTCCGACGAGACCGCCGACGAAATGGCGTCGCTGCAGGACCAGATCGAAGCGCAGGGCTTATGGGACCTGGATTCCCAGGTGGAGCAGGCGATGGATGCGCTGCGCTGTCCCGACCCGGACGCCGATGTAACAACACTCTCCGGCGGCGAGAAGCGCCGCGTGGCGCTGTGCAAATTGCTGCTCGAATCGCCCGATCTGCTCATTCTCGACGAACCGACCAACCATCTCGACGCCGAATCCGTCGCCTGGCTCGAACACACGCTGCGCGAATTCAAGGGCACGGTCGTGCTCGTCACCCATGACCGTTACTTTCTGGACAATGTCACGGGGTGGATTCTCGAACTCGACCGCGGCAAGGGCATTCCGCATGAAGGGAATTATACCTCCTTCCTGGAAATGCAGGACAAGCGGCTGCTGGCCGAAGGCGAGAGCGAACAGGCGCGCGAGCGCACGCTCGCCCGCGAACGCGAATGGATCAAGCAGAGCCCGCGCGCCCGCCAGGCGAAATCCAAGGCGCGCATCAAGGCGTATGAAGAATTGCTCGCTACGTCGCAGGAGCAGCGAACCGGCACGGCGCAGATTGTCATTCCCGCAGGCCCGCGCCTCGGCTCCGTCGTTGTCGAAGCAACGGGCGTCGAAAAAGCCTATGGCGATCGTCTGCTGTTCGAAAATCTGGAATTCACTTTGCCCCCGGGCGGTATCGTCGGCGTGATCGGCCCGAACGGCGCGGGCAAGACCACGCTCTTCCGCATCCTCACCGGCCAGGAAACGCCGGATGCCGGTACGCTCAAGGTGGGCGACACCGTGCAGCTCGGTTACGTCGACCAGTCGCGCGACGCGCTCAGTGCAAACAAAACAGTGTGGGAAGAAATTTCCGGCGGGCTCGACATTCTCGAACTCGGCAAGCGGACAATGCCGAGCCGCGCCTATGTCGGCGCGTTCAACTTCAAGGGCGGCGATCAGCAGAAGAAGGTAGGACAGCTGTCGGGCGGCGAGAGGAACCGGGTGCATCTCGCCAAGATGCTGAAGTCCGGAGCCAATCTCCTGCTGCTCGACGAACCGACCAATGATCTCGACGTCGATACGCTGCGCGCGCTCGAAACTGCCCTCGAGGACTTCGCCGGCTGCGCCATGATCATCAGCCACGACCGCTGGTTCCTCGACCGCGTGGCGACCCACATGCTCGCCTTCGAGGGCGACAGCCATGTCGAATGGTTCGAAGGGAACTATCAGGACTACGAAGCCGACAAGAAACGCCGCCTCGGCATCGGCGCGGAACAGCCGCACCGGATCAAGTACAAGCGGTTCGCGCGGGCGTAGTACTAACCGTTACGCTTCACCCGCCGACAGTGTTCTGACAGGCGGTCGTGCCTTTCCTGCCGGCAACACTCCATTGCAGGCCCTGGCCGTCGGAATTGGTGATGAATGTCTGATCGATGGCGTCGCGCCATGTGCTCGGAAGGACGCCAAGGCCGGAGCTTTCGAGTATGCCGTTTCTAGCGGTGTTGATCGGCGACTTCTCTACGTATTCGACCTCGGCCACGAGGTTTGCCAGCGCGCCGCGACTGGCATAACATGTATAGGCAACATAATTCGTGGTGCCGACCAGCGGATAGCCGCCCCGTTCCGTCGGATCGCCGAGCAGGTTTTGCGGGTTCCAGTCGGCTGGATTGTTGCGCTTCAAGTTGCCGCAATTCGGACAGTACTGGCCGTGGCGGTTGGTTTGCGGCGGCAAACCGGCCTCTTTGAAAGCGATCAGCGCCGACTCGGGCGAGGGCGATACGAACTCGCCGCGATGGTTCTCCACCGCCGCGGCAAATAACCCGTAAGTGTTCGTGCCGTTGTTCGATACAAAGGGCAGAACATAGTCGGATCCGATATAGCCGATGCTGCCCTGCTGGATGCAGTCCGTATACCCTTGAACCAGCACAGCCTCGCTACACTGGTCGCCCTGGCCGACAGGCGACGCGGTGAAAGCCACGGCTTGCGCCATGCCCTCGCTATAGGGGACCTGCGTCATTGCAGAACCGCTGACGCCGGCACCTTGCATCGTCGCCGCGGCGTGTTTGTAAGCATTCGGCCCATAGCCCGAACAAACTTGCGCGAGATGGCGTGTAAGGGTGAGCGTCGAACCCGACGCGTCGCTTCTGGCCACAGGCATGAGCGGAACGCTCCAATGGGAAGGTGATGTCGGGTCGTCCGGATCTTCGAGAGAAACTCCGCCGTTATCCGCGGTGAGCGCCGGATCATTCCAGTCGGTGATCTCGCCGTTCCAGATGCCGCAAAGGGAGGCAACGCTCAACCTCAGTCCGCCGGACTTCGTACCGCCCTGAACGTTGAAGTGATAGTCGATTTCTTTCCCTGTGCCCTCGTCATAGGTTTTCTCATAGGTCCCGTTATTGGCGTAAACCATCGCCAGCGGATCGACTGACAGCGGAAACTGGATGAGCGGTCCGTAGCATTGTGCGGGATTGGGATAGATGCCGCCCTGCTCGCCAGCGCACTCCAGAACACCCGGCGCTGCAATGTCGATACAGTCCGATCCCTGGCAATAGGAGTTGTCGCCATTGTCATAGGCAGCTACGTCACTTGCCTGAAGGCCGATGCTGGAAAGTGAGTAAATCATTTCGGGAAAAAACTGGTCGCCATCGGCCACGTTGACAGGACCAAAAGTGTCGGTCGAATCGTGACTGAACTGTGCAAGGATTCCAATTCCGGAGCCGGTGGAAATGTACCAGGTCGTCGTGTCCGGATTGATTTCCGTGGTCTGACAGTTCTGCGGCTTTCGACCGCCGAAGTCGACCAATGTCTCGTCCACATAATAACTCGGGCCCTTGGCCATGAGGTCCGCAGCCTCGGCATAGCAGTCGCTGATCTGTCGCCAATAGACCGCGCCAACTGACGATCCGCCGCCATATATCTGATTGGTGCCGCCGCCCGTATAAGGCTCCGTCCCTAGACTGCAGTTCGGGTCGCCATAGCAGGTGGCGCCATGGGCGTGCTCATGCGTGCCAGCGATGCAAAGGGCGGCAAGACAAACCGTGGCGAGCAAAGAATGTTTGTACATATCAAACCCCCATTCGGCGGAACGACAATCACAAGGGCGGATGCGCGGAAAGCGCCTGTCTCCCCACAGAACCAAACGCAGCAACGATACGACAAAATGATAGCCGAAAGCTGCGAACAAACAATCAAGCCGCTCGAATATTCACGAAAACTTCACGGTGTCGCCGTCGATGATCATTGAGCCCCTGGCTTTGAGCCAGACAAGGCATCCATGGGGCCGCGCCGCGTGTGCGGGGAGGGTGGACACAGTCTCGTTCGTCGCGGCAAGATTGCGCGTCCTGCCAGTCGTTTGACAATCAATGCACGCATCTGCACACGAATCGGTCGAGGCGGCCCTCCGCGCCGCGGGTGCCGCGCTGCGGGCCGGCGACAAGGCGCGCGCAGGCGCGATCGCTGTCGAGGCCTGCTCGCGGGGCGCCGAGCATTTTGCGCTGCTGACGCTTGCCGCACAGCACGAACTCGCAGCCGGCGCGCCCGAGCGTGCCATCGCGCTGGCGCTAAAAGCGCGCGATTTGAACCGCAGGAACCGCGAAGTGCTGAACACGCTCGGAATCGCTTACGCGGCGTGCGGCCGGACCCGCGGGGCGCTGGACGCCTTCGATGCCGCTTTGCGCGAATTCCCGCAAGCCTGGGACGTGCGGTTCAACAAGGCGACCGCGCTCGAAACCTTGCAGGAATTTGATCGGGCACGTATCGAATTCGAACGTGTGCTGGACTCGGAGCCGCACCATCCAGGCGCATTGGCGCGCCTCGCATCGCTCGCCATGCTGCGCGGAGACAATGTGGAGGGCCGGCGGCGCGCCGAGGCCGCGCTTCGCGCCGATCCCTCCGACCGCTGGAGCGAACTCACACTTGCCGCCGCAGACGTCGAAGACCGGCAGTTCGAAGCGGCGCGCGCGCGCATCGCGCATCGGGATTTCCATGCCGACCCGGATCTCAAGCGACGATCCGTTTCTCTGAGTCTGATGGGCGACGCGCTGGATGGGCTTGGCCGCACGGGCGAGGCATTTGCCTGTTATCTCCGCGCGAGGGAAGCGTCTCTTGCGCACGCGGACTTGCAATCCGGCAATCCGCACCGGGAGTCGGGCGCCGCCCTGATCGCGCGGCTGACTGATTATTTCCAGCGCGCGCGCACGGATGAATGGCGCATGGCGGGCGTACCTGCTTCGTCAACGTCTGGTCCGGCGCATGTATTCATTGTCGGCTTCCCCCGTTCGGGCACGACATTGCTTGGACAGATTCTGGCCTGTCACTCCGGCGTGAAGGTCATGGATGAACGACACTGCCTGAGATCGGCGCAGGAGAGCTTCACGCTTCCTCTTGATGGCATCGAACGTCTGGCGGCTCTCGGCGATGCCGACCTCGCAGTCTGGCGCGACGATTACTGGAAATGTGTCGCGGAAGAAGGGTTCAGGGCGGATCGCGCAATGTTCGTCGACAAGATGCCGTTCTATTGCGTCTTCCAATGCCTCATTGCGAAGCTTTTCCCGCGCGCAAGAGTCCTGTTCCTTATTCGCGACCCGCGCGATGTCGTGTTGAGCTGTCTGCGCAAGCGGTTTGTGATGACGACGCAGATGCGCGAGCTGGCTTCGCTCGAGGCCGCCGCCGCGCATTACGACGCGGTGATGTCGCTGTGCGAGGTGTATCGCCGCACGCTCGACCTTCAGATTTGCGATGTGCGTCACGAGGATCTTGTCGGAAAATTCGACGCCGAAACGCATCGCATCTGTTCGTTTCTCGGTCTGGAATGGCAGCCGGGCCTCGGGGATTTCGCGCGCCATGCCGCGAAACACGCGATCGGAACGCCGAGCGGCGCGCAGCTGGCGCGCGGGCTGTTGTCCGACAGGCACGGACAGTGGCGCCGCTACAGCGAACAGCTCGCGCCCGCCATGCCGCATCTGCAACCGTGGATCGAAAAGTTCGGATATGGCTAGGACGATGCGTCTCACGCGGCGTTGCGCGCCTTGTGCAATGCTCGTCCGCCGTTCCACGGGGAAGCCAATGAAGCTCGCTCTTGCATGCTGCGCAATCGCGGCAAGTCTCGGTCTCGCAGGGCCGGCCGCCGCCTACACCGGCATGGAATACGCCCAGCAATGCGGAAATGCGCCGCCCGGCGTGATTTTGAACAATCCATTCTGCAGCGGGTTTCTGCTCGGCTTCTACGATGCGCTGGAAGTGTCCGGGCAGATGTGTCCCCGCAAGCGGCCCACGGACCAGCAGATCGCCGCCGTGATCCAGAACCGCCTGCGCTTCCTCGCCGGTCATCCCGGCAATCCCACCGGATATGCCATCCGCAACGCGCTTATCCGCGCCTGGGGATGCCGGTAGCGTCGCGCGACTGTCTGGCCGATCGAATGTCAGTCACCGGGCTCCCGCGTGAGCGGAACGGGTGAACGCCGGTCGGGCGCTGTGTTCTCTCCCGGATCGCCCCGACTTCATCGCCCCGAGCAAGCCGAAGAAACGGTACTTCGGGCACAACGAATTCGCCCGGCTGGTCCGGGAGACGCTATGGGACGCAAATCGGCCCCAGTCGGCCGGCGAGATCGCAGCGGGAATCATGACCTCCAAGGGCTTCCCAGAGGCGCACGACACGGCGACTACGAAGATGGTCATTTTCCGGCTTGGAGCGTTCACGCAGGGCTGTGTGGTCGCCAAGATGGGGAACACCAGGGATGCGCGGTCGGCCGTCAATCCCAATGGGCTGTAGCGATCCATTGGGAAACCGTTTAAGATTGTCAGTCTAAAGGACCGGGTGGCTCTGGCGATACTGTTGCAACGCAAGCGAAGCGGCAACGCACTCCCACTATAAGCGCGGAGTCTGTCCATGAGCAATGAGCAATGAGCAATGAGCACCGACGAAAAAATAGACAATTTGCAGCGCCAAATTCTTCAGATAGTGCGCGCCGTCCTCGAATTGCGCAGTGCGGTCTTGGATACTGCTGCGGTGACGCAGGCGCCGGTGACTGTCCACAATTCATTAGACGAAGTGGGGCGCGCCGTCGACAGATTGCTCAATATCGCAGAGGGCAAGGACGAGAATGGTTGAGCCAAGCCCTTTGTTCAACGAAATACAAGCGTTACGCGCCGAAATCGCGAATTCGCGCCGATCATCATTCGATGGTCCAAGGGGACCGTCGATGAACGATAACGAACGAATAGTTCGATTGGAAACGCATTTCGAATATATCCAACGCGATTTATCAGAGATAAAATCGGATCTGCGACGGCTTAATGATTTGCCTACCAAATCTGACTTGAATAGTTGGAAATGGCAGTGGGCGGGAATGGCGCTTGCGGTGATAGCCCTGACGGTCACTGGCATTGTTGGAGGGCTTGCGCTCATCAACCGCAGCGTAGATTCGCATCCGAATCCGATTGTTATTCAGGTTCCTAAGATACCTTAACGATGCCGTATTAACGATTCGGTCATAAGTCTTGCCAGTTTACATGCGCTGAGCATAAGCCGCTCTCGCTTTCTGCGGCGTTACCGCCGCTCAGAATCGCTGATTAGACGGGACTTAATAATTCGCCGGCCAGTGGCGTTTGCGCCATAACTCCCCATTTGTGCACTTCGTGTGCTTTCGACACGTCAGCTGGCGTTTCGCCCGCCAGCCGGAATTTCGCCCGGACTTCCGCCCCCGCCACGAATTAGCAAACCTCCGCCTTCGGCCTCGCGCGAAGACCCTCCGGCTCATCGTCATGCAGGCAAGGTGCAACTCTGATCCCGCTTACTTTCCGACCATCGCCGAGATGGCCGCCACCACAAAAAAATCTTCCGGGGGGAATGTAACCTTTCCGTTCGGCGTCCGTATTAGAGGAAGAGCCGGATTAGGGGAAAAACCGATGCGCAATCTGCTTCCGACCGCAATACCTGCCTCACTCACGCTCGCCCTTGTCGCGATCATCGCCGCGCCCGCCGCAGGGGCCGCGAAGCTGACCACGCTCTATCAATTCTCCGGGGGCGCGGACGGCGGAAACCCCCATTGCACGCTTGTTCTGAAAAATGGCGCACTCTACGGCACGTCGGAAACGGGCGGCAGCTCGGGCGACGGCACGGTTTTCATGGTCGATCCGGGCACGGGCGCCGAGACGGTTCTGTACAATTTCTCCGGCGGAAACGACGGGGGGACACCGACCGCGGGACTTGTCTATCAGAAAGGCACATTCTACGGGATCACCACCGCGGGCGGCACCTCGGGCGTTGGCACCGTATTCGCGTTCGACCCCGCCACGAAGAAAGAGAAAGTCCTGCACAGTTTCAAGGGCTTCGCCGACGGGTACACACCCTTTGGCGGTCTCCTCTATCACGGCGGCCTGCTGTTCGGGACCACGGAATCCGGCGGAACCAACGGCTCGGGCACGGTGTATTCGGTCGATCCTGCAACGCGCGCCGAAAAAGTGCTTTACGTCTTCCAGGGCGGGGGCGATGGGGATCAACCCATGTCCAATGTAATCTACCAGGACGGGATCCTCTACGGCACCACGCTCAATGGCGGGCATGACATCCACGGGGCCGTTACGGACCGGGGAACGGTGTTCGGGGTCGACGCCGCCACGGGGGCCGAATCCTCTCTCTACAGCTTCGGCGAAAACGACGGCGAACCGGACGGTACCAACCCATGGGCGGGCGTGATCTATCGCGGCGGCTATCTCTACGGAACCACCTATTACGGCTATAACGAACAGGGGGTTTCCTATTACGGCACCGTGTTCAAACTTGCCCCGAATTCCACCCAGGACACGCTTATCTATTCTTTCAAGGGCGATGCGGACGGTGGGTTTCCCTTTGCCGGCGTTCTGGCCCGCGGCAGCGATCTTTACGGCATCGGCAGTTTTTCCGGTGAGGGAAATTGCGGCGGCAGCGGCTGCGGGGTGGTCTACAAGGTCGATTCGCGAACGGGCAAGGAAACCGTGCTCCACAGTTTCACCGGGAACGGTGACGGCGGAAATCCGGAAGCGGGGTTGCTTTACGCAAACGGCGCGTTCTACGGCACCACATTTGACGGCACTACTTCGAACGCCGGAACAGTGTTTATGTTGACTCCCTGAGGATTGGGCGCAAACAGATAACCGGCAACTCCCTGTACGGTTGCGGCGTGCTCTTCCACGCGTCTTCGGAGAGCGAGAACGCAATCGTCTTCGATTGCCCGGCGGTTCCGGCCAACATGCCGCGACACGCAATCCCGGTGACGCCGCTCGGCGGCTCAGGCCATCCGCGCACTGTGGTGTTGGGTTGGCAGCCCTTTTGCGGTGTCTGAAAGCCCCCGGTCATCGTCCGTCCCGCGCTGTAGCCGTCTCTGGTAGTTACTCGTCAGCGTGACCCAAATGAAGCAGGGATGGGTTCGGCTGAACTTCCGATCCCGCCCTGTCGGTATCGGGCTAATCCACCGGAAGCGCAGGCGCCGAAATATCCGGGGAAGCACGTCGTTTTGCAAAATTGCGCCCGCACAACCGCCTAGGGGGTCCGGAGAAAGCCTCGATCTCTGCCGCGCGCTGAAGTGTACTGTCCCGAGATGCCGTTCTTGTCGCTGCTGCTGCTATCGATGCCCATGGCGTAAGTCTCGAACGCGTTCATAACATCGATTGAGGTAATTGTGCCTTTGGTACTCCGCACAAACCCATGATACGCACTCATGTCATCCTCCCAATATCCCGTAATCTCGCCCTCATTGTCGAGGCCGACGACCGTCGTCTGCACCGATCCCTTCGGATCGAACGAGGTAATCGTGCCGTCACGGGCCCGCACATATCCATGATAGTCGCCGCTGCCGTCCACGTACCATCCTGCGATTACGCCTTTGCTGTTAATACCGATGCCGTTCGTAATGGTCGATCCCGGAGGGTCGAACACGGTGAATGTGCCATCCCTGGCGCGCACATATCCATGATAGTTGCCGCTGCCGTCCTCATAACCTCCGGTGATTGCGCCGTCGTTGTTGATGCCGTTGCCGACGGTCAGGACCGATCCCTTCGGATCAAACGACGTAATCGCGCCGTCGGCAGCTCGCACGTATCCATGATACACGCCGTTGCGGTCCTCGTAATATCCCGTGATTGCGCCCTTGTCCGAAATGTCACCGGCGTACGTCATTTCCGACCCCTTGGGATCGAACGGCGTAATCGTGCCGTCGGCGGCCCGCACATATCCGTGATAGATATCACCGCTGTCCCAGTAAATTCCTGAGATTGTGCCGTTATCGTTGATGCCGGTTCCCTGCGTACCCGCGGATCCCGGAGCATCGAAGGTGGCGATTGCGCCGTCGCTCGCCCGCAGAAATCCGTGGTCGACTTGGCTACTGTCCCGATACCATCCGGCGATCGCGCCATTCGCGATGGCTTCCGGGAATGTACCGGTTGCTCCCGAAACAGCGAACGTCTTTATCTTCGACCCCGCACTGGCGGGCGAAGCCCATATGGCAACCGCCACGGAAAAAACCACCGCTCCCCGGAGCGCGCCACGTCTGGCCGGCGCCCCAAATCGATTTTTCAGCATCGCTTTGGTCCTCTGTGCCCCGCGCCAGGTGACGATCCGGTGTTGGACTTTGATCCGGGCCGCCACCAACCCGGCCCAGCAGCAAACAGATTATTTTTCAGCCTGAAAAATCGTTCGCTGGTCATTGGAACGTCTCCCCTTGTCAAAGACGCATCTGGCAGCGGGCACGCAGGTTAGCATGCGCAACAGGTGCCGATATAGAACGATTGTGCAAATTCGTTGTCGCCCTGGCCCAGGCGTTTGGAGTCAAGGCGGAGTCAACGGTCCAATGCAACGTTTGTTCAGTAGACTTGGGGTCGGGGTCGGATTTCGAGGCTATCACCGGCGCCGTCTCGGAACGCCTTCGGCAGGCCCGCCTGGCGCAGGATGGCGTTGGCGGTGTAGCGGCCGGGGATGCCGATCGGGACAGGAAAATTCCGTTTGGCGGTCGGGCGGTGCCGGGCTTGGTGGCTGCCTTTGCGTTGCCGGACGAGAGCGCAGCCGGCTCCGCTTCGCGCAGCGCGGTGATCTGGACGTAGAGCGACGAACAGGCGCGTTTATTTCTTGCTCTTGAGGGCATAGACCACGCCGAGCGCGTCCGCGCCGCCGTCCAGCGTCGTGCCGTAAACGTGGTTATGGCTGTCCACCAGCGGCGGCGCCTGGGGCGAGCCGCCGTCGGCGCCGCCGGTGAATTGATAGAGCACTTTCTGCGCGCCGTTCGCCTGCATGCTGTAAACGATGCCGGAGCCGCTCCCGCCCTCAAGCGTCGCGCCGTAAAAGGCTTTCGGTCCCGCGAACAATCCCAATGGATAGGATCCGTCGCCGGCCCCGCCGAAAGTATGCAGGAGCGTGAAGGTCCCGCTCTGCGTCACCCGGAAGGCCGTGCCCACGCCGTTTGCGCCGCCGAATTCCGCCGTGCCGTAGAGATTGCTGGAATTGTCGTTCCCCATCGGACCCGCGGGGCTATAGCCGTCATTGCCGCTGGCGTTGAAGGAATAAAGCACGCTCTCGTTGCCGCCGGTGTCTATTTCGAAAACCACGCCGGCATCGTCCGCTCCGCCCTCCGTGGTTTCTCCGTAAAGCGTGCCGCTGGGAAGCAGCAGGCAGCTCACGGGATAGCCGCCATCGGATCCCCCGGTGAAGGAATAGACCACCGTCTCTTTCCCGTCTGCTGCCGCGACCTTGTAGATTGCGCCGAAGCCGTATGCGCCGCCCTGCGCCGCGCCATACACGAAACCGCCCGTGTCCCAGACGACCCAGCCGCTCGGAAACGCCGCATCGCCGCTTCCGCCAAAGGAATGCAGCACGTCGAATTTTCCATTCCGCGCGATGCGGAAAATCGCACCGGAATCATTGGCGCCTCCGTACAAAGTGGCGCCATAAAGATCTCCGCCCGCAAGAATCAAATTGCCGGATGGCTCGTCGCCGTCGGACCCGGCGAAAGAATGCAGCACGGATTCCGTCCCCTTCGGCGTCAGCTTGAAAACCGCGCCGAGGCTGGACGCGCCGCCGTCTGTCGTCGTCCCATAGAGATCGCCTTTGCTGTCTTCGGCCGGCAGCGCCGCGGGATACGCGCCATCGCTCCCCGAAAAGCTGTAGCGCACGGTCTCTTTGGACCCTTTCGCCTGCGCGGCGTTGGCCGCCATCGCAAAGCCCGCCGCCAACAGGACGATCGCATGAATTCCAGCGTAGCGCATGTTACGAAATCCCCCTGAATTTGACCGGCATTATAGTTGAGGGCGGGCAAGAGCACGAGCGAATTCCGGAGGAGGGCTTTCGCGCCGCCTTGAAGGCGTGGCGCCGCCTAGCGCCCGCTGATGGATTCTGCGCATGCCGGATGTTGGGCTCACCTGCTCCTCGGTGAAACCGCCAGCCCGAGAAACACCAGCATGGCCTGGTTGAGCCGCACGATGTCCTCATCAGCCAGGCGGCCGATATGCGAGCCGAATTTGGATTTCGGAACCGTGGTGATCTTGTCCACCATCAATTTGCAGGCGGCGCGGAGTCCGTTGCTTTTGCTCGGTTCGACATGCAGGCGGAACAAGGGCGCTTCCGTCGGATCTGTCGTGAACGCGCAAACGGTAATGGAGTCGGTGCCGTCGAAGCAGTCATCCTGCACGGCTACGACGGACCGCGGTTTGCCCGCATAATCCTTGCCGCCTGCGACGGTCCAAATGTCGCCGCGCTTCATTCATCGCTCCAGTCCGACACGTCGGCGACGAACGCCTGATCTTCACGGGCATGGGGGCTCGCCGCGACGGCACGGGACTGCCGGCGAGCGTCCGACCGGAAGGTCGGCGCGCGCATATCGGGCACCCATATCTGGATCGGACGCAAACCCCGCGCACGCAGACGCTCGCGATGTCGCTTCACCTTTGCGCGGGAAGGCTTCGATTGGGGGGCCATGACATGGTTCCGTTGCAGGTTACATGTAACATAGCCAGGGCTGCGGGGATTTGCCGGCCCTTTATCCAAATTCCTGAAAAGGTCCGCTGAAGCGGCGGCGGTTCGAATTCCCTCTCCGGCCATTCGCCGGAGTCGTAATTCTTTCGTCTGCGAATGCGGAGTCTGACCCCG
>Ga0335074_10002028_pt1 | contig 27543 bp, 29 predicted proteins | sample Lox_Sample_23_FD_206715 | JGI IMG/M metagenome (GOLD analysis project Ga0335074, IMG submission 206715) | Soil microbial communities from Loxahatchee National Wildlife Refuge, Florida, United States - Lox_Sample_2.3 | ecosystem: Environmental > Terrestrial > Soil > Wetlands | place: USA...
GCGGGACGATCCTCGTCGCCGACGGCGTACACGGGCAGCATCCAGGCGATCCGAGCGAGCTGCGCAGCATCCGCGCCGCGCTGCAACGCCAAGCCGATCAGGCCGGTCCCGGCTCGGGCCTGGCAAGCCGTGCCGTGGCAGCCGTGCACGGCCTTGACCAGCTGCTTACCCTTGCCCCAGACAGGCTGACCGTGGTGGCCGTCAGCCCGGACGAGCTCGAACTGGCGATCCGGCTCCAATCCCGGCGCCCCGAAGACCGGGCCTGGCGCCAGTCACTCGGCGCCAAGTCCCGGCGGCTCGATGCCGGCGAATCGGCATGCATAGCCATCGCAGCCAGCAGGTCGCTGGCCTTCGCTAGTGACGACGAGGACGCTCTCACCCTGTGGGCAGCACTGACTAGCTCCTCCGGCCACCGTACCCGGGACTTGCTCCGGCGGCTCGTCAACAGCGGAACCATTGAGGAAGACGACGCCAGAGACGCGTACTACCTACTCCAGACCGACGACCTGCACAACCTCGGCGGCCCGGCATGGTAGACACCCGACAGGCGCTGTAGCACGCGAGCAGCGCACGTCTGAGGCTTCAGCCTGCCGCACCTATCGATCGCAAAGTTGTGAGTGCGTCAACAGTCCGCTGTGCAAACGATAACCACACAGGTTGTCCTAGCCGGGCACTTGCTTCTCGATAAGCTGGCGGCGCCACTCGGCGAACCGGTGCCGCATTTCCGCGATCGCGTGGGGATCGGTTCCGTATTCGGTGAACGCAGCATCCGTGATCTGCGTCAATGCGCCGAGCGCGTCGGCGAAGACCAGCGGATCGAAGCCATGATCGGCGGCGGCGGCGAGTTCCAGCAGCTGCTCACCCGTGTACCTGCCGCTCATGAGCGTCGCGTCAACGTCGAGAAAGTCGCGCGGCAGTGCACGGCCGAACAATGCGCAGACCTTATTGGCCACGGCGTCGTCCGGGTGCAGGACAGGGCCGACGTCGAGCTGGACCGGATCATGCGCCCGCCAGTCCGCCGACAGTTCCAGCTTCTCTTCTCGGCCATCGAGCGGATCGGTCACGATCAGCCGCGCGAACGTCTCGCCGCTCATGATCACAGACGCCGCGTACCCAGCGGCAGTAAGCGCGGAGACCACTGCAGAAGTCAGCTCAGGGAACTCATCGTGATGCTGCAAGGTGGTGAACAAGTCCACGTCGCCACTCAGCCGGTTGCCGATCCCGTGCGCCTGAACGGCGTAGCCGCCCGCAAGGGCCAGCCCGTACTGGGCACCAGCGGCCAGGGCGATCTTCGCGATCCGCTCATGCCGCGGTTCCATCGCCTCCCCTTACGCGGTAGCGGTAACCCGGCTGATCTCGGCAAGGACCGGGAACTGCCGCTCCCACGCCCTCCGCAGCTGCGTCGGCAACCACATCAGCGCCCACAGCCGCCTCAGCATCCCAGCGTCCAGGTAAGCGTACAGATCCTGCGGGCTGGCCGCCTCGATGAGCACGGCCCGGTACAGGTCAATGACCCTGCCAGGAGAATCAAGGTCATACTCGGCGTGCCCTGACCAGTCCAGGTACGTCGGCAGACGCACCTTGCCGGACGAAGGGCCGTGCAGCAGTTCGAGGCTTTCCGCCACCGCGTACGGCCGGTGGTAGCCACCCGCAGGCATTCTTCCCCCCTCAGCCATGTCCATATCAAGCAGCATAACCCGGCAGCCAGCTGCCCCCGGGTAAGCATGCACCGACCCACTGAGCGCCTGGCCGAGTTGTTGGTAACAGTGTCATTGCCAAGCGTTTCCCCAGTTCAAGAACCATATCTGCGAGTGCTGCCATATTCCGCTATGCCAGCATTACCAGCGCTGTCAGCAAGCCGAAGGTTGGTGGCTGGAACAGCCCGAACCCGGCGTCCTGCGAGCAGCCGGCGGCCGAGATAGTCGCTGAGCTCATCTCCCGGCTGCCGGCCGACTGCGGTCAGAGGAAGTTATTCGGCCAGATCATCGTGCGCCACATGTGCGCGACCGGTGAGCCGTCGAAGCCGAGCCCTTCCCTGGGCTGCCGGAAGTTCCTGCCCACCACGTCCTCGAACTCGCCGAAATCCACCACGACGTTCGCGTCGAAAGAATAGATGTCGTTGATGGTTATCAGGCGCGACGTCATGTACCAGCGATGCTGGCGCGCCGCCTCGTGCTCGCGCCGGATGTACTCGGGCGGGGCGTAGTCGGGGCCGAAATAGTCGATGTAGGCCGAGGGATAGGTGTACCCGACCGACTCGTCCGGGAAGTAGCGCAGCGCCTCGTGCTTCTCGATGGCCCAGGCGACCTCCTCGTCGACGTACGGGCGAAGCATCTGCGCACCCCAGTAGCCGTGGTTGGCCGACAGCAGCCCGGCGATGGCGATGTCGTGCACCAGGCACGCCATGATTACCTTCTCGTCGAGGCCGTTCTCACGCGCCACCCGGGCACTCTGCATCAGGTGGGTCCGGGCGATCGGGCTGAAGCGCAGCAGGAAGAAGTCCTTCAGCACCGGGCGCCCAGGCATGACCGGCAGCGCGGGGTTGTCGCCCATCATGAAGACCGTGTCCGGGTGGCGGGTCTCGGCCAGCAGCGCGCCCTGGTAGGCGCTCACCGGAGTCCCCATGGCGGCCGCGGCCGGGGGCATGATGATGCGGCGCCTGCGGTCGACCGCGTCGTCCAGCGGTTCGCGGATCCAGTGCGTCAGGCCCGCCTCGCGCAGGGAAGCCGGCAGTTCGTGGGGAAGCACACTGCCGGAGGGGAGTGACTGGGACATGTGATCGCGTCCTTTCGGTGCCGCTGCTCTCCGATCTTGCGACATGACGGGCGAGCGAAGCCAGATCCGCATCGCCGCCCCGGCGCGTCTTGTCCGTGCCTTCGATGGCGAGCTACCGTGACGGCGGATGAAGGGAGGCGCCGGATGGCGCTCAAGATCATGCCGCACGGCCGGCTGCAGGAGTGGGTCGCCGAGGAGAACGGTTACTTCGCCGCCGAGGGGCTCGACTACACCTTCGTGGTCACCGGCGACTACGGCGTCCATTCCCCTCGGCGGGACGAGGCCGGCGAGATCAGGACCGGCGCGTTCGAGACGTTCGGCGCGGGCCGCGACGGCGCCGACGTGAGCTGCGCATGCCACTGGGCCGTGAGCGCCGCTGCGAGCGAACGGGCCGGACGGCTCATCACGGCGGCGTACTCCGTAACCCCGTGCGCCGTCGTCGTCCCGCCCGAGTCGCCCATCCGCCGTCCCGAGGATCTGGCCGGGGTGCCGATCGGCGTCGGCTACCACTCGGGGAGCCACTTCGCGACGCTGCAGGCCCTCGAGGCGGTCCTGCCGGGTGACCAGGTGAAGCTCACCTTCCAGGGTGCGCCGAACGAACGCCTCGATGCGCTGCTCGGACGGCAGGTCCCGGCCGCGACCACCTGGGGGGTGCCGCTCTATATCGCCGAAGCCTTCGGATTCAGGAAGGTCCTGGACACTACGTTCATGATCGGGTTCCTGGTCACCGGGCACGACGCGACCAAGGCCGACATCGAGAAGTACCTGGCCGCCCTGCGCCGGGCCCAGCGGGAGCTTGACCTCCACCTCGAGCGGTACCGGCACTACCACCTGCGGGCCGTGCCGGAGAAATACCGGGACCAGGTGGACGTCCGAGCCTTCGGAATGGGCGAGCGTATCGTCTTCCTCCCGTACACCGAAGAGGTCTTCGCCGCCACCCGGCAGTGGACGCAGGCTCACGAGATCTTCTCGCAGCTGTCCACGTCCGCGGCCGGCTACGACGAGGCCGTTCTGACCTAAGGCGGGCCGGAAGGTCCGGTCAGGTAGCGTCGCTGTGTGGGGGAACGACTCGGCCCGCGGTTCGCCAAGCTCTGGACGGCCAGCACAACGTCGGCCCTCGGCAGCGGCCTAGCCACGATCGCGGCGCCGCTGTTCGTCGCGTCGCACACCAAGAGTCCGCTGATCGTGTCCGCGACGGCCGGTGCGGCGTGGCTGCCCTGGCTGCTGTTTGCGCTGCCCGGCGGCGTGCTCGTCGACCGGGTCGACCGGCGGCGGCTGATGGTCACGATCGACTGGGCCCGCGTGGTGGTGATGGGCGTGCTGGCCGCCGCGCTGCTGACGGGCTGGTCGAGCATTGCCCTGCTGGACGGCGTGCTGTTCCTCATCAACACCGGCGAGGTCGTCTTCCGCTCGGCCAGCCAGGCCATGATTCCCTCGGTCGTCCCGCGGGCGCGCCTGGAGCGCGCGAACGGCTGGCTGGTCGGCGGGACCACGGTGATGCAGCAGATGATCGCCGGGCCGCTCAGCGGGTTCCTGTTCGCGGTCGCGGTCGCGGTCCCGTTCCTGGTCAACGCGGGAACGTACGCGGCCAGCGCCGTCCTGGTCGGCCTGCTGGCGGGAACGTACCGGGCGTCGCACGGACCGGCGGACGTCGATCAGGGACAGCTCCGCCGGGCCCGCTCCGAACTGGCCGAAGGGTTCCGCTGGCTGGCCCGCCAGCGGGTGCTGCGCACGATGACGGTCCTGATCGGGCTGCTCAACCTCACGCTCACCGCAGCCACCGCGGTGCTGGTCTTGCTGGCCAAAGAGCGGCTCGGCCTCGGGTCCGTCGGATACGGCACGCTGTTCACCTGTGAGGCGGCCGGCGCCGTGCTGGGGTCCGTCTGCGGCGACTGGCTCATCAAGAAGGTCACCGCGACCTGGACCATCCGGGTCGGCCTGCTCGTCGAGGCCGGGCTGCACCTGACCTTGGCCACCTCGCGCAGCGCGTTCGTCGTCGGGGCCATGCTGTTCGCGTTCGGCGTACATGCCGCGCTGTGGACGATCGTGGGTAGTTCGCTGCGGCAACGGCTGACGCCACCGGAGATGATGGGCCGGGTCGCGAGTACGAGCCTGTTCATCGCGGCCGGAGGCAACTGTGTTGGGGCCGTGCTCGGGGGCGTGATCGCGACGAGGTTCGGGATCACGGCGCCCTACTGGGCCGGGTTCGCGGCGGCCATGTTCGTTTCCGCCGCCACCTGGCGGATCTTCAACCGCGCCGCCATCGCCCAGGCCTACGCCGAGTCGAGTAGGGATCCGAGAGTAACCGTGTGAACCATATTTATATATGGACAATAAGTTATCTTAATGGACATTCTTTATTCTTTTCGCTGACTCTGAGCTCCTTCGACTTTCGCGGTCATGCCGCGAGGTCTTCCCGGGCCAGGCGGATGACGCTGATTTCTTCAGAGGTAAGGTGACGGCGATGGCCTGGCAGGCGAGCTGGAAGTGGATAGCCCGTTCGACGGGATGCCGGGTGCGGCCGCCACCTGACACGATGGCCCGATGCCGTTCTCATTGCGCCCGGCCACGGCCGCCGACATCGACGGCCTCCTTCAGATGTGGCAGGAGGCGGCCCAGAACGCCACTCGCCCACCCGACACCCGCCAGGCGGTAACAGCCCTGCTCGGCCGTGATCCGGACGCGGTGATCCTGGCCGAACATGACGGCGAGCTGATCGGCTCGGTCATCGCGGGCTGGGACGGCTGGCGCTGCCACCTGTACCGGCTCGCGGTCCGCCCCGCCTGGAGACGCCGCGGTGCCGGCTCCGCGCTGCTGCAGGCCGCAGAAGACAGGTTCACGGCCCTCGGAGCCGCCCGCGTCGATGCGATGGTGCTCGACAGCAACGAACTGGGCCAGAACCTGTGGCACGCCAGCGGTTACCGCAGGCAGGACAACTGGCGCCGCTGGGTCAAAGGACTCAGGTAAGCCTGATTCACCCTCAGCCCCGCCGGCCTGAAGGATATGGACGGCTATGGCCAGCTCCCCGGCACGCCAGGATCAGGCAGACCCGAAAACTGCGAAAGTCGAGAGCTCCGCTGCGTTCATTTCGCAGTTACTGCCGTCGCACCTCCGCGCCACGCGGGGACTTCCCGCCGCCTCCGAGAAGGGGTCGGGCTGGGAGACCCGCAGCCGTCCATGGCCCGGCTGTCCGGCTGCTGCCAGGTTTGCGGGTGGCCACGCCTGCCACGCCGCATACCCTGTCGTCGCGCCGGGCATGACGAGGTCACCGCCGCCAGAAAGGGATCGTGAAAACGTCTAGGGCGTGTCAAGGGTCATCCGAGGCCGATCTGTCAGGATCACTCCCGGCCCGATCGGCTACGCCCCGTGAGATCGCCAGCACGGGCGGGGTCAACGAGAATTTCCAGGTCAACTCCTTCTCGATCACGGAATCCTGAACCTCTGCTGGCAGCGAAATCACCGCGTCCAGGCGATTGCCCGCTCGTACGCTGAGGTATGGCCGAGCGCGCGCGAGTCTATCCGTTGCGGCGGGAACCCCCGCCGGGGTCAGCGTCTCAGCAGCCTCCGGCCCGCGAACCGGCCTCTGCCGAACCGCTGTGGCGGGAGGTGCTCGGCCGGCGCCTTCGCGCGCTGCGCCTGGGCCGGCGGGAAACCCTCGGCCAGACGGCGGGCCGCGCCGGGATCTCGCCGCAGTACCTGTCCGAGATCGAGCGCGGGCGCAAGGAACCGTCGAGCGAGATGATCGCGGCCCTCGCGGGGGCGCTGGACGTCACGCTCATCGGCCTGACCGAGCAGGTGGCCGAAGACCTGCGCCGCCAGCAGGGTATCGCCGCTGTCCCGGCTGCCCCGAGCGCATCCAGCCCGGTCATGCTCCGCCTCGCCGCCTGAGGGCGCCAGGGCGAGCAGGGTCAGGCGGCCGGAACGCCGGTCGCCGTGTCGTCCTCCTTCCGCTGCCCAAGCACCTGGTCGACGATCCCGTACTCCAGCGCGGCCTGCGCGGTCAGCACCCGATCGCGGTCGGTGTCGGTCCGCAGGGTCTGGACGGACTGGCCGGTGTGCCGGGAGAGGATCGCCTCGATGGCGGCGCGCATGCGCACGATCTCGTCCGCCTGCAGGATCAGGTCGGGAATCGGCCCTTGCCCGCGCGCCGCGGGCTGGTGCAGCACCACCCGCGCGTGAGGCAGCAGGGCGCGCCGCCCGGCGGTCCCGGCGGCGAGCAGCACGGCGCCGACGCCGATCGCCTGACCTACGCAGGTGGTGGCCACCGACGCCTGGATGTACTGCATGGTGTCGTACACGGCGAGCATGGAGGGCAGGTCACCGCCCTCGCAGTTGATGTACAGGTTGATCTCCTGCTCGGGGCTCGCTGCCTCCAGGTGCAATAGCTGGGCGATGAGCGTATTGGCGACGCCGGCGTCGATGGCCGTGCCCAGGTAGACGATGCGCTCGGCGAGCAGGTGCGAGTACACGTCCATGATCCGCTCGCCGCGCGGGTGCTGGGCGATGACGTTCGGGATGGTATAGGCGCTCATGCCTGGCCCTTCAGTCCGATCCGGTGTTTCCTCGCCGGCATGACCTGGCCGAACGACTCCACGATCTGGTCGATGAACCCGTATTCCCTGGCCTGGCCGGCGGTGTACCAGTGGTCATGCAGGGAATCGCTGAAGATGCGCTCGACCGGCTGCCCGGTATCCTCCGCGATGATGCCGAGCACGGTGTCCACCGTGTGCCGCAGGTCGTCGGCCTGGACTTCGATGTCAACGGCGCTGCCGCCGATACCCGCCGAGCCCCGGTGCATGAGGATGCGGGCGTGCGGCAGCGCGAACCGTTTGCCCTTGGCGCCGGCCGAGAGCAGGAACTGCCCGGCGCTGCAGGCCAGCCCCAGCGCCAGGGTCGAGACGTCGCACGGCACGAGCCGCATCACGTCGCGGATGGCGAGCATCGACGGCACGGATCCGCCGGGTGAGTGGATCCACAGGGCGATGTCGGCGGCGGCATCCTCGGCCGCCAGCGCGAGCAGCTGGGTCGCCAGCAGCGTTCCGTTGTCGTCGTCGAGCACCCCGTCCAGCACGAGTATCCGCTGGTGGAGCAGCTGCTCCCGCACGCGCTCGCTAAAGAGCCTGGTGTTTTCTTCCTGCGCCATGCCTCCAGGCTGCGGCATGACGGCCCCGGAGTTCCACGCACGCTGCTGCAGGCAGATCTGCCCACGGCAGCGAGGCAACCGCCACCCGGGGCGGCGTCAGCCGTTCAGCAGCATCGAGTCGATGTTGAAGCTCGGGATCATCAGGAACTGGTGCATCACGTTGACCACCCGCTGCAGCGCGACCGGGTCCACACTGCCGGCCGGGCCCGTGCCGAAGTACGGATAGTCGTCCAGGGCCATGACGGCCGCGGTCCCCTTCGACACGGCGAGCGACACGGGCTTCAGGTCCTCGAAGGCCTGCTCAACCGCCTGCCGGTTCGTGTCGGCGATCTGCTGGCCCTCTTCCAGCGCCTTGTAGAACGCCTCCAGCGTGTGCGGGTACTTCGCCGCCCACTGCTTGGTCACCACGTAGCCCTCGACGGGGAAGTTCGTGGTCGCGCCCTGGTCCAGGTCGACCAGCGGCACGGCGCCGTCGGCCTGTGTGGCGTCGCTGGCGAACGGCTCGGGCAGCACGGCCGCGTCGACGGCCCCGTCCTTCAGCGCGGCGGCCATCTGCGGGAACGAGTACTTGGTCGTGAAGTGCACGGAGCTGGGCGGGATCCCGTGCTCGGTCAGAACCGACGCGGCCAGCAGGTACAGGATGTTGTCCGGCGCGTTGATGGCGATCGTCTTGCCCTTCAGGTCGGTCAGGGTCTTGATCGGCGAGTCCGGCATCGTGTAGATGGCCTGGGCTCCCGGCGTCATGACCGATCCCTCGGCGAAGATGTCGAGGTTCGCCCGGCCGGACTGCTGCCACTGGACGTACGACACGTAGTTTCCGCCGGTGATGTCGTACTTGCCCTGGACCTGCGCCGCGATCACCGTGTCGCTGCTGATGGCCGGGGTGAAGGTGACGTTCAGCCCTTGCTGAGTGAACAGGTGGTCATAGAGCGCGATGAAGAACCCCGCGGAGTCCACCGCCGGGACCACGGCCACGTTCAGGTCCGGCTTCTCTATGCCGGGCGTGGGCCCCGAGCTCCCGCCGCCGCCGCCGGAGCATCCGGCGGCGAACGCCAGCGTCACAGCCGCCACCAGTAGTGCCGTTCCGCGCACACGCGTCATCGCTGACCCTCCCGTGGTCATTGAGCAGCTTAGATCAGCCGGAGTGATCGATTCACCGGTTTGCCCAAACTCCGACTTAGCCGGTCAGGAGGTACGACAGAGGACGGGAGGGACGACGGGGCCAAACCATCCCTGATGACGGACAACTGGGATCATGGCGACGCTACCGGACGTGGCCCTCGGGGGGCACTGGGCGCTTGCCCGGCCGCCCCGGCGAGCGGGGTCGGCGTCAACCTGGCACAATAGGCGGCCTGACCATAGCTGAGCCCGGCCGGGAACGGAGCACGTGATGGCGCAAGCGGACACCGAATCCAAGCCTGCCGATCAGGACGCGCTGGTGGCGGACATCGACCGCACCCGGGCGGAACTGGCGGCCACCATCGACGCGATATCCGACCGGGTGAGCCCGAAGAAGAACGCCCGCCGCGTGCTCGACCAGGTCCGCGAGCGCGTCGCGCAGATCGACCCGGTCATCGCCGGGGGCGCCGCCGCGGTGGCCGTCGGCGTCGTGGTCCTCGTCCTGTGGCGCCGCCGCAAGCGCTGACGGCCGGCGTCCACGCCGCTAGCCGCGCGGTATCCGCTCGTAGATCACCTCGATGACGCCGGAGGGGAACGTCGTGCTGCTCAGCAGGCGCAGGGCCTGGGGGCGGTCCAGCTTCCCGAACAGCGACGTCCCGCTGCCCACCGCGAACGGGTACACGTACAGCCGGTACTCGTCCACGACTTCTAGCCGGGCCAGGGACTGGACGAACCTCGCGCCGCCGTGGGCCACGATCTCGCCGCCCGGCTCCTGCTTCAGCCTGGCGATCTCCTCGGCCGTATCGCCCCTGGCGATCCGCGCCTCGGGCCAGTCGGCGGTCGGCAATGTCTGGGAGAAGACGACCTTGGGCCTGTCGTTCATGATCCGCGCGATCTCGCGCACGTACGGATTTTCTGAATCGGCGGCCTTGGGCCAGTGGGCGGACATGCCCAGGTAGGTTGACGTGCCCATGATGTGGGTCCCCGCGCGCCCGAGCGCGTTGGTGAAGTACCGGTCGAACTCCTCGTCGTCCACGCCTAGATGCAGCCGCCAGAACTCGGTGCCCTCCTCGCAGATGTAGCCGTCCAGCGAGACCGCGAACTGCTGCAGGCTCAGCTTCCGCATCCGGTACCTCCTTGGTGTGTGACTCTCACCGAGAGGTGACGACCAGGGCCGCGAAAGTCATCGCGCGGCTAGCCCGCGCTGTTGGTCAGCTCCTCGTACTCGGCGGCGGAGAGCAGGCCGGGGGGGAGAGCCGGCTGGCCGTCGCCGTCCTGCGCAACCCGGACCCGGAACATCCAGGCCGTGTAGGGCTCGGCGTTGACCAGGGACGGGTCGCCTTCCAGCTCGGCGTTGACCTCGATGACCTCGCCGTCGACCGGGGAGTACAGGTCGCTGACGGACTTGACGGACTCGACCTCGCCGCAGGGCTCGCCCGCGGCCACGGCCGCCCCGACGCGGGGCAGGGAAACGTAGACCACGTCGCCGAGCTGCTGGGCCGCGTACTCGGTGATGCCAATCGATGCGGAGGTTCCCTCGACGGACACCCACTCGTGCTCTGGGGTGTAGCGCAGATCGGCTGGAATGCTCATCTATTGACTCCTCCGGTAAAACGGCAGGTTCGTCAGGTCGGCAGGGGCCGCCTGCCCCCTGATATCCACGGCGAGCTCGGGATGATCCCGGCTGACGCCGGGTTCGACGTACGCCATCGCGATCGGCACGCCCAGGGTGGGGGACGGAGCGCCGCTGGTTACCGTACCGACGCGCCGACTCCCGGAACCAGGCCCGCCGTCCGCAAGCACCGGGTACCCGTGCCGGGCGATCCGGCGGGACTGCATGGTCAGGCCAGCCAGCACGACCCGCGGCCCCTCGGAAGCCCGGGCGGCGAGGGCCTCGCGGCCGACGAAATCACCCGGCTTGTCGAACTTCACCACCCGCCCCAGCCCCGCCTCAAACGGTGTCACGTCCGGGCCGAGCTCGTTGCCGTACAGCGGCATGCCGGCCTCCAGCCGGAGCGTATCGCGAGCGGCCAGGCCTGCGGGAACCAGCCCGGCCGGCGTGCCCGCTCCGGCCAGCGCTTCCCAGATCCAGACGGCGTCCCCGGGCCGGCAGAACACCTCGAAGCCGTCCTCGCCGGTGTACCCGGTGCGCGCCACCCACGACGGCCGCCCCGCGACGTCGCCGAACGCCCCTGTGTAGTACTTCATCACGGAAAGGTCGACCGAGGCCAGCGGGCCGAGGATCGCAGCCGCAGCCGGGCCCTGGACCGCGATCAGCGCGTAGTCGCCGGTGGCGTCGGCGACCTCGGCCACCAGGCCCTCCGAACGCGAGCCGAGCGAGCGGTACACCGTCTCGGTGTTCGCCGCGTTGGCAATGACCAGGAACTCCTGCTCGCCCTGCCGGTACACGACCAGGTCGTCGAGCACCCCGCCGTCGGCCGCGCAGATCATCGTGTACCTGGCCCGTCCCGGCGCCAGCGACCCAAGGTTCCCGACCAGCGCGTAGTCGAGCGCCGCCCCGGCGTCCGGCCCGGTGACGAGGATCTCGCCCATGTGCGACAGGTCGAACAGCCCGGCCGCGCTCCGCACCGCGAGGTGCTCAGCCGTCTCGCTGGCGTACCGCAGCGGCATCTGCCAGCCGGCGAAGGAGGTCATGGTGGCCCCGAGGCGCTCGTGCACCGCGTGCAGCGGCGTCTGCCTCGGGCGTTCTCCTGAGGAAGTCACCTGGGAATGGTATGCCGGAACCATGGACCTTCTCACCGAGCCCCAGATCAGCGCCGAGCTGGCCGGACTCCCCGCCTGGATCCGCGACGGGGACTCGATCATCCTGACCACCGTGCGCAAGGACTTCCGCGACGCCCTGCTGTACGTCGGGGCCGTCGCCTACCTGGCCGAGACGGCCAACCACCACCCGGACGTCGCCATCTCCTGGAACCGCGTCACGCTGACCCTGAGCACCCACTCCGCGGGCGGCCTGACCATGGCCGACATCACCCTGGCCAGGCAGATCTCGGCCCTGACCTGACGCTCGGGAAACGCAGGGCAAGGTTTCGCCAAATTTGCACAAGAAGACACCCGGAACATCTCCGGCCCAGGCCACGTACCACAACGCTGCGTTCGGCACGTTCTTCCCGCGCCTGGGTGCCGATCGGCCCGGCCGCGCCTGCGACGCCCGCGTCAGGGCAGCGGCGCGGCCGGGGACGGCCCTAGCGGACAATGGTGGCGTGGAATCCGCTGAGCCCGCCCCGCCCAGCCGGCCGCGCGAGGTCGTCATCCTCGGCTCGACCGGCTCGATCGGCACCCAGGCGCTGGACATCATCCGGCGCAACCCGGATCGCTTCCGGGTCGTGGCCCTGGCCGCGGGCGGCGCCGACCCCGGCGCGCTAGCCCGGCAGGCCGCCGAGTTCGGGGTGGCGGCGGTCGCCGTAGCCGCCCAGGCCGCCGCCCCGCAGGTCCAGGCCGCACTCCGCCACCATTTTGCCCGAACGAACCCTGGTGCCCCTCTCGCGCACCCCGCTGCGGCGCAGGGCGATGCCCCCACCGTGTTGGCTGGACCAGACGCAGTATGCGAGGTGGCCGCCTGGCCGTGTGACGTGGTGCTCAACGGGGTGACCGGCGCGGCGGGCCTGCTGGCCACGCTGGCCGCGCTGGACGCGGGCCGGGTGCTGGCCCTGGCCAACAAGGAGTCGCTGATCATCGGCGGCCCGCTGGTGACCAGCCGGGCGAAGCCCGGGCAGATCGTCCCGGTGGACTCCGAGCACTCCACGCTGGCGCAGTGCCTGCGGGCCGGCTTGCGATCTGAGGTACGGCGCCTGGTGCTGACCGCGAGCGGCGGGCCGTTCCGCGGCTGGAGCCGCGACCGGCTGGACGACGTCAAGCCGGACCAGGCGCTCGCGCACCCGACCTGGAACATGGGCCCTCTGGTCACGGTCAACTCCGCGACACTGGTTAATAAGGGCCTGGAGGTGATCGAGGCGCACCTGCTGTTCGGCTTCGGGCTGGACCGGATCGACGTCGTCGTGCACCCGCAGTCGATCGTGCACTCGATGGTGGAGTTCACCGACGGCGCCTCGGTCCTCATGGCCTCCCCGCCGGACATGCGGCTGCCGATCTCGCTGGGCCTGGCCTGGCCGGACCGGGTGCCGGATGCCGCGCCGGGCCTGGACTGGTCCACGGCGGCCGCCTGGACGTTCGAGCCGCTCGACGACGCGGCGTTTCCCGCGGTGGCGCTGGCCCGCGAGGCGGCCGCCGCGGGCGGCACGGCCCCGGCCGTCTACAACGCCGCGAACGAGGCATGCGTGGCGGACTTCCTGGCCGGGCGGATCGGCTTCCCGGGGATTGTGGATACCGTCGCGCGGATAGTCTCAGAACATGACGTGGCACGCGCGGACGTCACTTCGGTGGCCGACGTGCTGGCCGTGGACGACTGGGCTCGCCGGCGGGCCCGGGAGCTGAACGCCTAGGGCGGGTTTGGGGGAGAAGTAGGGTGAGCGGATGGACCTGATCGGCTGGGTCATCTTCCTCGTCGCCCTGCTGTTCTCCGTGATGCTGCACGAGACCGGGCACTTCGTGCTGGCCAAGAAGTTCGGCATGAAGGTCACCCGCTACTTCGTCGGCTTCGGCCCGACCATCTGGTCGACCTGGCGGGGTGAGACCGAGTACGGGATCAAGGCGATCCCGCTCGGCGGCTTCGTCCGGATCGTCGGCATGCACTCGCTCGACGATCCCGATGACCCGCAGGACGAGGCCCGGTCGTTCCGCAACCATCCGGCCTGGCAGCGGATCCTGGTCCTGGCGGCCGGCTCCGTCATGCACTTCGTGCTGGCCTTCCTGCTGATCGCCGGGCTGGCGCTCGGCGTCGGCATCGAGGACCTCAGCTCGCAGCTCGGTACGATCAGCCCGTGCGTGGCGGCCAGCGTCACCGCCCTGGACAACGGCACCTGCACGCTCGCGGACCCTGAATCCCCGGCGAAGCTGGCCGGGCTGCAGTCCGGCGACACGGTCATAGCCTTCGACGGCAAGCCGGTGAGTACCTGGGCGCAGCTTGACCCCGACATCCGCGACGCGCCGGTCGGTTCGCCCGCGACCATTACCGTGCTGCGCCACGGTAAGCGGCTGACCCTGCACACCACGCTGGCCAGCGTCAGCGGGCGCAGCGGCGCCTACCTGGGGGTCTCGGCCGAGGGCACGGCGGTGTTCGAGATCGCGAGCCCGCTCGGCGCCATCGACTACGCGGGCACGTCCTTCTGGCAGGTTCTCGACGGCTCCGCCCAGGCCCTGGCGGCGCTGCCGGCTTCGCTGCCGGACCTGTTCAAGGCGGACCGGGCGAAGACCGAGGCCGGCCAGGTCAGCAGCGTGGTCGGCGCGGCCGAGGCGACCGGCGAGGAAGTCGCCTCGAACGCGGGCTGGCAGTACAAGGTGAGCTTCGTGCTGCTGCTGATCGCATCGCTGAACATCTTCGTCGGAGCATTCAACATGTTCCCGCTGCTCCCGCTCGACGGCGGGCATATCGCGATCATCATTTACGAGCGGATCCGTGCCGGTATCGCCCGGCTGCGTCACCGCCCGGACCCGGGCCTGGTCGACATGGCCAAGCTGGTGCCGGTCAGCTTCAGCCTGTTCATGGTGGTGCTGATCTTCTGCCTCGTGCTGATCGCGGCCGACATCGTGAACCCGCTGAAGCTCGCAGGCTGATACCCGACGCGGCCGTCAGCGTCCGTCCTCGTCCGGTAACCGGGTAATGGAACAATGGCCGGGTACAGGGATTCGGGATGTGCCGGAACCGAACGGATGGGGGCTATGAGTACTGACCTCGGGATGCCGCAGGTCCCTACCGCGCCGCTGGCGCCGCGCAGGGCGTCCCGCCAGATCATGGTGGGCCCGGTGGCGGTGGGCGGCGGGGCGCCCGTCAGCGTGCAGTCGATGACGACGACGCTGACCGCCGACGTCAACGCCACGCTCCAGCAGATTGCCGAGCTGACCGCCACCGGTTGCCAGATCGTCCGGGTCGCGGTCCCGTCCCAGGACGACGCCGACGCGCTGCCGGAGATCGCGAGGAAGTCGCAGATCCCGGTCATCGCCGATATCCACTTCCAGCCCAAGTACGTGTTCGCGGCGATCGACGCCGGGTGCGCGGCGGTCCGGGTCAACCCGGGCAACATCAAGCAGTTCGACGATAAGGTCGCCGAGATCGCCCGCGCGGCGACCGGTGCCGGAGTCCCGATCAGGATCGGCGTGAACGCCGGCTCGCTGGACAAGCGCCTGCTGGCCAAGTACGGCAAGGCCACCCCGGAGGCGCTGGTCGAGTCCGCGCTGTGGGAGTGCTCGCTGTTCGAGGAGCACGGGTTCCGCGACATCAAGATCTCGGTCAAGCACCACGACCCGGTCGTGATGATCAACGCCTACCGGCAACTCGCCGCGCAGTGCGACTACCCGCTGCACCTGGGCGTGACCGAGGCCGGGCCGACGTTCCAGGGCACGGTCAAGTCCGCCGTGGCGTTCGGCGCCCTGCTGGCCGAGGGCATCGGGGACACGATCCGGGTCTCCCTGTCCGCGCCTCCGGTGGAGGAGGTCAAGGTCGGCATCTCGATCCTGGAATCGCTCGGCCTGCGGCAGCGACGCCTGGAGATCGTCTCCTGCCCGTCCTGCGGCCGGGCCCAGGTGGACGTGTACAAGCTGGCTGAGGAGGTGACCGCCGGGCTTGACGGCCTTGAGGTCCCGCTGCGCGTCGCGGTCATGGGCTGCGTCGTTAACGGCCCCGGCGAGGCGCGCGAGGCCGACCTGGGCGTCGCCTCGGGTAACGGCAAGGGCCAGATCTTCGTCCGCGGCCAGGTGATCGCCACCGTGCCCGAGTCGGCCATCGTGGAGACGCTGATCGAGGAGGCCATGCGCCTGGCCGAGCAGGCCAGCGCGGACGGCGACGAGCAGGCCTCCGGCTCTCCCGTCGTTACCGCCTACTGAGCCCCCGCGGCTACCCGGTCTGCCGCAGCGCGGGGCTGGGCGTCATCGTGTCGGCGTAGACCACCTCGCCGACCGACTCGGCCACCTGCATCCGGGCGTCGGCCGGCAGCATGTCGTCGGTGACGAGCACGTCGACCTCGCTCAGCCGGGCGAACGAGGAGAGGCTCACCAGGCCCCACTTGGTGTGGTCGGCCAGCAGCACCACGCGCCGCGCGACCCTCATGAAGGTCCGGTTGGTCTCGGCCTCCGCGAGGTTTGGGGTGGTCAGCCCGGCGCCGGCGTCGAACCCGTAGCAGCCGAGGAAGAGCAGGTCGAAGTGCAAGGACCGGATGGTCAAGTCGGCGATCGGGCCCACCAGCGCGTCGGTGGCGGTGCGCACGCCGCCGGTCAGGACCACCGAATCGGCCGCCCCGTCCAGTCCGTGCGTCCCGCTGAACGCGGCCATCACGCGCAGCGAGTTCGTGACCATGGTGAGCCCCGGCACGTCGAGCAGGCACTGCGCCAGGGCCAGCGTGGTGGTCCCGGCCGTGACCCCGATCGCCGTGCCCGGCCTGACCAGCCGCGCGGCGACGCGTGCGATCGCGTTCTTCTCGGGCCGTTCGAGTACGAGCTTGGCCTCGAAGCCAGGCTCGTGGGTGGCGGGCGTCCCCGGCAGGACCGCGCCCCCGTGCACCTTTTCCACCAGGCCATCCTTGGCGAGTACCTCAAGGTCCCTGCGGATCGTCATGTCCGAGACGCCCAGGCGCTGGGTGAGATCGCTGACCCGTGCGCTGCCGTCGCTCCGTACGGCCTGCAAGATAAGCGACTGGCGATGTCTGGCTAGCATGCGCGCTATGCCTCCTTGTCACTGGATGGCACCCCAACCCCGTGCGGGTGGGCCTGGTCGCGTCATCCGTCGCCAGTGAGACGACGCGGATCGTTGTTTGGTTCCGGGGATGGCTGTCGGATGCGGCTGAATTCGCCATGACGCCGCATGATTTCGCGGGCCCCCCGCATGATTTCGCGGGCCCGCTGCATGACTTTGCCACCCCATCGCGTCGGGCATGATGAGTGGTCATGCGGTCCATGTCCCTGCTCGGCTCCGCCCTGGCCGTCCTGCTCGCGGTCGGCGCCTGCAGCTCCGCCCAGGCGCCGTCGGCTCCCGCCGCCAGCAGCCCCGGTGGCGTGCCGCCCACGGGCCCGGTCGTCCCGACGGACAGCACGCTCCAGTGGCACCCCTGCACCGGCGAGCTTGCCTTGTTCCGCGTGCCCGACTGCACGACGCTCAGCGTGCCGCTCAACTACGCCGACCCCGGGGGCAGCCACATCAGCCTCGCGCTCGACATGATCCCCGCCAGCGCGCCCCCCAGCAGGCAGCAGGGGATCCTGCTGGTCAACCCGGGCGGCCCCGGGGGCAGCGGGCTGACCCTCGCCCCCGAGGTGGCGCAGGGCCTGTCCAAGGGCGTGGCCGCGGACTACGACATCGTGGGCTTCGACCCGCGCGGTGTCGGCTCCTCGGTCCCCGCGCTGACCTGCGACCCGAACTTCTTCAACGGCGCGCGCCCCGACTACGTCCCCGCGAACGCGGCCGCCGAGCAGGCGGAGATCAACCTGGCCAAGCTGTACGCCGACGACTGCGAACAGCGGTTCGGCTGGCTGCTGCCCTACATGACCACCGAGGATTCCGCGCGCGACATGGACTCCATCCGCACGGCATTCGGCGTATCGAGAATCAACTACTACGCGTTTTCTTACGGCACGTACCTGGGCCAGGTCTACGCCACCCTGTTCCCCGGGCGGATCCGGCGCATGGTGCTGGACAGCACCGTCGACCCGACCGGCGTGTGGTACACGGACAACATCGACCAGGACTACGCGTTCAACAAGCGTCAGGAGGCGTTCTACGCCTGGGTGGCCCGCTACGACGGCACCTACCACCTGGGCCGGACTGCCGCCGCCGTGCAGGCCGCTTACGACCGGGCCCGTGACCGGCTGGCGTCGGCCCCGGTCAACGGGATCGTCGGGCCCGACGAGCTCGACGACACGGTCCTGGCAGGCGGCTACAACGACGAGGTGTGGCCGGGCCTGGCCCAGGCGCTGTCGTCCTACGTCAACTCCGGGCAGACGACCGACCTGATGAACCAGTACGAGGCCAACGGCACCACGAACGAGAACGAGTTCGCCGTCTACCACGCGGTGGAATGCTCGGACGTCGACTGGCCGCGGAGCTGGGCCTACTGGACGTCCGACACCGAACTCGTCGACCGGGCGGCGCCGTTCTACGCTTGGGGCAACGCCTGGTTTAACGCCGCGTGCGCGTTCTGGCCCGTGCGCGGCCCGGCCAGGCCGCTGCGGATCAAGGGCGCCGGACTGCCCGGCATCTTGATGCTGCAGGGCACCCTGGACCCGGCGACCCCGTACGCGGGCGCGCAGGATGCGCACCGGCTGCTTCCCTCTGCGCGGATGGTCGTGGTCGTCGGCGGCGGCAACCACGGTCAGTCCCTCGCCCAGCCGTCCAATTCCTGCGTGCAGGGCTACCTGAACTCCTACCTCGCCACCGGCGCCCTCCCCGAGGCCCCCGGCCTGGTCAACGCCACCTGCCCCGCCGTCCCCGATCCGACCCCAGGCCCCTGATCCTCCGGCGCTTCCGGCCATCCCCGATCCCGCCGACACCCCTGATCCCCCGGCGTTTCCCGTGGGTTCATATAGGCTGGCTACATGTTGCGGGTTAAGCCGCCGCGGGCTGCCGGGGTACGGCTGCTCGATGAGCGGGACCGCGGGCCGGTCCTGGCCATCTGCGACCGCGACCCGGTGACGAACGTTTTCGTGAGCTCCCGCGTGCACGCCCTCGGTTTGGCCCCGGGCAGGCTGGGCGCCCAGCTGTGGGGCCACGCGCCGGGCGGGCAACTGGAGTCGCTGTGCTACGCCGGCGCTAACCTGGTCCCCGTCGCGGCCACGCCGGACGCGGTGGCCGCGTTCGCGGACCGGGCCCTGCGGCAGGGACGGCGGTGCTCATCCGTGGTCGGGCCCGCCGAGCAGGTCCAGGGGTTGTGGGCCCTGCTGCGTCCGCAGTGGGGTCCGGCCAGGGAGGTCCGGCCCGTCCAGCCGATCATGGTCATCTCGGGGCCGCCGCCCGTCGCCCCCGACCCGCTGGTCCGCCCGGTGCGGATGGACGAGTTCGATATCCTCTGGCCCGCCGCCGTCGCGATGTTCACCGAGGAGGTGGGCGTCTCGCCGACCTCCGGGGATGGCGGCGCTTCCTACCGCGCCCGGCTGGGGCAGCTGATCCGGGCCGGGCGGGCGCTGGCGAGGATCGAGGACGGACGGGTGATCTTCAAGGCCGAGATCGGCGCGGTCACCCCGCACGCATGCCAGGTGCAGGGGGTATGGGTGCGACCGGAGTGCCGCGGCCAGGGCCTGGCCGCCCCCGGCATGGCCGCGGTCGCCGTCCAGGCAGCCCGGTCGTTCGCCCCCGTGGTCTCGCTCTACGTCAACGACTTCAACGCGCCGGCGCGCGCGGCCTACCGGCGGGCCGGCTTCGTCGAGACCGGCCGCTTCATGTCGGTGCTGTTCTAGCGCGGTTAATCGCGGTCGCGGATCTTGCGGAGATAGTCGACGATCGGGGCGAAGGCGTCCCGGACGTCATCGAGCTGGCGCGGACTCAGCCGGTCGATGAAATGGCGGCGGACGCTCTCCACGTGGTGCGGCGCGACGCGCTCGATGGTCGCCAGGCCGTCCTTGGTCAGCACGGCGAACGTGCCGCGCTTGTCGCCCTCGCAGTCGTCCCGCCGGACCAGGCCGCGGGCCTCCATGCGCGAGATCTGGTGCGACAGCCTGCTCCGGGACTGGCTGGTGGCGTCGGCGAGATCGGTCATCCTGAGCCGGTTATCCGGCGCCTCGGACAGCTCGACCAGGATCTCGTAGTCGTGTCCGGAAAGCCCGTACGAGTTCAGGTCCCGGTCGAGCTGGCGCATCAGCAGCCGCGACATGTTGACGGTGGCCCGCCAGGCTTGTTGTTCCTCATCGGTCAGCCAGCGCGGTCGTCCGTCGGTACCGGGCATAGCTGAAATCTACCCTGGCCTGGCCGTGGTCCGCGCAGGGCGTTCGGCGTGGCACGATCGGAGGTGTGCGTAAGGACGAGGGGACGGCTACCACAAGCGCCGAGTTGCGCACCCACAATCTCGCGCGCCTGCTCCGCGCCATCCACGACGGCGGCGGCCAGCTCACCAGGGCCGAGCTCACCAGGCAGCTCGGCCTGGCCAGGGGAACCGCCACCGTGCTGGTCAGGGACCTGGCCGGGCGCCGTCTCATCGAGGAGCTCGCCGGGACGGCTGGCGCCGCGGTGCAGCGCGCGCGGGGGCGCCCGACCGGCGTGCCGTCCTTGCACCCCGAGGGGCCGGTCGCGCTCGCCATTGACCTGCGGGACGATTCGTACACCGTGGCCGCCTTCGAGCTGACCGGGCGGTGCACGGTGCTTGACCGCCAGGAGCGGGACGCCAGCTCAGGCACTGGTGTGCTCGCCGACCTGGCGGGGCGGCTGCGGGTGGCCAGCCGCCGGTTCGCCGGCCGCGTGGTCGGCGTCGGTATCGCGGTTCCCTCCCCGGTGAACCACGGCGCGATGGTGCAGCCGACGCTCCCCGACTGGCAGGACATCGACGTGGCCGCGGTCCTTGGTCCCGGGTTGGGCCCGGTTCTGGCGGGTAACGACGCGACGCTGGCCGGCCTGGCCGAGGCTCGCCGGGGCGTGCTGCGCGGCGTATCCGTCGCGCTGCACCTGCACGTCGCGACCGGTATCGGCGGGGTGCTGCTGTCCGGCGGCCTGCCCGCGACCGGAGCGCACGGCTCGGCCGGCGAGTTCGGGCACATGCCGCTGACCGGCGGCGATGAGCGATGCCGCTGCGGCTGCGTCGGTTGCTGGGAACTCGACGCGGGCGCGCGCGGGCTGCTGCGGGCCGCCGGGCGGGCGGAGCCGGGCGACCGGGTCGTCCAGGCCGAGCAGGTCATCGCCGCGGCCCGCGCCGACCCCCGGTACGGCCGGGCCCTGACCCGCGCGGCGGCCGCGCTCGGCCGCGGTATCGGCTCACTGGTCAACGCTATGGACCCAGAGGCCGTCGGCCTGTCGGGCCTGGCCGCCGGCATGTACCAGGCCGACCCGGACGCGGTCACGGCCGGATACCTGTCCACCCTCATGCGGTTCCGCCGCGGCGACCCGCCCGCCCTCCTGCCATCGACCCTGGGCAGCCTGAGCGCGCTGACCGGCGCCTCGGAACTCGTCTTTGACGCCTTCCTCACCCCGCGCGGCCTGGGCGCGTGGCCGGCGCCCGAGCGGAAAACCGCGTGACTTCTCCGCTTCGGCCTGGTAGGTTCCCCTCCTCGTGGCCGATGATCCCGTCCTGACCGCCGAACGCGATCAGCTGCAGCGCTCGCGCGAGTACCTCCGCCTGATGCGCGAGCACGTACTCTCCCTCAAGCCGATGGCCGGCGACCCGGTCTCGCTGGAGTTCCTCAAGGCCGACCTGTACCACCGGGCCGAGGCGCTGAAGGACATCCCGGACGCGCCCTTGTTCTTCGGCCGCCTCGATTACGGCGGCGCCCCGGTGGGCGAAGACGACGACGGCGTGTCCGGGCACAGCTTCCACATCGGCCGCAGGCACGTGAACGCCCCCGACGGCACGCCCGCGGTGATCGACTGGCGGGCGCCGGTGTCCAGGCCGTTCTACCGGGCCAGCGGCGCGGACCCGATGAACCTCGAGCTGCGCAGGCGCTTCGGCTTCGCCGGCGCCGAGCTGACCGCGTACGAGGACGAGCGGTTCACGCCGGGCGGGCCGGCGGGCGGCGACGGGCCGAGCCGGATCCTGCTGGCGGAAATCGAGCGGCCCAGGTCCGGGCCGATGCGCGACATCGTCGCCACCATCCAGCCCGATCAGGACGACATCGTGCGGGCCGACGCGGCGCAGACGGTCTGCGTGCAGGGCGCGCCGGGCACGGGGAAGACGGCCGTCGGATTGCACCGGGTCGCTTACCTGCTGTACGCCCACCGGGAGCAGGTGCGCAGGCGCGGGGTGGTCATGGTCGGCCCGAACAGCGCCTTCCTCTCCTACATCCGCAACGTGCTGCCCGCCCTCGGCGAGCTTGACGTGACCCAGACCACCGTCGGCGAGCTGATCGGGCGCGAGGTCGGGAAGACGCTCGCGGTAAGGGAGTCCGACTCCGAGGCGGCGGCGGTGGTCAAGGGCGACGCGCGGATGGCCGAGGTACTGCGGCGGGCGCTGTGGTCGTCGGTGCGCCGGCCGCAGGCGGCCCTGATGCTGCCGCGCGGAGCCCGCCGGTGGCGCGTGTCGGCCTACGAGCTCGGGGAACTCGCGGCCGAACTCCGAGCCCGGGGGGTGCGCTACGGCGCGGCCCGCGAACTGCTCGAGCACCGCATCGCGCACGTGATCCTGACCCAGATGGAAGCCGCCGGAGAGGCCTGCGACGACCGCACGCACGAGGCGGTGCGCCGGTCCAGGCCCGTGCGCGCGGCCGTCGACGCGATCTGGCCCAGGGTCGATCCGGTCCGGCTGGTGTTCGGCCTCCTGTCGTCCGCCGAGTCGCTGGCGGCGGCCGCCGCTGGGGTGCTCACCGAAGCCGAGCAGGACCTGATCGTCTGGTCCCCGGCCCCGCGCGGTCCGGGCTCGGCGCGCTGGTCGGCGGCGGACGCCGTGCTCATCGACGAGGCGCGCGACCTGATCACGCGGACCCCGAGCCTGGCCCACGTGGTGGTGGACGAGGCGCAGGACCTGTCGCCGATGGAGTGCCGCGCGCTCGGCCGGCGCTGCTCCACCGGCTCGGCCACCGTCCTCGGCGACCTGGCCCAGGGCACCACGCCGTGGGCGGCGTCCTCCTGGGAGTCGCTCCTGTCCAACCTGGGCAAGCCGGATACGGGCGTGCGGGAACTGTCGGTCGGGTACCGCGTGCCCCGGCAGATCCTGGACTACGCGTCTTGCCTGCTGGGCGTAATCGCCCCGGAACTGCGGCCCGCGTCCTCCCTCCGGGCGGACCCCGGGGCGCTGGAGATCGTCCGGGTGCCGCCCTCCTCGCTGGGACCGGCGCTGGTGACGGCCTGTACCGAAGCCATGACCCGGCCCGGGTCTGTCGCCGTGATCGCGGCCGACCCGCAGATCCGGTCCCTGGCGGGCGCGCTTGACGGCGCGGGCGTCGAGCACGGCGTGCCCGGTTCGGACGCCCGGCTCACGCTGGTGCCCGTGACGCTGGCCAAGGGACTCGAGTTCGACCAGGTCATCGTGGTCGAGCCGGCGCGCATCGCCCGCGCCGAGGCCCGCGGCCTGCAGCGGCTCTACGTCGCGCTGACCCGGGCCGTATCGCGGCTGACCGTCCTGCACGCCGAGCCGCTGCCGGCCCCGCTGCCGGCGTCGCCCGGATGATCCGTCCCGGACACCGAGCCGCTGCCGGCCCCGCTGCCGGCGTCGCCCGGATGACCCGTCCCGGACACCGAGCCGCTGCCGGCGTCGCCCGGATGACCGTTTACCGTTTTAATACATCAATTAGTGAACCAATGCGCGGCCCGGAGCGTCTGCATGGGTAGGGAAATGCGGGTTGTGCCCGCGGATCTCCCGAGCTGCGACTTTCCCGATGTGCGTTGCGCGGCTTGCGTCGCGGAGGCATCCTGGAAGACGTTGCGACGTTAAGTTTCCAGTTGAATGCTGAAGGTGATGACGATGGAGGCTGTCTACCTCGAGAAGCTGGCTGACGAGCTGTCCCACCGGGGGCTTGAGGCCTGGCTTATGGCGCCGCCCGGGCGAGTACCTAGCTTGTACGTGGTGAACCCGGCCGCGCGGGCGCTTGAGGAGAACGTGTACGCCGGTTGCGGTAAGGACGGCCTGTGGTGGTTCTGGTGGTCGTGGGCGGAGCGGATCGCGGTCGCCGACGACCTTGACCTGGCCGCCAGCACCATCGTGCGCGTGCTGGCCTCCCGCAGGCGCGAGGACTGAGCGCCGGGGACGCGTCCCGCCCGTGATGTGATGGGCGGATGGATCTGTGCCTCACCCCGGCGGTCGACCTGGCCCGGATGATCCGGTCCGGCGAGCTGTCTGCCACCGAGTTGCTGGCCGCCTCGCTGGCCAGGATCGAGGCGGTCAACCCGTCGGTCAACGCGATCGTGACGCTCGCCGCCGAGCAGGCGGCGGACACGGCGAGGGAACTGGACATGCTGGCGGCGCGCGGGGAATTCCGCGGGCCGCTGCACGGGCTGCCCATCGCGATCAAGGACCTCGCCGAGACGTCCGGGATCAGGACCACGTTCGGCTCGCCGATCTTCGCGGAGTACGTGCCGTCGTTCGACGCGCCCCACGTCGCGCTGCTCAAGCAGGCGGGCGTGGTGGTGATCGGGAAGACGAACGTGCCGGAGTTCGGCGCCGGATCGCAGACCTTCAACCCGGTCTTCGGGCCGACTCGCAACCCGTTCGACACCCGGCTTACCGCGGGCGGCAGCAGCGGCGGCGCCGCCGCGGCCGTCGCCACCGGGATGATCCCGTTCGCCGACGGTTCCGACGTCGGGGCCAGCGTCAGGAACCCGGCGGCCTTCTGCGGCCTGGTGGGGCTGCGGACCACGCCCGGACTGGTGCCGGACGACGCCTTCGAGCTCCTCCCGGTGGTCGGCCCGATCGCCCGCACCGCCCAGGACGCCGCGTTGCTGCTGGCCGGGATGTGCGGGCGCGATCCGGAGACGCCGCTCGCGCGCCCCGACCGGCCCGCCGACTTCCTTGACCTGCGCCCGGCGTCGCTCGCCGGGGTACGGGTGGCGTGGACGTTCGACCTGGGGGACCTGCCGGTAGCGCCCGAGGTCCGCTCGGTGCTCGGCTCGATGCGCGAGCGGCTGGAGCGGGCGGGGTGCGCGGTGGCCGACGCGGCGCCCGGCCTGTCGGACGCCGACGAGGTCTTCCAGGTGCTGCGCGCGGCGCTGATGGCCGGCGCGGCGCCGATGCTGCGCGCGCACCGCGAGCAGATCAAGGCCACCCTGGCCTGGAACATCGAGAAGGGCATCGCGCTGTCGGGTGAGCAGATTGCCGCCGCGCGGACCGCCCGCGCCGAGATCTTCGCCCGGTTCCGGTCCTTCCTGGCCGACGGGCCGTTCGAGGTCCTGGCGCTGCCCACCGCGCAGGTGCTCCCGTTCCCGGTCGAGACCGAATGGGTGACGGAGATCAACGGCGAGCCCATGGCCACGTACATCGACTGGATGCGGTCCTGCTCCCGGGTCACGGTGAGCGCGCACCCGGCGGTTTCGGTGCCGGCCGGGCGGACCGAGTCCGGCCTGCCGGTCGGACTCCAGCTGGTCGGCCGTTACGGCGGCGACCGCCGGCTGCTCGAGCTGGCGGCCGGGATCATGGCCCTGGACGGCGGGACCTCATGACGAGCTGGCCGGCCGGACGGGGAGCAGGGCGCTGGCCGGCAGGCCGGGAAAGGCCTCTGTGCTGCCCCGCCAGTACGCGGCCCGCTCGGCGGAGGCCTGCATGGCGACCGCGCCGAAGTCGCGCAGGGCAGGGGCGCTAACCGCGACTAGGGCGAGGTACGCCCGGGTGACGCCATCTTCGAGGTACGCCGCGAGCGCTACCGCCGACGCCGCGTCCCGCACGGGGAACGGGAGCTGGTAGAAGGCCTGCCCTGTCACCGGGACCGCGCCGAGCCGCGAGATCATCGCGGCCAGGGTGTCACGGGCCCGGTTGTGCCCGGTCCAGTCCTGCTCGGCCGCGGCCTGACGGCTTCCCGCCAGGTGCGCGCCCGCCACCCCGTACCCGAAGATGGCCGCGTCCTCGGCCGCGAGCGCGGCCTGCAGCGCCGGAAGCGACCCCGTCGACGTCATCGCCCTGCCCTACCCGCCCAGGGCCGCCACGTGCGTAGCGTGACAGGCCGCGATGCTCGCGAACAGCTGCGCGAGCGATGGTTCCGCCGTGGCCAGCTGCCGGACCAGGTTGGCGGCAGACTCGCGCTCCGCTGCGCGGAGCTGTGCTGGCCCGGTGGGACGGCTCCCCGGAACCCCCCGAGCCTGCGGGGAAGCCGTTCCCCCCGAAGCCCCTCGGCCCCCCAGACCGCTGCGGCCACCCAGGCGGCCCGCGTAGCCAGCAGGGATGACGAGGCGGGCATACAGCTGTGCTTGGTGCTGTTGATGCTGGGTGAGCAGGGTGGTCAGCTCCGCACGCTGGGCCGCCGCCCGCGAGGCGCCGCCGATAGCCGTCTGGTACGCCCGGATCAGGCTCGCTTCCGCGGCGATGACCGCCTCCAGCGTGATCACGTCGGGTGACAGCGATGGCGGTCCGCCCAGCGGATCGGGCCCGTCGAAAACCTCTGAGGAACGGCAGCCGGCGGCGGCGAGCACCAGGGCCAGGGTCGTCGCCGAGGCGAGCAGCATGCGGCGCCTCGGCAGAAGGTCGGGCACACCGGCAAGCTACCACGACCGTTCGACGGGTCCGGCCGTTCCTATCTGCGTAATCGCCGAGCTGCGGATAGGCTAGGAGCCAATCCCGCAGGTCGTGGACGAGGAGGTCGCGATGCCAGGTGGTTCGCGTCACGCGCCGCGGCCCGGTGCTGCCCCGGCGAACCGTCCCCCCCGCAACGCTGCGGCGGCATCCCCTCGCGGGCACGACGCGGGCGCGTCGGCCGACGAGAGCAGGATCGCGGACGTCATCGGGCCGGTCATCGCCGCCGCCGGGATGGACCTGGAGTCCGTGCGGGTGACCGCGGCGGGCCGGCGCAGGCTGTTGCGGGTAGTGGTGGACAGCGACCGGGGCGTGAGCCTGGACGACGCCGCGGCGATCAGCCGCGAGCTGTCCGCCGCGCTCGACACGGTGGCGGTGATGGGTGACTTCCCGTACACGCTCGAGGTCTCCTCGCCCGGTGTGGACCGCCCGCTGACGGATCGCCGGCACTGGCGGCGCGCGGTGGGGCGGCTGGTCCGCGTCACCGTCGCCGATTCCGGTCCCGTCGTCGGCCGGGTCGTTGCCGCCGACGCCGACGGCGTGACCCTAGACCTCGAGGGTGACCCGGACAACCGCCGCCGCTTCGCCTACGGCGTGCTGGGCGCGGGAGCGATCCAGGTGGAGTTCGGGCACCCGCAAGCGGAGCTGGGAGCGGCCGGCGATGGACATTGACCTGAGCGTGCTGCGGAGCCTGGAGAGCGAGAAGGATATCTCGCTCGACCAGGCCATCAAGGCTATCGAGGACGCGCTGCTCGTCGCGTACCACAAGTCCGAGGGCGCGTCGGTGTCCGCGCGCGTCGAGATAGACAGGAAGAGCGGTCACGTCACGGTCTGGGCCACCCAGGCCGGCCCGGACGGCACGCCGGAACGGGAGTACGACGACACTCCGGCCGGGTTCGGCCGGATCGCGGCGACCACGGCCCGGCAGGTGATCCTGCAGCGGCTCCGTGACGTGGAGGACGAGCTGACGTTCGGCGAGTACGCCGGGCGCGAGGGCGACATCGTCGCCGGCGTGATCCAGCAGGGCAAGGATCCCAAGACCGTGCTGGTCGACCTCGGCAAGCTGGAGGCGGTGCTGCCGCCCGCGGAGCAGGT
>Ga0335074_10002029_pt1 | contig 27538 bp, 19 predicted proteins | sample Lox_Sample_23_FD_206715 | JGI IMG/M metagenome (GOLD analysis project Ga0335074, IMG submission 206715) | Soil microbial communities from Loxahatchee National Wildlife Refuge, Florida, United States - Lox_Sample_2.3 | ecosystem: Environmental > Terrestrial > Soil > Wetlands | place: USA...
AGGCATAGGCATTCCTAGGCCGAGGATGGAGTTCATGGCGTGATGTGAATGGATACATGTGGACATGATCTCGGGGTGTAACGTATATGAGTTGGGATTGGGATATGGACATGCCAGGGCATAATTATTCATATTCGGCATTTCTCATCACATGCGTACACAGATACTAAACTCTTCAAGAACTCAATTTTCAATTTTGTGATCAAGCTATTCTATTCCCAAGACAAGCAACTCTTTTGATCCCGCATTCCCTTCTGTTCTGCCGCGCCTCATCAACGTATAACTAATTGGAATATTTGGGATCGACCTTCTTACCAGTCATCTCCTTGAACAAGCCACGTGCGCCGTCGGTGATCTTTTCGTTCTGGTCGCGGCTGAGAGTATGGTTGATCTTCTCGAGGAAATCAAGGCCTGGAGGGGAGGTTACTTGGGATGGGACGGGCGAGGAAAGGGGATAAGAACCTTTGTTACCGTAGTCCTCGTTGCTATTGTTAGTATTTTGGGTGACCATGCTTGTGTTGGAGTTCATGTTATCACCCATCCAGCTGTCCGTGTCCATGTTGTAACCTATGTTTAGGTCAGCGGAACCCTTGGTTGGAGCTGTTGTTTTGCTTGTTCATGAAACTGGAGGCTTCCTGCTTGAGCTTGTTGAAATCCATGATGATGGCTGTTCGGAGGGGAGAGGTGATATATATTGGAGATTCATTAAGGCTGTAGAGAAGGGAATTTCTCTGCACGTATACGGAGATGTAATTGAGAATGAAGAAGGAATTCCTTCTGGTTCGCACTGAGGAACCTTATGTAGCCGTTCATTGTATCGAAGCGTCTTGCGGAAAAGAGGTAGTAGATCTTGGCTCTCTTGGCATAGAGTTAGCTACGTCTCATTACACAGCCGTGAATGATCGGCCAATTGTGAGGGCGCAGATATGACGATGGAGCTAGGCCTGGCCCGGTAAACGCATCGCATATCTCCGTAAGGTACCCAGTACCTTATGTGATGGCGGCCATTCTGCACGTGAGAGCGGGGCTGTTGACGCAATGATTTAACCGACGCCCCCTTTCTGCCCTGCAGCCTGACGAGGCTGGAATAGCTTGCTGAAACGTACGCGAATGACCCAATGATCCCTGCCGATTGTTCTTTTGACAGCCAAAACAGAACAACAAGAATCCCCCCTGCGTCTATGGTGTACGTTAAGGACACTACTTGATGCCGAAGCCTTCAGCGAACTTTCATCACTGTCGCGATCATGCTGGCGACGCTCGCGACCCATTTAACACCTTTCTAAAGGCCACATCACATGAAACGGCTGGTTTCCCGATCAACTAAAAACATCTGCCTTGTACCTGTACCGGCCGAGCGCGTTTGCTGCCAGCTTCCAAACCTGCTCCACGTCCAAACCTCCGTATAATATACTGAGCGTCTACGAAAGCCCATGCGACGCGTCTAGCACATATACTATGGATGAAGGCGATCATTCGGAGGCGCCGTCGTCAACATCGCGACCGGGGACGGTGCGGAAGGACTCACGAAAAGTTCCTGGAGGCTTTGGAATTGACGATGAAGATGATCTTTCGCCTACTAAGCCCAACTTCGACTGGCATAATACGAAAGCCTCTACACTAAACACTAATCAATTACCTTTACTCGATGCAGCTGCCTTGCCAGTGCTGCCGCCTGGTGGTAGTAGCTTTTTGTCCACACGGACTGATGATGGCGGGGACCATAGCGACGGACACTTTGACTCAATGGATGAGAGAGAGATGAGGCGGCACTTGATGGATATTGAATCGAGCATATTACCGGCGCCTTCACCCATTGGCGCCGGCACAAATCCTGGGGTGGATGACACATATCTCTTCGATGGTCCGCATCGCCCAGCACAACCTTCCTCGGCGCAGATTACAGAATCGAGTAGAATAAGCAAACAGCCCACGGTTGCAGATGCTACTAATGATGACTCGGCATTCTTACCTCCGCCATCATCAGGTGATAACCGCACATCTAGTCTTCCCCAACCTGAATCCACGAAACACGTGGATGAGACAAGTATTGACCAGACTGGGGATACTACTTCATCCCTCGAGACTATGTCGTCTTCTCCGACAGCTGCAGCTGCAGCAAGGACAATCTCTCGGGCTATCTCAATGGCAAGCATGGAAGGATATGAAACGGCCAATGATCAAATTGCAGAACAATCACCACAACACAGTGAAGGGGAGGATGATTGTGAGGTAACACCTAGGAAGCTGCGTCTTCCCACACACCTTGCTGGGGACTCCTCGGACGAGCGGTCAACAATACGGCACCAGGACTCAAACCACAGCCTCAACCGATTTGCCTTAGATGCAGGCAGCACACCAGGTACTGCACTTTTAAATCGAAAGTCTTCTGGAAGGCGACCCAAGTTTCTTCGAAGTCGTCATGCCAGCCAAAGATCATCCACGTCCTCCTTTACAACGAACCCCGAGTCTCATGGCGACGGTAGTGATGCTACCTTGGGCGCTGATTATGCTCTGCAATCTGGCGGCGCTGTACCAGCTAATGGGATTTCCAGAAGCAGTAGCTATTTGTTATCGCGAGCAATTAGTTTGGGTAGCATGGCATCGGGTATTGAAGAGTCCATAAGCAATAGTGATGTTCTCTCTGGGGACAGGACTTTGGCAACACTTGACGAAGAGGAGCGAAATCGACAGCGCAGTGCCAGTACGAGCAAAGGCGTCGATGATTCGCCTCCGGAGACTCCCCGCGGAGCGAATAGTCAGTCCTTGGCACCTACTGACACGGTTATTGCGCGGCATGTACGTAATGTACACGTTCCAGAGTCGTTAGCAAAGGAATATCGTAGCAAAAATGGCATGTCCTCGCCCGGTCGCTTTTCTGGACTGAATGTTCCCTCCATCGGCCGTAACGGGAAAAACCTAACCTTGAAGGAGCAGAGTAGCACTATCGAGCGTTTATCGAAGGAGAATTTTGATTTGAAGCTCAAGGTCATGTTTCTCAGTGATAGATTAGATAAGCTTTCTGAAGAGGGCGTTAAAGAAATGATTTCAGAAAATGTCGAACTCAGAACAGGACTCGCTACGATGCAGAGGGACAATAAAGCCTTGAAGCGCAAAATTAAGGAATTGGAAAAGAAAGTCAAAGAAGATGAAGAGAGACCAGGTACTGCGCGGTCGGGCAATTCTTCTGACGGCCGAAGTTCTAAGTGGTTTGATCAAGAAGGTGCGCAAGAACGAGAGGAAGAGCTTATTTATTTGAGAGAAAGGGTCGAGGAGTACGTTACAGAGATTGAGAAGCTGAGAAGTGAAAGCCTCAATCGTGAAGCTGATAAACGGAAATTGGCCGAGCTTGTTCGCACGATGGGTGAGAGGCGGGGCGAAGATGTCGAAGCTCGAGAAGAAATGGATGTATGGAAAGACCTCCTTGAGCAAGAGACCGCCAGAAGAGAACAATCAGACGAGGATAATCGTAAGCTTCGTGAAGAGATTTTCCGGCTGAAGACCGAAATCCCTGCTGTTAGTGGGGCAGCGAGACTTAACCACACCACAAACATTTATAATATCACTAAAAAGCGTCAAATGTCTCCATCACGGCCCAGATCGGTCTTATCGGATCGCATTGACGACCGCGCTGGAACATTCAGTGCTGCAAGTACCCTTGTTGAAGAGCTCCGAAAGGAAAGCGAACAATTACGACATGAGAACGCCGAGCTACGACGAGAAGTGGGAGCGCAGACCTCAATGTTGACATCCCGCAATCGTGAGAAGGAGCGGCTCTATCAAGAAATTGAAGATTTGAAGCTTGGTCATCGAAGAGCTGGCGGTTCTATTGCAGGAGACAGTATACTTGAGCGGTCAGCCTCAAGAGCCCACGTACGATCTTTGTCTAGAAGTAGTGCCATGACGAAGCGTAACGCAACTGACGACCTAGAACATGAAGATCTTGAGAACAAGAATGCTGAGCTTCGTGATAAAATAAATTCTCTTAAGATGCAGAACCAAGAGCTCCAGCGAGAACTCGACACATGCATGGAGGACTTCGAAGTTGCAGTCGAAGCCAAGAAGGAGGCCGAGACTCTGGCCAGAGAATTACAAGAGGAACTTGAGGCTGCCGAGAATGACCTACAGACCATGCAAGCTGATCGTGATGAAGCATTGAAGGGCCAGGAAGAGGTGGAAATTGAATTCGAGAGCTTGCGAAAAGAGGCTCAAGAAGAGATTGATGCTCTAGAGGCCGAAGCGGAAGAGAAGAACGAAGAATTCCTAAGATTACAAGCCGAATTAGCTGATCGATCGGAAAACTTCAATGCATTGCAAGTCGAGATGCGAGCCATGAGCGAAGGTCTGGTTAGACTCGAGGACGATCACGAAGCTAAGATGAGAAGAATTCAGGAGCTGGAGCAAGAGCTCGAGGACTCAACCCGTGAACTCGAGGAGGTGGAGAAGAGACTTATTGAAACCAATGGCAAAGTTGATAGGTTGACGGTGCAACAAGAGTCCAGCCAAGGAGAGATTGCGTTTTTGAGAGAAGAACAAGACGGCGATAAGATCAAGATTGGAGATCTGGAATCTGCTCTTAAAAACGCAGAGGCAAGTCTTCATGACGAGAGAGAGCGTAGCCGGGAATTGGAACAGAGGCTGGCAAACGAGAGACGGCAACGGGAGCTTGTCGCCGGCAAGGAGAAGCAGGAGGTGCAGAAATTCATCAACGAGCTTAACAAAGAAGCTTCCGCGGCCAAAGACGAGACGCGACGCCTACGGAAAAGTCTTACGTCACGAGAAGTTGAGGCCACAGAATGGAAGGAAAGGCTTATGGAGCTAGAGAACAATCTTCGCGAAGCACTTGGCGATCTCAATGGGACCCGGTCAAGCTTGCTCAAGGTAGTTATTGCCCCCAATTGAAAAATATGGCATTTTATTAACCTGTAACAGTCTATCGCGAAGCTCCAGAGAGAGTTGGAAAACACAGTCCGCGAGCTTGAAATCGCCAAAAGTTCTCTCGCCGAGAAGGATCGCCTCATTAAGCAACGTGATGCCCTCCTTGAGTCTCACGGCCTAGAATCCCGAAAGCTCGCCGATCTACTTGACAAAGAACGGCAGGCTCATCGGAACACGAAGCATCAACATGAAACCTTCTTGAAGACCCATCAGCACACAACTCGGACAGTAAGTCAGCAAGAATCTCGGGTTCTGGAACTCGAAGCTGCACGTCAGCAGGACCGCAAGAAGATTGCGACTCTGGAGAATTCTTTTAAGGACCAAATGACGGAGAGGAACAATCTTCTCTTGGCATTATGGAGCCGCTTGTCAGCTCTCTGTGGCACTGAATGGACTCACAGTAATAGTCTCATCAATGGGCGCGCTCTTCCTTCACTGGAGGCTGTTTCAACAATGTTACCCGGCTTCAGCAAGAACCTTCTGGCTGCCGTGAAGACAATTGAAACCATCGTTGGCAGCTTCAAATCGCGAGTTCGAACAATTGAGAGCAACCTTTGGAAAGAGTTTCAGAACCTTGAACACACTCTTGACCTCCGGACTAAGAAATTGGATCGTCTCGAAACTATCATCAAGACGGGCGGAATAGGCAGTGTAGACAGCAAAACCGAGATGCAAAAATTGAAAGACGCGAACCGGCTCTTAAAGGAGCAGTTAGCTAATCTTCGCAATGTCGACGCACGAACAAAGCGACTTGAACCGTCATTTGACCCTGGCAGCCCGTCACCCTCTGTGCCAATGGGCCCACGCAGCCTAAATAACGAGCGCACTTCCACTCTCACGAGACACCATTCCACTTCGGCCGTCGAGACGCTCGAGCGTCCTTTTACCTCCGCCTCGTCGCTTAAGCCTTCAGGCACCTCCAATGGTACCTCGAACGACGAAGCGAGCGAACAGCGCTGGATCTTGCGCCTACGCGAGCTCGAAAAGAGACTTAAACAAGAAAGAGAGGCTCGGCTTTTGGATCGGAGTGGCGCGAGAAAGAGGCTGGAGGAAGGAGAGAAGAGAAATGAAGAATTGAAAGCGGAGCTGGAGAGAGCGAGGATTAGAAAGGAGACGGCGTTGCATTAGGCGGGTGTGGACTTGTAATTTATGATTAAGTAGCGTTAGTGTTGGCGTTGACATCTTGCATTTTATGCGATTGGCTTGTTTCTTTGGCGTTGAGGAGAGAAGGTATACGACGGATACAGGGAGACGGAGCAGTAGATGTATAATCAGAATGGATCCAGGCGTCTCTCTGCAGCGAACTTGAAGAATTCCGATCTTCTCTGCGTCCTCTTGTTACATAAATGCAGCGGACATAATCCCCAAATCCATATCAATATCAGTTTCCCCTTTTCACGCTTCTCCCTACGGTCTACAGAAGGCCAGTTTTCAGCCATGATTGAAGGGTTCACTTATTTACTACTGCTGTAGGTTAATCGTTCTGGTCTTATTGATAAACTACTCTCTTACCTGACAGTCTCTATTCTGCGATCACTTCACCTGTCAACTTCCGGTGGGGGGTCTCTATGGCTGGCGGAGAACTACACATATGGCACCTTGTGCAGCATTTCTCTAGGCTTCTTAAATAGATGCCACGGTAGTCTAAGCCACGGAGCTATTCTTGTCGTTGTGAATACCCTCATTAAGATGTTCTTGTTGTTGTATCTGGCATGTTGCAATTTCTTTTATCACTATAAACTTTCCTGTCGTTCATCTCTCTCTTTACCGTCACTGTCTATTTGGGGTTTTTACGACGCTTATCTCCTACGAGATCAGTGATTAGAATCTTATAGCCGCCATCATGCTCGATGTTCAATCAGCGTGGTCAATAGTTTCGCACTGGTGCTTCTAGACTCCAAATATAGTGCGAGCCCAGCTGACCGAGAAAATAAGCACATACGCCTTCTCTGCCTGGATTAAATTCGACCCACATCGAGTCTTCCGGCTTGGAAGGACGTGCTGCTATATATGCTAGTGGACTCCGATGCGTCAAGTTGATAATTAGCTGCATTATCTCCGGCTTGTGCACAATCTACTCTGGATTTTTCTTTTAAGGCGAGCGTTCTCGAGCTGGTCAGTAGCCGCGGATACGCAACCGGAACATCGCACAATAAAGTTCTAGACTATGCCGTTAGAGAAGACACTTATATTCAAGAGTGTACATTTGCACCTGTATTTTCTTGCGACCAACAGTATCCATCGCGGTAGAAACATTCACCGTCGCATAAAGTTCTGTTACCGGTTCCAAGATGCACGCGGAAAGCACTTTATCCGTCGAACCATGTTCAACTTACCTACCGCATGTTCCCAACGATGGAGGTATAGAAGTGGGTACACTTATCCTCGCCTATAGAGAGGGTCCGACACTTCCAGATGGCCATTTGGACGAGGTGTCATCTTTTGTATCGAAGAGAGAACAAACTTGTGAATGAAGGGGAAATATTAAGGGGTGGAGTTTGGCGCTAAGTATGAATGAATGGAGGGGAATGATAACCCGGGTTAGTTGGTATTCGAAGCATTGCAAAAGACACGCAAGATAATTGGCTATCTATTTCATGGGCTTTATATCCTTTTGAGCTTTCAGAGGGAAGATTTGTTTTTACTTGAATGGGGCGTTTGGCAATAGAGAAAAAGAAGCTCATGAAAAGATATAAAACATAAAAGGGGAGGCTAACCCTCTTATGCTTAAAGGCATCGCATATCTCATTCACAAAAAGTGGGCAGGTACCTGCTCTCTCTAGTAAGAATCTGGTCATGTGCAGGAGGCAATTTTCATAACTCAGGATTTAAGAATTTTACTATTTAGATCTATTATTTCAATCGGCTATGTCATTGTTATCATGATACCGTTCTCTTCACCCGTAGCTTAGACCGAGAATCTTCCTCTTTATAATACCTCTGACCGTGGTGAGGGTGTTCGCCAGTCAGATTATCACGGGCATGACTGCTAGTGCTGTGGGCCTGGCGTTGAAAGCTGATAAGTCTAGTAGTTTGCCGCGGCGTTGGTGTATACTCCCTAATATTGTGTCAGCCGCGGGTTTTGGGTAAATAAATAACGGGATGATTGAAGCAGCCGGGTGAGGAGGACTCACCCAAGGGAAAACAACCACCCAAGCCGGCAACCCAAACTCCAACTCCATCAATCCTGCACAACCACCATCTGCAAAATACTAATGCACGCAAAAGCCCACCAAAACCTCCCCTGCCCTCAAACAACCAGGACGGCAAAAATACTAGCATATCCCACTGGCATTGCTACCTGAGAAGTCAAGAAAACCCCCTTCCATACCCTACAAAGCAGCCATTCATAACCACCTCCCCCAGGGCCCACACAGGATCATGTCCTGGTACACTTTAAGGGCCGATGCTGAGGAGCGGTCCATGAGGTGCGTAATGAACAAAGAATCACACCCAAGTAGAAAGGGAGGCCCATGCCAATAAGTAGGTGGGAAGCGGTGATGACGGGGACTTGGAGGCGGTTATTGAGCTCGCCGTAAGTGCATATAATAGCGCCGCCTGCTGCAGCGGTTAGAGGTGAGATTTGTAGAAGCTGGTTCGCGGGCGATAAGGCGCTCATGCCAGGCGGTTCGTATTTCACGAAGACGTAGGGGATTTCGATGCACGTTGCGATGGCTTTAGCGGTGTTGATCCACAAGAGGATGTACGCTACGAGACCCCAGCGGGGCGACCAGCTTGAAACGAGGGTGAGGACTATCATTTGGATGATGATGGTGAGAGTGATGGAGATGATAGCCAAGCTGGCCGTCTTGGTGATGTCGGTTGCGAGAGCCGTGGTGATGACTTTGGGGAAGAGTATGATGCGCAGGGTGTAGAGAAGGAGAAAGAGGAGCAGGATTGTGTGGATCCAGAAGATGATGGAGATTATGTCCAAGTTGTCGAATTGGTAGTCCAAATTATGGAGGATCACAGCGATTATGCCGGTGCCTTGGGGGGTGAGGAGCCATCTGGAGATGAAGTTTGCGCATTACAATTGTCTAGTGAAGACTTTCTATTCCACCATGAGGGCTCCAAACTTCCGCTTTTAGCTGACCTTCCCAGGAAGAGCACTACTTGTGAGAAACAACATTGTGATATGTTGAGTGTTTTCGATCTATGAGGTATAACGTACTAATGATTTTCAGGGTTCCGTTCTCACTTACGATGTTAGTGATGTAACAACAAAATAAAGTCTAAAGCAACACGAAATCACTGACTAGTCGACTACATCCAAGGCAAAACACCTTGCCGCGGAAAGAAATGATAGGAAGGACTAGGTCCCGTCTTTCCTGTGAAGTCTATTACTGCATTCCGTCCCATTAACAAAACACTCCATATTCCTTAAGGTAATTTCCGAGATCTGCGTCAGTGCTTCGATTGTGAAAAACCCTTGATGCCCCGAGACCAGAACGTTCGGAAACGTCATCAAGCGCTGAAAGACGTCGTCATCAATGATATCTGCTGAGCGGTCATGATAGAAAAGCGCGCTCTCATTCTCATAAACATCAATGGCAAGCGCCCCCAGCTTGCGACTCTTGAGCGCAGCAATGACAGCGTCGGTGTCGATCAAGCCCCCACGCGAGGTATTCACGAGCATAGCGCCGGGTTTCATGCGGTCGAGGGTGGATTTGTTGATGATGTGACGCGTAGCATCCATCAATGGACAATGTAACGTGACAATATCCGACTCCTCCAGCAGTTTCTCAAGCTCGACGTACTTCCCCAATGCATCGAATTCCGGAACTTTGTACAGGTCATAAGCTAGCAACCGACATCCAAAGCCTTTCAAGATCCTGGCTACCGCTAGACCGATCTTCCCCGTGCCTACGATGCCCACCGTCTTCCCATGCATAGTGAAACCCAACAGGCCATCGAGACTAAAGTTACTTTCGCGCACGCGATTGTAGGCGCGATGCGTATGCCGATTGAGCGTCTGGATTAGCGCGATGGTGAATTCTGCGACAGCTTCGGGAGAGTAGGCCGCCACCCGGGCGACGAAGAAGCCAAGCTTATCAGCAGTCTCGAGGTCGACGTTGTTGAACCCGGCGCAACGTAGCAGAACAGCTCTGGTTCCGCCTTTGTGGAGAGCTTCAAGAACAGGTGCGTCTAGATAGTCATTGACAAAGACGCAAACTGCATCACTGCCTTGGGCAAGGGCGACTGTTTCTTGAGCCAAAGGGAAGACGTGGTAGGTTAGTTCGAAGTTGTGATTGGTGAAAAGGCGCGTGTTGGCTTCTTCGAGGAAGCGCTTGTCGTAGGGTTGGGCGCTGAAGACGGCGATCTTCATCTTTGATTTCGATGAAAGCATGAAATCAATAAAAGTAGTTCTAGTAGAAATAATGTGGTTTGCAAGTTTCACACAACTCCATAGACTTTGAAGTGACACGTCCTCAGTCTAGTTTATCTATGTATCACATGATAACAAACTTACAGGATACGTTGACTCTGGATTTGCTAAGGGCTGGTACTGTAAGATGCAGCCGACGGCCGAAGGCCATTGGATCATCAAGGCACCGTTAATTGCCCTGAAATTAGCGTCAAACCCTCCTGTTTTGCAACTGCAATCTCTTGAATTAACCATACTACCACTATCGCCGAAACAGGAAACCAAATGCTTCGGCGGAATGCTATAGTTTCAATCCATTATATTTAGGTAACACATTAACTAACAAACATTATGAAATCAAGAGTAGTGAGCAGTTTGGAGGCAGAAGGCGAAATAATTTTTGGCCTTCGGCTCTAAAGGGTTAACCGTATGTACCACCGTAGTTCCGAATATCAAAGGGAATCCCGAGGTTAAATGGAGCAGGCTACAACATTCCGAGAACAGTTAACGGAAATCGAGCGAAGAACTGACTCACTCTAACTTCTCCAAGTTGACAATTGCTTACACTCTGTGACTTGAGCACTTGATAATAGATCCTCAGTGCAGCTGCAAGCGTTATCGCCGTGATCTAGATCTCTGGGCAAATCTTTGGCCTGTGTTGGGCATATTCCTTGGGAGTGAGGGATGCCAGAAAGGATATCCGTCGTCTCCGTGATGAAGTGAAATCCCTTCAGGACGTTCTGACTAGTGTAGCGGAACTGGCCGACGCCCCTATCTCATCCAAGTTGTCAATTTTGCGACTCAATCAACCTAATAGGCCGATTCAGCAATGCCGCACGAAGCTGATAGAACTGGCTGGGAAGTTAGAGACTAGACAAGATGAGAGCTTTGAAGTGGTCCTTTAGAAGCAAAGATGTTGATACAGTAAACTGCGAAATCAGTTTCACACTTGAACACTCTATGATTTTAATGATGATCCACATTTTGCTGAGGCACTAGTACTATTATAGCTAGACTAAATTTTAGACCCTGCATTACCTAACCTTTCTGCCTTAGGATTTAGCTGACATCTGCTAAAATCGGCGTCGGCAAGTTTTGAAATAGAATTTCTGCCTAAGTGTATTGGGGTGCTTACATAATCTGGTGATATTATTATGGGGTAATTACCTAATAAATCAGGTGGCTGGGATACCTCTACTTATGGGGGAGCGTCTGGAGTCAATCATGCAGTAACATATACAATTAATGAAGTGTAGGCATAATAGCCTGATAAGCCATCCGCTGCTAATTTTATATGTATGTGACTTATCTAATCGCGTATAATTCTGTCACTAAGGATTAAGAAGTTTAGCACGTGCCAACAGCTCGCTGACAGACTGAGGACAGATTCTGGCTCCTTCATCCACTTTTTGTGCTTTCCGTTTTCCCCGGCTGACCGAAAGCACAATCTAGCTCCTTCACTTATGTCATCCAAAATGAACCGAGAATCATTCCCCATACACCTATAACGGTCTCTCATTAGAATCAAAAAAAAATTAAAAACCTAAAGGCAAGTTTTTCCCAAGGCCTACTAGAATCCCCCAAGTGCTGATATGTGTGGAAATATTTCCGGTTCAGGTATCCGATATATTGGATCCATTTCCCTTCCTTCCTTCAACTCGTCATCTGACTCATCTCCCCATCTGACTATCTTCACTTGGTGTGCCCATGCTGCAATGATGAACCTAGCAATCTTTCCACATCGATAGCGGCAAAAGGGAACTTTGTCATCGTCTCTGAACATTGAGTCTGCCAAAAGTTTGATGTCGCTGGCGAGGTCCTCAGGACGTTCGTCATCGTGATTGTGGCCACAACTTTCTTTGGGCTTAGGACCACCGGAGGAACTGTCGGTCTTAGGTAGTGTCCACGAGACCTCCCGGCTCCAGATTCTTTGAGCGTGGCCCTCCCTCTGCATGGACTCTATGTCAGGTTCAGATCCCTGGCCTATCTGGTCTGAAATCTCGATCTCTGAATTCAGCGGAGCCTTCTGCAGGATTCCCGATGCAGTCTCTCTGTCATCAGGGTCCAAAAAATGGCTTTGTTCAAGCTGAACTTTGTCCATGTCGCGGATGTATTCTTCTGAGGGTTCCTCTGCTTGTTTTTCTGTTGGCTCCTTCGCAGAATCAGTATGGCCAGGGTCCTTGATGGCTTTGTGATATGCACGCTCAAGCTCTTCACAGCACGCTTCGAAAATATCGTCAACGACGGATTTAATACTAGCTGGGTTCCCAGTTTTATCGATGTGCGACTGACGTTGGGCGGCCACGCATTCCAGAAGGGTCATGTAGATCGAGAATACTCTAGCGGCCGTCCTAGTGCTAAGGTTCTTGGAGAAGTAAAGGGCACGTTCGTATGAGTAGGAAATTCCTTCCTTGTCTCTATCCTTAAGCATATTTCCTCTTACTCTATATCTTCCAAATAGATGGAAATAGTCCTCTTTGTCCACCTTTTCGCGTACCTTTTCAATCAAATTCTGAAGTTCGCTCAAGTATTCCTCTCCAAGTTGAAGCCCTCCAAGTGCGGTGAACTGAACTGTTTCGACCAAATTCCAGGTAGACTGTGGCACAAGCCCACCAAATGCAATACCAGCTACAACTCGCCACCAGTAGTAGTTGAGTTTTTCTTTCCCCCCCCACAGCGTGATCCTACCCTTTGTGCCTTCCCATAACTTTGCATCGCAGAGAACCTGATCGTATCTTAAGCCAGGAATTCGAAATAGAGTTTCTATAGCTCTATTGGTCAAGGTTGTGTCGAAGTCGAAATCGAGGACTTTGCCTAGGTGGATTGCGTCTCGTATCGGTCGGGTTATTACTATTGTTATCGTTCGATCGAAGTGATCTATTCCCAGAGGAATACCTCCACAAGCAAGGTACTTGGCAAAAAGAGTTGAATAGCCGCTCCCCATTGGTTTCTCAACAATGTCTCCAAGTTCGTTTGAGTATGCTAGGTAGAATTCCGCGATTGCTTGTTTCCATCGGCTTGTCAGTGACGTTCCAAATGCCCCATGTCCGCTGATCAAAGTTGGGTCTCCATAGCTTGGAAATCGCATCCCTAGGATTAGGGATAATGTGAAAAGCTCAATGGCCGATGTATCGATGCAGGGTTTGTGCTTATAGATACGCACACTCTTAATTTTTACCAGTGTGGGTTGCCTAGACTCATCCTTTAAAGGCCTAACACAATTTATCAGATGAGGGCCGTTTCTGAAAGATCTTTCGTATAGAACATGTCGATCGAGGTAAGCGTTCTGATATATCTGGTTCTCAAGATCAAGATCGTTAATATCGTAAGCCTTCGGGTTAACTTTTCTCTCCCTCGCCTTGATCACCGTCTCCGAGTGGTCCCGCAAAATTTTGATATGTTTCTCCGCCTTTTTAGTGTAGCGATCCAACGCCTCAACAGAGACATCTTTGGGCTGTGCGGAGAGCCACTGAAGGACACAAAAGAGTAGATGCGGTCTATCTACTCCAAGGCTGAAAAAGCAATTTTTCTTCGGAAATGAAGCGTTGGGTGTCCAGGCAATTTCATTAAAGACCCCTTCGTAGATAGGGAGCCAGCACACCTCGTTGTCGTTGGGCGGAATAGAATCAAACAACGCGGAAGTGAAGACGAGATTGTCCCCCCAGTTGATGATAGTGGATATGCTAGGGACAATAGGGCGCTTCACTTTCTTGGAAAACTTCCAGAAGCACCACACACTCGGTTCCTTGATAGAGAAATAGCCCATCTCATCTTTGTCGCAGCAAACTCGTCCTACATCTGCCTCCGCTGCTCGCTTCTTGCGATCAATACAGAAGGCCCAAATCCCCAATGCGACGCCAGTGAATCCCAGTATGCCGAAGATTGACGACACGACTGAAACCCAATCCATCCATGTTGTCATGATAAGTGTTGTTGCAGTAATTTTGTAAGTGGAACTAGTGCTCAAATTTCGAAGATGCTTGTAGATGGTAGAGTGTATCTTGCGCAGATTCAAGAAAGAAAAGAAAAGTTTTCTTGCGATCGAGAAAGCCATTGACAAAGATACACTCTTCATATATGTAGGTTGCCAATATTCTGAAGTGAGTGCAAAGGATTGAGTTTCTGACTGAGCTAGAGAAATCGGAACTGGTAATTCGTCAAGAATTAGATGGCCTGCAACTCGCTGCCCAACCATCTTATTACACGTTCTTTCCTCCGCGTTTGTGGCTTTAGGTCTCATGTTACTCGCTCATTTTGAACATTTTGGTAGCCAATTAAACACCGTCCTGATTTTTCTGGCTTTCAGCCATCATATGCAAAGAAGCTCAGAACTGTATTCTCAAGTGTAGAAATATAGCCTATCATAGTCACATCAGTGTCGAATACAACGCTTAGCTTATAGCCAATGGAGATACAGCATCGAGCGCAGCTATAGATCGAAACTAGTACGAATGTGAATGACTAGGAGTGCAAAAGGCTTTGGCTGTAGCGGGCAAAAATAGTCCAAAATGGAACCTGTATTATGGTGTGGGCAGGCTAGGGAGACTCTAAGGCGCAATGCCTTAAGGCTGCTTATGGGCCTCGATTAGGCTGCTCTTAATTAGCGACTCGATAAAATCCTTCACCGCTGCCAACACTTCTCTAAGGATTAGTAGAAGTACTTAATGCATCACTTCACCTATCCTCAACATTTGTGTCTATCTTACTACGCTTGATTGACTATACCCTGGTCCACACCTTGTAGTCAAATCCTTCTTCCTTCGTAGACTTCAGGCCTAGTAAGAAGATATGGTGTTATTAAGCGGAAAAGGCAAAGCAGCACGCAGCCGAAGAGCAAGCGGAGAGCACAACCACGGCATCGGCTACTATAATACCAGCCGACGATAGTGAAGACGCAGAGTCGAGCGACGGAGAGGTCGGGAAATGTCGATGACGCCGACAAGGCGAAGCTAGAGGCGCTGCGCAAGCGCGTCGCGTAGCAAGAAGAATACCCATAGCTTCTTAGGAGGATACAAGAGCTCGAAACAGAGCGAGCAAGCTTGATAAAACAAGCGATGGAATAGACAAGCGAACCTGCAATGTAGTCAAGTAGTACGTGACCTCGTTTCGAAAAACACTCCCTCGAATACTATAACTTTGATAGAGAGAGTCCTAGGGGAACTGATCTTTATATGCTATGGAATGTTGCCACTTGATGTATCTAGCATAACGTCAAGAACATCCAAAGAGGCTTCAACTGTCCACGTGTTACAGTAATTTGACCACTTCATTTCCAATACCTATGCCTCTTCTTTAGCCGTCATTATTTTATTCCATTTAATTATGGTATCTTTAGCATGCTCAGAAGCGGAGCGCGCAGCGCGACGCTAGATACTTGTTTCACATGAAGCAAAATCAAAAAGTACCCTCTTTAACTTCGTGAATATTGTTACCACATACAGAGTTGAGATATTTCAAGGTGGAGCGCTCTGCGCGACGCCTAGGACTCGCCATAGGAATAGTCTCCTCTACGGGATGCGATGGGAAGTTGGCATGTGCCAGAGTTCTTACCCGTAATCCTTAGGCAGAAATTCAAATTTCAAAACTTGCCGATGAAATCTGTGCGCCGATTTTAGCCGTAAAATTTAGCTTAGCTATAATGGTACTAGAAGCACGTTCCTTATCCATATTGCCCTTGTTGCGAACTCGGTCAGTAGATGGCACAGGGACGCTAGCGAGAGGGCGAAGCCGGTGCTATTGGTAGTTCTAAATACAAGAATCTAAAGCTAAAGAAAGGATAGAAGAAAAAGGAGAGCAGTGGTTTACGGACGGGTATATATAGCACCTTACAGGTCACACGTCCACATGCCAACTGCCCATAGCTAACCGCCTACGACCCCGTCCGCAAGGGCAGTCTGCGGTTAAGGCAGTTACGGACTGTCACCTGATTTACGGTCCGTAACAGCCCTTGTACTCACCCTAAAAGCAGGACTATGGCGACAAAGCTAAAACAACAATTAAAGACATAACGCTGTCTTTCATCTGCTATGACATGTTTCAAACGACTCGAGGAAAGGCGCCACGGGAGTACGTCATGATGTTCGGCCGCCCCTCTCTCAGATTTCCAATCCTGTCAATCCGGCGAATTTCCTTGCGGCGCATGGCGACCGAGGCGCATTCCAACGACAATGGACCAATGAAAGCTTACGGGCTACTCCAGCCGTGTCTGCCGTCTCCATATAGTTGGCCGATCCAGAGCTTCACCAGGTACAAGATTCTTCTTCCGTGCTTCCATTTAGCAGGCAACGCCTCGACCTCCTATATATCTTCCTCATCGCCAATTGCGGCGGGTTCGAGGGCTTCGCCATTGTCGCAACCTCCTTGACCGATAGAAAGTGACTCTGCCACTACGCCTTCCATGTGTTCGGCAGACGATATGTCAGTCTGAAGTGGAAAGGCTTTCCTGCTGAAGCTAATTCGTGGGAGAAACGAAACGACATAGCAATGAACTGGTCAGTAAGTTTGACACAGAGTACTTGGAGTACGGAGGGAACCATTTGGGGTGGGAACTTCTCGACAAACGGATACATCACGGAAGGGCTGAGTATTTCGTGGGGTGGAAGGGACGCCCTGGCACCGAGAATTCTTGGGAGAAGGAATCAACCATAAGCCATAAGCGGATTAGAGAGTTTGAGGCACGCAGGAGAGGGAATGCGTCAGAGCTTTGAAACGGGCAAGAAACTGCTACGGAAGAAATGGAAACATCTGGGGGGACTCCTTCCTAGTAAGCAGAGTATACTTTCATGAATCGTGACATAGAATTTTCGAACCATCCTGGCTGAAGTCACCACAGCGTCCCTACCAGCCTGGTTTGTGGCCAAGGATACCTCTCAGGTCTTGCCCGCCCGTTCCTGCATCCTTGCGCAATGTAGTGACCCGGCCTACCCTGTCTAGCTCAAGAGTTCCCGAGAGCTAAGTGCCGATCTTACCGCCTTCTAAATATAGCCGATAGAATAGGTGAAAATTATTTACCGTCTCATGTGATTCCAATGGCGGTGCTTGACTTCGTTACGGCCAGATAAATTAAAGGGCTCCTAAAACGGGGACCTGAGCAAAGAACAGGTCCCAGAACAGGGCCTAATGCACTGCTGGTTATGTATAGAACGTTTGGCGACGAAAGCACGGCAGGGTGGGCCGGAAAGATGCACAGCGTGGCCCTTCTACTGAGAACTTCCATTGGCCAGCCAAAGGAGGCCTCGTGCCGTGACGTGGCAACGGCGAATGCTTATTGGCCAAGACACTGCCAGTTGGGGGCTGATGCGGAGATGCCCAAGCAGCACTGGCCCACAGCTGTGGACTGTTTCCCGCTAGCACGATGCGCTCAGCCACCGGCTCATCTACCCCTGGTGTGGCGTTGTTCAAAAATGAGGCCCCCGCCCACATCACCGAATCGCCAAAGAGCCTCATCGACCCAAGGAGATCCCATCTCTGGCGCAAATGGCGTCCCCTGAAGTCCCGTATCAGACCTACAGGATTTCTGGAGTGCCACGCGGGGTGTCGCTGCACGACATCAAGCAGTGGTTTCCCGAGGCAGAAAGGAAGACGATACTTCACATTTCATGCGCGCCTCCCACACAAACCAGAGACAATTCCGCAGATGTCCTTACCATCACGTTCTCTCAGAAGCCCGACTCACTAGCCAGCCTCTTGCTCACGTCGAATTCAACGCCTCTTGGCAAATTTCTCCCTAACCTAGACCCTCCGCTTTCGGCACTGCCCGTTGACGCGCACTTCCTTGGCCTTACTCCTTTCAATGATGTGACGGATGAGGCCAATACAGTCGAGTAGGTATCCGTCCGTGTTAATGGTCACCGTGGTGAGCCTGGAGAATCGGCTGGCTAATGAATGACTTCAACTCACCAGTATCATCGCCGTGACGGGTCTGGCTGGGCGGCCGTTCGGGTCCTGGCAGTGCAATGACGGCTCGATGTGGCTTCGGGACCATTTGCCAGTTGATGTCCCAAATGCCAGGGTATCCATCTATGGCTACGCTTCAAAAGTGGTCAAATTCGACTCCCATGCCATCCTGAGAAACTTCTCGGACGACTTCCTGGGCAGGCTCGAGAGCAGCAGGCCCCTCTCAAGCCCAGAGCGGGTAGGTGTTCTGTCGCCCCTCGGAAGCAGGCATTGAGACTTGCTTACTTTGGATTTAGCGAAGGCCGCTGATACTTGTCGGCCATAGCCTTGGAGGCATGATAATCAAGGATGTAAGTCTTGGCCGCGATTCAAGTTACCTCTCCCGCCAGCTCATGGGGTATTTCACCAGGCCTGGGTCCGCTGCGCCGAAGAGGGCGCCAGCAACCCATTTTACAAGGACCTGCGGCGGGCTATGTACGGCTTCGTCCTGTTTGGCACTCCACATAATGGTATGGAAGCAGATGAAATGATAGCAGCCGCTGAAGGTCAGCCGACTGAGTCCTTACCCCGGGACCTCAAACCTGGCTCGTCGACAGTGAAGCTTTTGAGGGAGCGTTTTGCCAAAGCATCACAAGAATTGAGAGTGGTTAGCTGCTACGAGCTGCGAGAGACGCCGACACTTAAGAAGGAAGACAACGGTTCCTATTCCCGGACTGGTGAAAAGAAGCTGATGGTGCCTGAGCCTTCGGCGTGCTTGTTCTGGCCAGACGAAATTGAGACGCGCATCCCCATCGATGAGAACCACTCCATGATCGCCAAGCTATCCTCTCGAGCCGAAAGCAAGTACCACGAGATCAAAAACTGCATCGCTGACTTCGCAGCTGACGCAGTTGAGCGGATTTCCAACCGCTTTCTCCGGTCGGATATTTGTGATGCGATGGAAAAGATCTGCGCCTTGTTGCAGTTCATCCTGAAAAGAGCCACGAATCTTGTCCGGCAAGAACGAGAGAATCTTTCAGATATATTCGTCCATACCGATGCATTCCGCTCTACTCTATCGGACCCCGTTTTAGGCCAAGCTTTCCTCGGGGCACATCTGGGTCGGGGATTCGTATCACGCTTCGCGCGCAAATCAGGCGAGTTAGAGGATATCCTCTCTCCGTTCGAGGTCGTGGCACTCGATACGGATGTCGAATACCAATCTTTCGCATCATCTCGGGGGTCGCTGCCAGCTGCGTGCAACAGAGGCGCGAATCAGGTTACTAAAATGGGTGTTGCGGCTTTATTCAGCAACAGCTATATCAAGGGCTTCCTCCAAGGTGCCAGGGCCGTCATCCAGGCACAAGTGCAGATGCTGTCACTCTCGATGCTTCGCCAACAAGTTGACCGAGATTTCTTGGAACCACACAGCTTCACTAAGGAAATGGGCTTGTATCGAATTGCTGCCATGCAGGCATTGTTCAATTCTACAGATAACGGGCCCCAGGAGCCATTGCAGGGCTCTTTGTCGATAGTCAGTTCTGGCGAGCTACTCACCGGCCGTTACACTGATGACAACGGGGAGTCGGAGCGGTTGGTTCTGGTAGAGTACAAGCCATACGCCCTTCCCAGTGACCATCGCCGGCAACATACGAGCGAGGATGATGAGCAGCAAGCGGAAGCGACTAAATATTTGGCCCAGAAGCTCGCCACGTTGCTGAGCAAGTCTTCTGGAGAACAGATGAACCCAGAAAGAGGTCGCCATGTCTTCGATGCGACGACATACACTTTCCAGTGCATCGGGTACATGGACGAGCCGTCAAATGGTACGCTTGCGTTCCTCTACGAGATTCCAGAGAGTGGTGTTGGGCCAGAAGGCAAGCTAGGCTCGAATGTGAAGACGCTGAAACAGATGATCCAAGACGGACTAAAGATGCCCCTTGAAGAGAAGTTCCAGCTAGCCTTCAGGATATGTTCGACCGTCCTCAACTTACATTGCTCAGGTTGGGTACACAAGAGTATTCGCCCCGAGAATGTGGTGCTCATCCCAAAAGCTAGTCAAATCGAAATCCCGGCACGTTCCTCCAGCGGCGTCATCGAGAAGTACGACGTGTATCTCAAAGGATTTGAGTTCTCGCGCAAAGCAGTCGGAAAGTCGAACCCCTTCGAGTCATCCGACAAGGACAATATATACCGACATCCAGATCGCCAGGGGCTGCCAGGCCAGCACTTTACCAAAGAGCATGACCTGTACGCCGTCGGTCTTGTCCTACTTGAGGTCGGAACTAGCAAAAGCTTAGAGCGCTGGTCGAAACCGCTGAAGGAACGGTTGGATAAGACAGCCCAACGTGCGACACCGCAGGCCTATAAAGCAGGCTTCACGCAGATTGCTAAGGATAACCTGCGCAACACTATGGGCAGCAGGTATGCAGAAGCAGTTGTCAAGTGTCTCGATGGCGCAGTCCGCGGATTTAGCGTAGACATGGATGACAAGCAGGAGACAGCACTCACACTCGCGTTCCAAGAACAAGTAGTTGAGGAGGTAACACCGGGAATTAGTCTTTAGAGAAGATGGTTTGGCATTCATAGTCCTCAAAGCACACATAGTGGCGTGAAACTTACTAAGTAATCTGAGCTAACTCCGTCTAAAGAGTGTCATCCGATTCGTCATCATAATCGTACAGAACCTTCCACAGATCATAGCTAGGCTGCTTCTCCCTTTTAAACCATTTAGCCTCGAATATTTCAACAAACAAGCGATCTCGGTATCTCGCCCCCGTTGTTGACTTCATGCTGCCAGTTTTAGCACCGGCAGCAATTAGAGCCTGGATGATCCGCGGCGCGGCAAAGTATCTCTCCCCTTCAGTCCAAAAGTTAGCATACAAAGCACTCTCCACCCAACATTCTCGGAGAGGAGTCTCACTATGATTCAGGATGCTTCCGTTCTCTGGTTTGCACCGTTAGCAACTTGGCCACTTGACCCATACAGGTACTCATTTCTGTGGAGAATAAAACACACCGAGATCAGCCTGGATAACCGAGTCATCGAACAGAAACTCCGGGATCGCCTCGCCACCTTGGGGCTCATGGCGAATGTTCATCGCCCACTTCTCCAGCAGCCCGGTTCGCGCGCCGTTCCCCTGGGCCAGGGCGACGTCTAGTGCCGTCATCTCGTGCCTGTCTTCGGCCGTGAGGTCGACGCCGAGGTCGAGCGCGTGCTGGACGCACCGGACGAAGGCGTTCTCAACCATGTTCATCAGCACCGTGCGCCCAGTCTTGGCGCTCCTCGAGTTGCTCAGCGCCCTCTGCTTCTCGACGTCGCTGAGACCGGCCATGTGCTGCTTCAGAGTGGCGAGGCACTTTTCGTCGGGGATGGTGAAGTTCTTGGTCAAACACCAGGCGAAATCCCGACCGTCGTTGTCTCGGACTGTTGGGTCGGCTCCGAGTTGTAGAAGGTTCGCGTACAGCGCGAGAGCGTTTTGCCCTTTCATAGAGCGGTTCTGAATGGCCAGAAGTAGAGGCGTATCACCATCGGTGTTTCGAGCGTTGAGGTCCAGAGTTCCCGGCGCCTCCTGCAGCAGACATTTAATGATAGCTGTAGAGGCTGCCGCCCCTCCAGGATTTTCCAGTGCGGCGTGAAGGACCGAGTTGCCATAGATCGTATCCGTTGCAGAGCAGTCCTTAGTCCCACGGACCAGCGCCTTAAGGACTAGGAAATAACTCTCAGGATAGGCAATCTGTTCCCGGTCTACCTGCGCCCACAGATGCAGGGGCAGCCGACCAGAGTAAGTCTCAGCGATGTTTGCGTCTGCTCCATGCTCAAGCAGTGCGAGAACAGCATCGCTGTCACCAGATATAACGGCGTCTAGCAGAGCAGTGTTGTCTGTTGGCAAGTTCCTCCGGGGGTCTAAGCGGCCGCCGTAACTCTTGAATAACTCAACACATCTTCTAGTCTCAGTGAGACTGTTCTCCCAAGAGCCAAGGTAGCCCCAAAGACGGAGGGGCCGCGACATCAGTATATTCCGACTGTCCACGTTGGAAGCCCGTAGGTGCAAAGGCGTGAAGCCACCCCTGTCTTGCTTGGTTGGGTCTGCGCCGTGCTCCAGGAGAAAAGAGACCATAGCCGAATCGACGCGAATCATTGCCGAACCCAGAGCTGTGTGCGCCCTTGTGTCGTTCGGTATGTCGTCTTCGTCAACTAGGGCGCCGTGGTTGAGTAAGGTCTGGGCTGCTTCGAAAGACCCGACGTGGCATGCCCAGTGGAAAGGGGTACCGTGGGGCCAGTGAAAAGGAAAGTGGTCTGCCTCAATGAGCAGGCGTTGTTTGCAAACAATTCCTGTAGTCCTCGAGTCAACACTGACGCCATTCCGGAGCAGCAATGTAGCAATCTCGTCCATATGCTCTTTGTCGACCATGAATAACCAATGAAGGCACGAAACATTGAACTGTGTCTCTGTTATTGAGGCATCCGCTCCAAAGCTGAGAAGTGCTTTAATGGCTTGAGACTGTCCAGCAAGGCAAGCCTTGTAGAGAGGTGTTTCCCCAGCCTTGTTCTGCTTGTTGATGGAAGCTGAATTGATCTGAGCAATGTGAATAATCAGGTCCTCTCTTCCAAGCATAGCTGCAAGGTGGAGTAGTGTATTCTCACCCGTGTCGACCAAGTCTCGACATAACTGAGACGTTGAGAAGCGGAGGAATCCAGTGGGTTCCATTTCCTTCAATGAGGGAAGTGAAATATTCAAGCAGCTACCTTCGACGAGATATGGCTCAGGTTCCTTCCGACCTACAACACTGATGAATCCCTCACTGTTGTATCCGCCATTAGTCCTGTGAATTCGGCGAGCGTCTGTAACTCGCGAGGGACTGGATTTAGCAAGTTCAGCAGCAGCGATCCAAGAACCGCTGGCGGATGCGCTGAATAGCATATCCTCAACGGCAACCTCAACGCCATAATCGCTTGTCCAGTTCCGAGCACCGCGACTAGGCGAGATAGCATCCGCCAACTTGGTCACCAGCCCTTGTGCAATGGGATTCGGAGGATCTGTCTTGATGGCGGCAATGCAATAGTCCAAGGCGAACTCACGAAATCCAGTAGGCTGTTGGATGCAGTAGCCTATAGACATTCCAACAAGAATATCGCCAGATAGCCTCCAAGATGCATCTCCTAGTAAAGACTGCCGGTGGTCCACGTCTAGCTGTTGAAGCATAGAACGGTCGACGAAGGACCAATATGAGTATCCCTGTTGTCGATACGTGGACTTGGCCTCCGCCGAGACTTTGAGTTGCTCTGCAGTATTCGTAATTTTCCTGAGACTATGAGCTGTTTAAGAGGCCTTAAATATACAGGAAAGCTAGACTTACCAGCTAGAATAGGCCTGAGATTTTGGATCTTTCAACAATTCCGGGGAAACGAACGAACGCCCATGCGGAGAGGCAGAGAGGAAATGCCTGCAGATCAACCGAGAGTATTTTGTCGCCTGCTCTTTCTCAGTTCCAGTCAGGTTAGAGGCCTTGTCAATCACGGAGCAGACGTCTTCCAAGACCGATTCTGCGTCTTTTTGGTCTGCATCCCCGAGTGGAGACCTTCCGTTCTCTAACGCCAGCGTAGACAGCCCAAGCAAACCATACGAGTAGCTGTCACATTTGAAGAGCAGCTCCGGCGATATCGTTTGGTCAGCTCCAACAGATTCTACTTCCGGAGGCTTCCATCCCGGAGTGGAGCGATAACGCGAAAATGTGATGTCTTCCTCCTTCTCAATGGCAATGCAGAGGCCAAAGTCGGCCAACTTTGCCACGAAAGGCATTCCTTTGTCAAGCTGCTTAAAGATAAGCACGTTGTCTGGCTTTAAATCTCCGTGGACGATACTGCAATGACGAAGACACTCCAGACCTGAAGCAACATCTAAGCATAGTTGGTATTTCGTCGCCATCGAAAGTCTACCAGGGGAAAATTTCCGCGGATCTCGTAACAAGGTCTGGAGGGAGCAGACAGCTTCTTCGACGTACAAAACTGGAAGCGGATATAGGTCATTGCGGTTAGAGTAGTCGTAACCCCACGCCACGAGCTTCACGATGTTTGGATGCTGGCGGGTTCTGTCATGGCACAAGCTTCTGATTTCCAGCTCCAGAGTTTTCAATCGCCTTTGCTGAAGCTCTTTAGCGCCTGTGGAGTCATTATCGTAGACGCTGCTCAGCTCTGCGCGCTTCATCACAACTCCATCCCTCACGCCATGGATATCTTTGAAGACTGAAAACTGTGCCCCACCGCCGATGCGCGTAAAGTAGCCCGTGTTCTCGAGGTTGATCCGGTTCAGGTGGTGCGGGCCTTCGATCCCAAACCTTTCCAGGAGAGCGACGTATTGGGAGACGGAGGTGAGAGTGGGTATTGTGAAACCATTTTGCTTTAGGAGCGAGAGATTGTCGAAAGGATTGTTTGTCTTGGAGCTGGAGCAACGAATGCTGAAATTGCTGAAATTCATGACGAATTTGGACTGCGTCGAGAGCACGGCAATGGTTTAGCTCTGTCTGCTGCGCTCTTCTCAGAGAAACCGGAAGCCGCTTAGAAAAAGCGGTAGTAGGGATGATGAGTTGAGGCTGAAATAGAGAAAAAATAGCCCAAGCCAAGGATTAGGGCGCAAATTGTTGAATTGGAGCACACTGTCAGGTGCGGGGTCACATGGATGAGCATATGTATTTAAACCTATATTGGCTCCTCGCTCCCGAACTCTCCAGAGTATTTGGTAGTGTATTTGCCTTCTCATACCCAGTTGTCCAGGCAGATCAAAGCAACCAAGTATAGAATACACAGCAAAGACAACAGCTCAAACACTAGATCCAGCTTAGTATTTTAAGCACGCTGCAAACTGGCCTGAATTCTGGGTCTTGGAGGGATCCCGGACTGGGCTCCAATGAGTGGCTGGCCGGTTCCCAGAGGCTTTCCCTCGTCCCGGGAGTTGTTAGCACAGATCCTCAAGTGCAGAGCGGAATGCGTATGAAATCGTGACCAGCAACGGCGACCGTCACATACGCTGCCAATTCTACGTAAAACCCTCAAAGACCTTGATATTAAGCCGTCAGGGCTGATTCGAAGGAAGTATCTGCATGAAGAGGGGCGACAATCCGAAATGAATCCCCTGAGGCCGTGTGGGTTGAAACAGGAAATGAGGGCATTCAGAAGCACCGAAAGCAGCAAAAGCAAACAGGCGTTGGTGTTGAGGCTGAGGTGTGGCTTTCCTCTTGCTGGACAAAATCTCGGCGCACGGATCTTTTTAGCGTCTAGCTCCGGATTCTATTCCAGTTACACTGCAAAGCAAATTAAGGGAATCGGAATACATCATGTACCATCTCAAATTCTAGGCTGGCATGTCATATCATCCCAGAGCATGTACTGGTATATGTTGCGTTTTGCAACTAGCATGGGCGGTTCTTAGGAACAGACTCATCAATTTGATTACTATTGAAATCCTTAGAGCATTCAGTGCTCCGTAGCTACGATATATATACCCAATTCCCAAAGGAGGCTCTGCCTCTTATTCCGGGTCTCCGGTGCCTGCAGCCTGGAGCTGAATCGGGGTGCCTGAGTAAATGAAAGCTGAAATGAGAGAAAGGGAACGTTATATCCAATAGTATATTCTGGGGTAGCCAGTAGTGTTTTTAATGTTGTGCTTTTTCTTCCTAGATGTTTTTCTCTAATGCCCTTTCCGAAAAGTCTCTCTTACTTGTGATGCGAGTGTTCAAGGGGCCAACATGTGCGAGATGGCCGCATGTGCGTGCAAGCCAGTATCACGTGTTTAGACTGCTTGCTCGCAAGAACGTTGTGGTCGCAGGACCCTAGGGTCCTGCGACTATTTTTCTTGGGAGCCCTGGTCCTAGGAGCAAACAGTCTTCAACACGTGATTGTACGTAGCTACTGTAAAGTTTTCGATGGTTCGCGCCTGGCATCGGCTTGAGATTGACTGTCAGAAACGCCACGACTAAGGCGTGATATAACTTGGCGTGCTACTTTTCGGCGTGCTACAACTTGGCATACGAAAATTCAGCGTACTACAGTTCGGTGTGTTACAATTCGGCGTGATATAATTTGGCGCTGCGAGCCCATTCCGGGCGCATTCTACTGCGCTGGCGCTAGGCAGCATTCTGGACGCTTGGGCGTTAGGAGGGGTCGCCTCGGAAAAACCAAAATGCCTCGCCCTGCCAAAATTATATCCACGTGTTGCGTCAGCGCTTACATTTCCGGCAGGGGGCCATGACCCCCTCGAAAAATTGCCTACCGCGTTTAAGTTATTGAGGGTCTTAAAACTGGCAGTTAGGTGAGGTACTTGCATCGATTTACAAGGTTAGTTCTATGAGAAACGGGGTAGAGGTACATTCTGAGGCACATCTCAATCTGTAGGTGCATTTTCGCTCACAGGTACCTTTTACCATAGAGGCGCCTACAAAATCCGAGGCGCCTTGTCAAGGAAAGATATCTATTTACACAAAGGTGCCTGCTCAGAGTAAGGTACCTATAGGCCCCACCTTCTGGCTGCTTCTCGCTATATGAAGTGGTCAAGCAATATGAGTTACTGCTTCACGTTGTCAAAAATCACCTAGCTAAGTATACTTCGTCTGGTGCGAAAACGACATGGTCACCTTCTTAATTTGAGGCAATTTAGTCATAGATCCTTTCGAGACGTAGTGATTTACGTGATATTGATATCAGGCCATATAATAGATCCTCGGCAAAGCCACCAACATGCAAATATTAAAAATTCACGGGTCTGACACAAAAATGTTGATACTGCCTGTTAACTGGTACAAATTGCCCCTTAATCCATGTTTGCATTATTATTATAATTATTATTAATCTTACACCATTTGAGTTTAAGGCTATGCGGGTCTCCTATAAAAGGCCTTAAACTAGAGAAAACCTTCCTACTTTCATAGTAGGATGAAAAACCTTAAGCTGCTTGTCCTTATACGAGGCTGTACCTTACTCGCAGCCTGCAATTTAAATAAGTAGCCCCACCGCCACCTACTTGTCAAGGAGAGCGTCCGTGTTTGCATTGGAATTTTGCTCTATAGAACTCTGAAGCCGACTTTTTATATCTTAGGGAAGAGTATTTTTTGGAACAGGGTATGAAACTTACTGCTCTGAGCTTAGCATGTATAAGGGAATTAGTGCGGCACAGTCTTACAATCTCCTTCGTAGACGGTGGCCAAGATTCATGATTAACTGATCTGTAAGTGAAAAATCGATCATTTGACGTATAATTAAGGCCACGTCAACACCTTCGCACTCTCCAAGCTCGTAAACCATTTTTAATACAGTCTTCTTTATCCTATGTTCTCTGATCTTCTTTTGGACTTGGTGATGGCTAT
>Ga0335074_10002031_pt1 | contig 27535 bp, 19 predicted proteins | sample Lox_Sample_23_FD_206715 | JGI IMG/M metagenome (GOLD analysis project Ga0335074, IMG submission 206715) | Soil microbial communities from Loxahatchee National Wildlife Refuge, Florida, United States - Lox_Sample_2.3 | ecosystem: Environmental > Terrestrial > Soil > Wetlands | place: USA...
CGTTCCGCCAGGACGGCCGCGCCATTCTCGAGCTTCCAGCCCGCGGCGTCGCGCCCGTCACCATTTATTCCGCCGAGCCCGAGCTTTTGCGCCCCGTCTTCACCGCCATCCCCGGCATTCAAGCCAATTTCCTGGCTCCCTCCAAATACGATCCGAACATCCACACCGGCATTGTGGTCTTCGATCGTTTCGCTCCTGCCTCCCCGCCTTCTGCCGACAGCATCTGGCTTGAGCCGCCCGCGGATAAATCCCCCATCCCGGTCCAAAACACTGAGGCCAGCGTGAAACTCAACCAATGGCAGGAAGACCATCCCCTGGCAGCGGGACTGCGTGCTCGCGACATCGAAATCTCGGGCGCCGAGATTTTCCGCAGCGAACCTGGCGATATCTCGATCGCGCGATCGGATGCCGGCCCGCTTATCGTCGCTCGTCCCGGCGCTGCGCCCGGCCAACCCAAAATGGTCGTCCTGGGATTTCATCCCATGCGTTCCGGCCTGAAGTATCAGCTCACCACCCCGCTGTTATTCGCCAACATCATTCGATGGATGGCCCCCGGTGCGTTCCGCTCCTGGGAGCTGACCGCGGGCGCCGCCGGTACCGTGGATGTGGATCTCGAATCCGACACGGATCCCAACCTGGTCCGCGTTCAAACGGAGGATGGCCAGCCGCTGCCTTTCACTATTCAAGGAAAAGCGCTCCGCTTCTTTACCGCCGCTCCCGGAATCGTGCGAGTGCTCACCGGCGACCGCGAATTGGTCTACTCGCTCACGCTTCCGCAACCCGGTGATACCGTCTGGCAGCCGTCCCCTGGGGAAATTCGCCAGGGTGTCAAACTCGGTCTTCCGGGCCGCGCCCCCTTGGGGCCGGCATCCCGCGATATTTGGCAATGGCTCGCTCTTGCCGGCGCCGCCGGGCTGATTGCGGATTGGATCCTCTTCGGCCGCATGGATCGCCGCTTCCAGGCCGCCCGCGCTGCTGCGTCCAACGTGTTTTGGAGAAAAGCGTCATGATCTTCGAGCGCGCCTGGGTTCTTCCGTTCCTCATTCTGCCTTTGCTCTGGGCTTATTTTGAATGGCGGCGTACGCGCCGCGAGTGGGCCCTCGCGCTGAAGATTCTCTCCATCCTTGCGATCGTTCTGGCTTTGGCCGAACCCACCCTCACCGTCCCTGAAACAAAAATGGCTGTCGCCGTTCTGGTGGATACGTCCGCCAGCGTTACCCCCCAGGATCTCACTCGCGCCTCCGCGTTCGCCTCCGCTCTCGACAAAGCCCGCGGCCGCCACTGGATTCGCGTCCTGCCCTTCGCCCGCTCGGTTCGCGATCTGGCGCCCGGCGAAGACCGCGGCTTTCATCTGCTGCCCGCCGCCGGCGATACCGGACACGCAACCGATCTCGAATCCAGCATCGATGAGGCCATCAGTTCATTGCCCTCCGGCCTCGTGCCGCGCATTGTTCTCATTTCCGATGGACAGGAGAATTCCGGCAGCATTACACGCGCCGCTTGGGAAGCGCAGCGTCTCGGCATCCCCATCGACACTGTCCCCATGCAGGGCCGGCCCCAACCCACGCTCCGCCTGGAATCCGTCACCGTTCCCACCACCGCCTTTACCGGCGAACAATTCCCCGTCGACCTGCACATCATTGCGCCGGCGGCGGTCTCCGGTTCCGTCCAGATCAGCGCCGAAGGTAAGCTGCTCGGTTCCAATCCTGTCAAGCTCGAACAGGGCGACAATCAGATTCGCGTCCATGCTAGCCTCGCGACCGCCGGCGCTCTGAGCCTTGCGGGCGTTATCCAAACCAACGGCCGTGGCGACATTCGGTTCGATCGCGCCCTCACGTTGCGCCGTCCCAAAGTTCTCTACATCTCACAAGATCCTCCGGGCGCCGAAAAAAATCTGTTGCAGACGCTCACCGCAGCCCAATTCGATATCGACCGCACCGCCGATCCCGCGCACGGTTCGCTCAACGGCTATCAGATCGTCATTCTCAATAACCTGGACTTGGAATCGCTGCCCGCCGCGCGAAAAGAAGAACTGGAAAAATTCGTGCAGCAGGGCGGCGGACTCTTGGTGATTGCGGGCGAACGCAACATCTACGCGCAAAATAACAAAGTGGAAGACGCGCTCGAACGCACTCTGCCCGCGAAGCTCGCGCCGCCGCGCTCGCCCGAAGGCACCGCCGTCGTCATCATCATCGATAAATCATCGTCCATGGAAGGCAAGAAAATCGAACTCGCCCGGCAGGCCGCGGTCGGCGTCGTCGACAACCTGCGCCCCATCGACATGGTTGGCGTCCTGATCTTCGACAATTCCTTTCAGTGGGATGTTCCCATTCGCCACGCCGAAGACAAGGTCCTGATCAAGCGCCTGATCTCCGGCATCGTTCCCGATGGCGGAACCCAGATCGCACCCGCGCTCACCGAAGCCTATCGCAAAGTGCTGCCCACCCACGCCACCTTTAAGCACATCGTCCTGCTCACCGACGGCATTTCTGAAGAAGGTGACAGTCTCGATCTGTCCAAGGAAGCTGCCGCCCAGCACGTCACCATCTCCACCGTCGGCTTGGGCCAGGACGTGAACCGTGCCTATCTCGAGAAAGTAGCCGCCATCGCCGGAGGCAAATCGTATTTCTTAAACGAACCGGCAGGTCTCGAACAGATCGTGCTCAAGGACGTCATGGAGCACACCGGTTCCACCGCCGTCGAAAAGACGTTACAGCCCGAGATAGCCAAGCACACCGAAATCCTGGATGGCGTCGGTATGGAGAAAGCTCCGCCGCTCAAAGGCTACGTCCGGTTCATCAGCAAGCCCGGCGCCGAGACCATCCTGAAAGTGGAAGACAGCGATCCATTGTTGGTTCGCTGGCAATATGGCCTCGGCCGCGCCGTCGTCTTCACCTCGGACGCCAAGAGCCGATGGGCCGCCGACTGGATCGCCTGGAAAGGCTACGACAAGTTCTGGACCAATACCGTCCGCGATCTTTTGCCGCACGCCCAAAGCACCGAAGCCAAGGCCGAATTCGACAGCGCAAGTGGCGACTTGGTAGTGAACTATCATCTAGGCAGCGAAGTCGAGGACCCCGAAACATTGCCCGATATTTTTGTTCTCGGCCCCAACGGGTTCCGCCACCCCGTGCCCATCGTCAAGCTCGCCGGCAAATCCTATCGCGGAACCATTCACATCGGCGATTTGCAAGGCCTGTTCCGCGTGCGCCCGCTCGAGGATTCTCGCGCATTTCCCGAGATCGGTTACTACCAGCCCGAGCAGGAGCTGCTCGAATACGGCTCCAACCAATTCCTGCTGCGTTCGGTATCGAATTATACCGGAGGCCGTTTCAATCCGTCGCCCGGGCAGGTCTTCGATTCGGGCGGCCGGTCCCAATCGTCCACCCTGCGCCTGTGGCCGGTGTTGCTCGGCCTCGCCATCGCGCTCAATTTGGCGGAATTGCTCCTGCGAAAAGTTCCACAACGGTTTCTAGGTGGAATGTTTGGGGGAAAAGGTCAACCAGCGTGATCTTCTCCAGGCGATAACCTTCAGCGATCAACCCGCGCAAATCGCGCGCCAGCGTCGCCGGATCGCACGAGACGATCGTTAACCGCGGCGCCCGAATCCGCGCCAGTTCCTTGACCGCCGGCTTGCCAAATCCCGCACGCGGCGGATCGGCCAGGACGAAATCCGGAGTTTCATTCAAACCGGCCAAGTACTCCTCGACATTGGCATTCACGGCTGCGCCGGCAAAATTGTGATGCAAATCGCGAAAGCCGCTGCTGCCCGATTCGACGGCGGTCACTTTCTCAAACCGCTCCGCAAGTTTTACCGAGAACAGCCCTACTCCCGCATACAGATCGACGGCCCATCCGCCCTTCGCATCGCCCACCGCGCATTCCACCAGCCGGTCGACCAGGAATCGATTCACCTGGAAGAACGAATTCCGGCTGACCTGGAATCCGCCGTACTGAATCGGCGTGGTCACCCCGAGCGAAGCAAGCGACGTCAGCGCCGCCCGCGGCACGCGGTCTACGACATTCACCTGCACTTCTGTTTCATTGGTAAACAGCTCGAGTGCAGTGCTCGCCTGGGCTTTGATCTTGCCAATCGTCTCATTGAGCTTCACTGAAGCAATGGGGCAATGATCAATCGCAATCAGCTCGCGCGATCCTTGCGCAAAATATCCGATCTTTCCACTTTCAATATGCAGCTGCACCCGATTGCGATACTGCCACGGTTCGCCCGATATCATTCCGATCTCGCCCGCGAATTCGATCTTGCCCACTCGCCGCAACACCTCGCGTAAAATCTCGCGCTTCTGTTCCAACTGGAACGGATAATCCATGTGCTGATACTGGCATCCGCCGCAGCGCTGGAAGTACGGGCATTGCGGAGCGATTCGCTCGGGCGACGCCTGCAGAATCTCAATCACGCGTCCGCGCCATAGATCGTTCTTCGCCCGATCCATCTCGGCGCGCACCACTTCTCCCGGCAGAACAAACGGTGTCAGAACCACTTTGCCGTCCAGACGCGACAGGCCTTCGCCGCCGTAGACCAGCTTCTCGATCGTCAATGTTTCTTGATTGGACAAGCCGAAAGGGTACCATGGTTGATTCGACATGAAAGCACGCGTCTTCTCCGGCGTTCAGCCGACCGGCAATCTGCACATCGGAAATTACCTGGGTGCGCTGAAGAACTGGGTGGAGATCCAGGGCAACTACGAGAGCATCTTCGGCATCGTGGACCTGCATGCCATCACCATTTATCAGGACCCCGCCGAGCTGCGCGCCAAGATACTCGAAATCGCGGCCCTGTTTCTGGCGGCGGGCATCGATCCCAAGCAGTCCACCATCATGGTCCAGTCGTCTGTGCCCGAGCACGCCGAGCTCGCCTGGATGCTGACCTGCGTCACTCCGGTCGGCTGGCTGGAGCGCATGACGCAGTATAAAGCCAAAGCGGCGGCTCAGGAAACGATTAGCGACGGCCTGCTGCAATATCCGGTGTTGATGGCCGCGGATATTTTGCTGTATCAGGCGGCAATCGTACCGGTGGGCGCCGATCAGGCGCAGCATTTGGAACTGACCCGCGACATTGCGAATCGGTTCAATTCGCTGTACGGCGACACGTTTGTGGTCCCGGACACGCAGTTGCCGCTCTCCGGCGCACGCGTGATGGGTCTGGATGACCCGACCGTGAAGATGAGCAAATCCGCTTCTGGATCCGGACACGCGATCGCGCTTTTGGATCCGCCGGAAGTCGCGCGGAAGAAGATCATGCGCGCCACCACGGACTCGCAACCGCACGTCGATTTCGAAAATCTCGGCGCCGGCGTTCTCAACCTGATTGACATCAGCAAGGCGTTCCTGGGCTGGAGCGACGAACAAGCTCGCGCGGAATTCTCCGGCATGCGCTATGGCGATCTGAAAAGGAAAGTAGCCGAAATCGTTGTCTCGCATCTGGCGCCGTTCCAAAAACGCTACGCCGAAATCATGGATGAGCCGGGATATCTGACAGGCGTCCTCAAAGAGGGCGCCGAGCGCGTTGCGCCGATCGCAAGATCCACAGTGCAACTCGTCAAAGAGCGAATGGGCCTTTACGCAGGCTAGTGAAAATCGTGTGATGGCACAGCCTCCTCGGCCACGTGCAGCGGCTCGAAATGCGCGGCTCGCACGGTGTAGACGTTGTCGATGTTCTGCATCTCGCCGTCGATCACGATATAGGAATTGTTGAGGATAGTCTTGCGCTCGCGGTCGAAAACGTCCGGCATGATGACTGCATTCGAAACGCCGGTTTCGTCTTCGATGCTCAGGAACACCAGCCCCTTGGCTGTACCCGGCCGCTGGCGGCAGATGATGCAGCCGGCGATGCGAACCAATCGGCCGTTGTGGACATGTTTCAACTGAGCCGCCGGCGTGACGCCGATCGCGTTCATCTTTTCGCGATGAAGCGCCATCGGATGTTTCCCGATAGTCAGATGCGTTCGGCGGAAATCGGAGTTCAGCCGCTCGCTCGCAGTCATGGGCAAAAGAGGATTGGAGACTGTGGATGCGGGATTTTCAAAGAGCGGTCCGCTCGGGCGCATCGCGAGTTCGGAATCCCAGAGCGCGGCCCGGCGATGCGTGGGCGAAGCCGTGATGAAATTGAGCGCCCCGATTTCACTGAGTTTTCGCAATTCGTCTTTGCGAAGCTCGGGAACTCGATCCGCTAAATCCTGGATGCTGTCGAAGGGCGCATCGGCGCGCGCAGCCAGGATCGCGCGGGCGGCTTGTTCACGCAGTCCTTTGACGTAATTCAGTCCCAGGCGAACGCGGCGCTCTCCGTTTTCTTCTTCGATGGTGCAGCGCCAATCCGAGCGTGTGACATCGATCGGATTGAAATGCAGGCCGTGGCGCTGCGCATCTTTCACCAATGTCGCGGGCGCGTAAAAACCCATCGGCTGATTGTTCAGGATCGCGGCAGTGAACGCCGCCAGATAACGGCACTTCAAATACGCGCTGGCATAAGCGATCAAAGCGAAACTCGCGGCATGCGATTCGGGAAATCCGTAGAGCGCGAACGCGGTGATGGATTGCACGATGGCATCCTGCTGCTTGCCAACGATGCCGTTCTTCGTCATGCCCGATCGCAGCCGGGTCTCGATATCGCGCATGCGTTTTTCGGAGCGCTTGAATCCCATGGCGCGCCGCAGCTCTTCGGCTTCGCCGCCGGTGAATCCGGCTACGATCATCGCCATGCGGAGCAACTGTTCCTGAAACAGAGGAACTCCCAATGTCCGGCGCAGCACGGGTTCAAGCGATGGATGCAGGCACTCGGCCGGTTCGCGGCCCTGGCGGCGCCGTAGAAATGGATTCAACATCTGACCAACGATTGGGCCGGGCCGGATGATCGCAACTTGCACCACGATGTCGTAGAAATGTTCGGGCCGCAGCCGCGGCAGGCACGACATTTGGGCGCGGCTTTCCACTTGAAACATTCCGATGGTGTCGGCGTTTTGCAGCGCTTGATAGACCATCTTGTCGTCTTGCGGCAAATGCGCCAGGTCAACTTCTTCGCGGTATGCAGTGCGGATGAGATCAATGGAATCCTCAAGCACGGCCATCATGCCGAGACCGAGCAGATCCACTTTGATGATCCCCATATCGGCGCAATCTTCTTTGTCCCACTGAATGACCACGCGGCCGGGCATAGTCGCCGGTTCAAGCGGAACGATGGAATCGAGCTGGCCTTCGCAGATCACCATGCCTCCGGAATGCTGGCCGAGATGGCGCGGCAGATCCTGGATGGTCATGTAGAGATCGAGAAATTTCCCGATCAGCGGATGCTTGTCCGGCGTAAAGCCGGCTTCGGAAAACTGGCGCTCGGCAGTTTCCTTCGGATCGGTCCAGCCCCAAACGGGAACCAGCGCCGCGATGCGCGCCAGATCCGTTTCCGGGAAGCCGAGCACTTTGCCGATGTCGCGCACGGCCGAGCGGCCACGATAGGTGATGACATTGGCGGTCATGGCGGCGCCGAGTTTGCCGTAGCGCGCATAAACGTATTGGATGGCGCGCTCGCGCTGCTCGCCGCTTGGAAGATCGAGGTCGATGTCCGGCCACTCGCCGCGTTCTTCGGAGAGAAAACGTTCGAAGAGCAGCTCCATTTCCACCGGATCAATGGCAGTGATTCCGAGCGCATAGCAGACCGCGCTGTTGGCGGCCGAACCACGGCCCTGAACCAAAATGTTTTGGCGGCGGCAGAACTCAACGATGTCCCAGACGATCAGGAAATAGCCGGGCAGTTCGAGTTTTTCGATGAGAGCGAGCTCCTTGTCGATTTGGCGGCGGGCGCGGCGGCGCAGATCGGCAGATTTGGAATGATAGCGATTCATCGCGCCTTCTTCGGTGCGTTTGCGCAGGAACGAATTCATGCATTCGCCGGGCGGCGTGGGGTAGAGCGGGAATTGATAGCCCAAGTCGGCGAGCGTGAATTGCAGACGGCCGGAAAGCTCGCCGGTATTGGCGATGGCTTCCGGCAGATCGGCAAAGAGCTGCGACATTTCCTGCGCGGTTTTGAGATGCCGCTCGGAATTGATGGAGAGCAGGCGGCCGGCTTCCTGGATAGTGGTTTTATTGCGGACGCAGGTGAGGACATCGAGGGCCTGGCGGGAATCGGGCGTGGCGTGGCTGACGCCGTTGGTGGCGAGGAGCGGAAGTTTGTGATGCCGGGCGAAATCGATCAGAGCTTGGTTATGCGCTTCTTCGGCGCGACGGTAGTGGCGCTGGAGTTCGACGAATACATTTTTGTGACCGAATGTTTCAAGCAATTTGGGGTCGGGACGTGCTGCCAGGCACACCAGGCCATGCGAGAACTCAGCAAACTCCTCGGGCGTAGCGGCGCCTTCGCCCTTAGGCGCACGCATCTTCATGCGGGAAATCAGGCGGCAGAGGTTCTGGTAGCCGGTGCGATTTTCGGCCAATAGAGGATAGCGATGACCATCGGTGCAGGTGATTTCGGCGCCGATGTGGGCGCGAAGGCCGGCTTTTTTCGCGGCCATGTGGAAGCGGGCGGCTCCGGAGATGTTGTCGCTATCCAGGATGGCGAGGGCGGGGAAGTCGAAGGCGGCGGCGCGCGCGATGAATTCTTCGGGGACAGACGAGCCTTCGAGGAAGCTGAAGGCGGAGCGGGCGTGAAGTTCGATGTACTCGCTAGTCATAGCTGCCTTCGATGAACCAGTGCGGATCGCAATAGATGCGATACAGCGCGCCATTGGTAAGCGCGATGTCCCATTCGTCGCGATTCCAGGCGGTGGATGTCCACCAGTCGCCGGAAGTTCGCCAGGGACCGGCGGCTTGGAGCACTTTCCCCTGGATGCCAGATGCGATGATGCGGGCCGGACGGTTGCCATCGAGCGAGACAGTGGCCGGGAGGGGCGGGCGGAAGTAACGGAATGCCTGGTGACCGGCGGCTGCGGATGGATGGCTGACGACAGAGGGCTGAGCTCGGACTAAGCGGTAAGGATGCGGGTGATGCGTATTCAAAAGCTCGGGGATGCCGACGTTCGATTCGCCGACGATACCGCGGATGCGCGCGAGCGTGAGTTCGAGTTTGTCGGGCGCGGGAGTGATGGGGAGAAAGATACCGGTTTGGACCGTGCGCGGGTGCACGGGTTTGAGCGTAAGCGAGAGCGCGAGGGTGGGCGCTTGCGGCGGATGCGCTTCGAGATCCATCTGCAGAAGTTTCAGCAGCGATTTGCTCTCGCGCATGGGGACCGGGAGGTGGAGCGTACGGATGTGGCCGGGATGGTCTTCCAGTTCGAGATGAATGGTGACCTCGCTTGCGGCCATAGCGTTTGAAAGCAGGCGGGCGCATTGATCGCTGAGAATGCGGGCGATTAAAAACAGCAGCGGTTCGAGCAGGCTGACCGGGTGATCGAGCTCGATGCGGCCATCGTAAGTGGTTTCGGGCTGGAAGATTTTGAGCGGGCGATGGATGATGCCGCGCGCGAGTTGCTGAAGGTAGACGCCATGCGGTCCGAAGCGTTCGGCGAGCCCGTTTTCAGGGAGCTGGGCGAGTTGCTCGAGCGTGTAGATGCCCCAGCTTTCGAACACCTGCGCCATCTCTTCGGTGAGCGGGAGAGTTCCTACATCCAGACCGTTGAGATCGGGAGCGACGGTAATGCCGGGGAAATTGCGGGCGGCGAGGATGGCGGCGTCGGCGGTGGGAGCGATGGCGACGTTGATGTTTTCGCCGGCGCGGTGCGCGATAGCATCCGCGATTTGGCGCGGCGAGCCATGCAGGCGCTCTAAGCCGTCGATGCGGAAGACGATGGTGTCGGGCGCCGTTTGTTCGAAAGAAGGGGAGAAGGCAGCGGCGATTGCCGGCAACGATTCCGAGAGACCGTGAATGCACGCGAAAATCATATTGCTTGGGCGATGAATTGCACGGCGGCCGCTCGCACGGGTTTGCGCGAGGTGGCTTCGATCTCGACGCCGCGCAGGAGCGAGAAGCCGGGCGCGCCGGTCCAGATGGTTCTTTTGCGTGTGAGATCGAGCATCAGCGAGGCGCAGGATTTGGCGGCCGGCTGCTGCCCGGTGATCGCGAGGATGGACGGGGTGTTTTCGATGGCGCGGCGGAAGCGGTACCAATACGAGATTGGGATGTGGTTCCAGATGCGCGTGGGGACCTGGCAGAGGTCGAGGACGACGACGCCGAAGCCGCCCGCATGGAGCAGGGCATCGGCCGCTTTGAGCGCGTGAGCGGCGTTGTGGCCGCAACGGACCCAGACGAGTTGGGAGAGCGCGACGCCCGATGCGGCAGCAGAAACGGGATCGAAGGAATCGCCGGTGTCGACGTAGGCGCAGATTTCCAGTTGCGCGGTTGCTGCGGCGAGCAGGGAATGGAGGAGCGTGGTGCGGCCGGAGCTTTCGGGGCCGAGGATTTCCGAGATGGCGCCGCGCGGGAAGCCCTGAGTCTGAACGTGCGTGAGCAGGGCATCGAGCGGGGCGATGCCGGTGGAGAGGCCTTCGCGCGGCTGTGCGTTCGGGCGCAATCCGAGTGTAATGACGTGAGCGGCGTTTGGGTTCATGCAAATTTCGCCTTTTCTTCGCCATTCATATTGTGGTCAGAACGGATGAGGTTGTCAAGAGTACTTGGGGCGCTAACCGCACCACAAATGCCTCCGGCGGTAAGACGGGGCGGTTGGGTTCGTTTGGTAATTTGCGTTTACTGCGACGCTAGCCGCGCGACGGCTGCCACTGGAGGTAAGAACTTATGCTTGAACATCAAGGGATTATAACGTTGGAAACATTTGACTAAACTTTGTTCCGGCTGGAAGGAGTTGAAAGCCGAGGAGATTTGGGTTGGGATCGAAGGTGACCGGAGCTGTAGATGCTTAGCGGCTTGTCCGGCAGTGGTTTGAAGAACGATTTGTCGAGACCGATGGGGCGCTTGACCTTTTTCGCCGGACGCTTCGGACGTTTTGTCTTGCTCGGCATGCTCATCTCATCGGCGGGACGTACGGCAAGTGCCGGGCGAAGAGCCAGCACAGGAAGAACACGATGGGAGCTTGCACGATGAGTTGGAGCAGGCCATAGCCGACCAGGTCGCGGGCGCGCAAGCGGAGGATGCCGAGCAGCGGGAGCATGAAGAACGGGTTGATCAGGTTGGGCAGCGCTTCCGATGCATTGTAGATCTGGACCACCCAGCCGAGATTCACGTGGTGCTGGATAGCGGCTTGGAGCACGTAGGGCGCTTCGATGATCCATTTGCTGCCGCCGGAGGGGATGAAGACGCCGAGGGTGGCGGAGTAGAGCGCGACCAGCAGCGCAAACGTATTATGGGTGCTGATCGAGGTGAGAAGATGGGCGGCTTTGCCGGAGAGTCCGGTGCCGATGATCATCCCGAAGATGACCGCGTACAACGGAAACTGGATGATAACGCCGGTGGTGCCTGGAATGACTTCCGCGACCGCGCGCAGGAAGCGCTTGGGCCGCCATTGCAGCAGCAGTCCGGCGGTGAGGAAGATCAAGTTGAAGGTGTTCAGATCCAGCGCGGCGAGTGGGCCTTCTGGCGAGGTGCGGAACAGATCGATCAGGTACACGCAAAGCAGAGCGGCGACCAGGAGGGTGAGCAGCGGACTATATTCGAGCCATTCGCCGGGCTTGTTGCGCGGTTCGAGATCCAGTTTGAACGGCTCCCATTTGAGGCCGTAAGATTCGGCGGTGCGCGCTTTATCGGGCGCAGGCGCGGACAGGTAAGCGACGAAGATGCCGGTTACGATGAGCACCGCGGCCATCAACAGACTGGGCCAGAGAAAAATGGTGCTGGTGAGCGGGAGCAGTCCGCTGATGGCGCGGAGCTTGGGCGGGAGTGCGCTGGGAGTGGCCATCAACATGGCGGCGGAGGAGGAAACGCCGAGCGCCCAGACGGTTGCTCCACCCACGTACGCAGCGGCGCCGGCGGCGCGATAATCCAAGCCTCGGATGCGCTGGGCGAGCTGGCGGACGAGCAATCCGCTGATGATCGGGCTCATGCCCCAGGAAATGAGGGCCGTGAGCTCGGAAAAAATAGCGACCAGCACGATGGCTTGGCGGGGATTGCGGGGAATATCGGCCAGCTTTTGCATGGCGCGCTGGACCAAGGGTGTGGACGCGACCACGTAGCCACCGATGATGATCATCACCATCTGCATGGTGAAGGTGATGAGCGACCAGAAGCCTTTGCCGCCTTGAATCGCGAGAGCGGCGGGCTTTTCGCCGGCGGCGAGGCCGATCAGGAAGACGACAACGATCCCGGAGAGCGCGAAGACGAGAGGATCGGGGAACCAGCGCTCGCTCCAGTTGGAAAGGGCGACGCCGGTGCGCGCAAGGCGTGATGCCACGGTCAAGCCGGCCATTTTATCAAAGACGCTTCTCCATCAAGCGCGCGGCGAGGCGGGAGCTTTGTTCGAAATAATGGGCGAGCTCCGGGGAGACCGAGTCGAGGGCGCGGAATTGGCGGGGCAACTCACGCGGCGGCGGGTAAGCCCGGCGGCCACCCTTGACAAACGAACGGAGCGTGCGGGCCACCTGGCGCTCGATGACCGCGGCGGAATGTCCGGCCGGAATACCGGCGTGCCGCAGGGATTCGAAGGCGGTATGGAGCAGGGCGAATAGCAGCGTTCCGGTGCAGGTGAGGGCGGCCAGATAAAAGGGCTTCAGGTGACAATCGACCGAGATGGCGCGGCGGGTGCGATACTCGACCAGGCTTTTCGCGAGGCGGATAGCGAGCGGGTCGCCTTCGACTAAATAGCGCTCGTCGTCGAAGCCTGGGATGGGGCTGAGGGAACCGACGGAAGCGCCACGCGCTGCAAGCTCGCGCAGATCGCCGCTGCCCAGCCACAGGCTGCACAACACGATGGCCTTGCCCCGCCAGGAGACGCCGGAGGATAGCATTTCGAGCACGACCCGCGGAACGGTTTCATCGGGTACGCAGATCAGGATCAGTGCACAGCTTTCAAATTCCGCGTAGTCCTTGACAGGACGGCCGGCCCGCAGCATATTGGCAATGCGGCTGGCCACGCGATAGGAGGCTGATTTTACGGGACCGAGACGCTCCGCGAGCCACCAAAAACGTGTCAACGGAGAATCCGTGAGATTACCCGCGCCTATCAGCCCCACCAACTGGGCTTTCTTCATGAATGCCGAGAGATTTTAGCACTTTTATCCGGTCGCGAAGTTGGGCGGCTTTCTCAAACTCGAATTTCTTGGCCGCATCGCGCATACTTTCCTCTAATTCTCCGATAAATTTTTCGCGTTGTTCGGGAGTGAGTTCTTCGGCGGGGTCTTCGGGCTCGACGGGCACAGTGACGTAATCTCCTTCGGCGATCGCGACCAAGCTCATGTCGATGGGTTTGATGATGGATTGCGGAGTGATGTTGTTCGCCTCGTTATATTGCTCTTGAATGGCGCGCCGGCGATTGGTTTCGCCGATGGCGCGGCGCATGCTATCGGTGTACACGTCGGCGTAGAGCACGGCGCGGCCGTTCAGATGGCGCGCGGCGCGGCCCATGGTCTGGATCAGCGATCCAGAAGAGCGAAGGAAGCCTTCTTTGTCGGCATCGAGGATGGCGACGAGGGAAACCTCAGGCAGGTCCAGGCCTTCACGCAACAGATTGACGCCGACCAGTACGTCGAGCTCGCCGCGGCGCAGATCACGCAGAATCTTCATGCGGTCGAGCGCGCCGATTTCCGAATGCAGGTAGGCGCACTTTACGCCGACTTCGGTGTAGTATTCCGACAAATCCTCGGCCATTCGCTTGGTGAGCGTGGTGACGAGCACGCGCTCGTTCTGTTCGACGCGCCGGCGGATTTCGTGCAGCAAATCGTCGACCTGGCCTTTGATGGGGCGGACGTCGATTTGCGGATCGACCAAGCCGGTGGGACGGATGATCTGTTCGACCACCACGCCGGCGGCTTTGGTGAGTTCGTAGGGGCCGGGAGTGGCGGAGACGTAGAGAACCTGATTTACGCGATTTTCGAACTCTTCAAAGGTGAGCGGGCGATTGTCCATCGCGCTCGGCAAACGAAAGCCGAAGTTGACCAGAACCTGCTTGCGCGAGCGGTCGCCATGATACATGCCTTGAAGCTGCGGGATGGTCTGATGGCTTTCATCGATGAAGAGCAGGTGATCGTTGGGCAGGTAATCGAGCAGCGTCGGCGGCGCTTCGCCGGGCAGGCGTCCGGAAAAATGGCGCGAGTAATTTTCAATGCCGTGACAGTATCCGATCTGCTTTATCATTTCCAGATCGAACATGGTGCGCTGGTAGAGGCGCTGCGCTTCGACGAGCTTGCCGCCCTTTTCCAGCTCCTTTTGCCACCAGTCGAGTTCGACTTCGATGCTTTTGAGCGCCTGCTCGCGCGTTTGCGGCGTCATCACGTAATGCGTTTTCGGATAAATCGGCAAGCGCAGATAGGTCTGGCGGACCTGGCCAAGCATGGGATCGATCTGGCTTAAGGAATCAATCTCGTCGCCCCACAGTTCGATGCGATAGGCGTAATCGTCGTAGGTGGGGAAGACTTCGATCACGTCGCCGCGGACGCGAAAGGTTCCGCGAGTGAAGCTGTTGTCGTTGCGCTCATACAGAATCTCCACCAGGCGGGAGAGGATCTGCTGGCGCGAGATCTTTTGGCCTTTTTCGAGCATCAGCAGCATGCCGTAGTACGCTTCGGGCGAGCCGAGGCCGTAGATGCAACTCACGCTTGCGACGATGACGCAGTCGCGGCGCTCAAATAGCGAGCGAGTGGCGGAGAGGCGCAGCTTATCGAGCTCGTCGTTGATGGTGGCTTCCTTCTCGATATAGATGTCGCCGGAAGGCATGTAGGCTTCGGGCTGATAGTAATCGTAATAGCTGACGAAGTACTCGACGGCGTTGCCGGGGAAAAATGTTTTGAATTCGTGATAGAGCTGGGCGGCGAGGGTCTTGTTGTGGGCGAGCACGAGTGCGGGGCGGCCGGTTTTTTCGATCAACTGCGCCATGGTGTAGGTTTTGCCGGAGCCTGTGACGCCGAGCAGGACTTGATGTTTTTCGCCGTCGAGCAAACCGCGGAAGAGCTGATCGATAGCGGCGGCCTGATCGCCACGCGGGCGGTAATCGACGCCGATGCGGAAGGGCATGCTATTAGGATAACGAGCGGGCGGGGGACGACGAGCGGGCGGGGGACGACGGGCGGGCGGGGGACGACGGGCGGGCGGGAGCTTTGTTTGTTGGCGATGGAGAGCGGCTAGGGATCAGGCGGGCTGACCAAAGGCGTCCGCGTTCGCGTGGCCGACGATCTCGGTGAGGCGCTCCATGATGTCCTTGAGGGCGCTCGATTGCGCGCTCAACTGGACGGCGGCGGAAGCACTTTCCTGCGCGTTGGCCGCGGTTTGTTGCGTCACCTGCTGCATTTGCAGGATGGTGTTGCCGATTTGCTCAATGCCGCGGGCCTGCTCCACGCTGCCGGTGTTGACTGCATCGACGAGTTCCTTTACCTTGGCCGCTTCTCCGGTGATGGCGCGAATGGCGGCGGCCACTTGATCGACTTTCGATTTTCCGTCGTTGGATTTAGTGAGGGACTCTTCGACCAGGGCCGCGGTATCCTTGGCGGCTCGGGCGCAGCGTTGGGCGAGACTGCGGACTTCATCGGCGACGACGGCGAAACCCATGCCCGCTTCGCCCGCGCGGGCCGCTTCGACGGCGGCATTCAAGGCCAGAATATTGGTTTGGAAAGCGATTTCGTCGATGACTTTGAGGATGTTCGAAATCTTGCTGCTTTGCGCGTTAATGGCGTTCATGGCGGCGACGGTCTGTTCCAACGACTGGTCGGTTTCAAGGAATTTCTGTTGGGATTGCGCCACCAGGCCCGCGGCCGAGTGGCTTTTCTCGGTGTTCAGGCGGGCCATGGAATTGACCTGCTCGCTCGATGCCGAGGTCTCTTCGAGGGAGGCGGCCTGTTCGGAGCATCCCTGGGCCAGCAAGGCGCTGGCTGTGGAAACCTGTGAAGCAGCGCTGGCCACTTCCTGGGAAGCACGCTCGAGTTCAGTGGCGGTTTCCTGCAGCTTGCCGGTGGTGCGGCGCATGGCGAGGATCACGATGATTCCCAGCGCCACGCAACCGAGGAGCCCGAATGCGAGCACGGTGGTTGCAGTCCGCTTCATAGCGAAGGCTTCGTCATTCGATTTGGCATTATAGTCGTGCATGAGGCTGGTAAAGGCGTCCAGGACTGCAACAAGGTTGCCGCCGGCCGTGACCAGCGTTTTCTTGTCCCAGGCCGTAGCCTCGGCGACTTTCCCGGCTGCGAGCAGGCTCTCGACTTCCAGTTGATGGGCTTTGTATTCCTGTAATCCGGCCTCGGCCTGGTCCATCAGCTCCCGGGCGCGATCGGTACGGAGGAGCGGGCGGATGGTTTGGATCTTATCAAACGCCGCGCTCATGGCCTTCCTATAAGCGTCCCGGCAAGAGGCTACCTGGTCGGCAGCCTGAATGTGGGAGAAGAGCAGAATGCCGCGTTCCTGGAGACGGAATGTGAATACCTTGACCTTCAGGTCTCCGGCCAGCTCAATCTGGCGCTCCGTTACGGTGATGGTCTGGTCCAAACGGTTCGCGAGCGCGTTAACATACCAATACCCTCCGCCGCCGACCAGGGCACAAGCCGCGATCATCCCGCCCAGGCACACGCCCATTTCTTTTCCGATAGTCATCGATTCATTTCTCCACGTTGAGGCGCGGATGTTCGCACCTCAATCCCCATGAAACTTATCGGAACGGCGGGTGAAATTATGAGCTGATCGCGGCTCTGCCGCGGGTTGGCGAATTTGTTAACGCCTCGCTACGTGGCCTCGGCCATCCCGCATTTCGTTGCCATGAAAATTGTTCATGTGACTCACGTTGTGGGACGCATCGGCGTGCTCGCCCGCTCGTGGCGCAGGGCCATGGTAGCCGTGCCGCCGATCGAAATGGTTGTCCACGTGGCCGCGGAAGTTAGCCGCTCCGTGAAACCAGGGGCCGGCGCCGATGAAGACGCCGTTGAGAAACCACTCCGGACCGTAGTAGCCGTAGGGGGCGCAAGCGTACGGAGCATAATCGTAATACCCGTACGGGCAAACAGGCGGCGCACCAATGCTGACCGAAACCTGGGCCTCCATTTTAAGAGCGGTTGCCGGGAACAAGATGCCGGCGAAAACGAGAGCAAGGCAATTGATCTTTTTCATAAAATCCCTCAGGGCGCTACCCCCGGATGTTCCTCCGGAAATTAGATCCAACTGCGGGAACCCGGTTTCACTTTGAGGGCGCTCGGGAGGGCTAGTTGAGGGCGCTCGGGAGGGCTAGTTGAGGGCGCTCGGGAGGGCTAGCGAGCGAAGGACACGCTCTTAGCGGTTCGCTTGTTCAGATTACTGCACGGTCATGCTCAGGTCTTCGGCCGTCCGATGGAGAGGGCGTCGCAGGCGTAAGCTGTGCTTGTTCGCGTACATGCGGCGGTCGGCTTCAGCCAGCAGTTCGTCGGCGGTGACGCCGTCGGCGGGCCAGGACGCTACGCCGACGCTGGCCGAGATGATGTTCTCGCCGCAAATCGAATGGCCGACGTCGGTGGCGAGCGCTGAGAGGGCGCGCATTTTCTCGCCGACCTCGTCGGCTTTCATGCCGGGCAGGGCGAGTACAAATTCGTCGCCTCCGAAGCGCGCCGTGACGTCGTAGTCGCGATTGATCTTGGTCAGTCCGTGGGCAAATGCCTGCAAAACGCGGTTGCCGGCATTGTGGCCAAAACGGTCGTTCACTTCCTTGAAGCGGTCGAGATCACAGACCATGACGGTGAGGGGCGACCGCTCGGATTCGCAACGCGCGAGCTCGTGATTTAGGCGCTCGAATAAGGCCCGTGTATTATTGAGGCCGGTCAAATAATCGGTGGTTGCGGAGGCTTCGAGCGCACGATATTTAAGAGCATTTTCGAAAGAAAGGCCGATTTTGGCGCTAATTCCTGAGAGAATGCGCAGATGATCCGGTGCGAAGGCGTCCGAATCGGCGCGATACAGCGTGAGCACGCCCACCGTATTCTCCTGGCCGGCCAGCGGCACCGACAAGGCGGAGCGCAGGAGGCTGAATTTTTTGGGATCGTTCAGGTATCCCGGCTCAACCGAGGGATTGCCGTTGAGGATGGGCTGGTTGTGCTTGGCGACCCAGCCCGACAGGCCCTCTCCGAGCGGAATCTGAAGGGACGAGAACAGCATGCGATCCCGGCCATCCACATACACCGGTTTCAGCAGTTCGTCTTTGCGCTCGTAGACCGCGATGGAATCGCAGGGGATCAGCTGCGTCAGGCGCGAGCTTAACACGGCCAGCATTTCCGACATGCTGAGCGAGCTTCCCAGCTCCGAGACGAGCTCCAGGGTGTATTGCGCTTCGCGGCCGGCGGCGGCGATCTGGGAGTGGAAATCGCGCTGCTGATCCTGGCTCGCGGCAGCGGCGAATCCGGCGGCCGGCGCTTTGCCGCGCTCGATCCTTGCGTCCACCGACAGTTTCGATACCGGCTTGCTCAACCGGACAGCTTCGTCTTCCAGTTGGCGGTAGCGGCGGGCCAGAATCTGGACGACGCGCGGGTCATAACTTTTGCCGGATTCTTCGAGCACCACCGACATGGCTTGATCGAGCGGCAAAGCACGCCGATACTGACGGTCCGATGCGAGGGCGTCCAGGCAGTCTACGGCGGACAGAATGCGCGCGCCGAGGGGGATTTCCTCACCCGCCAGGCCCAGCGGGTAACCGTTGCCATCCCAACGCTCGTGGTGAGCGCGGACGATGGGCGCCACGGAATAGGGAAAATTCACTTGCTCCAGGATCTCGGCGCCGACCACGGGGTGAATTTTCATTTTTTCGAATTCCTGCGGGGTCAGCTTGCCGGGTTTCGTGATGATGTGCTCGGGGACGGCGAGCTTTCCGATGTCGTGCAACAGGGAGGCGGCGCGTAACGCGTTCAGGTCGGCTTCGCTCAGCCCCATTTCCTTGCCGATTTCGAGCGCGTAGTGCTGCACGCGGCGCAAATGGTCGCGCGTGGTCTGGTCCTTGGCCTCGATGGCCAGCGCGAGCGTTTCGATGGTGCGCAGGTGGAGGCTGTTCATCTCGTCCACATGCTCTTTTTCCTGCTCCACGCGCTCCTTTTCGGTTTCCAGGCGGCCGATGTACAGGCGATAGGAGCGGTACACCACCCAGGCCACCGGCATGGCGAGCAGGGAGAACTCCCAGCCCAGATTCTCATTCACCCAGTGCAGGACACAGACCAACGTGGCGCCCAGCAGATAGTACGGCAAAGCCCAGAAGTAGCATTCCTTCCAAACGGTGTACAGGCTGCGCTTTTCCGTCATCGCGATGGCGGCCGCGATGGGGACGGTGTTTGCAATGAAGTATGCCGCGGTTGCGCAGAGCAGTTGGAAGGGCAGGCTGACGGACCGAGCCGCGGACCAATGCATGGCCATTTCGGCAAAGCGGATCGCGATCGCAATGGCCGCCAGATTGAACAGCACCTGGTGCAGCGCGGGGCGTTTCTTGGCGCCCCAGAAGATCTGGACCAGCGCGGAGCCGATGCCGATCGCCATGGTTTGCAGAGGGCCAAGCTCGGCCATGCCGGCCAGGATAAACAGGAAGCTGACCGACAACGTTCCGGTAACGCCGGGCAGCGATACTTTCAAACCAGAGGAAAGCAGCGCCAGCACGAAGTAGCAGACGAATCGCGTGGACCAGACCGGTCCCGGCGCGGCCAGGGGACCCAGAACGGCCACCAGCCCGATGCATGCCACCAGGCCGATGAACGTTCTCGCTACTCCCTGCGGACGCTTCACGCGATCCTCCTCGAAATTAACTGAGCCACTCGCTTCTTGAGTGTTGCCCCAGGGCCGTTTGTTGCATCGGCCGGCGGAAGGAGCGTGTACCCCAGATGGCGCTGGACGGCGGGGACGCTTGGGCGGGCTGGGCCGGCAAGGTGCCCCAGATCGCCGATTCGGCGCCAGCTGAAGCATCGAAACCCCAGATCGCCGACGTAGTGAGCGGCGCAGCCAAGCGAACCGCGCCGTAATAATTTACAGTGCTATTCATGTTGTTCAAGACCACCGTGTTTAGATCGGATGATTTTAACGTTTTCATGAGATTCGCCTTTCTATTGCTCACCATTTAAAGTGAGGATATTCGTTTCGCTGCTGGGCGTGCTGGTGCCCCAGATCACGCTGGTGCCCCAGATTACGCTGAGGCTGGCAGGTGTGCTGGTGCCCCAAATCACGCTGGTGCCCCAGATCACGCTGTTGCCGGAGACGATGGAGGTCCCCCAGATGACGCTGGTGCCCCAAATTACGCTGGTGCCCCAGATCACGCTGCTGCCGGTGACGCTCGTGAGCGTGACCGCGCCGGTTGCGGCGTTATACGAGGCGATCGGCGAAGCGGCCGATCCGGATAATAAATTATTGTTGTTTAATGCGGCCCAAACGTCCAGATATCCCGCGCCGACAGTGAAAATGTCGTAATAATCTGTGTAGGTAATTCCGGTGGTTGGATCGGTTGCCGTAGTGGACGTGGGAAAGTTCTTGTTGGCGGTTGCCATGAGCCGCGCTTTGACTTGGTCCGGTGTGAGGTGGGGATTCTGCTGAAGAAGCAAAGCCGCCGCTCCGCTCACCATCGGCGTCGCCATGCTGGTGCCGCTCAGGATGAAGTAATTGGTGTCGGTAACGTTTTGCGGATATTCTTGCGGCAGCGTTCCATCGCCGAGCACGGAAATAATCAAATTGCCGGGCGCCACCAGATCGGGTTTGACAACTTGGTCCAGCAGGGTCGGCCCTTTGGAGCTGTAGCTGGCGATGGCGTCGTCGGAGGTCGTCTGGGTGTTCTCGGTTTTCATTGCGCCGACGGTGATCACGTAGGGATCGTTGCCGGGAGCAGTGATGGTTCCATAGCCGTCGGTGCCCATGCTATTGTCGCGGCCGTCGTTTCCTGCCGCCACCACCACCACGATGCCGGCGTGCCAGGCAGCTTCCACGGCCTGGCATAGCGGATCGACTGTGTAGCTTTCAAAGACGGGGCGTCCGAGCGAAAGGTTAATCACCCGGATGTTGTATTTGCTTTGCAGCTGAACCGCCCGTTCGATGGCGGCAATGATTACGCTGTCGGTGCTCGATCCGGTGTTGTCCAGCGCAACCAGATTGATGATATTGGCATTCGGTGCGACTCCCGCGTATGTTCCCGAAGACTGGTTGCCATTGCCAGCGGCGATGCCGGCCACGTGCGTGCCGTGACCGTAGGTATCGTCGGTCGAGGCTCCGCCATTGAGGATGTTCTCCGCATGCACGATGCGAACCGTATTCGACTGGTTCAGATAAATGGAGCCATGCAAGTCCGATTTATTGGTGATGCCGCTGTCGATGATGGCGATGCCGATGCCGGTTCCGTAGTATCCGTTGAGGATGGCGGTGTCGGCGCCGACGGCCTGCAGTTTGTAATCCTGCGTCAACGGAGTGGCCGAAGTGGAGGACGCTTTTACCGGGCGATCCGGAGAAATATAGGCGACATCGGGATCGTTGGCCAAATCGGCGAGGGCTTCGGCCGGGACGGAGAAAACAGCTCCATTCACCAGGCCGAGCGTTCTCAAATGGTGTCCGCCGCGGCGGGCCACGGCATCGAAATGGCTTTGCTCGGGTGGTTGCTTGTATCGGATGATGACATTCACTAGCGCTTCCGGATCGCGTCCCGCGAGATCCGGGGAAAGCTTAGCGCGCTGGGCGAAGCAGACGCTCGCAGCCGCAAGGAATGCCACCAAAACCACAAAGTTTTGCTTGGTCATATGCGGCCTGTAACGCAAACCGGAGTCCAATCACAAGGCCTTACAAATCAATGACTTCGCTAGCTCACGTTGGGACAACCTGTCTCTCGACCGGGGTCCGCCCAAGGGGAAGGGACAATTTGTCCACACGCCTGTCTCAGGCGGGTTCGGGGGCGGTCGCGAGGCCAAGTGCGGTAAACTGGAGAGCGTTTGACGAAAATGCGCAGGCTTTTTGAGATTGTTGTGATTGCCGGAGTTTTTTCCGCAGCTTTCTTCTTCAGCGCCGGCACGGGAGCGGCTAAGCCCGAGTACGCGCGCCGGACCAAGAAGGAGTGTTCATTTTGCCACCCGCCGGATTCCTGGAATTTGAACGACGCCGGCAAGTACTTCCGCGATCACAAATACTCGTTGAACGGGTACGTGCCGCCGAAGCCGGCCAAGTCCGGCAAAAGCTAAACTCGATCCAGAGCTATACGCGATTGAGAGCCCCGTTTCAATCGAATGACAGCATCGGTATCCCGAACGCGTCATCATAGACGTTGAGAGCAATCATCCTCTCCTAGGAGCATCTGATGCAGGCAAACACTCTCACCGAACCCACGGAAGTTCCCTCGGGGCCGCTGGCGCCCGAAGAACTTAGGAAGATCGATGCGTATTGGCGCGCCGCCAATTATCTTTCTGTTGGCCAAATCTACCTATTAGACAATCCTCTGCTGCGGGAGCCGTTGACGCTCCAGCATGTCAAGCCCCGGCTGCTGGGTCATTGGGGCACCACACCGGGCCTGAACTTCGTCTACGCCCACTGCAACCGGATCATCAAGAAATACGATCTGGACATGATTTACGTCTGCGGTCCCGGGCACGGGGGGCCGGGGATGGTGGCGAACACGTATCTGGAGGGCACGTACAGCGAGCTGTTCCCCAACATTACGCGAGATGCGCCGGGAATGAAGCATCTGTTCAAGCAGTTCTCCTTTCCGGGAGGCATCCCGAGCCACGATGCACCGGAAACGCCGGGATCGATCAACGAGGGCGGGGAACTGGGGTATTCTCTGCTGCACGCCTATGGCGCGGTGTTCGACAATCCGAGCTTGATTGCCTGTTGCGTGATTGGCGACGGTGAGGCCGAAACCGGCGCGCTCGCGACGAGCTGGCATTCGAACAAATTCCTGAATCCGGCGCGCGACGGCGCGGTACTGCCGATCCTGCATCTGAACGGCTATAAGATCGCGGGTCCGACGGTCCTGGCTCGTATCCCGCATGACGAACTGGTCGATCTGTTGGAGGGCTACGGGTATCACCCCTACTTCGTGTCCGGCCACGAGCCGGCGCACATGCATCAAACCATGGCCTCGACGCTCGACTCGATCGTGGAAGAGATCCAGTCGATTCAGAAAGACGCGCGCGAAAACGGATTCCGCGGGCGGCGGCGCTGGCCGATGATCGTGCTCGAATCGCCCAAAGGTTGGACCGGGCCCAAGGTCGTGGATGGGAAGCAGGTGGAGGGCACGTTTCGCGCCCATCAGGTGCCGCTGGCAGAACTACAGACCAAGCCGGAGCATCTCAAGATGCTCGAAGAGTGGATGAAGAGCTACCAGCCCGACGCACTTTTCGATCGTGACGGAGGCCTGATTCCGGAACTGGCGGAGCTCGCGCCGAAGGGGACTCGCCGCATGGGAGCGAATCCGCATACGAACGGCGGAATCCTGCTTCGGGATCTGCACCTACCCGATTTTCGATCCTATGCGGTCGATGTGCCGGCGCCCGGAACGGTGGTTGCGGAATCGACGCGGGTGTTGGGCGACATGCTGCGCGACGTGATGAAACTGAACGCGGCGAATAACAACTTCCGCGTCTTCGGCCCGGATGAGACGGCGTCCAATCGGCTGGCAGCGCTGTTTGAAGTTACCGATCGCACTTCGACGGCAATGGTTTATCCGTTCGACGACCACGTCGGCGCGGATGGGCGCGTCATGGAGGTGCTGAGCGAACACATGTGCCAGGGGTGGCTGGAAGGCTATCTGCTCACCGGCCGCCACGGCTTCTTCTCCTGCTACGAAGCCTTCATCCACATTATCGATTCGATGTTCAACCAGCACGCCAAGTGGCTGAAGGTCTGCCACGACATTCCTTGGCGGCGCCCGATCGCTTCGCTCAATTATCTGCTCACCTCCCACGTGTGGCGGCAGGATCACAACGGATTCAGCCACCAAGATCCGGGATTCATCGATCATGTGGTCAACAAGAAGGCCGACGTAGTGCGGGTGTATCTGCCACCGGACGCGAATTGCCTGTTGTCGGTTGCCGACCACTGCCTGCGCAGCCGCAATTATGTGAATGTGATCGTGGCCGGCAAGCAGCCCGCGCTGCAATATCTCGACATGGATGCGGCGATCAAACATTGCACCGCCGGCCTCGGCATTTGGGATTGGGCGAGCAACGATCAAGGAGCTGAGCCGGACGTAGTGATGGCTTGCTGCGGGGATATCCCGACGCTAGAAACGCTGGCCGCCGTCGACTTGCTGCACAAGCTGTGCGCGGATGTGAAAATTCGCGTGGTGAATGTGGTGGACCTGATGACGCTACAGCCGCAGAGCGAGCATCCGCACGGGCTTTCGGATCGCGATTTCGACGCCATTTTCACCGCGGATAAGCCGATTGTCTTCGCTTTCCACGGTTATCCGTGGCTAATTCACCGCCTGACCTATCGGCGTACCAGCCACGGCAATCTGCACGTGCGCGGGTACAAAGAAGAAGGCACCACCACCACGCCGTTCGATATGACAGTGCTGAACGATTTGGACCGTTTCCACCTGGCGGGCGATGTGATTGATCGCGTGCCGCGGCTGCGCAGCGTGGCCGGTTATCCCAAGCAGTATTTGCGGGACCGTCTGATTGAGCACAAGCAATACGTTTCGCGCTGCGGTGACGACATGCCGGAAATTCGCGACTGGAAGTGGCCTGCCAAGTGAAAACTTTGGTGATCAACGCCGGCTCCAGCAGCTTCAAATGCTGGTTTCAGAATGTTCCGGATGAACTGCCGAAGGAACACATGGAACCGGCGTGGAAGGCGCAAGCGGGAGCCGGCGCCGATTTGGGGTCCCTGGTGCGCGGCCTGTGGGATGGCGAGAAACGCGCGATCGATTCACCGGCCGAGATCGCGGCGGTCGGGCACCGCATCGTGCACGGCGGCGCGAAATATCGCGAGAGCGTTGTCATCACGCCCGAGGTTCGCGCGGGTATCGCTGAACAGGCCGAATTCGCGCCCGCGCACAATCGTATTCAACTGGCCGCGATCGAGACCGTGGATCGCGTGATCGGAGCCAGTGTGCCGCAGGTTGCGGTCTTCGACACGGCGTTTCACTCCACCATGCAGCCGAGCGCCTACGTTTATCCAGGCCCCTATGCGTGGCTGGAACAGGGCATCCGGCGGTATGGATTCCACGGTATCAGCGTGCAATACGCGACGCAGCGCAGCGCGCAATTGCTGGACAAACCCGCGAGCGAACTGCGGCTCATCGTTTGCCATTTGGGCAATGGCGCTTCGGTGTCGGCGGTTGCGGGCGGCAAGAGCGTCGACAACAGCATGGGATTTACGCCGCTTGAAGGGATCATGATGGGCACGCGGTCGGGATCCGTCGATCCAGGCATTCTCACGCATCTGGTCCGAAAATTCAGCTACACCGCCGATCAGCTCGACGAAATCCTGAACAAGCAGTCGGGATTGCTGGGCGTTTCGGGCGTATCGGGCGACATGCGCGCAATTCTGGAGGCGATCGAGCACGGCAACGAACGCGCGCGCCTGGCGTACGATGTCTACGCACATCGGCTGGTGCGCGAGATCGGCGCGATGGCGGCGGTGCTGGGCGGCGTGGACGCGATCGTCTTCACCGGCGGTATCGGTGAGAATTGCACTCCGCTGCGCGAGGATGTTTGTGGGCAGTTCGGCTATCTCGGGCTCAAGCTAGACGCGGCCAAAAACGCTGCGCAGCCCATCGATCACCGCAAGCTCGATCAAAATATCGCGGCGGCGGATTCCACGGTTCCGGTACTCGTGATTCGCGCCGATGAAGATTGGGAAATCGCGTGCGAATGCCGGCGCCTGGTGAGGGCGGCCAATCGCGGTCAGCCCTGGATCTCGCCTGCGGTAACCTCATCCACATAGCACCAGACCCAGCGCTCGCCCGGTTCGACGGATCGCATCAGCGGATGGCCGGAGGAATGGAAATGCTTGGTTGCGTGTTTGTTCTTCGACGAATCGCAGCAGGCCACGTGGCCGCACTCCAGGCACATCCGGAGATGCACCCACGGATCGCCGGTTTTGATGCAATCCTCGCAAACGTGTTTGGAGGGCTGAGTGAATTTGATTTCATTTAAATGTGTGCAATTTTTCGCCATCGCTAGTTTCCCCTGGTTTCTGCCATCTCGCTGGGCCGTTCGAACGCGGCTCGATCCCAGTGCGCCAGATTGGCTCCGGCCTCGTAGGTTGTCTGCAAAAAATCCATCAATTCCGCTTCCGGTGACGAGGAACCACGAATGTCGTCATACATCAGAAGAAATTCGCCGAGCTTCGGATCGTAGCCAGCCCGCTTCGGAAGAACCTGGTACGTTTTGAAGCCGGCCGGTTCGGGCGTAGTGTAAGAGTAAAACGCCGGACCTTGAATATCGCCTCCGCCCGGCCAAAACCCGGCGCTGCTCACTTCGTGGGAGTACGCTTCCTGCATCATCGGATCTGTCCGCGGCGGCGCAATGCGGCCCGAGAACCGTGTAACCGCGAGATCGAAGCTGCCCCAGAAGAAATGCACCGGACTACACTTACCGATGAAGCGCGCGCGAAATTGTTTCAGAATTTTGTCGACGGAAATCAGGACGCGGTGGAAGCGTTCCACATATTCGCGATCGTAGGATTTGTGCGTGCGGTCTTGAGGAAAAGGGATCGGATTGGGGAACTCATCCGGATGCGCATGAATCTCGACGTCAATGTTGCGCGAGGCGAGCGTGCCCATCACCTCGTCATAAAAATCGGCTACCGTGCGCGGGGCCAAGCTAATCTTGTCCACTTCACCCCGGCTGGTTTCGATGACGAGCTTATGCGCGACAAAATCGAATTCCATCGCAAAGATGCCGCCTGGATACGGAATCGCTGAAGTGGTGAGCCCGCGCGGACTGACATATAATGTCGCGTTCCAGTAATGATTGATCAGCGGCGTGAGCCTCATGCGGATCTTGCCCACAATCTGCGTCCACATGTGCAGCGTGTCGTAAGTGTCTTGCCAGGCGGCGAGCGGAAGCTCGGGCCAGGCGTCAGGATGCGCGCTCATCACTTAATTCTACAAGTGTGATGCGGGGCTCATCACCGAGAGAAAGTATCCATGCGAACGCAAGCCGTATTGTCGGCGCCGGACCGGCCGGCCTCATGTGGGCGTAATTGCTGCACCTGGCGGGCATATTTGGCAAGAGTTGTCGCATGCATGCGGACAAAAGACGGCCGGGCCCCCGCCGCGAATCCAGTGCTACAAGAAAGCGTGACTTGGGATGCGATGCGCACATCGTGCCGCCGACGGGCGCGAAAGGCTTGAAGGTCGTGGTTGCGGACGTGCGGGCGCTTACGCGGGCGATGGTGGAGTTCTATAAATCCGGCAGCCAGCATCTTTTGGGCAATAATCGAAAAAGTCCTCCGGAACGTCTGAAAAGTCCAGCGCTTTTCCTGGCGGATGACGCCGATGCTGCACATATTCCCGGGCGGAGGCGGCTTCGA
>Ga0335074_10002032_pt1 | contig 27532 bp, 23 predicted proteins | sample Lox_Sample_23_FD_206715 | JGI IMG/M metagenome (GOLD analysis project Ga0335074, IMG submission 206715) | Soil microbial communities from Loxahatchee National Wildlife Refuge, Florida, United States - Lox_Sample_2.3 | ecosystem: Environmental > Terrestrial > Soil > Wetlands | place: USA...
CCGGTTCGGCGCCGTAGAGATCAGGCTGCTCAGCCCAGCGCTTGTGCCAGCGCGCCTCAATTTCGGCGGGGGAATAGCGGGGCTCGTACGATAAGGACGGAGACGGCTTCCCTGCGGCCGCTATTGCAGCCTTGTTGGTAGTTTTATTCGCGGACATGTCAGATTTGATTGTAAATGGGGGCTCGCCGTGACACTGCATACACCAAACCCGATGATCGCTCTTGGAGTTATGGCGTCTACCGCCGGCACCGATGCCGTCTACGTGATGTTCACAGCGGCCGTGGGCGCTCGCCGCAAGATCGTGGCGGCCAGTTGGAGCAGTGTTTGGTACCTGCTCTCGGCTTTCGCGGTCATCAGCTACACCGGAAACCCAGTCTACGTCTTGTTTGCGGCGGGCGGATCCTGGTTGGGAGCATTTGGTGCGGTGACTTGGCTCGGCAGGGCAGATGTGAAGCGTCCGGCCGGCAAGCGCAAGCTGTGATCAAGCGCTGCCACCAATCGGCTTTCGCGCAGCCGTGGGATAGGTTATGGGCTCGACCGCAACGAGTTCTCGCAAGATCTGGACATTTCTTCCATCATCACCCGGTTCGTCTACCGGTGTCTCGGCGATGAAGGCGCAATGGGAGAAGCGTTTGTCATTGAGCAGCCACCGAAAGGGCTCCAGCCCAATCGTCCCCCGGCCGACATGTTCGTGACGGTCGAGTTTCGATCCGCGAGCGGCCTTGGCATCGTTCACGTGCCAGACGCGCACCTTCGATAGTCCGATGGTCGCGTCAATTCTCTGCAGAGTTTCCTCGTATCCATCTCGGGTGACAAGATCATATCCGGCAACGTGACAATGGCAGGTATCGAGACAGGTCTCGACAGGTGCAATCGGCTTCAATCGGTCGATGAGTTCCGCTACCTGCTCAAAACTGCCGCCGAGCGAGAATTCTGCGCCGGGGGTGTTCTCTATGAGTATTCGAAGCCCGCTGTCTCCGAGACGGACGCCTTGTGTCGCCTTGGCGATCGACTCCGCCGCCAGGGTCAGGCCTTCCCTGCGCGTGAGACCTCGCCATGATCCGGAATGCAGCACGAGATATTCCGCGCCAAGTGCGAGAGCGCGCTCAACTTCTCCTTGGAATGCGATGATGGATTTTCGGCAAACTTCCTGGGACTGGCTGCATAGGTTGACAAGGTAGCTGGTGTGGATGACCAACGGTGTGCAGTCATATTTACGGCGAAGCTCCTCGAGTTGCCGAGCGTGAGCCGCGTCGACTCGGGCGGGCCGCCACATACGCGGACTGGACGAGAATATCTGGAATGTATTTGCACCGATCTCATGAGCCCGCTCCGCAGCCCTGAAGACGCCGCCCGACGTTGAAAGGTGGATTCCGATGCGGGGAGTGCTCATCTCGATTCAGTGTAAATTTTGACTTGACTCGGTGGCCAGCAAGCATTGACTGTTGGATGCAGGTAAAGACTCTCGAAAAGTTGCAATGAAGACCGTAATTACGGCCGCCCGGCTGATCACTCCTGATCGATCCATCGTAGATCCCGCAGTTGTTGTAGACGACGGCGTGATCGCGCAGATGGAATCTCGAACGAAGGTCGAGCTTCCATCCGCAAAACATCTTGATTTCACTGGCTGCATGCTGGTGCCCGCGTTTTTTGATGTTCACATCCATGGCAGCGCTGGTCGCGATGTGATGGAAGGTACGCCGGATGCGTTCACTACGGTTGGGAAGTTCCTTGCGCGGCACGGAGTCGGCGCGTATCTTCCAACAACCGTCACGGCCGCAATCGATGTAACGCTGAGATCACTCGAAGGCATGAGCGCGCGGATTGGTGGTGATACGAGCGGCGCCCGGCCGCTGGGGATCCATATCGAAGGACCGTTTCTATCTCCGCACAAAAAGGGCGCGCACCCCGCCAATTTGTTGCAGACACCATCTGTTGAGCTGTTTGATCGCATGTGGCAGGCATCGGAGGGGAAAATTCGACTCATGACCATCGCCCCAGAATTGCCGAATGCGGAGGAGGTGACTGCCCACGCGACTTCACTCGGCGTACGCGTGAGTCTGGGACACAGCAACGCCGATACCGCCGCCACTCGAGCGGGAATTCGCGCAGGTGCAGTCACGGCAACTCATACCTTCAACGCCATGCGTCAGTTCGATCATCGCGACCCCGGCCTGCTGGGAGAAGTGCTGACCAATGACGATCTGTTTGCAGAATTGATCTGCGACGGCCTCCATGTGCATCCAGATGCCGTGCGTCTTTATTGGCGAGCGAAAGGCTCCGAACGCGCCATGCTGATTACCGACGCCATGTCCGCGGCGGGTATGCCTGACGGGAATTACAAACTGGGCGAGCTCGACGTCCGGGTTATCAATGGCAGATGCATCATCGGCGAAGACACGCTCGCAGGCAGCACCCTGACCCTCGCTCGAGCTGTGCGCAACTTCGCAGAATTTACTGGTGCTTCGATTGATGATGTCTCGAAGCTGGTAAGCCGCAACCCGGCCAGGATGACAGGACTTGAGGCCGAGGCGGGTTCGCTCGCAGTTGGATGCCCAGCGGATATAACAATACTTTCCGCGAAAAACGAGGTTGTTGAAACAATTCTTGGAGGGCGTGCCACAATCAACTCTTGACTATCTGGCGCGCACGCCATAGCGCACCTTGAATCGGATCGACCGCCTCTGGCAGGATCTGCACGGACGGCAAGCTACGTCGGATCGTGTGGATCATGCTTTCCCGGACATAGCCCACCTTTTCAAGAATGCTGCCAGTAAAGGCGATGCCCGGCGCCGGCGCATCGGGATCGAGATTGCGTACGTGCCGAAAGGCCTCGGCGGCATCCTCTCCCAGCAGTCGGCCGCCGAGTTCGAGAACCTGTAGCGCGACAGCATCACCCTCCTCGGCGCACTCCACGACAATGGGTGCGAGTTGGGAAAAATCCGGGGGCGGTGTGCGATTAGCAATATTCACGACTTCTTCGAGCGTTCCTGCGGACCAGTAGCGGATCACCCGATTTAGAATCTGCGTGCGCTGTCCGAAGTCGCGTGCGCGGCATGCGTGCCGCAGCGCCTGCAATCCGATGAAGTGACCAGACGCCTGGTCCCCAAGGGCTGGACCCCAGCCGCCCACATTTAGCATTTCTCCTTTACTGGTGCGTCCCATCACGTTCGATCCAGTGCCCGCCATCGCCAGAACGCCCGCCTCTCCCGGAAACGCGGCGTCCAGGGCAATCTCTTCATCGCCGCACACGACAATCTCGCCGCCTGCGCATTTTGAAAGAATCTGCCGCATCCAACCGTCGGTCTGTGGCAGGCGCACACCCGCGGTGCCGATGCAAGATGCTGCAACCTGCCGAAGATCCATACCGGTCTGCTGCGAAATCTTCTCCAGCAATGCGGAAATATTCTGCTGCGCATTCTCGATTGTGACTCGCAGCGGCTTGATACTGCCCCCGACATCCTGCACAAGCACGTGCGTGTCGTCTGCCAGTGCACAAGTAGTTTTTGTGCCGCCTGCATCAAATCCCAGAAAAAACGCCATTGTCAGTGCTGTGCCTCATCTATGAGAGAGGGTGCCAGAATGGAGGAAAGCACATTGGGACTGCCGTCGGTCTTAGGACCGTCGAGTCCTAAAATCTTCACCAGAACTGGATATACGTTCACGTTCTCAAATGGCTTCACTGTGACACCTGCGCGAATATCGGGACCCTCGGCAAAAAAAATGGCTCGCATCGAAATCATCTCGTATGGATTGTAGCCGTGCTCGCCCATTGGAGGATTTTCCGCGCGGCCCGTCGACGGCGGCGCGGTTGCACGGATCAAATACGGTCCCTTGGCGATCACCACCGGATCTCCTTCGCGCGGATTGCTGTTGTAGTGCAGCTCTGCCGGTACTTTATCGCGCCGATAGACGAGAAATCCCGCGTCGGCCGCACGGAGTTTCTTGTAGATGCGCACCGCGTCTGCGTCTGTCTGCGGATAGAGCAGGGAACCAACGGTTTCAACGCCGTCGAGCGAGACGTATTTGTCCAGTGTGATCGACTCGCCCTGGACCCGTTCCATGCCGTGATCAGCCAGCACGATCAGATCAAGAGGTAAGTGCAAAGCGTCGAGTTGCTTTTCAAGTCTCCCAATCAGCTCGTCGACATGTTTGACCGCCTCGGATACCTGGGGACTTGCCGGCCCATGCTCGTGGCCCGCATGATCAACATCCGAATAGTAGAGCGTGATAAAGTGCGGACGCTGCTCCGCCGGCAGGCTGAGCCACGCGATCACCTGATCAATTCGCTTGTTTTCATCGATCTTATTGTCAAAGTGAAGATAATAGCTGGGCCGCTCCCCTGCAATTTCAGCCTCAGAACCCGGCCAGAAAAAGCAAGCGGTTCGCATCCCTTGCTTCTCGGCGAGCGACCATAGAGGTACGCCGCTATACCAGGAGCCGTCCGCAGAAGTTTTGGGGTCGTGATAGCTGTAGGTCTCCTTGCGGCTCGGATCATAAAAGCTATTTGCCACGATGCCGTGGTGTTCGGGATAGAGTCCGGTAACCAGAGTGTAGTGGTTCGGGAACGTGAGCGAAGGATAGGAGGGAATCATGCCGTCAGGCGCGCTGGCTCCCTTGGCCCCAATCGCCAGAATGTGCTTTGCCCCGTATTTTTTCGCGTAGTCATAGCGGAACCCGTCCAGAGAAACCATGACGACGTAATGCTTCTGTTGTTGCTCTGCCGCATTCGGTCCGTGGTCGACTGCGATGACAGGAGTGATCTCCTGTGCTAGGAGAGGAACGCAGGAGACCAGAGCGAGAAATCCTGCAAATAGAGCACGGCGAAAGAGGGATCTCATGTAGGGTTTCGCGGTCCTTTCCCATAAACGTTAAATGAAGCAAATGAGGCGTTGTTCTTAAAGCGTGGCCTCGCGCCCACCAATGGCTATCGAATGAAGAAAGCCCAAGCCACCACGCATAGACCAGCGACTCCGAAGGCCATGCCGAGCCCCCAGTAAGCCCGCTGGCGAGTCAGCAGCGTGATCGATGTGATGACCAGTCCGATCTCAAGCAAGGCTTCACCCAGGTCGAAGCGGTTGGCATGACGCTCGGCCTTGCGCACGTCGCCCTCAAGTTCCTTCGCGTGCTGTTCTTCCTCGGCAAGGTCTTCATTCCACTTCTGCAGATGAGACTTATAGCTGTCCGTCACCTTGCTGGCGGCGGCTGAATCACGGATAGGCAGGGCAGAAAGCAAATCGGCAGTGAGTTCCGTGTTGTACTGTCGAATCTTCTTCGCCTGATAGAGATTCCACTGGTCGCTGGCTCGTGCCTGTTCTAAAACTGCTTCGGTGTGCGTACGGTGACCGAGCACAGTTGTGATCGCCACCAGCACCGCGAGCACACTCATGGTGAAGCTCACCGGACGCAGGCTCTCGTCCTTCGATGCTTCTTCGCTTTGCTCCTTCAATTCCTGCGCTTCGTTGGCTTCCATATTGTTCCTTGACCGGTGATAGTTTACGGGCTGGCGAGACTTGGCGTCGAGCGGAGTCAGTACGCGGTCAAGTGCCTACGTTCCTGTTCCAATCGCCGATGTCGGCGTCTTGAACTTGAGGTGATCTGAGAGGAATTTGTCGAGTTGGACACGATCTCGAAATGCCTGCACACCGCCAGCGGCGGTGGTTGAGAACGCGCCCGTGAGATTGCCAAAATGCAAACATCGATCAAGTGGCCATCCTCGCACGTAACCGTGCAGGAAACCGGCGTTAAAGCTGTCGCCAGCGCCGATTGCATCGACCGTCTCTACGTTGACCGAGGGCGAATCATGTATCTCATTGCCTTTGATCGCCACTGCACCACGAGCTCCGCGCTTCACTACCAGTAACGGTACCAGTTTTGCGAGGTTGCGCATCGCGCGATTGGCATCAGATTCGCGCATCATCTCGCTTACTTCCCGATCGTTCGGCATGAGCACGTCCACAAGCTCCAGAATTTCGAAGAAAGAGTGGTCCCAATGTCCCAGAGGGTCGTCATTTGGGTCGACGGAGATTGTAAGTCCGGCCCGTTTGAGGTGGGCAAACAGGCGCGGAACATCCTCGCGCAGGCCTTCTTGCAGGAAATATGAAGAAAGATGAAAGTGCGTCGCGCTGGCAATGTACTCGAGGTCAAGATCCTCCAACCGCAGATCGATGGTGTTTCCCGGATATGTGAGCGTTCGGCGGGATCCTGAATGTTGCAGCAGCACGCTCACACCCGTTGTGGCCGTCCCGGTCTTTCTTACGACACGTGAAAGATCAACCCCGGCTCCTGCCAGATCGCGTTGACACATCGTTCCCAACAGATCATCGGATGCCAGCGTGATAAACCCCGTTCGGCTGCCCAGAGCAGCCAGATTGTGTGCGGTGATCGCAGGCGATCCCCCCAGAGCAAGCGCCATACTATTGGCGACCAATTCACGATCCGGTGGCAGGTCTCCGGGCAGGCCATAAAGGAGGAGATCGAGATTCGCCTCTCCCGCAAGCGTCACGTCGAAACGGCTCAAGCAGGCACCTTCGCCCTACGTCCATAGAGAAACCAGAACGCGATACCGACAACTGCCCATGCCGCTCCCGCAAAAAGGGCTGGCCTGCTGAGATTGAGCCATATGAAAGCACAGATAGCAAAGCCTAGAAGCGCCAACAGTATCGGAACCCATTGCGAAGCGCGGCCCTGGCGCCACCCCAATACAGCCGAAGATATATTCACACCCATGAAGGCCAACAGCGCACCGAAGTTCAGCAACTCCGCTCCAAGCTGATAACTGAAAACTAAGGCGCCCGCGAGGCAGATTGCTCCGATCAGAAGCACGTTGTTGCGCGGAATACGATTCGTCGGATGTATTGATCCAAAGAATCGTTTGGGGATAGCACCGTCCTGACCCATCGCCAGCAGCAGCCGCGCGGCTCCCAGTTGTGATGCCATGCCGGAACCAATCGTCGCCAACAGGAGCGCCCCATTTACGATGGCGAATACAACTGGGCCTCCTGCGCGTCCTGCGATGTGCACGTAAGCTGTGTCCACGTCTGGGAAAGCCCGTCCCCGAGGCCATACAAGTTGCGCCAGATATACCTCGATCGATGCCAGAATGCCAGTGATGAGACAGGTCACGATGATCGCCCGGGGAATGCTTCGTTGTGGATCCTTTGCCTCATCGGTGAGTGTCGAGATTCCGTCAAAGCCGATATAGGTTAATACAGCAATAGATGTTCCTCGAAAGAGAGCTGAGGAAGAAAATGTCGAGCGGTCGTAGAACGGCAGCGTGTAGAAAGAAGCAGGCTGAGAGGGAAGGTGCAGCAGATATCGCGTGATCGCGACGACGACCAGGATTATCACCACACCCAGTGCGGCCGCCATCATCGCGTTGATTCGAGCTGAAGTCTCAACACCGTTGAGATTCAGCAGTGTGAACATCGCGGCAAAGAAGATGGCCCATGCAATGTATGGAACATTAGGTAGAAAATTCTCCGCAGCCTTGCTGCACCATATAGTGCAGATCAGCGGGTTCAGGATGTAGTCCATCGCCATGCACCAGCCGGTCATATAGCCCAGGCTGGGGTGCAACTCACGGCTCACATACATAAACGCTGAGCCACCCAGCGGATATGCACGCGCCATGCGACCATAGCTGACCGACGTGAACAGCATTGCGACCATCGCACAAAGTATGGCCGTCACTACATGTCCGTGGGCTTCGTTATAGATCACGCCGAAGCTCGGCATCGGAGCCGTTGGTTGAATGAGAATGATGCCGTAGAGCACCAGGTCCCAATAGCCAAGGCTGCGCTTGAGCGTGACCTGGCTGGTGCTTACAGCAGATTCGGCAGACATCAAGAATCCTCAGTTCTTGGCCACATGAGCAGGCAGAAGGGAGGGCCGCGGGGCACCAGGCTTTCCGCGGTGCGCAGCCTCACAGTCAGTTAGAAGTTAAACATCAATCCTAACTGCATAATGCGCAGCTTGTGAGCGCCAGGCACAGTGCAGTAGGCTGCGGAACTCATATCCGTATCTACGGTGGTAGCCGGAGTGATTGAATCAGAACGAGAACCTCGCAGCGAACTGGAACTGGCGCGGGGTGTTGATGGTCGTCAGGACGGAGCCGAAGCCGGAGGCCTGTTGGCCGAGTGACATGGTCGTGGTCAGGTCGGGGACCAGCGGCATTCCGAACTGGGGGCGGTTGGCCACGTTGTAGGAGGAGACCTCGATGCGGATGGCCATGGCCTCCCTGATCTGGAAGCTCTTGTAGACGGAGAGGTCGACATTGTTCGCTCCCATGGCGCGAACGCTGTTGAGGTAGGCAGGCGCGGTTCCGGGCACGAACTGGGTGGCCGGGAAGGCGAAGCAGTCGGGGTTGAACCACGCCGTGGGGGTATGGGGCGCGTTGAGTCCGGGGTTGCAGGTAAGATTGGGCCGCTGGTTGAAGTAGGAGAAAGGCGCTCCGACGACTGGCGAGGCGATGGGAATGCCGGTGCTCCAGTAGAAGATGCCGTTCACAGTCCATTCGCCGAGGAAGGCGTTGCCGACGGCGTTGAGATTGACGGCACGTCCCGGACCGAAGGGCAGGTCGTAGGAGGCCTGTCCGGTGAACTGGCGGCCGATGTCCTGCGGGCTCACGGCGTGTTCGTACTTGAGGTTCTTCCAGTCCTGCGGCGCGCCGAGGTGAGAGCCGACGAAGCCGAGCGGAGGGTTGCCGTCGTCGGTGATGAGCTTAGCCCAGGTGAATCCGGCGAGCATGGAAAAGTGGCTGGTGAGGCGCTTCTGCAGCTTGGCTTGCAGCGAGCTGTACTCGGAGTCGCCGGCAGGGTATCCGTGGACGAGGACGCCGTTGCCGTCGCCGTAGCTGCCGCTGCCGAACTGCGGGAACTCCTGCAGGGAGACAAACAGCGGCACGGTCGACGAGCCGTAGTTGGCGTTGGTCGCCGGCTGAATAGCCGCCCAAGTATTGGGTACCGACTGATTGATTAGGGCCGACTGGTACTGGCCGATGGTGCCGAGGTCGAGCGTATTCTGGTCAGCGCTGTTGAAGGGCAGGAAGAGCCCGCGGCTGCCGACGTAGGCGGCGCTGAGCACGACCTGATGCGGGAACTCATACTGCCAGCCGAAGTTGAAGTTGTAGATGGTGGGCGTGCTCTGCGAGTGCAGCACAGTGTTCAGCGTGGTGCCGAGGTTGTTGGCCAATCCTGAAGGAGTGGTGCTGAAGGTGGGAACGACTCCGTTGGGGAAGGGATTGCTGAGAGAGTAGATGCCAGTGCTGCTTGGGTCCGGGCTGCCCGCAGGGGCTCCAGAGCAGAGGCTGGTGCCGTTGAAAGTCGTGTTGCCTGCGTCAGTGAAGCAGGTGGCGTTCCAGGTGGTGTAGGAGGCGAAGCCGTCACTGTTGAGAGACGCGCTGCCGACCATCTGCGTGCTAGGCCCGTAGTAGATGCCGGCGCTGCCGTTGAAGACGAGATTGTCGGCTACCTGCCAGGCGAATCCAAGGCGCGGGCCGAAATTGCCGAGATTTGCATCGAACGGCGAGCGATGGCTTCCGTTGACATAGACTTCGGCACCCGTGTAGGAGACGCCGTCAACGCTGTTCGAGGCCTTCGGATCGAAATACTCAAGGCGGTTATGCCGCTCGGTGCGACCGCGGAAGATGTCCCAGCGCAGGCCGGCGGTGATGGTGAGGTTCTTGCGCGGCTTCCAGGTGTCCTCCACGAAGGTTCCGACGTAGCCGTTGGCCTCGGCGGCGAAGAGGTCCTTGGAGAAGTTCGGGTAGTTGTTGGACTCGGTCCCCGGAACGGTTCCCATACCGACCAGGAATGATGCGAAGTCGCTGCCACCGACGAGGATGCCGTCGGCCGGGGTGGCCAACTGATCGGTGGCCGAGTAGTCGAAGGCGTAAGAACCAGCGGGCGCGATGGGCTGTCCGACGTTGAGGAAGCGCTTCAGCCACTCGAAGCCGGTGTCGATCGAGTGCTTGTTCAGCACCTTGGTCAGCGCGATGCTCACATCGCTGTTCTCACTCGCGTACTGGAAGGTGTTGTAGTTAGCGGTGCCGCCCACGCCGCTCGTCTGTCCCCCCGGGGAAACATAATCGGTGAAGATGGCGAAAGGCAGCAGCTTGTAGTTCTGCTCGGCAGCAAGCGATGCCGGGAAGCCGAGGCTGGTGATATCGGTGCCGACCTGCTGAGGGTCGCCGCCCTGGTTCTCGTAGTGGCGCGTGAAGGAATAGCGCAACTGCAGGACGGTGGTCGGGTTCAGCGTATAGTCGTCGGCGACGAGGATGTTGCGTCCATTAGTGATGTTCTGCGCGTAGTTGAGGTCCCACTCGTTGCCGAAGGCGTTAAAGGTCGAGTTGAACAGCCGGTCGAACGAGAAGCGCCCGAAGACATGCTGGTTCAGGCTCTGGTTCCAGTCGATGCGGATATCGAAGCGCTGCGCTGTACTGGGGTCGACGCCTGGCAAGAAAAAGTTGTTCAGCGCACCGGCGGAAGCCTGATCGCAGTTCGCGCCGATATTGCACTTGGGCATGTGCGAGAGAAAGTTTACAGCGATAGGATTGGGGTTCGGGATGATGTTGTTAGCAAAGGGCTGGCGTGTGCCGGCGAGCGGTCCGGTGGTGTATTCGGGCTGGGTCGGGTCATAGATGGTAAAGCTGTCGTTCGAGAAGTTGCCGGTGCGCTCCGCACTGGTGGGCACCGTAAAGTAATTCGACCCGTCGTAGAGGTCTTGCGTGGTGTATTCGTAATCGCCAAAGAAGAAGAGCCTGTCGTGCAGGATGGGGCCACCGATGGAGCCGCCCGCCTGGTAACGGTGGAATGTCGGCGGGGTGTTCGGCTGGCCGTTGCTGATCTGGCTCTGCTTGTTGAAGTACTCGTTCGCGGCGAGAACGTCGGGCCGGAAATATCCGAAGGCACCGCCGTGGAAGGCATTGCTGCCGGACTTGCTGACGAGGCTGATGACGCCCGCACCGCCGCTCTGATAAGAGGCTGGCGTGTTCTGCGTCTCGACGCGCACCTCTTCGACTGCGTCTTCGGGAATGTCGAGCGCGGGAATGATGGCTGCAGCGTTGTTCTCAGCGATGCCCACCGGGCTGCCGTCAACCATGTAGTAGACGGATCCTACGATCGCGCCATTGAAGGTGTAGGAGGAGACGTCAACGCCGGGGCGTCCGGAAGAGATATTGGTGATGGCGAAGGAACTCGACGAATTCGGCGCGCCGTTGGCAGGCGTTACGCCGGGGCTTAGCTGCACGAGGTCATAGACGTTGCGGGTGAGAAGCGGCACGCGATCGATGGTTTGCGCCGAGATTAACTGGCCGACGGTGGAGTTTGTGCCTTCGGCGAGTTCACTGGTGCCGGTAACGGTAACGACCTCGCTGGTGCTGCCGACGCGCAGCGTAATGTTCACTTCGCTCGCCCGGTCGACGGTGACGATGACTTTCTCGTGGACAGTCGTGTCGAATCCATTTGCAATTGCCGTTACGCGATAGGTTGCCGGATCAAGCGAGACGAAGGAGTAAAAGCCCGCCGCGGTCGTGACCGTAGACCGGTTAATCCCAGTCGCAACGTTGACCACCGTAACTTTTGCCGACGGGATTGCGGCCCCTGTGGGATCGGTGACCAGTCCGTTGATTCCGCCTCGACCGGCCTGAGCCAACGCCGCCTGGGATGCCCAAAGCCCAACAATCCAAACGAGAAAGAGCCGTCGAGCGATTTGTAGGAAGGTCTGTTTGATTGGCCTCATCTTCAAATTCTCCTGACTTAAAACGTTTTAATATTTTTTGACATGAAATTTAGGAGCAAAAGCACCGTAAGTCAAGAAGGAAAAACATCATCAGTTGGAGTCGCCAGAATCCGCCGTGGCTAAATGGACGGGTCGAGTGGATGTCCTGAACTTTGATACCTGAAAACTCTTTTCTGCCCAGCGTGCGAGCGATGAAAGCGCACTGGCTATTGAATCGATTTAATATCTGCCAATACCGCGTCGGACGGAGAATTGTCAAGCAAGAAAAGATTTGCTTATAGTGCGGTTGTGGAATCGCGGAGCACCAGCGACGGCGGCAAGAGCTGAAGTTCTGGTGCAACTGCGCGCTGTCCGCTCGATTCGCTGAGAGCATCGAGAAGGCGGCGTGTCGCCACACTGCCCATCTCCTCCATCGGCTGGCGGATCGTCGTAATGCCCGGCGTAGTTAAAGCGGCCAGCGGGACATCGTCGAAGCCGATAATCGAGCAATCTCTTGGCACCGATCGGCCCGCTCCGGCGAGCGCTCGCACGGCTCCGAGGGCGCTCAGATCGTCGAAGGCTATCAATGCGGTGAACTTCATCCGAGAGCGGATCAATTCTTCGGTGAGTTTCACTCCTCCCGCGAATCCCGAAATCGGATCGATGGCCGGCGGCAGTTCACGAATCAGGCGGGTATCGAGTGAGAAACGTTGTTCAGTTACAAATTGTTGGACCCCACTCCACCGGCGATTGCTGTCGCTCAATCGTCGTGGGCCGCGGATGACAGCAATCTTCCGGTGCCCAAGCTCATACAAATGCCTTATCGCCTGATATCCGCCGGCCTCGTTGTTGACAATGACAGACCCGATGCTCTCCTCCGAGAGATCGCGTCCAACTACTACGGTGGGCATTTTTTTATCCCTCAGTCCTGTCAGCAGGCCTCCTTCATCGAAGAGCCAGTTCGCAACGACAATCAAACCCTCGACACGGCGTTCCATCAACAGATCGAGATAGCCTTTGAACTGCTGGCGCTCATGATGAGCGTCCATCAGGATGGGCAGATAGGGAGTGGAATGCAGCGTCTTCTCAATGCCCCGCAGGATCAGCACACAAAATGGATCAGAAATATCGAAGACGAGAACCCCGATGGTATTGCTGCGGCGGCTACGTAATGAGCGGGCGAAGACGTCGGGACGATAGCCAAGGCTTTGAGCTGTCTTGCGGATCCGCTCCTTTGTCGTCGCTGCAACGTAGCGAGACAACGGGGCATCGCTCAGCACGATAGAAACCGTCGATGGAGAAAAACCACTCCTTCGGGCGACATCGAGTAGAGTCACCCGTGTAGATTTGAATTTACTCCGCATCTCTCTATTCTTCAGCCCTCAAACCGATGCGTCCACATTATGCATGGCGCGAGGCTCTTGTGCTACACCGATTTCCGCCAACTCTGCCGTCTCTCCCGGGAAAAGGGTTCGCTTGTCGTTACCTTCGACAGTCTGCAAGCGGACTGCGTAGTCGTTTGAGTCAATGGCAGTCCAGGGCAATACTCTCGAGATCGATGTTGACGGAGTTCTGGCGTGAAAGTAAGGGCGTGCGGGCGGCCCACTAGTGCCAGTTCAGCTTTCGGTCAATTTGGCAAAAGCGGGTTGAAGTACTACCGGAACCAGAAACAGCATTTTGGACCAATACTGTCCCGTATTGTTTCTATTAAGTTCACGGAATTGCATCTTATGCGTTCGTCGGTCGCGCACGTTGGAGAACAGCCTGTACTTCCAGCGGGAGCATAGATTTGCCAGCTCGATTGACAGTTCGCATTCTGTGAGAATCAAAGGTTGGAACTTCGCGACAGTCTGATCCATTCCGCGCAAAACTTCCAGATCGTGCCCCTCTACGTCAGTCTTGATTAACCCCACATCGACGCCCGGATGTTCAGCGACGAAAGTATCGACCGTCGTCATAATGACCTTCAAAACCTGACCGCCGTTGCTACGAAAGCTGCTGCCGGCAGAGCTGGCCGCCAAAAAGAAGTCCGCGTAGCCATCGTGCGAAGAAACCGCCATCTCGATGACCTCGATATTCTTTCCTAAGCTGGCATTTTCTCGCAATGCAGGTAGATTTCTTGGATCTGGTTCGAAAGCGTAGGCGCATCGGACACGAGGCGCGAAGTAGGCTGAGTAGTAGCCAATATGTGAACCAATATCGAAAAAGTCGCGCTCGGGGTCAGCAAACTGGACGAAAATGGTTTCAGCACCCCAGTCCGTATCTGCTTTGGTAACGTAGATTTCAGTGGCATTTTGACTTTGCCGTGGCAGCATTATTTTCGCGCCCGTTGGTAGGCTCAACTCGCTGTCTCGTTTGAGAACTCGTTTGCGGAATTGTAGTGTGCCATACCTCAGCGCCCAGCGAAACGGACCTACTTGTTGAATAAAATCCCAGCTAACCATTAGCAATCCTCAAGTACTGGAAGCCATTTTCCCGAGCGAAGCTTACCCTTTGAGGCCACTCACCATCACCGCGGCGACCCCACGCATCAGACTACATCCTTGGCTACGGTGAAGCCTCGCCCGGAAATGGCGCAGTCTGCTCCTGGATCACCTGGACGACCTGACTGCGCATCACGTCGTAGTCTGCGGTGCCGGAGAGCATTCGATAGTCCGCGTGTAGATCCCGATCCTCTCCGACCAGTTGAAACTGCCGCTTGCCTGCCGCTGCCTCTTCAGGATGGGCCTTGGCCCAAGAGTTTTGATCGAAGTCATTGCTCTCGACGTCGATCTGCCACACTCGCTTGCCGGTCGCATTGCGGATTAGAAAGCGATAATAGATGTGAAACTTGTCCACGGGATGGAAATACTCGATGGCCTCCACTTTGTACTGCTTTACGGGAAACATCTCCAGCAAAAAACCCGTGGTCTGCATTGCATCCGGTGCGTGCGGATCGTCGTGCAGCTTGCGCAGCGTCTCGCGTTCATCATCACGCTGCTCTTTCTTGCCCGCAGCAGCGTACGCCGCCACCAGTGTGGTGTGAACTTTCCAGTTGTCTGGATCGAGGCTCCACGCTTTTTCTGCATACTTTACAGCCAGATCAGCTTTATAGAGGTTCAAGGCTGCAGTGGCAGCGAGAAGGTTTGCTGCTGCATCGTTGGGATTCGACTTGAGTGCCCGCTCGAAGAGATCCAGAGCCTGTTGCGGCTGATTCGCTCTTAGAGCGTTTAGTCCTTTCTCTGTCGTCTCCGCTACAGAGGGCTGTGTTGGTGCGGACGCATCTTGCGCGCGTGCTTTCGTGGGGGCGGCAAGCAACATCCCAGCCACCATGTGGAGAAGAAAATACTTCCGTTTCATTTAGTATCTAGCTGCGTTGGCCGCTGTGCTCGGGGCTCAGGCCAGGTTCGGGGAAATCCGAATCCTCACCCTCAAGCCACTCATTGGTGTTGCGGTGCGGAAGTTGATCGGCAAGGTGATCGCGCTCCCCGGCGATCGGCTTATCGCCGGGAAACTGGCTTTCGATCGCGCCCTTCTGTGAGTCTCCGTCTGGTTGCGCAATTGGTTTTTTTGTCATTCTGTGCCTCAGTCCGGTTGAGATGCGGTATCGGACGTTCTAGCAAGGCTGCGGTGCCTTTTCTTCCGCAATTATTCCTTGTAGGCAGAGGGCTTGGGCGCCGTGATGCGAACACCCATACCGTTCAACTTGCTGCGCGCCTGTGCAGCCTCGGGCGTATCTGGATAACGCTGAATCAGGCTCCGAAGGTCACGGATGCCGGCTTCGCGTTGATTGGAGTCGAGTTCGGCTTGTCCCTTGCGCAATTGTGCCGCGGGCGCTTTGGGGCTGCCAGGAAACTGCTCCAGAACGGCATCGTAGTTCTTAATGGCAGTCGGATAATCACCCTTCCGATAAGCGATTTCCCCTAGATAAAACTGCGCATTTCCTGCAAGATCATCCTGCGGGTAGTACTTCACAACATCGCTGAATTCGCCGGTGGCCACGTCATATCGCGCGCTGGTGTAATCGCGAAGGCCGCTCTGATAGAGATCACCTACCGGCGGAGCTTGCGGTTGAGGTGGTGCCTGCTCAAGCTGCTGACCGGGCTGCGCCGCTGCACCCTGACCTGGAGCCGGCTGGGTGTTCACATTTTGCAGCTGCGACTGGATATCCTGGAGCGCCTTGTCCATCCTGGTGATACGGGAGCGCAACTCGTCGACTGAGTCGTGCAATCCCTGGACTTGGCTCGAAACCTGATCGATTTTACCGCCAGCTTCGTTCTGAGCCTGGATCTGCTGTTGCAGCGTATTAACGGTTTGGGCCATGCGGTTGACGCTGTCTGCGGTTTGTTCGACCAGATGCTGGAGTACGCCCATGCGCTCGTCATTTGACTGCTGCAGGTGCTGGAGCATGTCCTGCAACTGCTGTACCTGGGTTTGAAGCTGGATGATCTCTTTCGAGACGGCATGGGCGGGTCGCGCGGAGGCAACAAACAGCAATGCGACGGCGGCCGGAACAGTGATCAGATTTTTCCGCATAGTTCTGTCTCTTGGAGCGCGCGTGCGGTGCGCTCCGGTTCAATTGAGAAAGAGAACGAGCGGCGACTGCGCCTGCCGCAAATATCGCCGCCGTGCCAGTTTACTTGTCTAGTGAGAATTGTGCGCGGCGATTAAGCTGCCAGCAACTCTCGTCATGTTCGGTGCAGAACTGCTTCTCCTTGCCATAGCTGACCGTGCGCAGGCGTTCCGGACTTACTCCGGCGGTTACTAACGCTTGCTTGGCCGCATTGGCGCGATTTTCGCCCAGCGCCAGATTGTATTCGGTCGAACCCCGCTCATCGCAGTAGCCACCGATGACGACCTTAAGCCCCGGGTGCTGATTCAGGAAATTGGCGTCCTGGGAAATTGTCGACTGCGCGTCGCTGCGGATGTCGTAGCTGTCGTAGTCGTAGAAAATATCCTTTACATTTTGATGGAAGACAGAGTCGGTGACATCCGATTCCGACAGGTTGCTGGTCGGCGCGGCCGCAGCGTTGACAGTGACGCGCGCTGTTGCGTCGGTCGATCCGCCATCGCCTTTGGCAACCAGGTGGTAATTGGTCGATTCGGTCGGATTGACTGTTCGCGTTCCGGAAGTCGGCACCGCGCCGAGCCCATCGATCGATACGTCGGTGGCATCCGTCGTGCGCCACGCGAGTACGACGCTTCCGCCTGCATTGACAGCGCTGGGCGTAGCGGTGATGGTAGCTGTAGGTGCCGGGGCGTTGTTAGTGATGGGCGGTGGCGGTGGCGGGGGGGCTGCCTTCTTCTTGCAACCAGCGGCGACCAGCAGGCTGGCCGTGAGGGTCGCAAGAATCAGAGATTTGCGACGAAATGATCTACGAATATTAATTTGCACTGTGTCCTCCATTTACGTTTTCGACCACTCGCGGGCCGTTTTTTCATTTGCACCAAAGCAGGGTAGAAGGACCCTCCATCGCCTCCCATCCATCGTAAACCTCTATTTCCAGCTCCAGTTGGGCATGGCATTCCATCCGTCATGCGTGAGCTGCTGTTGCTCGGTACCGTCGGCCAGCATCGACCAGATTTCCGTGCGCCCATCTTCCTGGCGCTGGAAGACGATGTGCCGTCCATCCGGCGACCATGACGGAAAGTCATTGCTGCCCGCCTCGTGGGTCAATTGGATCCATCGCTTGCTGGCAATGTCCATAATGTAAATATCCTGTCCTCCTGGCGCGCCCGGGCCATATTTGCGATTCCAGGAAAACGCCAGAAACTGTCCGTTTGGCGACCACGAGGGCGAAGTGGCATAGCCGCCATCTGTCATACGCTGAACATTGGCGCCATCAGAATCCATAATGTAGATCTGCGGCAGCCCTGATCGTCCGCTTACCCATGCAATCTGCGCATTCGACTTCGGATTCCACACCGGCGAAACATCGGGGCCGCGAAACGCGGTCACACGATGCAGGCTGCCACCGCTGGCATCAGTCGTGTAGATTTCGTTATCGCCTGTCTTGCTCGAAGAGAAGGCTAGCTTGGAACCATCGCTCGACCAGGCTGGAGAGAGAGTAGTCCCTGCTGGAGATACAAAGCTGACAGGTCGGCCCAGCTCGAGCGAGTACATCCGGATCGACCATCCATCCCTGCCCAGAGAAGAGAAAGCGATGCGCGAGTTGTCGGGCGAAACGCGCGGCGAGATTGAGATCGTGCCGAGGTGCGTGACCGCGTGCTGGCCGTGGCCGTCGTAATCCATCCCCCAGATTTCCTTGTTTCCGGTGCGATTTGAAACGAAGTAGATTTTCGTTTCAGCGATGCCGTCAATGCCGCCACCGAGGCGCAGAATGATCTCGTCAGCGAAACGGTGAGCGATCTGGCGGCTGTTCTCTTCCGAGGCAGTGTCGGCGTACTGCTTGCCCAGAATCTGAGGATTTTGCGTATTCTTGGCATCGAACAAGAAACCAAGTACGGTCAGACGCCCGCCAGTTACTGAAAGCGAGCCGAAGGCTACCATTTCGGCACTCGCAGGCGCTGCGGCCCACGCGGAAAGATTGATCTCCTGCGGGCTGCCAGGCGTCTGCGGTGGAGCTATGCTCTTCGACACCATATCGAAGACCCCCGCATTCTTCAGATCATTGAAGAGAGTCGTGTCAAATACGGTCTTGAGCGGTGCAGTCTGCGGATCGCTCGACGCCCCCTTGAAGTCGGCGGCGGCCAGCCGTATCTTTTGCACGCCAAGATTTGTGCCGGTTCGAACCCAGTCCTGGGCCTGAATGCGGCCGGGTTGGCTAGCGATGAAGATGATTCCGATAAGAAAAAACAGAAAGCGCGAGCTGGAGGATGAGGGCTTTTTGCAGCGTATGGTCATTCTTCCGTCCTGCAGACAGTGATGCGGCCTCGGGACCTAATGCGTCCGAATAAGAGCCGTTCCGAACAGCATGCCGTCTTATGCGTTTCATTCGGGTTACGCCGAATGCTGCTGTCGCTCATTGATTAGGCTCCTCACAATAATAAGACACAGAAAGCGTACTTCCGTTGTAGCCCGGGGGTAGGGGACCGTATGTGTCAACCCGTTGCACGGCGCGCAGGCACGATGTATCGAGAGTCGGTGATCCGCTTGACTGCGCGATTCGGATTTGGCTAGGCGACCCGTCGCGAGAAATTACAAATGACAGATACACTCGTGCTCCTCTTGGCGTTCCGGGAGCCACTTCTCGTTGCAACCAATTTTGCGCAGTCTTTCTGCGGATAACATCTACGTACCAGGGGAATCTTGAACCAAAGTCCCCACCACTAACGTTGACGGGGCTACTCGGGCCTTGGTTGTCCGCCAAAGAGTGCGGAATTTGCGTTGCGGGAGCTTCACCGAACTGCGCGCGATGTTGCAGCGGCTGTGGTTGGGCATGCTTGGGCGAAGGCTGCGCTTGCTTCCTTTCCGGAGCTTTTTTTCCCGGCAGCTTTGCCGGAATTGGAATCGCGTCCGGCGGCGGCACAGGTACTGCTTTTGGTTGTGGAGGCGCTGGAGCAGGCGAAGGCTGCTCTGTCGCCAACACATTGGGAGTGGGCGGGGCTTCCTGTGGCAAGGGAATAGTGGTCGCAGAGCTCACAAGCGTTGCCTGTATGGCGCCCGGAGCCTGATCGTTCCCCCACGTCGTTCCGTGGAGTCGTCCCGCGAGATACGCACCTAAAGTAACCGCAGCAATTACGAATACGTGCAGCAGAACAGATCCCGCCATCGGCGTACCGAAAGATTCGCGTTCGAGCTGGATCGTTCCTCTCACCGCCAAGCCTCTTCTCCCGCTATTTCGAGGCCCGAGAGCCGTTCGAGGCCCCGTTTTGGATTGGTTGCGTCACGATGCTGATGTTCGTGATGCCCGCTTGTTTCACCGCGTCCATCACGGAAGCGAATGCCCCGAAAGGCACGCGCTCGTCTGCCTCGACATAAATTACTTGGTGCGCAGGATCGACTCCTGGTCTTGCCAGTCGGGACGGCAGATCGGCCAGGTTCACCGGTTTGTCTCCAAGGAAAACCTCCTGGTCACGGTTGATAATTACCACCTGGCGCTGTTCGGTGATCTCCTTGACAGTCTTTGTCTTGGGAACCGAAACTTCGATACCCGACTGGAGGACGGGCGCGGTGAGCATAAAAATGACCAGCAATACAAGCACCACGTCTACCAGAGGTGTGATGTTGATCTCGGCGAGGGCGGTCTGCGTATGACCGCTGTTATTTGTGAAGGCCACGCACGGCCTCCCTTTCTACCGGGTCCTGATTCGGCATCAGCGATACCTCTTCCATGCTGTTGAGCAACTCGCGTGCGAAGTCATCCATGCGTGCTGCATAGGCGCGGCAGCGGCTCGTGAACTGATTGAAGGCAACGACTGCGGGAACCGCCACAACCAGACCGGCGGCAGTTGTGATCAGAGCTTCAGAGACACCCGGTGCGACTGCGCGGAGCGTAGCTGCCCCGGCCGTACCCAGTCCATGAAACGCATCTACGATTCCCATAATGGTCCCGAAGAGTCCGACGAATGGTGAGATGGCGCCGATCGTCGCGAGCCACGTCAAGCGGCTTTCCATTGTGGTTAGGGATTCACTGGCCGCAGTCTGTGCCGCGCGCTCCAAAGCCGTAATATTACGCGGAGGTCCATAACCGCCGGTCTGGCGACGGTAGGTTTCATAGACTTCGTCGAAAACGTTCACCAGCGGGCTCGGCTTGAACTGCTCGCTGACTGTCGCAATCTCCTGCAGGCGGGAGGCCTTTCGGAAGGCTCGCAGAAATCTTTTGCTCTGCGTGTCTGCCCTGCGAAAACCGCCCAACTTGCCGAGGATAATGGCCCACGACCACAGACTGGCAATCAGCAAAATGGCGAGCACGCCAATGGCGATTGGCCCGCTGTTATGAAGCATTTCAACAATAGCGCTGCCATTGTTAGCTGGCGGGGGAACGGCACTATCTGCATCCGTCTGCAGTAATAGAAGGGATATGGCAAGGAAAAATGGTGTCATCACGCCTTGATTCCACGTTATCAGACGGCGGAGTGGCAATTCCAGCTGCCTGTGATGCGGAATTGAATTGGTTACGCCGGTGTCCGGTTTGAGGCGCCGTTAATAACTCAGGCAGCAGAAAAGTGAAAGGTGCGCCGCGCGAGTGCCTTGATAGCCTCTTCCTGCTATGCTGCGCGAAGACCCCTTAAGAGACGATTATGCTGCTCGAACTGCGAGCCGAAAACTACGCTGTCATCGATCACGCGATCGCTGCGTTTGGTCCGGGGCTAAACCTTTTGACCGGTGAAACTGGCGCTGGTAAGTCCATTCTTGTCGACGCGTTGGCCCTGCTTATGGGCAGCAAGGCATCGTCCGATGTCGTGCGTCATGGCACAGATAGGGCAGTCGTGTCCTGCGTGTTCGAGAGTACTTCGGGGGCTGAGGCAGTCCTCGAAGCTAATGGCATCGACGCCGAAGGTAGCGAGATCATTTTGCGTCGAGAGATTCTCGAGAATGGGAAGGGCCGCGTTTACATCAATAATCAGCCGGCGACGGTTTCAGTGTTGCGTCAACTCTCGCCAGAACTTGCTCTTGTGCACGCGCAGAGCGAAACGCTTGGCTCTTTTGATCAGGCGCAGCAGCGCAGCCTGCTTGATCGCTTCGCCGGTATCTCCACTGATTCAGCCGCCGCTGCATTCGCTCATTGGCGCGAAATTCAATCGAAGCTGACGGAGCTCGAGAGCGACGAACAGGACAAGCTCCGCATGGTCGACCTATGGCTCTTCCAGAGTCGCGAGATCGAAGCGGCCGGTCCTCAACCCGAAGAAGACACTAGGCTTGAAGCCGAGCGCCGCGTCCTCATGAACGCCGAGAGGCTCTACTACGCGGCGATGAATGCTTACGACCTCTTGTACGAGGGCAACGGATCAGCTGAATCCAGCCTGCGCAATGCTTTGAAGCAGGTTGAGGAACTCGCGCGCTTCGATGTGAAGTTTCAGGACGCAACGCAGCAGCTCAACTCTGCCCTCGCGCTTGTTGAAGACGTAGGCGCTACAGCGCGCGACTATGCCGAAGGAATTCAGGCTTCGCCCGATCGTTTGGCGCAAATCGAAGAGCGACTTTCTACTCTCGACAGGCTGAAACGCAAATACGGCACAACGCTTTACGAAGTCATTGCCTTCGGTGAGGATGTCGAACGCAAATTGGCCGAGGTAGAGAACCGCGACGAAATGATCAAGGCGCTGCATGTCGATCTCGATAGAGCGGCGCAGCTCTATCGTACGGCGGCGCACTTCCTTCACAGCGAGCGTGTTGCCACTGCAAAGAAGCTCGAGAAGTCTGCGGAAGCCCAGATCAATGACCTTGCCATGAAGGCGCGCTTTGCCATCTCCGTCACGGCCGGTGAAGAGCCCGCTACATGGACCGCACACGGTTGGGACACGGTCGAATGCAGGATCGCGACCAATGCCGGCGAGCCTCTAAAGCCACTCGATGAGATCGCGTCCGGTGGCGAAATGTCCCGTGTGTTGCTCGCCTTGAAGGTTAGTGTCGAAGAAGGAGCAGCGCGCGGAAAGAAGAAAACGCAAGTACCCCGCACGCTTGTCTTTGACGAAATCGACATCGGCATCGGGGGTCGCGCTGCGGAGGCTGTTGGTCAGAAGCTCAAGGCGCTGTCGAAGACGCAACAGGTGCTCTGCGTGACACACCTACCGCAGATCGCCGCATTCGCTGACCAGCACTTCCTGATCGAGAAAAAGGCGCAGGGGGGTAGGACGAAGACATCTATCCGGCTGCTTGAAGATGCCGATCGCACCGAGGAAATCGCGCGCATGCTCAGCGGCGCGACCGTGACCGACGCTTCTCTCCGTCATGCCGAACAGATGATCAAGTCCAGCCGCGATTAGATCTAGGATGTGGTGTACGATCCGCTCTCCGGGGCGATGGAAGAGTCGCCTTCCCGAATAGACCGACGACACGCTGGAAAACACCTGTTAAACTGCGGCGCAATGCACATGCGTAAGTCTGTTCTGTCGTTCGTTGTCGTTCTGCTCCTGATTCCGGCGGTCTTCGCCCAGCAGCCGCAGTATCTTTTCTTTCGCGTCAAACTCGGCCCGCAGTTCACTGCGCCTGTCTCCGGACGTCTTCTTATTTTTCTCAAGAGCGGGACCGGGGCAAAAGAAGTGGACGCGAACCCTTTTCAGCCGAGCGACGTCTCTATCGCAGCTAAGGAACTTTATTACTGGAAGCCCGGTACGGCTGTCGAGATCGACACAGATGAACTCGCCTTTCCAGCTGCCTTCTCTGCTCTCAAGCCGGGTGACTATGATGCACAGGCCGTGCTTGATGTAAATCACAATTACAACTACAGCGGCAGGTCTGCCGGCGATCTCGTTAGCAATGTGGTCCCGCTGGCCTCTTGGGTGCCTGGACAGGGCGGCACACCTGAACTCACGCTTAGCGGCGTCGTTCCTGAGCGTACCCCGCGAACACGGCTTTCGCCTGAACAGCAGAAGGCTGCAGGGGCTGCCGCGCATCTCGAGGACCTGGCTAGTCCCGTGCTTACTCGCTTTTCAGGGCGGCAAACGCACATCCGGGCCTGGGTCATACTGCCTCCCGGATACTCCGACCACGCCAACGAACACTACCCAACCGTCTACTGGACGCACGGTTTTGGCGGCAACCTGATGTATAGCAAGCTCGCCGGTGAGAGTCTTTTCAATCGAATGGCTGAGAAAAAGATGCCGCCCATGATCTGGGTCATGCTCGATGAATCTCTGGCCACTGGGACCCATGAATTTGCGGACTCGGTCAACAACGGACCGTGGGGAACTGCACTGACGACTGAGTTCATTCCGTATCTCGAGTCGAAGTACCGCATGGACGCGAAGGCGAGCGGCCGTTTTCTGCAAGGCCATTCCTCTGGTGGATGGGCCACTCTCCAACTCCAGGTCAATTACCCGAAGATCTTCGGCGGTACATGGTCCACGTCGCCCGATCCCAGCGATTTCCATGCATTCTCCACCACAGATCTCTATGCCGAGCGCGCAAACCTCTATCACAATCCTGATGGAGGTGTGTCGCCGATTGTGCGCGACCACGAAAAGGTACAGGCAACGATGGAGCAACTCGCTCGGCAAGAGCGCGTTCTGGGTGACTACGGTGGTCAGCTTGCTTCTTTCGAGTGGGTCTTTTCGCCGCGCGGGCCCGATGGCCGGCCGCTGCAAATGTTCAATCGCGAAACCGGCGACGTTGATCCGAAGGTCGTCGCCTACTGGCGCGACCATTACGACCTTGCGCATCTTGTTGCTATGGATTGGGGTCGTCTCGGCCCCGATCTAAGGGGAAAAATTCACGTCTTCGTCGGCACAGCAGACACGTTCTATCTCGATGGACCCGCTCGCAAATTTGAAGCAGTTCTGAAGAGTCTCAACGCTGATCCGCACTTTACCTACATCGAGAACCGCACCCATTTCGACCTTTACAAGGTTGGAAACGATGGGCAGGGACTCTTCGATACCATCGCGGCGCAGATGTATGTCGTCGCGCGACCGAAGCAACAGTGGAAATCCCCGTAGCCGTGAGCGATCGAATGAGTTTCAGATGGTCGGGTTCCGAGTGGCTGGTGATAGCCGCGTTGCTGTTCGCGGGTCTGTTTGCGTACGCGTGCAGGGCGCAAAGCTCGCAGCCCCTCTCCGGCTCTGTCGCAGCCATCGATCGCGACATCGATCCCGAGATCGCCGCAGCCATCGACACGATCCCCGCCGTCGATAACCACGCGCATCCGGTTTTGCCTCCTCCCAACGACAACACGGACCGCAACTTCGATGCACTTCCCGTCGATCAAATGGAGCCGGACACAGATCCCGTCGCCTGGAGGCCTGATAATCCACAACTCGTCCAGGCATGGAAGGCGCTATGGGGTTTCGATCATGACGCACCAGTCGATGCTGAGGGGTTGAAGCGGCTTAATGAGGCGAGGGCCAAGGTGAAGGCTCGTGAAGGCGGCCGCTATGCCGAATGGGTTCTGGATCAGGCCGGAATCGATGTCATGTTGAGCAATCGTGTGGCGATGGGACCAGGACTAGCGAGGCCCCGGTTCCGGTGGGTTCCCTATGTCGATGCGTTGCTCTTTCCGCTCGATAACGCCGAACTGGAAATGACACCCGACCGGAAACAGTTCTTTCCGCTGGAGGAACGCCTGCGTGCGCGGTATCTGAAGGTCGCTGGCTTGACGGCTGTTCCGCCGACGCTGGGTGAATATCTCGCCCGTGTAGTGACCCCCACACTCGAGCGGCAAAGGTCTGAAGGCGCAGTCGCCGAGAAATTTGAGGTAGCTTATCTGCGCGGTTTCGACTTCGCCGATACGCCGCGCCCTGAGGCAGAGCAAATTTACTCCAAGTGGGTGGGTCGCCAACATCCGGATCCGATCGAGTACAAGGCTTTGCAGGATTTTCTTTTCCGATACATTGCTGCTGAATGTGGGCGTCTTGGAATGCCTGTGCACCTGCACACGATGTCGGGTGGAGGAGGATACTTCGACATTGCGAAGGGCAACCCGCTGCTTCTTGAAGCTGTCTTTGACGATGTTCGGCTTCGTAAGACCCGCTTTGTGATGCTTCACGGGGGATGGCCATTCGTGCGCGAGGCTGGATCGTTGCTGCAGAAGCCGAATGTCTTTCTCGATCTCTCACAACAGGCGCTTACATTCCCGCCACGGACGATGGCCGTCTGGCTGCGCGAATGGCTGGAAACCTATCCGGACAAGGTGATGTTTGGGACCGACGGCTATCCCTTTTCCGACTCAATGGGTTGGGAAGAGGCGACATGGATCGCCAGTCACAATGCCCGTCAGGCGCTTGGGTTGGCCCTTACCGGCATGGTGCGCGACCGTGAAATCAGCCATAAGCGGGCGATTGAGATCGCCCAGCAGGTTTTGCAAGGGACTGCTGCCAGCTTGTACGGGCTTGAATGAGGTGTGGCGCAATCGATGGCGATCGCCCGGTCAGGCTATTGATTTCTTTCGTCATGTCTCCCGGCACGATATACTGGATGGGTGACCCCTACGACCCTCGAAACCTACACTCCCAACTCGGAGTCGCACGCCTCGCAAACTAAAAAGCGCGTTCTTTTGCTCAAGCCCCGCGGCTTCTGCGCTGGAGTTGTCCGCGCTATCGACGTAGTGAAGATAGCCTTGGAAACCTTTGGCGCGCCTATCTACGTCCGTAAGGAAATCGTTCACAATCGCTTTGTTGTCAATGAGCTGGCGGAAAAGGGCGCCATCTTCGTTGACGACATCGATCAGGTTCCGGCTGGCATGCGCGTCATCTACAGTGCCCACGGGGTTTCCCCTGCCGTCCGCGATCAGTCCAAGCAGCGCAACCTCAAGGTAATCGACGCTACCTGTCCGCTGGTCACCAAGGTGCACGTCGAGGCGGTTAAATTCGCGAAACAGGGCTATTCTCTGGTGCTGATTGGCCATCGCGATCACGACGAAATCGAAGGTACCCTTGGCGAAGCCCCTGACGTGACTACTGTTGTTTCGAGTGCGAAGGAGGTTGAATCGCTGGAGGTTCCGAACCCCAATCGGGTCGCTTACCTCACGCAAACCACGCTCTCACTGGACGAAGCCCGCGACATTATCCAGGCACTCAAGGAAAAGTTCCCCAATATTGTCGGTCCGCATTCGCAGGACATTTGCTACGCGACCGAGAATCGCCAGACAGCTGTCAAGAACGTTGCCCATAACGCGGAACTCGTTCTCGTAGTCGGATCAAATAACAGCTCTAACTCAAATCGGCTAGTCGAGGTATCGCAGAACCTCGGTACGCGCGGCTACCTGATCGATAATTCCAATGCTATTGCTCCGGCATGGCTTGAGGGTGTTGCGACCGTGGCCGTGACTGCTGGAGCCTCGGCTCCGGAAGTGCTCGTCGAGGATGTCGTCGCATATCTCCGCGAACGTGGATTTGACTCCGTCGAGGAAGTAGAAGTTATGCCAGAAAATGTTCGCTTTGGCCTGCCGCCGGAGATTGTTCAGGCGATTCAATCCGCTCCCGCAGCCAGCGCAGCAACATCTGTTTAGGTAAGCAGGTAGGTTGACTGCCGCTGCCTTGAACGCGGACGTAAAGCATGAGCATAAAAGTTGCAAGACCACAATCCGAAATCTCAGGGGAAGCTGTATACGGTACGGCACGCCAGACCCAGAGAACCAGGAGCGCGGGCGCTCCCCAGGTGAAATTTGGCCGAATTGATGCTGGTTTGGCTGAGGTCGAAGCTGCCGCCGGGCGGTCATGCGACTACATCTTCTCCTTGCAGGACCCCGCCGGTTTCTGGTGCGGTGAACTCGAAGCCGACCCAATGCTTGAGGCCGATTACATCTTCGCCTATGCGCTTCTTGGCACAGGCGACCAGTCCCGCCTCAAGCGCGCACTCACTGAGATCCTTCGCTATCAGAACGCGGACGGAGGATGGTCTATCTATCCGGGCGGTCCTTCGAACATCAGTCTCTCCGTCAAGTGCTACTTTGCAGCCAAGCTCATGGGCATGACCGCGGACGATCCAGTTCTTGTTAGGGCCCGTGAGTGGATACTGGCCAACGGTGGTGTTGTTGAGTGCAACACTTTCACTAAGATTTATCTCTGTTTCCTTGGGCAATATGAGTACGATGCTGTTCCCGCAATTCCTCCGGAGATCGTGCTGTTTCCCAACTGGTTTTATTTCAATATCTACGAAATCTCCTCCTGGTCTCGTGCCATTCTTGTCCCGTTGTCCATCGCGTACGCGAAAAAGCCCTTCAAGAAGATCCCGCCCGAGCAGGGGATTGACGAGCTTTTTGTCGGAGGACGGGCA
>Ga0335074_10002033_pt1 | contig 27531 bp, 20 predicted proteins | sample Lox_Sample_23_FD_206715 | JGI IMG/M metagenome (GOLD analysis project Ga0335074, IMG submission 206715) | Soil microbial communities from Loxahatchee National Wildlife Refuge, Florida, United States - Lox_Sample_2.3 | ecosystem: Environmental > Terrestrial > Soil > Wetlands | place: USA...
GTCCGCACTGCATGGATAATCGAAAGCTTAGCCCCAATTTCTGCTGCCCCCTGGCATGCGAAGCGAAGCACTCGCTCCGAATCGGAGTTCAGGCCGATCGCGCACAGCCACTCACGGTGCTCCAGGGGTCGCGGAGCGATCGTCTCCGCATGCCTGCTCGTCAACACCGGACACCCCGCATCATTCAGCACCTTGGCCGTGGTCGAGCCCAATAGCATCTGCCTGAAACGGCCGGAGTGCGTGGGCATAATAATCAGATCGAATCCTCCGTCTCTCGCAACCCGGGCAATCTCTGCCGCTGCCTCACCCAATGCCATGATTCGCGCAGACTGGGCAGCGGGGAATTCCGCCACGAGAAACGAATCCAGCTTCGTGCGCCCGCTCTCCAGGTAGTCTTCCGCGATCTCGGAAAACGGCGCTCTGACAAGTGCGTAGCTGTTGAAGCTCGCAGGATCGACGACATGAATAAGCGTTACCCTCGCGCCATAGATCGCTGATGCTCGTTTGACATATGGAGCCATGGCGACACAGGAGGGCGAGAAACTCACCGGGAAAAGAATCTTCTCAATCAGGGCCATACGAAACTCCCTGCCACATCCGATTGAATGCGTTCCTGGCAGGATTCATCTTCTCAACGTAGTTCGAGGATCACCCCGCCGCCTCCATCACCACTCGTTCGCTGCCTCCCCGCTCAACGCGTATGCCCTTGCCCAGAGTGCCAGTTGCAGTTGCAGCGACTTGCACCACGCCGCATGCATTCTGTCCACCTCCTCGGCCGAATTCCTCTTGGCAGCGAGATACGGTTTGATCGTCTCGTTCAACACCGCGACAAACGCGATTATGTCGCGCAGCGGCACATACGGAGTCGACCGGACCCTATCAACCTTATTCTTCTTCACGCTCGTGTGCCGCAACGCGATTTCCTGTTGATAGTTGAGCCAGTCCTGGTCATACGGCCTCAGGCACGTGTCCAGAATCCATTGCTCGAAACGCAGGTTGCTTTTCGCCAGATACTCCGGAATCGCCTCCCCCTCCGGCGACCGCGAATGCCGGGCGAGATTCGGAATGCTGGCGATAATGCCACTGCGCCAATGCTGCACGATCTGCGCGGTCTGGTCGACGAGCACCTCCCCTGCCAGCTTGAGATAGCGCTCGTCTTCCGCCGTCAATCCAGCGCTGGTCTTCAACTCCTCCAACTCTTTCGTTGACACAGGAGAAGCGCCAACCTCGTCCGTTCCGTACGTGTATCCGTGGATATGTTCGCTAACCCTTCTCATGCTCAGGCGTGCACCTCTGCTGGTTTGGCGACCGGCTTCACTGAGGAGAACAAGGGAATGAGCCCTTCCAGCAGAGTCGGATGGGTCAATATCGCATCGCGCAGAGCCGTGTATGGAAGATTGGCAATCATCGCGATCTGCACCGAGCCCATGATCTCTCCTGCGCCCACTCCGAACACCGTGATCCCCAGGATCCGATCGCTCTCCATATCGAGCAGGGCCTTCAGGAATCCGCGCGTTTCAGACAATGTGCGCGTGCGCAGCACGGCCGCCATGGGAACCTTTGCCAGCCGATACGCGATACCCCGTTCCTTGGCCTCCGTCTCGCTCAGCCCCACCCGCGCCAGCTCCGGATCGGTGAACATGCAGAATGGCACCTGCCGTCCGGTCGTCACGCGCTGACCGCCGGTTATGTTGCTCACAATCACGCGATAATCATCGAAAGAAATATGCGTAAAGAGCGGGCTTCCCGCGCAATCGCCGACGGCCCAGACATCGGGAGCCGTCGTGCGCAGCCGGTCGTCGACTTTGATGTAGCCTCGTTCGGTCAGCTCGACGCCGGTCATCTCCAGCCCTATCCCGTTCGTGTTCGGTGTCCGGCCAGTCGCGACCAGCAGATCGGTGCCCTCCAGAATCTTCTCCGACCCGCCCTGGGTGACCCGCAGCTTCACAGACTCACCCGACCTGCCCTCAACCGCGCCGACGTGGGCCCCCAGCACGACCTCGATGCCCTCATCCTGAAACAAGTCGTAGAGGGCCTGCGAAACATCCTCGTCTTCCCTGTGCGTAAGCCGATGGTTGTGATCGATCACCGTAACCCTGCTGCCCAGGCGACGAATCGCCTGCGCCAGCTCAAGGCCGACATAACCACCTCCCAGCACCAGCAGGCGATCCGGAATATGGTCCAGCTCCAGTGCCTCAATATGCGTCAGCGGCTTTGCCTCCGCGAGCCCCGGAATCTCGGGCAGCGTCGCGCGGGTTCCGGTGCCGATGACAATCTTGTCTCCGCGCACCAGCACTGTCCCTCCATCGGAGATCTCAACCTCGATCGCCTTCGGCCCGACGAAGCGCCCCGAGCCGAGAATCAACTCCGCCCCGCTTGCCTTGTAATTGTCGAGATGCATCTGCACCAGGCCATCGACCATCTTCCGCTTGCGATCCCGCACCGCAGGCATGTGGATCCGGACATTCTCTTTGCTGATCCCGAATTCCTCGCTGCGATAAAAATAAGAGGCTATTTTGGCGCTGTGGACCACGTTCTTGCTCGGAAGACAGGCGATATTCGGGCACGAGCCGCCGATGTATCTCCGCTCAATCACGGCCACACGCTTTCCCTGCCTGGCCAGCGTCCACGCGATATACTTGCCGCCTTCGCCGCTGCCCAGCACCACTACGTCATACTTCTTCACACTCGATTCGCTCATGATGAAATCTCCCGCATTATCTGGTGATCTTCACTTCAGAGGCCCAATTCGCTCAATCCCGGATGCTCATCCGGACGCCGGCCCAGGGGCCAGTGATATTTGCGGTCCGCGTCCTTTATCGGGAGGTCATTGATACATGCATACCTCACCCGCATCAGCCCGTCGTCATTGAATTCCCAGTTCTCATTCCCATACGACCGGTACCAGTTGCCCGAATCGTCGTGCCACTCATAGGCAAAGCGCACGGCGATGCGGTTCCCGCCAAAGGCCCAGAGCGCCTTGATCAGACGGTAGTCCAGCTCCTTGGCCCACTTCCGCGTAAGGAAGGCGATAATCTCTTGCCTGCCGTTTGCAAATTCTGCCCGGTTTCGCCAGCGGGAGTCCTCCGAATACGCCAGCGCCACCTTCTCGGGATCGCGCGAATTCCAGCCATCCTCTGCCAGCCGAACTTTCTGAACCGCTGTCTCGCGTGTAAACGGAGGCAGCGGTGGACGTGTCGCCATAGTTCCTCCTGTATTGCGCTTCAGCCTAATTGAATCCCGATCGCCGCATTCTCTTCAGGCGAGCCGATCCAGTATCGATACCTTGCTGCTACCTCGAACAGCTTCTGCATCACTTCCGGGCTCGGAGCCGGTGGTGCGGCGCCTGCGTCCAGAGGCTCCGCCAGCTCCCGGAAAAACCTGTAAAGCTGTCCCAGGCTCACCAGCACCGTCATGACCACCGAGGATCCCGGATTCCGAAGCGCGTGTTTGACCCCTCCTGCAATCGTCACGACATCCCCAACGGTTGCAGTCTGCCATCCCGAAGATCGCCCATCGTCCTGAAACACCTCCATCGATCCCTCGGTCACATAGAAAATCTCCGGATCGCTATGGCTGTGCAGCGGGACCACAGCACCGGCAGGTACGCCGCCACGCAACACGCTCAGGTCTGCGTTGTTCTGTTCGGGCGACGAGACAAACTGGAGAAGGGTCCCCACCACCGCGAACATCGGCTCAACCGCGCTCCGTACGATCGGGTTTACGTGGCCTGCCTTGTCGGTCTGCATACATATCTCCTTCGCTATTGTTGTGACTCCGATGGACACCTCCGAAGGCGCCCACCCTACTCGCCGGCCTTCTCCGCCAGCGTCTTTACCACCGCGATATTCTGCAGCAGGTCCTTTGGCAAGTCATGCCGTTCCTGCAGGTATTCCGGGCTGTTATACGAAATCCACACCTTTCCCTGCTCGTCCTCCGCGACCAGAATCTTCAGGGGCAGATCAATCGCAACGCTGGGCGCGGCCTGCATCAGCGGAGTGCCTGCCTTTGGATTCCCGAAAATCAGCAGCTTCGTGGGACACATCGTCATCCCTACCTTTTCTGCCTCGCCGCTGTGATCGACCAGCGCAAACAACGCCACACCCTTCGCCTGCAGAATCCCCTTGAGCTTATCCACCGTCTGATCTACCGAATGGTTGCTGGCCACCTGGACAATCCCGTTGCCTTGGCTGATTGACATAGACGTCTCCTTACCTTTTTCATTACCCGAATGAGCAGAATCCCGGACTGAGACGAGATAGATCGCCATCGCCAGCCCTATAATCCCCAGGAAAAAAGCAATTGCAACCGCCGGCCCCGAAGACCGGGAGTACGCCTTCTCGCCGCCGTCAAGCGCCCGGATCGTGCGCAGATGGTGCCACCCCGCAAACACATTCACGATCACCCCAACGACGATTAGCGCTGTGCCCGACCACAGTGAAAAGTCAGAATGCTCCTGCGGAAGGTTGCTCTGCAGCAAGTGAAGTTGCTGCAAGAAGAGCGCGAAGCGCGCCAGCACGAAGCCGAATCCCATCAGCGCCAAACCGGTGCGAATCCACGCGAGAAGCGTCCGCTCCGCCGCCAGATAATCGGCCAGGCTGGCCTTCGGCGTCGCTTCTGCTGGCATAACAGTACTTCCTCCCACGTGGTCCGATCTTCAGATGCGGGCGTTGCCGGAACAGATTCCGTTTTCCTTGACCAAATACCTTAAACCTTCTGAACGCCGCTCGCCGACCTCCGAGCCATGAAATATGTCACCCTGAAGAGTGCCGCTCACGCAGTCCCTCATCGAAACACTGGCCCGCTCAGCCGGATTCACAGCCGCCGGGATCGCCGCCGTCCCCGTGCCCCATGGCCCTGAGAGCAGGCAAGAGCGCCGCCGTTTTGAAGACTGGATCGCCTCCGGAGCGGCCGGCGAAATGGATTACCTCAAGCGCCGCAACGAAAACGGAGAACTCGTCCGCTCATCCGTCCGCACCGCATTTCCGTGGGCGCAATCTGTAGTCGTATGCGTTACAAATTACAATGCCCGTCAGCGCCGCTCGATCGACCCCGCGCCGCCCGGCTCCGCCTGGATCGCCCGCTACGCGTGGTCAGGATCAATGTCCGGTTCACAATCAGCCTCTGAAGCTGAAACCGGCCCCATGCGCCCCACCGACTACCACAAGGTGCTCCTCAAGCGCCTCGAAGCCCTCAACGCCAGTCTCCAGGACGCCCTCGGCCCATACGAATCCCGCTGTTACGTCGACACCGGCCCGCTCGTCGAGCGCGTGTACGCGCGCTACGCCGGCCTTGGCTGGACCGGAAAAAATACCTGCCTCCTCAACCGGCAGCTCGGTTCGTGGCTCTTTCTCGGAGTCATCCTCACTTCCTTCGAGCTCCCCGCCGCCGAAATGCCCGCACTCGCAGCCGACCGCTGCGGCACCTGCACACGCTGTATCGACGCCTGCCCTACCAAGGCCCTCACGCCCTACCAGATGGACGGCACCCGCTGCATCTCTTACCTGACCATCGAGAAGAGAGGAGAAATCCCCACAGACCTGCGCGAAGGCATCGGCCGCCAGGTCTTTGGCTGCGACATCTGCCAGGATGTCTGCCCATGGAACACAAGAGCACCTGTCGTCGACGACCCCGAGCTCGCGCCGCGCCCGCAACTCGTCAACCCCGCCCTCGACTGGCTCGCCTCGTTCGATGAGCAAGCCTTTGGAGCGTGGTTCTTTGGTTCGCCCGTCAAGCGAACCCGCTTCGCCGGATTTCGCCGCAACCTCGCCATCGCCATGGGTAACAGCGGACTCGCGCGCTTTCGCCCGACGCTCGAGTCCTGGTCGCGCTCTGCCGACCCGGTTCTCGCCGAATCGGCCGCCTGGGCGCTCGGGAAGCTCCACCTTTAGTTACCGGAAGTAACCCTGAAATGCGAGCGGCCTCTTCGCCTAGGAGAGAGGCCGTTAAAAGAGTGCAGTCCCGGTCGTTTCTGGCGCGTCATCGCGCTCACGCCGAAAATGCCTTAGGCAGCTCGGATCACATTTGCCGCATTCAGGCCCTTGGGACCCTGCTGGCATTCGAACTCTACCGCTTCGCCCTCGTTCAATGTCTTGTATCCGGTGTCCTGAATGGCGGAGAAATGGACGAACACATCCTCCCCAGTTGAACGCTGGATGAACCCATAACCTTTCGCGCCATTAAACCACTTCACAACCCCATTTTCTTTCACGTCCACTCCTTTGGTGATCTGCCTCTATTTGCCTTCAGTCCCGTCCCTGAGACACCAAGAGCCGCCTGAGCCGCGCCCTTCCGTGGCGTTCAGACAGCTCAATACCCCGTAGACTTCCTGAAAGCCTTGCAACCAGTACCTCAACAAACGGCCTTCCAATAGCCCGGCGATCTCCAGGTGGAGAGGTCGGGTGTCATCATGTTATGGCAGGAAATTGCTCTCGAATCAAGAAAAAACTGCTCGGAAAAAATCTCTTATCCTGCTGATTACCAAAGGACAATGTCCATTAGTGCTCGACTTGAGATGACTAGGTGAACCATGTTCGCAGCCAGCCGGCTGGATGCTACCGTTATTCGAACATCAGGGAGAATAAGTGCGCAGCTTCGATCCAGATGAACCGATTGAGCCGATCTTGCCGCAGAAGCTACCGGATCAGAAACAAGTCAAGACTAGCCGAGGGTCTCGCCTGATTTCTGCCGTGATTGGCCCAATCGTGCTGCTTCTGACCCTTATCGTGGCCGGCGGCATGGCCTGGTTATGTTGGATAAAAGACCAAAAATTGGCCGCCTTCCTCGTCGGGCTTTTTGACGCAATCATTGTTTTCTCAGTCACAATGAGTACCCTGGTCAAGATTCAAAGCCTGAGAATCGCCCGAGCCATGCGCAAAGCCAACCGCAAGGCCCCACCCGCGAACCAGTCGGATCAAACAACGCCCGATGCCGACCTCCCGCGCGCAACCTCCCGTATGCGCCACGAAGTCTATCTCCTGAAGGAACTCCCGCCACTGTCCTTTGCCTACCGACCCGGCATCTCCGCTGATCGCAACATTCTTGGTCTGCCACCGAAACGCATCCTCTATCTCTACAATTTCTTCTCCTCCCACGGCATCATCACCAAGCTGGAGGCGGGATGGCGTCGCTTCGGGCCCGTCTATTTTCTCGGCAGTCCAGGCGACATCGGCATGCACCACGCCCTCCAGCTCCGAATCAGCAAATCCGTAAAGCCAGCGCTGCTCACCAGTAACGAGGCAATCGAGGCGCGGCTGGCCGCCGCCGCCGAAACGCCACTCCCCCCTGGAGACAAAGGCCTCACCGGATGCTCCTTCCTCTCGGGTGGCTATCCGCACCACCACTTTCTTTGCACTGACGCGAACTGGCGCCATGCCGTAATCCGATTAGCCAGCCTTGCCGACGCGGTCGTCATCGATGCCACCGAATACCGGCCCGAGCGCAGAGGCCTCAACTGGGAGCTCGGATGTGTCCTCGATCACGTCCCGGCCGAAAAGTTCATCGTGCTCATGGATTCAGAGACCGATCAGGTTGCCCTCGGCGAGCACTTCCGCCAGGCATGGTCAGCCATGCGCGGCGGATCGCCGAACGACCGCCCAGATGTCGGACCCGTAAGGTTTGTTCTTCTGACCCCGTGCTCGGAGGAGCAGCCTCCGCCCAAGCCACCCGATCCCTACGGTGTTCTCGGAAAGATGAACTGGTTACTACAGCAGCGGATGGAGGCCCGCTATCCCGATGACCTCGCAGAAGACCGCATGTACGGATTCTTTCCAGCCTGAGGTCATCTCGTCCGGCCGGGGTGCCATCCCCTCTGGCTTCCTGACCGATCCGCTGGGCTACGCCGCAAACGGAGGAATGCTCGAAGACTCGAGCACGTACACCGGCTGGCCGATGAAGTCGTTGTTCTCTGTGAACTGCACCGTGGTCTGGGTCGTGTTTGTCGGTTTGACCGTAAATGCGATGACGGCCGGCAGTGTGGTGATCGCGCTCTGGATGGGCAAGGTGATCACGGTGTTGCTGGCAAGATTGAGGGCAGTCAGCGTCGAGCCGGGAACGTTGACGCCGGGCGGCGACGGGATGGTGATTGCAATATCGATCTCCGCAATCCCCATTTCCGCGAAGTCGACACCGCTCGCGACCACGCCGATCTGGTAGTTGACGTTCTCGACGTCCTGCGCGACGAAAGAGACGTAGCGCTGGAGAGCCTGCTTCGTAAACGGGTTCTCAAGCGCGAGTGTGCGATCGACGATCAGTGCTATGGCGGGTGATGCCGGCTTGTCGCTGAGCGTGAGGGACTGCTGCGCAGGAAGCTCCTGGTTCAGTGCTTCGGGAGGAGCTGCATTACCGCTGATGATTGCATAGCGCGAGATCTCAAGGTCGAGCGGCGATGGGTTGACGAGCTGGATTGAGCTGGCGTCGGCAGCGACGGTGTAGGAGATCTCATCACTTCCCGCGGTCTCGTTCAGGTTCACAGAGACGCTCGCGATCACTGGGTGCGGGTAGGCATCATCGAGAATGATGCCAAAGCTGCCGGAGAGGTATGGCACAACGCTGGTTGATAACTCCTTAAGAAAGAGATTGGCGTTGGCGACAGCGGAGCCGGTGACGCTGCCGTCTGCAACGACGACGTCGAGTTGGAAAGTGCCTGACTGCGATCCCGGCGTGTAACTGACCGAGGACTGAAACGGAGTCTGCAAAATCATGGGCTGCGAGGAATCGAGTCGCTGGGGCAGCGTCAGCGTGCAATTCTGCGACTGCGGATTGGCGGCCAGCGCAGCCTGCAGCGCGAAGAGATCGAACGGGCTGACCACTGGGCCGAGCACGAAGGCGAATTGGAATTTTGCGGCTCCGCTCCCTCCGGCGGTGCTGTCGAGCAGGGCTTCGCATTGAGCGGCGGTCCCGTCTTTAGTGCGCAGAATGCCGTACGCGGAAGGCACGGCGACGATGGTCCGGCTCAGGGCTCCGATATAGAGGCGGCTGAAGGTGGGAAACTGGCCGGAGACGTCTCCGAGGCCGGTGAATTCGGAGAACTCGGACTGGGTGGTGTTGAAGTTCTTGAGGTCGTTGATGCTGACGATGGGCCGCGTGCCATTCGAATCGGTGATGGTAAAGCTGCGGGCATAGCCGGGCGCCGCGTACTTCTGGCCAAGTGGGAAAGAAAGGCTGAAGGGGTCGCTGGCAATGATGTAAAGCTGCTCGACTGGGTTAGTGTTAACGGGGCCGGGAATAGGGCGGATGGGAAAGATAGGACGAACAGGCAAGGCCGAGATCTTGGCCAGGATTGGCGGGCGGCCGATTTGGATGGGGGGCCGCTGAATGATGCCGACTGGGGGCCTTCCGATAGGAGGGTTCTGGATGGGGGGGGTATTAATAGGAGGCCGGTCGATCGGCGGACGAAAAATGCGGATCGCTCGCCACGCCTGGTACTGGGCCGTCAGGGCGAGGGTCGCGCCTCCGCTCTGGAGATTGCTGTAAGCAACAAGTACCTGCGCGCCGAGCAGGGCGCTGAAGCTAAGAGTGAGATTGCCGCTTGCATCGGCGGCAGTGGCCGCCGTGTAGACACTTTGCTGCAGCTGGCCGCTATGTGGATCATTTGCCGTGGTGGTCAGCGTAACGGTGAGGCTGGTGAGAGGGATCTCTTGGAGTTGCTGCGCTGGGTTGGCGGTTCGAAAGACGGTCACGTCCGGCGGCTCGATCTTGTCCAGCGTGAGCGTAATGGTCGCATGATAATAAGGATTGCCGTCGGCATCGATGCCCTGGGCTCCGGCAGCAAAGGAGAAGCTGGCGTCGACATCCGGCGCGAGTTGGTACCCGGGCAGATACCAGCTAAGCTGGGAATTGAATCGATCGGTGAAGACGTTCTCGTTCTGCGTAGATTCCAGGGGGAGGCTCTGTTGCTGGTCGTCAGCGGGATTGAATTCACCCGTGGTGAATTTCAAGCCCTGAATGGGGATGCGGTCGATTCGAAGAGTATCCGAATCGACCGGGACCTGGCCGGGTGCCATAGGTTGCTCCTGACAGATTGTTTCGCTGCGTTTTGTCTGCGGCTATTTTGCCGCGTGGACGAGGCTTCCGACAGGATTCGCTTTTTGATAGTTGAGAATGTACTGATTGATCGTCGCCACCTGATCTGCCGGCGCATCCGGCAACTGCAGGCTCAGGAGCGGGTTGTACTTCACGCGTCCCGGAGGCAGCGCCACAGTGATTGGCTGGTCCGACTGGTAGACGATTGGATTGTCGGTGAAGTTGGGGCCCTGCACCGTGACCTGTACGGTGTAGGTAAACGAAGTCTCGCCGACGTACTTATCGGAGAAGATCTCCCAGATGGCGCTTTTCTGGTTGGCGCTGGTGACGGTGATGCTGTCGTTGCGGGAACCGAGGGTGGTGTTGACCACGAGCGTCACGGCGGTTGGCAGCGGGCGTACCATGAAACGCACGAACACGTAGCCGACGGCGTTCATGTCGAGCACCGGGGTGTGATTGTTGTCCGTGGTGGTTACGACATACTGGGTCTGGTTATTTGTCAGATCGACGCGTGGATCGTTTCCATCAAAGATCAAGGTTTTTGTAACCTGAACTTGGTCGGAAGGCCACTGGGAAATGGAATTGGTCGTGTCGAGCTTCATGAACGAGATATTGATCACGTCCACGGGATTATTCGAATTCCATTGTGCCAGCCCGTCCGTTCCCGTCTGTTGGCCGGTGATGTAGTGATAGCCCTGGCCCAGCGTCTTGAGGTTGACAGTCTTGTCGGCATTAAGGGGCTGATCGTAGTCTGGATAGCTGACTGAAACCATAGCCGACATGATCGGGTCGGAGAGGTTCGTACCGTCGGGTAGAGTCTCCTTCCAATTGATGGCATTGGTCGAGGCGACCTGAATCTTCTGGAAGAACTGCCCGATGTCCACGATTGCGAGGTACTTGTTGATATCCGCCTTGACCGCGGGCATCAGGTCGGAGAGATCACCCTGCTTTCCGTCGGTTATGGCGACCGAAGTCTCCAGGGTAAAAGTCTGCGGCATGTGGATCGAACGCTTCTGATAGTTCAGCTTCATAGAGACCGAAGCCCCACCGAATATGCTGCCGAACGGTGTCGACGAAGCCTGGGCATCCCCTCCATCGCTCGGATTCCAGTCGAAGATAAAGTCCTTGACCAGGTTAATGGCGTTGGTCTGCATCTGCTGGACCTCTTGCGTGACGAGGGTTTTGAGGTCCGCGGGCAGCGCGGCCTCGTTAACCTTCATGGTGGTGTTGATCGAGCCGTTAATCGCGCATTCGGACCACGCCGCCTGGAAAGATGCACTGGTAAAGAAGCCACTCGCCTCGATCGCCATCGAGAATGACTCGTAGGTCTTGTCCAGGTCGATATCGACATCGATCTCGCACGCCGGCAGGTAAAACTGCTCGGTGAGCAGATAGTTGACGACGAAGGGCACATTGCCCGTCTTCAGAGAGCCCGCGATTTCACCCGCAGCGAATTCATTGCAGCTCACCAAAAAGCTGCTGATGCCCGATGCCTCAATGCTTCCCTTCGCGGCGCTTTGCGCCGACATCCAGAGCCCGTTGGCACCCGTTGTCCCGGGAGCATTCTGCTGAACAAAGATTGAGACGTCATTGCCAAGGATGGGAACTATGCCCAGGATGGGATCGGGTTCATTCTGCCGAAACGCCGGCATATACGGCTGCGTCCAGGACGAAATGGTCTGACCAGGGAAACTCTGCGCCTTAATCATTGCCGTGGCGCTCTGAATTACATCCGGCGGTATGGCAAATGTTGTGGAAAAGGTACAGAAGCCGCCGCCGACCTCGACATCGCCCGAGCCGGTGCCCTGACCCGGATTGACGCCGATGGTGTCCTCAGAGTCCATCAGGCCCTTGAAGACCGTCATGCCGAAGTCGAAGTCCGCGGGATCCTCCTGCCTCTTGGCCACATAGATCACTTTGGGCATGAAGTAGTACTGCTGGGGCAGGCCATTCTGCTGCAGTAGAACGTTGTTGGCGTCGGGAAAGATCTCCAGCTCGTACGGAACCTTATCGCTGCCGGTGACGGTGACGTAGATGCGGTCGGCGCTGAGAAGTGGGCCAAGTGGGGTGACGGCGCTATCCATGATGATGTGCCTCCGTAGACACGAGTGCGTGGGTGGAGCGGCTGACACGAGGGGTGACGAGCCGGGGAAATCCTCTAGTTTTTGCGGTGCAGGTGAACTGGAGGCGCTCCTGCCGCGCACAAACCTAATGAATTGCGCTGAAAGGGTCGCCGGCGATCAGGCAGCCACCGATCAGAAATGCTGCGCATCGACCTAACCTGCGAAAACCGTGGGGGCGGCCTTCGCCAGACAATCCGAGAACCAGACCTGCGCAGTCGCCAGCGCCAAAAGCCGCCGGCCTGAAGACCGCAACAGTATATCCACTACTTCGTCGTTGCTGTAAAGAGCTTTGGCCGATAAGAATGGTGGTTCAAATCCTGGTCTTCCTCGATCCAGGAATTCCCCGCAAAACCCTTACAGTGCCTATAGTGCGGAAAGCCCCGCTGCCGTTACATGGGGCGGCCTTAGCAGTCCAGTGCCGGCTCGTTGATATGCAGAAACCACCGATCCAGCACCACGCGCCGCGAAAACCACCGCGTCCCCAGTAGCGCTCTCGCGACTGACTGCATCACCCGCGGCGGCAGCTTGCTGCCAATCCGCGTCGACCAGTCCGCACGCGTCTCCCCGAACCGTGCACCCACCATTCCGCGATAGCCCTCAAGCCGTTCGCGCGTGTATTCACCACCCGCTGCAATGATGGCCTTCGCCGCCAGCAATCCCGACTCGACCGCCGGCCGTATCCCCTCGCCGCTCTGCGAATATGCCAGCCCTGCCGCATCCCCGATCAGCAGAACTCCGTCACCCACCACCTGCCGCTTCGTCTCGCGAAAGATCAGATAAGCATGCCCGCGCATCGCCGCCGGCAGATCGAAGCCGATCTTGCCCGATTCCTTCAGCCCTCGCACAAACTCCGACACATGTCCCGGCAGCGAGTGCGCATCCAGCCTGCCCAGCCCTATATTGAGAAAATCTCCCTTGCGAAAGCACCACCCGTAGCCCTTCAGGTCCGCGCAAAAATACAACTCCGGAACATTCCCGCGAATTGCACACGCCTCACGCTGCTCCGCGCTCATCTCGAATTCGACCTCCTGCGCCGCGACCGCTTCTTCCTTGCGCGCGCTCGCGCCCAGGTATCGCGCCACCGGACAGAAATGCCCGCCCGCGCCAATCAACAGCCGCGCTCTGATTTCCTCGTTCACGGCCTCGCCATTCACGACCCACCCATCGCCCGATCGCTCCACGCTGGTCAGCGGCCTTCCCAGGATCAGCCGCGCTCCGCTTCGCTGCAGGAGGTAGTCGTCAAATTCAAACCGCCGCACTCCATAGCTCACCGCCCGCCCATACTCTGTCTCCACTTCCGCATCGCCCATGCGCCCGGTGCGAAAGCCCGTAATCGCCTGCAGCACCCGTCCGCGCGCATATTCCGCCAGGTCGATCCCCAGCTCCTCCACCACCGCAGGAGTAATCCAGCCGCCGCACACCTTATCGCGCGGAAACGTTGCCTTATCCAGAATGATCGTCTCGATGCCCGCCTCGCAGAGCCGCTTCGCGCAAGAAGACCCCGCCGGACCCCCTCCGACAATCAGTACCTCGCAGGAGTCCATTCCTTCTCCAACCTCGCTTCTCGCGCCCCCGAGTAGATATGAGCTCGTGTCCAGGGAATCGCCCGGCACTCCGGCCCCGCAAACACCACCTGAAACAGCTGCAGCGTCCCTGTGCGAAAGCCGGCAACCGACCCTGCCAGATAAAGCCGCCAGGCGCGGACGAACTCAGGCCCGAACATCTCCGTCACCCGGTCCAACGCCCGCTCGTAGCGCTCTAGCCACTGCTCCAGCGTCTTCGCATAATGCAGCCGCAGATTCTCCACATCCAGCACCGCGTAGTTATTCCGCTCGAAGATCTCAAACGCCTCGCGTAGCGTCGGAACATACGCTCCCGGAAAGATGCGCTTGCGAATCCAGGCGCTGAAAGCCTGCGGCCGGTTGCGCCCGATGAAGTGCAGCAGCCCCCGCCCTGAGTCACCGATCGCCTTCTTTATCACCTTCGCCAGTTCTCCATAATGCTCGTGGCCCACATGCTCCAGCATCCCCACCGATACAAACGCGTCGAACCCCTCCTGAATACTCCGGTAGTCGTCCTCGATAAACTCCACCTGCGCGTCTAGGCCCTCCATCTTCGCCTGTGCCCGCGCATATTCAATCTGCTCGCGCGAAATATTAAAGGCCCGCACCGATACGCCGTAGTGTTTCGCCATGTAGAGCGCCAGCGACCCCCACCCGCACCCCGCCTCCACCACCTTCTCGCCTGCCTGTAGTTGCAGCTTCCGGCACACATGCTCGAGCTTTGCCTCCTGCGCCTCTTCGAGCGTTGCCGAGGCAGAAGGGAAGTAGGCGCAGGTGTAAACCATCTTCTGGTCGAGCCACAGCTTATAGAAATCGTTGTTCAGGTCGTAATGATGATGGATGTTCCGCGCCGAACCGCTCTGGGTATTCCCCTGGCTAAGCGTCAGCCAGCGGGAGAAGAGCCCGCTGTACCAGCTCCGCATTCCACCTGCCTGCCGGATGCGATGCGCTTCCTCCAGGAAGCGAACCAGGTCGCCCTCGACCTCGATCCGCCCTTCCATATACCCATCGCCAAACCCGATCTCGGGATCCAGCACCAACCTCGCTAGGGTCCGGCGGTCGCGTATCACAATCCTGTCCAGGCTCTGGTCCGACTCTCCAGCGTCCCTCTCGCCCAGCGTTACCCGGACCGGGGCCTGTGCAACCGACTGCTGAATCTTCCTTAACAGCAGTCTCTCAAACGGATTTTCGAAATCACCGCTCGACATGATGGACAACCCTCAATAATCAAATCGTAGCTATGCCTTCAAAGCGGCATTGTGACAGCGATCACGGATTTATGGAAGACTGCGGCGCGAAGCGGCAGGTATTGGCAGATTACAATCACTGGGTGATGAAACACGTCGTCTGGATTCCCCTGCTGCTCGCCATCTCAGCAGGCCCCGCGGTCTCCCAGACATCCTCACCGGTAACGCCTCAGACGCCCCCGGTCACAGCCCCTGACCAGGCGACAGTCCAGTCCGCAAACGAGGCCTTCCGCGCCGGCCACGCCGCCCTCGAGCAGAACAACCTCGCCCTCGCTCACACCGATTTCGCCAAAGTCGTCCAGCTCCTGCCCCAGGTCGCCGCCGGACACAGTGCCTTTGGAGCTGTTCTCTACGCCGAAGGAAACCCCGCCGCCGCCGTGCCTGAGCTCGAGCAGGCCCACGCTCTTGACCCCAAAGACGACACCGCCACTTTAAACCTGGCTCTCAGCTATTGCCAGTTAGGTGCTTATAACAAAGCACTTCCACTTTTCCATCAACTGGAATCCGCAAGCGTCCAGCTCGCGGCCAGCGACCTCGCCGCCTACGCCCGCTCCCTCGACGCCACCGGCGATCCCGAGTCCGCCCGCGTCAAACTCGCAGCCGCCATCGCGCAGGACCCCAACAACGCCGCTCTCCATGACTCTCTCGGCACGGTACTGGCCGAGCAGAACATGCTGGCCGAAGCCCGCCCCGAGTTCGACCGTGCCCTGCAACTCGATCCCAATCTCGCCTCCGCCCACCTTCACCTCGGCTCGCTTCTCCTCGCCCAGCAGAATCCCGAAGCTATCGCCGAACTCCAGCGCGCCGTCGCCCTCGCCCCCAACGACCTCCAGTCCAACCTGCAGCTTGGCCGCGCCCTGGCTGCCGCGGGTCAGGACGACGCGGCCATCGCCGCCCTGCGCCACGCCACTGAACTCGCCCCGACATCCCCCGACGCCAAGGATGCTCTCGCCGTTACCCTCCAGACCGTAGGCAAAACCCGGGAGGCGATCCCCCTCTTTCAGGACACCGTCGCTGCCCGCCCCAACGACTCCGCCGCCCTCACAAACCTCGGTCTCGCCCTCGTCCAGACCGGAGACGCCAAGTCTGGCCTCGCGTATTACCAGCGCGCCCTCGCGCTTGATCCCAAAAATGCCGTCCTCCACCAGGACGCGGGAGTCGCCTGGCTCCAGCAGGCCGACCTCGACCATGCCATCCAGGAGTTCCGCGCTGGACTCGCCCTGGAGCCCGACAACCCGCAGCTCAGCTACGACCTCGGCCTCGCCCTCAAGCTCCAGGACAAGACCGCCGAAGCCATCCCCGCACTCGAAAAAGCCGCCCAGCTGGACCCCGGCCTCGCCGATCCGCCCTTCACCCTCGGCATCATTTATATGCAGCAAGGCCGCTTCGCCGACGCCGCCCGTGAGCTCGAGAAGACCCTTGCCCTTCGCCCCGAAAACGGTGACGCCTGGGCCATCCTCGGCAGCGTGTACAAGCAGATGGACCAGCCCGACAAGGCCATCCCGGCGCTCCGCCGCGCCATTGATCTCCAGCCCGACCAGCCCAGCCCCCACGTCCTCCTCGGCTCGCTCCTTGCCGAGCAGGGAGACACCGCCGGAGCCGCCGCCGAGCGCAAAAAAGCGGCTGACCTCAGCCGTGTGGCTGTCAGCCGCCAGCGTGCGAAATTCAACCTCGACAGCGGAACCCAATTGTTGAAGCAGGGCAAAGTAGCCGCAGCCCTCGTTCAGTTGAAACAGGCCGTCGCCGCCGATCCCGGCTGGGCCGACGCCCACCGCGCCCTTGCCGATGCCCTCGCCCAGCAGGGAGACGCCGCCGGAGCCGCCCTCGAACGCCAGAAAGCCGTCGCCCTCGACACGCAGCCGCACGCCTCTGCGACTCCACCCGCCCAGCCGTGATCTCGCACGCCGCCTTGCTTTCCGGCTGCTCGATTATCAACCTACGGGTGCGAGAAAATAACCAGGTTGACGCCAGACCAGTCCCGTTTGGCGCAATGAACGCTGATCGCTGAACGCTACATCCGGCTATCACTTCCCATGCATATGCTCTTCGAGTTGATCGAGCGTCTTTTTCTGATCGTCGGTCAGTACTTCGCGGATCTGCCCGTCCGCCTTTATGAACGCGGCACGTACCTGTGCCTTGCGCTCTTCATCCGACAAGCCTTGGGTTTGCTCTGCCTTTTGCCAGGAGTCATGCATCTCCCGCAGGATGGGCCTGACGAGGTCTTCCTGATCCGGAGTCAGACTCAGCTGCTCGCTCAACTTTTTCACATGTTGCTCGACGGGATCGGTGACGTTTTGCGCGTGGTTTTCTTTCTCGACGGCCGCCGAAGCAATGGCAGTTTGTTGTGCGCCCGCCGTCAGCGCGAACATCATCAGCATTCCCACTGCGAACAAACGAATGCGGTCCATATTGTTTCTCCTTTGGCGTGCTGAAGTGAAATTCTGTTCTGCGATGAGCGGCCGCTCGTCTTATGATTCGCAACATAGTCCGCAGTAGAAGCCCCGTCGAGAGCCCGTTCGGCGATGCTGAACAAAGAGGCAGTAAATGTCCGGAAACGCGCTTCACAACCCTCCCGAACACGCGTCGGCAAGACTCAAACACCGCAAACCCGACGCTCGCGCCAGCCGCACGCGCATGCTTCTCGGAGACGCTCTCCTTAGACTGATCATGGAGAAGCCCATCGAAGAGGTCACCGTGCAGGAAGTGCTTGACCGTGCCGGTGTTGGCCGCTCGACCTTCTACCTGCACTTCCGCGACAAGAACGACCTGCTCCTGAGCCAGCTTGAGCGCTTCCTCGAACACATGAGCACCGTGCTGATCGTCAACAAGGAAAAATCACTTCGCGTGGCGCCCGTAACGGAGATGTTCGACCACCTCGAACAGCAGAGAAAGCTCTACTGCATCCTTCGCGACGCCGGCCGCCTCATCGATTTCTTCGATCTCGCGCAGGACTACTTCGCCCGCGGCATCGAACAGCGTCTCATCGACTCCGGACGCCTTGCAAAGCTCTCGAAGTCCGAGCTAACCGCTCGCGCCAACGCCCTCGCCGGAAGCCTGCTCTCACTTCTGCGCTGGTGGATGGACCGCATCGACAAAGAACCCGCCGCCAAGATGGACGAGATGTTCCATCGCATGGTCTGGAACGGCCTGCGCTAACCTCAAAGCCACTTCTCTCTCAGCGTGCCATCCCGACCCAAGCGCAGCGCGAGTGGAGCGACCTGCTTTTTCCCATTCTTCGCGATGTGAATAGTCGCGACTTGTTCGATCCTCAGCGAACGGGAGCTGGCGGCACGAGAACCTTCATCAGTCCAGTCGATACATCGTAGACAAGACGCCGAAAAATTGCAGCAGGCGGAGTTACCATCAAGCAACAGACAAGCCGAACCGGAAGCCGGGAAGAGCGCGTAACTTCGGGTGCTATACTCTCCGTGCAATTTTAGAAACCTCAATCTGAGACATCCCCGGTGCGGATCGCTGACCTTATCCTCCCTGTATTTGCAGTGATCGTAACCGGATGGATCGTTGGCTATTCCGGCTATCTGTCGCGGAAGTTGTCTGACGCGCTGATTCACTTCGCCTATAACATCGCAATGCCCGCATTGCTGATCGTCACCATTGCACAAGAGCCCAGTCGTTCGCTGATTAATTGGCGCTTCCTTGTTGCTTTCGGTGGAGGCTCCTTACTTTGTTTCATCTTCGTGTTCGGCATCATGAGCATTCGTGCTTCACGAAGTATCGCAAGCCGAACGATGCATGGCATGGCGGCATCGATGACCAATACCGGCTTCGTTGCCCTACCCGTTCTGCAGGCGATCTATGGTCCGCGCGCCGTGTTACCGGCAGCCATCGCCACGGTATTCGTGGCCGTTGTGATGTTTCCATTAGCCGTTATCCTTCTCGAACTTGATCAGCGGGATACGCAGGGCTCACGCACGCCCTTCACTGTCACGGTTAAGCATGTCGTACTCAATCCGCTGGTCATCTCTACCCTCATCGGCATGCTTCTGTCGGTTCTCAATCTCCGCATGCCCGGGCCGGTCACCGCTTATTTGAACATCATGGCCGATGCGCTCACGCCTTGTGCTCTCTTCGCCATCGGATTGGGGCTGTCGATTGACGGCTTGCGCACCAATATCGGGCGGGCTTCGCTGCTCTCCGTCGTCAAGCTCGTCATCATGCCTGTGATCGTGTACGGATTGAGCGTGTCCCTGGGACTCGATCCCCTCTACACCATTGCGGCCGTAATCTGCGCCGCAGTGCCCACGGCCAAGACAGTCTACATTCTCGCGGGAGAGTATCACTGCGAGGAAATGATGGTGGCATCCACAGTCTCGCTGACAACTCTGGTTTCCGTCGTCACGCTCGTGATCTGGCTTTATTGGCTGTCCGGGCTATCAGCGCGCATTGCCGCTGGATAAGAGCCGGAAGCCTGCTCTCGCTCCTGCGCTGGTGGATGACCGCATCAAAAAGGACCCACCGCCTCGCTGATCAGTTTACTCATGATTGTGTCTCACTCACCCCATTCTCTATACTCAGTCATTACCCACGGAGCCTGATTCGTTTTGTTTCACACCCGCCGCGGCTTTCTTCGATCCCTCTCAGCAACTGCGTTAGTTCTTTCACTCGAAGACGTCCTTGCCCTCGCCATCCCTCAGCAGCAACAATCGCAGCCCGGCACCATGGGCCAGAACTCACGCCCTGAATACAACGCCCCCGCGCGTCCCGCTCCGAAAACCCTGCCTTCCCCAGTCGCCGGAACCCCTCTCGGCGTCAGCTTCATCGACGTAGCCAGGCAATCCGGTCTCAATGCCCGCACCATCTATGGAGGCGAGCACAAGAACAAGTACCTGCTCGAAACCACCGGCTGCGGAGTCGCTTTCTACGACTATGACCATGACGACTGGGTCGACATCTTCCTCGTCAACGGCACCCGCCTCGAAGGCTTTTCTAAAGATCAGACCCCCACCTGCCATCTCTTCCGCAACAACCGCGACGGCACCTTCACCGACGTCACCCTCAAGGCCGGACTCGCCCGCACCGGTTGGGGACAAGGCGTCTGCGTCGGCGACTACAACAACGATGGCTGGGACGACCTCTTCATCGCCTACTACGGCCAGAACGCCCTCTTCCGCAACAACGGCAACGGCACCTTCACCGACGTCACCGCTAAAGCCGGCCTGCTGCAGCCGACCACCCGCTGGAACTCAGGCTGCGCCTTCCTCGACTACGACCGCGACGGCCACCTCGACCTCTTCGTCGCCAACTACATCGATTTCGACATCAAGACCGCGCCCGACCCCGCCGCCGCCGGCTGCGAATACAAAGGCATCCAGGTTGCCTGCGGCCCCCCCGGCCTTCAGGGCGGAAAGAATATCCTCTACCACAACAACGGAGACGGCACCTTCACCGACGTCTCCGAAAAGGCCGGCATCCTCGACACCGTCGGCACCTATGGACTGAGCGTCGGCGTCGCCGACCTTGACGACGACGGCTGGCCTGACATCTACGTCGCCAACGATTCCACCGCAGCCACCCTCTACCAGAACCAGAAGAACGGCACCTTCAAAGATGTCGCCATCGAATCCGGCGTCGCCTACTCGCCCGACGGCAAGCCCCAGGCCGGCATGGGAGTCTCCATCGGAGACTTCAACCGCGACGGCCTCCTCGACATCCTCAAGACCAACTTCGCCGGAGACACCGCCTCCCTCTACCAGAACCTCGGCGGCCTCAACTTCGACGACCGCACCTATCTCTCTGGTATCGGTATCAACACCCGCTACCTCGGCTGGGGCGTCGGCTTCTTCGACATGGACAACGACGGCTGGCTCGATATCCTCATCTGCAACGGACACGTCTATCCCGAAGTTGACGGCTCACATACCGACGCTCCCTACGCCGAACGCAAATATCTCTACCGCAACCTGCGCAACGGCCAGTTCGAAGAGGTCACCGACCAGGCCGGCCCAGGCATGACCACTCCCGTCCCCGGCCGCGGATGCGCCTTTGGAGACTACGACAACGACGGTGCCATCGACGTCGTCGTCAACTGCATCAACGCCATGCCGCAGTTGCTCCGCTGTGACTCCACCCTCAACCGCAACTGGATCAAGATCCGCACCGTCGGCGTCAAATCCAACCGCACCGGCATCGGCGCGCGCATCAAAGTCACCGCCGTGACAGGAACGCCCGCGCCCGGCAAGCCTCCCGACACACCTTTAATCCAGATCGACGAAGTCCGCAGCGGCGGCAGCTACTTCTCGCAGAACGACCTCCGCATCCACTTCGGTCTCGACCAGGCCAAGACCGCCGACGTTGAAGTCCGCTGGCCCTCCGGCAAAATTGACTCCCTCAAAAACCTCGACGCCAATCGCCTCTACGTCATCCAGGAAGGCGGCAAAATGCTCAAATCAGAATCATTCCAAAGCGTCGGTGGAAAAGCAGCAGGGAAGAAGTAGGGCGTTGATGTTCCTTTCCAGACCGCAATCCAGAGGTGGACCCATGACCCCTGAATCTACCGGCAATATTTTTGCCAAACTGCCCCAATCACTATCGGAGGAAGTCTTTGAGGAAATAATCCACGGGGAAAGCTTTCGATTGGAGCGAATCATCTCCTTCGGTCAGGCCACGCCAGCTGGGCAATGGTACGACCAGGAGCAGCATGAATGGGTTGTATTGTTATCCGGTGCAGCGGGCCTGCGTTTCGAGGGAGAAGAGGTTCTGCGAGTATTATCGCCCGGAGATTTTGTTAACATACCTGCGCACACACGCCATAGAGTTGAATGGACAGACAAAAAGCAACAAACCGTCTGGCTAGCTTTGCACTACGCAAAACTGAAGTAGCACGACAAAGAGACTCACCTATGAGCGATTGGTTTGCCCGCCCGGTGCTGTTCGTTACCGATATCGACCGTTCCATCGATTTCTATGTCAGCCAGTTGGGATTTGTGCAGAGCTGGCGCTACGAGGATGAAGGGAAGGCGTACGTCGCACAGGTCGAACGCCAAACCTGCGCGCTCATCCTGTCGTCCCAATGGCCTGACAAAGTCGGCCACGGACTCATCTTCATCTCGCTCGACGTCGACGTGCTCCACGCCCTCCGTTCCGAGTTCGAGAACAGAGGCGTCGATGTAAAAGAAGGATGGTGGGGCTACAAGCTCATGGTCATCCATGATCCCGACGGCAACGAGCTCTATTTCAACTACCCAAATGCCCCGGATACAAAAACGCTGCAATGTAGCGCCAACGAGCTCATCCAGAAGGAGTCAAATCAGAAGTAGCCCGTGCGTATCCTCTCGCTTATCCTCGCCCCGCTCGTTGTCCTCGCCTCGCCCGCCCAAACTCCAAAAACCGTCCCCCCCACACCCTACCCACCGACAACCGACCACGCCCCGCCCGCCTGGTTCATCGACGTCGCCCCACAGGCCGGAATCACCGTCCGCAACGTCAACGGCAGCGTCGACCACAAGCGATACATCATCGAAGCCACCGGCAGCGGAGTCGCCATCATCGACTACAACCGTGACGGCTGGCCCGACATCTTCCTCGTCAACGGCCGCGAAATGGACGGCCAATCGAAGCCCGGAGAATCCCCACCCACCAGCCACCTCTTTCGTAACAATCACGATGGCACATTCACCGACGTCACCGCCAAAGCCGGTCTCACCGACACCGCATGGGGACAGGGCGCCTGCGTCGGCGACTACGACAACGATGGATACGACGACCTCTACGTCACCGGATACGGCTTCAACCGCCTCTACCACAACGAAGGCAACGGAACGTTTAAGGAAGTAGCCCGCGAAGCCGGCGTAGCCGGCACCGGCAAGGAGTGGGGCACCGGCTGCGCCTTTGTCGACTACGACCGCGACGGCAAGCTCGACATCGCCGTCGCCAACTACGTCCACTTCGATCTAGCCAAGGTCCCACCGCCCGGAGAAGCCGCCAGCTGCGTCTGGAAAGGCGTGCCCGTCATGTGCGGCCCGCGCGGCCTCGACTACACCACCAACATCCTTTATCACAACCTCGGCAACGGCAAATTCGAAGACGTCAGCAAATCCTCCGGCTTCGAAAAAACCACCGGACACTACTGCTTCTCCGTCACCACCCTCGACTACGACAACGATGGATGGCCCGACATCTACGTCGCCTGCGACTCCACGCCCTCCATCCTCTATCACAACAACCGCAACGGCACCTTCACCGACACCGCCGCCGACGTCGGCGTCGCCTTCAACGAAGACGGGCGCGAGCAGGCCGGCATGGGCTCGACTTCAGCCGATTATGACGGAGACGGACGCCTCGACCTCTTCAAAACCAACTTCTCCGACGACACCTCCACCCTCTACCACGCAAACGCCGACGGCACCTTCACCGACGTCACCTTCCCCGCTGGCCTGGGCATCAACACCGACGCCCTCGGCTGGGGAGCCATGTTCGCCGACGTCGACAACGATGGCTGGCCCGACCTCCTCCTCGCCAACGGACACGTCTATCCCGAAGTCGACAGCGCCCATCTCGGAGCCGCCTTCCGCGAGCGCCGCTTCCTCTACTACAACCTCGGCAATGGAAAATTCCGCGACATCTCCAAAGACTCCGGCCCCGGTCTGCAGACACCCATGTCCGGCCGCGGACTCGCCATCGCCGATCTCTGGAACGACGGCCGCCTGGAAGAAGTAGTCAATAATCTAAGTGACTTACCGTTGTTATTAGTGAATGTCGCTAAGAACAATAACCACTGGCTTGGACTCAAACTAACCGGAACCAAGTCGAACCGCGACGCCATCGGAGCCCGAGTTACTCTCCACGGAGAGAAACGCACCTGGGTCGACGAAGTCCGCAGCGGCTCAAGCTACAACTCCAGCAGCGACCTCCGCCTCCACTTCGGCCTCGGGTCCGAAACGAAGATCAACTCCATCGAAGTCCGCTGGCCCAATGGTGAGAGTGAAACCTTCCCGGCGCCCGGAGTTGACCAGTATTGCGATGTAATCGAGGGCTCGGGCGCCCGCAGGTGACACCTTAAGATCTTTGAGACGCGTTGATCTACAACGCCGAATGCCAAACTATTTCAAAAGCTCGTAGGCGGCTACACGCCACCGCTCGTGGCACCCGCGGCGTACAATTATGCGCTGCTGGTTCCCAACAATGCGGCAACTTCAGCGACCAGATGTGGACTATCGAGCCTGCAACGAATGGTTACTACCACCTGAAGCCGCAATTCTAAGCGAAGAACCAAAAATATCGTGACAGTGGTGATATGCAGATAGCCCCCTGATGGAATACTGCGATAACTCCCCGATCCAGCGTTGGAAGATCCTGCCATCAACCACACCTGGTTATTACCGACTGTAATCGAAGGCCATGAGGCGCAAACCTGGTGCTTCGATAGTATGAACAGAGCTCCCGGGTCTTTAAAAGGTGATCCCTTCTGCAAACTACAGTCGCCAGTTCTGGAAGATCCTCGACCAATAAAATCCTCGACGAATCAGATCATTCGCTAATTGCACTCCTGCGATCCTGATCACATACGCAGAGAGCCTGTCCGAGCATATTTGTGACTAAGCAAGTAGCAGGAGGAAGTCACCGATCCACCTGCGAAAGGAGGGCTTATGCAAAGCAAACGAGTACCGGGTTTCTTGGGCGGTTTGACTCTTTTCTGCCTCGTCTCCGCTACATCCGCTCTGGCTCAGAAAGATTCAGACCAAATAACAAGCCTGATTTCGCAAGCCAGGACTCAGGCATGGCAGGCGGCGCAGGACGCCGACACTCTCCAGTCGTTCACTAACTCCAATATGGCTTGGGAGTCACACGCCGCCCAGCTGAGGTTGATTCAGGATCGGGTGAATGCCTTAGCTAAAACTACGCAAGGGCGCGCGTTTACTCAGGTCCTATTTAATTCGCCTAGGACCGGTGGCCTACTCAAGCCCGGTTTAGCTTGAAGAGACAGTACCAAAACCATCAGCCTTGCGCAGCAAGGCCCGGTAGAAGAGCAGGGCTTTAGCCCTGCGATTAAGATCCGGTCCGAAGGCAGGGTCCCCACGAACAGGTCTTCATCCGAGGGGTGGAGCGCCGCTCCTCACTGCCGTAGGCCCGAGCGCAAGCGTTGGTCGGAGCGACCTCTTTCCCGACGGACCGCAGCCGAAGCGGTTTATAACCGTACCTCCACCTTTCTTGGCTGAGAATTTCTTGCAGTCAGCTAAGCTAAAAATAGAGAAAAAAATAATCGCCCGGCTGATACCCAGCCGGCTGTTTTCTTTCAGTTCCAAATCGGGAATTGCCCATCAGGGAGAGCAAAGCAAGTTATTTGTTTTGTCATTCTTGGCTGTAACCGATTAATTTTGCCGTAGATTCAGTCGCTCTGTCATTAACATCAATAAAATGTGATACTTATATATTTTAGGGAGGGGTACCCGCTCCCTGAGCCCTACTTCTTCACCAGGTCTCCGCTCGCATCCCTGATCTCGATCGGTCCTAGATCCAGCTCCTCGAGACCGCTCTCGATCTTCGATCGGTCGCCGACCGCCATGACGATCACATTGTTCGGATGGACCCACTCTGTCGCCGTTTTCTCCACCTCCTCCGGGGTGAGCTTCAGATACTGGCCCGGCAAAGTCTGGTAGTAGTTGGTCGGCAGGTTGTAAGTGAACAACGCGCTCATCAGTTGGGTAGTCGCCGCAACCGTCTCGAAGTCTCCCGGCAGAGACAGCAGCCGATTGTCCGTGGCCAGCTTCAGCTCTGCAGCCGTCGGAGGGTCCGTACGGATGCGGTTCAGCTCGTAGAACAGCTCCTTCGCCGCTGGAGCGGTCACGTCCGTCCGCACCTGCGCTCCGGCATAGAAGGGGCCGCCATCCCGATAGAAGAAGAACCCCGAAAACCCGCCGTAGGTGTAGCCGTTTTTCTCGCGAAGGTTCATGTTGATGCGGCTCGAGAACAACCCGCCCAGCACGCCGTTCATCACGTTGATCGCCGGATAGTCCTTCGACGCGCGCGGCGGGCCGTTCCCGAAGGCGATCAGCGTGGTCTGCGGCGCGCCCGGCTTATCCACGATCACCACCTTGCGGGCGGGCGGAGGAGGCGGCGCTGGCAGAGGAACCCCAGCGGCCTTCCCGCTCTGCGACCATCCGCCAAAATAACTCTCGCCCAGCTTTTGAGCTTCTGCCTTCGTGACATCTCCCGCAATCACTAGGGCCGCGCTTTGTGGCCCGTATTGCGCCGACCAGAAGTCCGCCAGGTCGTCGCGAGTGATCCCCTTCACGGACTCGGTCGTGCCGATATCGCGATACCCATACGGATAATCGCCATAGAGCACCTTCATCCCCACGCGCAGCGTGGCCGCAATCGGCTGATCACCCTCCTGCAGGATCGCTGTCAGCCGCTGCTTGCGGATGCGCTCCACCTCCGCGCTCTGGAACGCCGGATGCAGCGTCACGTCGGAGAGCAGTGTCATCGCCCCGTCCACGCTGTCGCTCAGGGACCCGACATGGACATTCGCGCCATCCATCGTGGCCTCGGAAGCAAGCGTCGCCCCAATGCTCGCAGTATCGTCCGCCAGCTGCGTGGCCGAGCGGTCGCTGGTGCCTTCGGTCAGCATCCGGGCCGTAAAGGCCGCCAGTCCGGGCTTACCGGAAGGATTGGCGCCGCTCCCCGCCATGTTGGTCAGGGTCGCGCTGAATACAGGCAGAGAGTGATCCTCCACCAGGTAGACCTTCAGCCCGTTCGCCAGCGCGAACGTGTCGGGCACCGGCAGATGCAGCTGTGGCTGGGGCCCCGGCGCCGGCGGAGTCTTCCGCCACTCCTGGGCCGCCTCAAACTGGGGGGTGTAGGGATTCTTTACCTGCACATTTGCATCAGTATCGGCGGGACTGCGCGGCACGTCCTCGGTGACCTTCTTACCCGGCACCGTGACCACCATCACTCGCTGCGAATTTCCAAAGTAATCCTGTCCGACCTTCTTCACCGATGCGACATTCGCATTTTGAAAACGCGCAATATCCTGCCGCAGATAGTCCGGAGTGCCCAGATATTGGTTGTAACGATCCATCGTGTCGGCAATGCCGCCAAAGCCCCCCAGTCGCTGCAGCCCGGAGATCTTGTTGGTCAAAATGCCGTTCCGCGCCTCGCTTACCTCCGCCTCCGTGGGACCGCCCCTGCGTAGCGAATCGATCTCCTTATCGATTGCCGCCTCCAGATCGTCAACCTTCACGCCGGGCCGCGCCGTCACATCGCACTGCGTGACCGACGCTAGCTTGAGCGAGTCGTTCTCGCACGATACCGACTGTGCGATCTGCTGCTCATACACCAGCTTGCGGTATAACCGGCTCGATTTGCCGTGTCCCAGGATCGACACAAACAGGTCCGTATCCGCATCGCCCGGCTTATAGGCCTGTGGTGTCAGCCATGCCAGCGATACGCGCGGCAGCTGCACCGTGTCTGTAATGGTGACCTTCCGTTCGGATGTGATGGGCGGCGTCGTTACCGTCACTTTGTCGACTGGTGGCCCCTGGGGAATCGGCCCAAAGTACTTCTCCAGTAAGGCCCGCAGTTTCGCCGGATCGAAGTCTCCTGCAATCGCGATGCTCG